>JAEHJW020007966.1_pt1 | contig 58549 bp, 83 predicted proteins | sample 9271431 | NCBI WGS metagenome assembly JAEHJW02 | reverse complement strand
TTCATGCTATGGGCTAACGTCCCTGCTCACGGGCGGGGCAATGGAGTGATGACGATGGTATTGCAACGTGATGGGATCATAAAACAGGCGTGGACCGGCGAGGGTGCCCCGTCCGACGTGCAGCAGGTTGTTAGCGTCATCTGCCCTGGAATGATGCCGTATTGGCCGCAATTTCTCATGCTCGCTAACGCGACGCATGAGCGCGCGCCGAAGGCGTCCGACTCGATGCGCTGGTTCGCGGACTTTATTTGTCGGACCCACAAATAAACCCTTGACTCCTGATTATGCGGTGCTACAATTAAACCATCAAGGGAAGCCGATGGGGCACCCGAAAACAGGAGGGATGACGATGGACAGAACGACGTTGGCGGCCGAAGTAGCGAAGAGACACACGATCCAGTTGACCGAGGATCGCGGAGCAGAGGGCCAGGAGTTCGCGACGTGGCTCCAGAAGCACGGGCACAACGCCAGGGTGGCAGCGCTCGACGCCGACTACGTGGACGGAGCCGCAACGTGGGGCGACGAAACGGCGAAGGAAACCCTCCGGTACCTCGAAGACTGCTGGCTGAATGATACATGAACGACGAGAAGCAGCCCCGGGGGCGCCCCCGGGGCTGGAGGGCCAAAGACCCCAGAGACCAGATGCTGCGGGTGAAGGTCACACGAGAGGAAAAGGCGGCGCTCCAGGAGGCCGCGAAAGAGGTGGGCGAGACGGTGAGCGAGTACCTGCGGCTTGCCGCTGCGGCCCGGATCGCCGGCAGGATTCTGTGACGCACAACGACGAATTCAGCGGCGTGTGAAACACGTCGCGCTGGAATGACTGGTTCGGTGCTCTCTGCGGCGTGGTGGGAACACGCTAGCTCGCAGGCAACCAGGGCGAGCACGAGCAGGCAGCGTGAGGGTTGTCGGCCCCGCTGGGGTAGGGGATTGAATCGGCGTGCGGCCCAGGAGACCCCTGACGGGCGCGCACAAGGGAGCCTGCATCAATACCCGCTTGCCGTATTCGACAGCCAAGCCGGTTCAAATCCGGCCAGAGAGCCCCGAATCTTTTTGCACCGAATCTTTTTGCACCGAACGCCTTGCCTCACGGGATGGCGCCTGTGAGGCCAGACGAAAACCGACAACGCCTGTCGCCATTCCCGTGGAGGTACCAGTGCCCGGCGAATGCGCCCTTTGCCAGACAGCCCTTGGGCCTCCCAATGCGAGCCTTTTCATTTCGGAACCTCCAGTGCTTGAAGTCGGTCGCACAGGCCGAGATAGTCCCCTGGGTCGGGCGTTTTCTCCATTGGGGCGCAACCTGACGCCTCCCAGCATCGCTGAACGAACGTCGAGCAAACCAGATTCGCCGCCGTCCGCACGCCCACGATTTGCGACAGCCACACGCTGGCGAGCGTCCACCACGAGTATTTCTTGTGCCGGAAGGACAACGCCGCGTCCCACAGGGGCTTGTCCTTGCCCCGGACGCACTCCGGAGAGATCCCCCACCAGACGGTTGTGCCCGCCCTGTCGGCCATCCACGCCGACGCCGGCAAGAGTCCGTAGTCCTGTCGCCCCGTGAACTCGGCCACCCAGACCTCGTCGCCTTGCCGCAGAAGCAGCGCCACGTGGGAAAACGATTCCCCGGTGAAGGCGCGGATGACCCCGCCTTTCTGCTCCAAGAGCACGTCGCCGGACTGGATCAAGGGGCGAGCGTCCAAGTACGTCATGCGATCCTCAGTTCCCCGCGCTTCCACGCGGAAGTCATGCAAGCTTCGGCCAACGCAACGAGACGACCTCGTAAGACGCCAGGGCAAACGTGGAAAGCTTCACAGAGTCTGATTGATTCCCGCCGAGTAGCGTCACCCTTCCGTTTTTCTGCTCGATCCAAAAACCCACGTGGTAACCGGACGCGCTACCCGTCGTACCGTCATTTTTGATTCTCGTGTGGATGACGCAGACGCATCCTATCTTCGGCGTCTCCAGTTCCTCTCCCCACTCCAGCCAACTCTTGGCGGCGGCGCTACCTGTCCCTTTCAGTCCAGCCTGTTCCATGCACCAGTTCACGAAGCTGGAACACCAGGGAATCTCGTCCTCTTTGGCGCCTAACGTCGTGGTTGAATGGTAGGCTATTACCCGTGGGTTTTCTCCACCCCGGATCTCGTGCTGCCCGATTTCTTTCTCTGCGATCTCCAGCCACAGGGGTTTCATCGGCGCCCCGGCGGCACTTGCAACCTCGGATCGAGTTCCAGCGTCACCCGCGTCCCCCGGCGGTCCTGGCACCGCGCATCAAGGATCTGATACGCCGCCTCCACCACACTCACGCCTTCCTCGCCAAACGCCTCAAGAATCAATTCCCCGATCTTCCGCTTTGTGGTGTCCATCCGATCCTCCCTCGGGCACGCGGCCCGCCATCACAACGGAATCCCACCGGTCGCATATCGCCCCGTCGCAGTGCCCACAGCACACGCTCAATTTGATCGCGGTCAGCGCATGGAGTCTCTTCTCCACGCTCAACGGAGACTTTGCAATAATCATCACAAAAGGTTCTATCAAAACTCCCCCCACACAGTCCATAGAATCTTCCTCCTATTGCCAAGTCAGCGAGCCGCTGCCCGCCGAATTGTGTGTAGTAGTGCCCGAGCCGACGGAGAATTGGATGGAGCCACCACCGACGCCAGCGGCGTACTCGTAAGCCCCTATATCGAACGTCTCCCTGGGCACGCCCAGTAGGTCTTTCGTCAGTGTAGCTGAAAGGTCCGCTCCAGCATTTTTGGCCGGACTTCCTGACTGTATAGCGTAGGAGTAGGGGGAGCCTCCGACGAAGAGCGGGTCAGCCGTAAGGGGTGACGTATCCCATGTGGGGGCGGTCACTGTTTCATCCGAGTCATACCATAGATTATTTGTATGCCCAAGGGGCGTCTTGGTGTGCGCTCCGGTGAACGGCAAAGAATAGGCATGTGTGACTATGTTGTTCTTATAATACCAGTCACCGGATAGTATGTAATCTGTGGAGGCGAACCCAGTCCCTGGTACTACAATTGCTGCATTCTCACCGCTGTTTGACGGAGCCCCGGTATAACCGGAGCCGACTATGGTGTTATTGTATATGTAATAGGTTCCGGTTACATCTTTGCCTTGGATCATAATTGCTGCCGGGTCAGTTGCGTAGTCCCCCACCATCCCACAATTGACGAACACGTTATTAGTAATCTGAAAATCTCCAGGGATACTGTACCCAGACGTGCAAGCCCACCCGCCCATGTTAAACCCCGGAGAAACTTGGTTTTCTACCCAATTGCTGTCAATAACAGTAGTCCCGGTGTACCCCCAACAGGGGTTTTCGTCGTAAAAATGGATACCAAATCTCGCTTGATTATCTCTTAAATGATTCCAGCGAATCGTCATTGGTTCTATATTCGCGCCCTTGTTGCGTACTGAAAAATACAGCGTGTGATGTTGGTTGCTCGTGGTCGCGCAGCCAAAGTCGTGAACGTAGTTGCCAAGGATTTCCACGGCGTTTTGATTACCCCCAGAGGTGAACGATCCGCCCGAGCCTTCTGCACAACTAACGTCCGTAACCGCGTTTCCTGTATATCGGGAATACGGAAAGACAGCAAAGCCATCCCCCTCCGTGATTAGACTTATTTTCGAAAACACCCAGTATTGGGATTCCCCGTAAGGGAAGTGCTTGATAGCAGTAGACCCAGAAACAGAGGAAGTAACCTGTATGACTGCCCCAGGATAAGAAATCAGTGCCTTTGGGTTTCCGCTAGTCCCAGAAACACTTGTCCATCTCTGCTCTCCGGTCTTCGTTGTCCCGAGTGAATATACTATGTCACCGGCAGACGTGTCTGTGTGGACGTTGGAGCCGTCGCCGATATCGACCCAAGGAGCTGCGTAAGTGCCGGCGTTGGCCTCAGAACCTGAGTCAGAGACCCAGTAGATGTTCCCAGCCCGCACAGTGAACGGCAACGTGTTGCTAGTTACCCCGCCCACCGTAACGCTGATCGTCCCCGCTCCGTCCGCTGCATCAGCAGGCACTGAGACCATGATCACTTGCATCCGATGGCGGGTGTAGAGATCAGCCGGGTGGCCTGCGTGGACCGTTGCGTTGCCCCACTCGTAGACGTAACCGCCCGTCGAGCCTGCAATGGTCACCGTCGAGCCGCCCTGGCTCGACCCGAGGCCCTGCCCCCAGAGCGTCACAATGGCCCCAGAGCCCAAACCATCCCCGAGACCCGTCTTGGGACCGCTCGTGATGTCGGAGAAGAGGAGAACCGGAGCCGCCCACGCTGGGCCGCAAAAGAGGAGTAGAATGGCGAGGAAGCACCTCATTTGATCGCCACGATGATTCCGGCGACGCGCTGGCTGGTGCAGGTTCCGGCGGCGCTATAGGTGCCCGTCGAAGTCACTTTTCGGTACTCCGTCGTCAGATATTCCGTTGTCCCTGGAACTGTCGGCGCTGGCCCTTTTGTCCAAGGGGCCGAGATCGTGAAAGGGTTTGAGTTTTCGTTGGCTGTAGCGACAACCAGCACCGTGTTGGCCGCAGTGGTTGTCACTGACCCAATGGACGACATATCCGTCTGAAAAGTACCCGTTCCTGTGTTGGATTGATCCAGCGGGCTGGCACTAGATCCAGTGATTTTGATAGCGGAGATCGCCCGGTACTGAGCCGCCGCCGCGAACGTGGCTGTAATCGTAACCCCTGTTTTGGCAGTGGTGATTTTGCTGTAAAACGCCCGGATCGTTCCAAACGAGGCGTCGTCTATCGCCGCGATCGGTGTGTAGGTATTGGGGGTATCGGCGTTGTCTGTCACGCTGCTGATTGCGACTCGCCCCGAGGTCTGATTGGACGCGAACACCACAACCACGTCGTCGACCGCGACGTCCATCGTGGTTCCGGTGGCAATCGTCGTGTCTGACGCAAACGCTCCGGCCCCTTCCTCGTCGGCGTAGATGGGGTCTGCTCCGCCCCCGGCCTTCTTCTTGGCGACAATGATCTGCCCTCCCCACACCGGAAGAGCAACCAGCAAACACAGAAGTGCCAGTGCCCGTCTCATTAGTCACCCACGATCAGGTATGTCGCGGTGACGGTCAGGAAGGTGGGCGTGCCGGACAGCGACGTGGTCTTCCACCGAAGCCACCCGCCCGAGGCGATGGCGGAGTCAGTCAGCGACCCATCATCCGCCGCCCCGTCCGCGTCACAGACAATATCTGAGTCCAGATCCGCGCAGTTCGCTCCGGCACTGTCGCACTCCTGGAGTTGCCCCGTGGCGCTCGTCGTTCCCTGCACAATGCAGTTGATAGCCGTGATCGTCATTCCGTACGGGGCTTTCAGTAAATTGATGTCGTCGTCCGTGGAAGGGGCTGGGATCGTGACCGAGACGAACTGAACCGGGGAGAGCACCCTGGCGGCTGACCCGAAGTACTTGAATTGATTCGAGGTCGTGTCGACGGCGGCCTCTCCGGCTGCGTCTACTGTGGGCGAAGCCCCCTGGGGTAGAGCGACCGAGCCCGTGAACACCGGGTCTGCCAAAGGAGCATACCCACTGAGACTTGGCCCTACAATCGCCCACGTGTTCGTGCTCTCGCAGAGGTAGAGCTGCGCCCTACTCGTGGCATCCGTGTCTTGGTATAGATCCCCCTGAGCGCAAGTTCCGGGTAGAGACGCGCTTTTCGGTACGGGAAGATTGGATGGAACGGGCAAAGTCAAGGTGAAGCTGGACAGATCCCACGAAAGAGCCAGTGCGCTCGTAATCGCAGGCAAGTCCGCGGCCACCATGGCTCGGAACGTCGGGGCCGCCGCCGCGCCGGTAGTTGGCCCGGCCAGGACGTAGTTGGCGGTCTGGGTGTCGAAGGACACCTCCTGTGTCGAGAGGCCCAGAATAGACGTAGCAGAGGCCGCCAAGGTCACAGCGTCGTGGCCCCCCAATGAGGCCGGGTCGGTGTACCCCATCGTCCCATCCGCGTCAGCGTTCAGGAGATAGTTCGTCCCTCCAGGCGCAGCGATAGGGAGGGTCCAGGAGAGCGCCGCCCCTGTCGCTCCGGGCTGGACGGTGAAGACGTTGTTGTTGTTGGTCGCGTTCTTGATTTGCAACTTGCCGTCCGTGGTGCTGCCGGTCCCCACGGTGAGCCCAGCGCCCGTGAGATTGAGCGTCGAGAACGCAGGATCGGCGGTATTGAGTAGGTTCTGATTCCCCGCGAAGGCCAGGCGCCACACACCCCCCGTTGAGTAGTCGTCAGGCCGGATTACCGTGGGACTCGACTCAGCCGAGGTTCCGTCGGCGTCGAACACGTAGATATAGACCGTGACGGTAGTCCCAGAGATCGTCCGCACAATCTGGATATCCCCGTCAGCCAAGGTCGCCACAGCGAGCGAGTCGAGGGCGCCGGCCGCCCCTCCGGTCAGAGCGGTCAGTTTGGAAGGATAGACAGTGTTCAGCCAGGCGAGCACTTCCGCTCCAGTGTAGTACCCAAGCAGAGCTTGCGTGGCGTCGTAGCCCACGAAGAAGTCCCCGACGGCCGGAGTTTCCCCGAGGGCTGTCTTGGTCTGCACCGCACCGAACGACGGAGCAGCGCACGCGAGAGCGAGAAAGAGGAAGAGCTTCTTCATGGCGTCCACTCCATTTCGTCAGTGTCCCAGAGCATGATTTTAGGTCCCCAGATCATCGTTACTGCGTCCGTTCCCGGTTCGATCCCGATCCGTGGTGCGAGCAGAAGCAGATCAAAGGCAAAAGTCGGGACAGGAAGAAGGAGAAAAAGCAGTGCGAGGTATTTCATGATCTTCCTCCTTCTTTTCTCCGGTCTTGGCCGCTGCGCTTGGCCCACTCGCCATTGCTCTGCGTACCGTGTTGCCCCGCGCATTTTACTTCCACATCCTCGAGCCGGTCCCGATGGGAATCAAGCTCGGTCCAGATCTCCGTGTGCTCTCGCTCTGCCTTGGCCGCGGACTCGCTCTTGTGCTGCTCCAGAGACGCCCACACCTTGTCGATGGCCCGGTCGAACCGGCCGGCGACGTCCGCCAAAGCGGCCTTGAGCCCATCGAAGCCTTCGGTGATCCGTAACCCGATTGCTTCCTCACGCTTCCGCAAAGTCCAGATGACCACCCCGATCAGGGCCGCCCCCTCGGCCACGATCACTGATCCCGCGAGCACGGCGAGCGTCGGGGCATGTTCCCACCAGTCTTGAGCCATTCAGATCCCTCCTTACAAAACACAAACTCACTGAGCCATCCAAGAAAAGTTCACCACGAACGTCGCGCGGGCCTAGAGGTAGTAGCCGAGAATCAAGATACGAGCGATGTTGAAATTGGCAGGGACGGAATACTCAATCTTGGCGACCCCTGCATTTTCGACGCACCGCACAAGTCCCTCGTGGTACACGATGAATGTTGAAACCGGGGGTGTCAGGGCAACCATCAACCCCTCATATCCGGTGCTTTCCCCGTAGCCTCTGACGAACATCGTATTGGCTTCCGCTGCAGCCGAGGTTTCTGCCATGAGCTTGATGTGCAGGTATTTGGCTGTCTTGGGAACATCATACCCTGACAAATCTATGGCGTGATACGCTCCGTCTCTGGTGAGTTCTCCCTCGGTCAGAACCCATGTGGTACCGACTACGCTCTGACGGGCCGGGAAAAAACGAGCCTGGCTACCGTAAATTTCCCCGGTTCCCCCAGTCGTTACCGGGGCTCCTGTGGCGTCTGCGTTCGTTTTTTGTATGTCAGCGTTCTTTATGATGCCTCCGGCCCCAACCTTCACATTGTTGGCACTGGGCGTCATCGTGCAGTCGCGTAGCGTGAGGTCAATCAACACCGTATTCGCAGCTACCTCAACGACGGGTTGATCCACCCCGTGGTACTCAAACTGCGTGGAAATGATCCGCAGTCCTGTCGTATACCCGTTGGTGCCAGCTTCCCCGTTGGATTTGACGACATAGATGTTGGGCATGGCGACGGAGCCAGAACCGTCGATGTAGCAATTTACGAATGCAGGCCCGAAGCTGATCGCCTCCACCCACACCACAGCCCCGCCCGCATTCGGGTTATCCGTAGACTGTTTGATGGTGGTCCCGGTAAAGAAGTCGCCATAGGCTGACTGCACGGTATGATCGATAGTCGCATAATCACTTGTGACGTAGGAACCCAGGCCCGCTGTCTCGTTTTTCGAGGTCGCGTAGTACGCCGCTTTCCCTGATCGGTTGAAGAGGAAGCAATTCGTCCACTGGTTGATCTCTGAGGCGTAGTTGTAGACTGGGGCAATCATGAAATGCCCCATGATTTTTACGTCAATGAACTGGTGAAGTCCCGCCGATGGGTTGTTGGGAGTCGCTGTACCGGTGCGGGCGAGGAGGATGCCCACGTTCGGGGCTGTCGCTGGAGCGGTTGTGGTCGTCCCTTCCGTGTGGATCGTGAGCCCTCGAATCGTCATGCCGAAGGCGCCAGAGAGATCCATCACCGGCTTCCCGGTTGTCGCTCCCAGAAGGATAGCCCCGGCCCCCTCGATCTTCTGAACAATCTTTGTGGCATCCCATCCAACGGCATCCGTGTCTATCCCGAACCAAAGAGGGGTTTCCACCCGGTAGATCCCCGGAGCAAAGTAGAGGGTTGAGGCCGTCGTCGCATACGGAGAGGTAATGTCGGCCGTCAGCCTGGCGGCGGTCTTCAATCGACAGGCTTCAATCGCCGCCTGGATCGCTGCCGACACATCCACCGTCATAGGACTCGCTTGCCACGCCGCCAACGCCGGGCGCCCCGAGAGCCCGTCCATGTACGCTCGCACATCTACCCACGGGCCCTTGGTAATGAGATCCAAGGTCTTGGGCGTGAGGTCGTACCCCCCGTCAAAGAGGTCCCGAAGCGTCTTCCCAGCGACGTCCGTAAGGGTGACTTCGGAGTCCTCGAGCAGGCTAGCTGTTACGTTGTCCTGCGTCCACACGAGCGTCGAGCCGGGGGAGGTCTTCACTCCGGTCCAGAGCTCCATGTAGTACGCCCCATCGAGCCAGATGTTCGCCCGGCCGGCCGAGTCCAAGACAACGGGGTTCGCATTCGGCGTACCCCCTGCGCGGTCCGTATAGGTCGCCTTCGGCGTCCCCGGCACCCCCGCGACGGAGGTATAAAGCCGCCCACCGGCGAGAGGGGCTCCCGTAGCATCGAAGAACTGCGCTTTGGGCATCGGGCATAGGACGTTGGTCATGAAAGAAGGCTCCTAGCTCATGGTACGGACACATCAACTGCGTCGGTCTGATATGTAACCGTCATTTCTAAGACATCCCCCGAAGCCCATGTAATTGGGGAGGTAGCCGTTATTGCCGACACCTCGCCATTAGTCTGAAGGGTTACTATTCCTAAATTCTGGTAGGCACGAACAACAGCCAGATAAGATTTTCCCGTATTTGAATCCCCGATCCGCGCTGCTCCTAGATACACCATCGTCCCATCGTTATGCACATCGAAGGGAAGAGAAAATTGGAAAGACCCTGAACCGAACGTCGTAGTAGACCCAGCCACAAGAGTAATGCTGGCCGTTACCGTATGTCCGCGTTTAGTGTACCACCCGTAGATACTCCCATCACCTAATACTGGATTAGTAATAGATCCAGTCCATACTGGCGTATAAATTGCATACTCATCAGCGAGGTTGTCTGTCAGAACCTTCCCAGTTCCGGCCAAGTACGGGCTCGCCACCCCGGAGAACCATTCGGTTTCTACCCAAGGATCGTTCATCACTCTGAGATTGAGCAACGATGTATCCGACGTCACAAGGGCATTGCCGGTATAGTTCCCTCCATCCACTGTAACAGACCCAATGTGGTTAGAAGCATTCAAATTTTCAGAGAAATCAAACTCTATTGCTGCGCTGGCCCCAGCGGGTACATTGCCGACATTATCCCTCAAAGCAATGCGGGAAACATGGATGTAACGGCTAAGGGAAGAACCAGAGGAGACGTGCAAGATTCTGGCATCTGGAAAGGCCCCAGCATCGGCGGTAGTGATGTGGTTATCTCGTACGACCAAAGCATTAACACTCATATCCACCCCGCCATCGGGGATGATATAGATGGCTTTCTGGAAATTCTCCATCCAGGAATCTATGATCCTACATGAAGTTGCTGAACCATTGATTTTAAGGGCTGCCGTGGTGTTGTTCCAAAAATTACAGTGGTCTTTGAAACTGATCGAGGTATTCGATCCGGACAAAAGGGCGCCAATTGGGGAATTGTTTACGATGGTACGCCGTAGGGCACCAATCGCTGAAGCATGGATATTCAAAGAGACGTCGGTTGTTTCGTCATACCCATTAAACTGGCAATTATCTATACTGAACTCACTTGCCGTATCAATCTTTACAAGTGTCTTTCCGGCAGCAGCAGAGCCCTCATTGACAAAGGCAAGATTTTCCAACGCCGGCCGGTAAATGGTCCCGCTTGCCGCTTTGATGAGGAGGCCCGTTGTCCCAGCGCCGGTAAAAGAGAAGACGATTTTGCTACCCACAGGCCCGATTGCGCCGCCCTCTGAGGGAGATTGCCCCACCCACCGGACGCCCTTTTTCATGGTTAGGCCCGTGGCCCCGATTACCGCCTTGAAAGTCCCGCTCGGAAAGACGAGGACCCCGGTCCCGGCTGCCTCAATAGCGTCTTCCGCCGCCTGTATTGATGCTGCCACATCCACCGTCGTCGGGCTTGCTACCCACGCCGCCAGCGTCGGACGTCCTGCCTGGCCATCCATATAGTACCGCACATCGTTCCCATTGATGGTGTCCAACACCGTCGCATACCCAGTCGACGTCATACTGGCCGGGTAGATCGGCACCCCATACGAACCGTCGAACAACTGCCCTACGGTCTTCCCGTTTTGCCCCGTCGCCCCGACTAACGCCGCGCCCTTCCCCGTTGCGACAGAAGACAAGTCCGAGCGTACGACATCCTCACCCGAGACATTGTCTTGCGACCAGACGAGCACAGCCTGAGACCCCTCGGCGTCTTTGTCCTCGGTCCAGAGCTCCATGTAGTAGTACCCCTGGAGCCAGATCGAGGCACGGCCGGCGCTGTCCAGGACGATAGGGTTCGCGTTCGGAGTCCCCCCTGTGGCGTCCGTGTACGTCGCTCGAGGCGTACTCGTCCCCGCGTCGTAGGTGTAGAGACACCCACCGACAAGAGGAAGCCCGTCGTCCCCGAGAAACTGCATTCGAGGCAATGGGCAGAGCGAGGAAGTCGTGACGCCGGACCAGGACACGAGTTACTCCTGCACGGCAAAAAGGATCGTGGCCGTATTCGCGGCGCCCATCCCAGTGCATGAGAGCGTATAGGAGCCGTCCACACGCTCGAAAATAGAGCTTCCCCCTCGGTCCAGAGGTTTGTAGGGGGCTCCCGTGGCAGTCCCGAGATTGGTCAATGCGGCGCCCATGACATCCCCTCCATAAGGACCGGCCAAAGTGCAATCCCAGCCTGTATCCGGAGCCGCGGCGTCCGCCCCCGGGGTGACAAGGGCCGTCACGAGGAACCCGTGCATGTAGACCGCCCCCGAGGCGTTCCCGGACCCGTCCGACAGAATGGCCGCAGAGTGGTAGTTCGTTGCGACCCCGCCGGTGAACACGGTCGAGTTCGTCCATGTCACTGCGGCCAAGGCTAGAGAGGGGAGAAGCGCCAGAAGAAGGGAAAGGAGAAGACGTCGTTTCATGGATTGGTCCTTTCGTTTATGGGATCTTTTCCCACCCGTCAGAGGAGGGAGTCTGTTCAGAGGGGGCCGGCGCACGATCGAAAGAAGTCCCAAACTCAGACCCCCCTTTCCGCGCCGCAAACATCGCGGTATAAGCGCCCAAGCGGCGCAGAGCTCCTGCCTCATTCTCGATAAGTCGGGCAACTTGCGTCTTCGCAGCTTGAGACCCCCGATACGCCGCAAGAAGTGTGCTAGCAACTTTCGGGTCCACCTGGGCCTCGTCCAGGAGGTTCAAGACCGCTTTCCGGTAAGACCCCTCGGCCGCCGCCGCGCTGACACGCGCTACTTGTTTCTCGACGAACTTCTGGCCGAACCCGACCGGAATAAACTGAGAAACGAAGGTCAAAGCCTTCGCAATACCACCTTGCGGATCATCGGGAACTCCCCCAACCGGAGCGTTGAAATCGAGTTCCTTGATAAGCGTCTGGTACTGCTTCAAGGCCGTCCGATGCGCTGGGTTCGGGAACACGCTCTCCATCACACGCGCCAGGCGGGGGTCAGCGAAGACATCTACCCCCTTGTCAATCGCCCCTTTGAGGTCATCGAGAACCAACCGACGGACACCGTACTGGAACTGAGGGGCAGACGAAATCTTCATCACGCGCGCGTAGGCAGCGGCCGGGTCAGGGGCCTTGATGATGTACTGCGAGACTTTAAGTGGATCTTGAACTTTAAGAATCTCTCCAACCATCTCCGCAGCCACGACGGACTGCGCCCCGGAGACTCGGGCAAGAGCCTCATCATATGCGGAGATCTTAGAAGCGACCTTCGATGTGTCGAGCCCGTAGACCGCGACGAACTTGCGCTGCGCAGGATTGGCTAAATACCGGCGAACCGCTTTGACCCCCGCCTCCCCGCCGAGCGCCTTGTGGTAAACCTCTGCGAGCTTTGCCTCGAAGTAGGGTTGCGCAACATTGCGAGCTTCCTGCCGGCCCAATTCGACCAACTGCTCCCGGCCCACAGAGAGATGCTGCCCTGTCTGTACCGCCTTTTCCGCTCCGAGGGTCGCCATGAAGTCCGTTGCATTGTCAACGTCTTCCAGAGTCTTCAAGACGCTACCAGCCTTGAGCCGAAACTGCCCAGTCTCCGCTCCACGCCCTACAAGATCTCCGCCATGCCCAAACCGGAACGGCTGCACGTAGACGTCGTTGTACGCCTTGGACACCGTCCAATAGGCTTCTTCGCCCTTAGGTCCGAGAGCCTTCGCTGCTGCGGATTCCCCATCCCGAGCGAGCGTGGAGAGCTTGCGGAGTTGCCCTGCCGCCGCATAGTTCCCTGCCTTCTCGTTCACCCGCGCCGCCGCCTCGAACTCGCCTTTGAGCCCCCGCCACTGCGAGAGAGTAAATTCTGTCGGAATCGCCTCAGCCTCTTCCGCCAAGGTCTTCACTTCCGGGCCAGTGTCCGCGAGCGCGCGGAGCCGCCGCTCTGCCGCTGTGCCCTCATCGACGAAGTTACGAAGGACCTGCCCCGCCTCAGCAGATTCCTTTTTCGTGGTTTCCAAAACCCTGAGGAAGTCGTCACTCGGAGCGGTGGCATCTCCAATCTTCGCGTATTCCGCGTCGAAGGCAGATTTGACCGCCGCACGACCCGTCTGCCCGGGGGCCAGCGCTGCGGTACTTCCCCGGAGCCGCTCGAGGAGACTTCTGCCTGTCTTCTGCTCGGCGAGAGGATCAGGTAGCCGGAGATCGGCGCCCACGGCCTCTGAAGCGTTCTGCACACCCTCCGTAATCGCTGCTTTCCCTTCCGCCGTAGCCGCCTCTCGCGCTGCAAGCTCGGCCGCTCGAACCTTCGCGAGTTCCTTCTGCATGAAATCGAGAGCAGGCTTGTTCACCGGGGGCGCTGGAACCGCCGCCCGCAGACCGGCCTCCGCTTGCTCCCGGACCATGGACCCCCGGGCCTTCTCGGACGCAGCCACGTCGAAATCACGAAGCGGAGAGTCACGCCCGACCCCGCGCTGGACTTGGCGCTGGACCCGCACGTTCGGAGAAGACCCTTCGGGCATAGGAGCAGTGACACCGAGACCCTCTCGGGCTCTCGCTAACTCTGCCTGCCGCGCGGACGCTTCAGAGAACTCCCGAGCGACAGAGGCCGATGGAGGTTCAGTCTTCGTACCCCACCGATCTGCGGAGAACTCCCGCGCACGCTGGTACAGTTCCCCTGCTTTCACTTTCGCCGTCGGGAAGATCCCTGCAAGCTTGTTCACTCCCGCCCCGAACGCCTGCCCAGCCAAAGACCCCGTCACGCCGCGCTTGAAGGCTCCGGAGTAGTCCTGCTCCGTAGGAATGCCCGCCAAATTGTTCACCGCAGTCCCAAGACCGCGACCGATCCCCGCGCCGAGCCCGCTACCCACGACGAGACTTCCGCCGGCCGTTTCGGCGGCGAGAGGGATACCCACAGCCTCCCCGACAATCTGCCCCGCGAACTCCCCAACCCCCGGGAGATCGAGGCGCTGGACCGCCTTCTGGAAACCCGACAATCGCGGGGCGTCCTTCTCCGAAACAGGAGCCCAGCTCCCGTCGGGGGAGACTTTGACCCAGTCGCTAGCGGACATAGGTCACTCCATACTGCCTCGTCTTCTTGTTGTAGAAGACCTCGTCGACAACCTTGCCCCCTTGGAGCGTCATTCCAGCCTTCGGAGGAACGGAGTGGCTCCAAGGATGTACACCGGTGTCTTCCGGCTCTCCGGGTCCCCCCATTCCTGCCTGCTTGGACAAAAGGTTGAGAACTTGCCGCTGAGAATTCAGCCGGGTCTTCATCATCCCTTCGTACTCTCGGAGCTTCCGTTCGAACTGCGCCGGGTTGTCGCTCAGAGGGAGGAGACCCTCAGCGAGTTTCGCCGCATAGGCGGTCACACCGGCGGTCGACGTCTGCCCGGAGATGACCTTCGCGTAGTCCATCAAAACCTCGGTCAGAACTCCCTGAGCCGCCTTCGGGTACTCGTCCCCGGTCCAATTCCGAAGGATATTCACAGCCTTATTCACGAGGGGGGACAGCGACCCAGAAACACCTCCCTGTTCCCGAAGGCGCTTCACCCGAGCGAAACCCCCCTCGGCTACTTTAGCGTTCGCTTCGAGATTCGCTTGCTGCTTCTTGAGAGCCGGAAGAGCCGAGCGAGCAGCACCAGCGTCCACAAGCGCCTCTGGGGGAATCCCCTTGGACACCATGTAGTCACTGACCCGCTGCTTGGCCTCGGAATCCAGCACGGCCCCACGCTGCCCCTGCGCAGAAAAAAGCCTTGCGTTGGGGTTTTTCGAAAGAGCTTGCATCCATAAGATGATCTGGTTCTCGAACACAGGCTTATTCGCTGCACGAGCTCCAAACTGGCCCTCCGTACCATCCCACGTCCCCGCATAGAGGGCGGAATCCGTAGGGCTCGGAGTCTTGACGGACACCGAAACACCGGGGGCTGTACCCGCCTTCCCAATCGACCGGACAAACCCATCAGAATCGAACTCTGCTGTAACCTCTGTCTTCCCATCGACCTTGAAGCTATTCAACGAGGCACGTGCGGCCGCATCTCCCGGACGAATCTTCGACGCAAGGAAGGCGCGAGACTCCGGACTCAGAACAAATGCTTGGGTCTGCGTCTGCGGTTTCTCTTCCTTCACAGGCACGATTTCCGTGTACGCCCCGTCCGTCTTCGTAACGGAGAGCTTCGTACCGTCTTTGTATGCCTCCCCGCTAGCCGCTTCGAGCCCAGCCCGGTTTTCTGGGGTAACTGTGACGACAGTTTTGAAAGACGTAGCTTTCGCAGTAGGAGGCTTCGTAGGCTCCACCGTACGCAACTTCCCGTCCACAAACGCGAAATCATACTTATCCCCAACTTTCAGGACTCGGCCCTTCAGAGCTGGGTTAGCGTCGATCATTGCCTGATATCGGCCCAAGTTCTGGTCCGTAATCTCGACCCCGCCACTGGTGTCTTTCTGCTCGACGGCAGTCGTTTTGTCCTCCGTAAACTTCACATTCTTCGGCTTCCCCTCGACGAGATTGTAGCGGACAACTCCCTTCAGTCCAGGGGAGAAGAGATCCCCGAATACCAGACGCGCCGCAGCAAGCCCTTCGGGAGTCGTCGTGTCTACCGTAGCGACCCGGTCTTCCCCGTCCGCTTTCACCGTATCGAACACGTCTGCGATTCCGTGAAGTAGCGCCACCGGAGACTTCCGGATCTGCGTCGTGATGGCTTTCATCATCTCGGGGTTCGACGACGCCGCCTCAAGCAACGGAGAGTAGAAATCCATCGTCTGCTTCGCGTTCTGCATCGCCGCCTGGTACTCCCCCCATGTCCGCACTTCGGGCAGAACTTCCGCCTGCTGCTGGGATGTGAGTGGAAGCTCGGCGTTCTTCGTCGTCTGCTGGGCGCGCTGAAGAAGCTGGTCGCGCTGCTCCTGAGTCAGTTCAGAAGGACGAAACTCGGCTGGGACGTAATTCGGTAACCCCTCGGTCGGAAATACCCCGAGCGTGCCTCGAGGGGCAGTCGTCGCCAAACCCATCGCGTTCGGGCGAAGTGCTGTACCCATCCGCCACCCACGAGGGGGAAGGCCAGGGTCTCCCCCAACAGAATCCAACTGCCCAGATCCAGGCAGACCCATCTCCGCTGCGAGGGCGTTTCGTGTAGGGGCGACGACGGCCGGGCGAACTTGCCCAGCGAGGGCATTTCGGCGCCTTACCTCTTCGTTGTAGAGCCGCATCGAGGCGTTCTGGTAGTCGCTCACCATCGCCTGCTGGCGAGCCCGATCCTCGCGCTCCTGCCGGACTGCGTCGGCTTTCCACCACTGCTCTGAGTCGAAAACGAAAGCCATGGTCAGTCTCCAAAATCCGACATGGAGTTCGCCATATTGGAGTAGTCGTTGTACTGCTGCCCGTAACCCTGAGAGTTCCAGTAGTCATAGCCGCCCACGGTAGAAGCCCCGGTCGGTTGACTTCGAATCATGTTCACGATCCCTTGGGCATTCTGAAGCCCGTTGCTCAAGGAATTGGCCGCTTCCTGATACCCCTGCTGCCGGATCAGCCCCTGATTGGCCGCGGCGTTGCCGGCCGCAGTCCCGTAGTTCCCCGCGTAGGTGTTGATCTGTTGGGCGCCGTTGGGATTCGCAAGACTGGCGAGCTGGTTGAACTCCAGCGTTCGGCCTTGGGTCCACGCATCCCGAGCGGCTGCGAGAGAAGCTGGATCATAACCGGCATATATCTGGCTCACATTCTTCGCCAGCGCGTTTGCCACGTTGCCCGATCCATACATCCCCGAAGCCCCCGCTTGTGCCGCAAGATCCGCCGAGGTACGGTCCAGAGCAGCGTTCCGCGCGCCTGCATAAGCCGCGTACTCCGGGGACACCTGCCAGTCAGCCGTGGTGAACCGCTCCGAAGGGTTGATCCCACCCCCTCGGACTCCGCCGTACCCGCTTTCGTTGAGCGTCGGAGCCGTGGTGGAGAACTCTCCCGTCAGAGGGTTCTTGTAGAGCGTACCCGTGAACTGCTTCCCCCGCGCGGCATCCGGAAGTTTCCCTTCCCTCATGAAGCGGTCGAAATTGTAGGTCCCCGGACGAAGACCGAGCTGCTCCGCTTGGTAGAGCTTGTACTCCGGCGAATTCGGATTGACTTCCATCTCTTGACTCGACGGAGACTGCCCGTAGAGGGCGTAATTCAGCCGTGCCAGATTCGACGCCCCGGAGGCCGCGTAAGGAGCCATCCCGGCCACCTGCTGCTGGTACATCTGCCAGGCGATGTCCGCAGCGTTCTCCTGGCCTTCCGAAGCCGCCTTCGAGCCTTTATACCCAAGATACCCCGTACCAGCACTCATGCTACCAACTCCTTCCGGTAATGCCGCTCCGTAGGAGCGTACCCGCTACGCTGATAGAACCGGTCCAGCTTGTCCGCCATGCTGCACTCGAGAAGGACCATCTCGATCTCTTCGCACCCTTGTTCCCTGGCCCAGTCCTCGAACCGCTTCAGAAGACGAACTCCGCCAGACCCCCGGTACTCCGGGAGCACGTACCAGAACATCTCCAGAGCTGCGATCTTGCCTGTCAGAGGAAGCTTGACGACCGTCCCGCCCACTCCCCCAAGGCACCGACCGTCCGCCTCGAGGGCGAAAACCGCACCCTCTCCGGAAGCGAGGATCTGATACCACGCCTTGAAGTAATGCTCTTCGTTGAACTGAACCCACGGGATAACCGAGCAATAACGACGCGCGCATTCCAGAATGACGCCGGTTTCCTCGGCGCCGATCTGCCGGATCTGCGGCTGTGATGCGCTACTGGAACTCACGCTTCACCAAGGTTGTCACGAGATGTTCCATTCCCCGGTCGGTGAGGTAAAAAGGCGGACAGGCCAAGTCTATCAGGTCGATATCATATTTGCTAGACCACGAAACAAGTTTCATGTCCACTCCGTCGATCTTCGTCGGAAAATAGACCGTTTTTCCGGGGCCTACGAGCTCGACATCGTGACTCTGCTTAGCTAGACCGACCATCTCTGAAAGGTAAAGACGTGACCCCTGTCCTCCGTGATTCGCCCCGACAGGGGCGACGGAGTGGATACGAAAAGATTGCGCACGCTGGCGAAGCTTGAGGCAGGAGCCCAAATAGTTCAGGAACTCCTCCGGACTGTCCGCCGTGTAGATGATGCTGAAAAACTGCCCCTCCAAACGCAAAGCCGCATCGAAACTCCAAAAGGTCTCGCTGTGATAGGACAAAACCCAGGCAGCGGGGAGAGAAAAGTCCACCTTGAACCCATTCGTCAAGATCACGATGGGGTGGGTCTTTCCGAGTTCTTGGACGATCTCGGGGAGGTCTTCCCGGAGAGTAGGTTCCCCACCGGAGAGGATGATCGGGTAATTCGTCGGAATCACCGACGAGCGTCGAACGAGCTCCTCGATCGACGGGTCAGCCCCTCCTCGGAGATCCTGAAAGCAGTAGGAACACCGTGCGTTGCACCGCCGCGTCACGTCGAGGAGTACCCCATCATAGATCGACGGGCTCCACCGAGTACGAACGAAGTGGAAGAACGGCACGCTCGGCTCTACGACGCCCCGACTGGGGCCGTGCATCACGCAGTATGTGTCGAGATAGACCTTGTCCGCCTCCACAAGAACCGCAGGGCAAGTGGTCCCGCACGTCGGGCAGACACTCTGCGTCTTGCCAATCAGCATCGCTCCAACTCCGCGGCCGCCGTTGCGATCTCCTCTCGAGAAAACCCCGAGAACGTATTGCGAGGATGAATCCGCCAGAAGTACCCAACGCCCGGCACCCGAGCGAAACTCCCAGCCTTCGCGATCAGGTAGGGCTCCGGGATACGCCGGCCCTCCATGCCCTTGAGGTGGGGCTCAATGGCAGCGCGGCGGAAAACGACGAGATGGTGCATGAACTGCCCCGGTTGCCCGGGAACCCGCAAAAGTGGAAGCCAATCGACGAAGGGCGCCGGGTCAATGCTCACACCAGGCGAGACGAACCCGCCGATCTCGTCGACCAGAATCTCATCGGTGTATACCCCAGCGAGTTCCGGACTCCCTCGAAGAACCCGCAGACACTTCTCGAACGCGAACGGGACCACCACGTCGTCATCGTCCACGTAGGAGACGAACTCGGAAGACCCTAACGAGAACCCCTGCGCCCGCGCCGTCCCAAGGCAGAAATCCGGCGCACTGCCGTCGATAGCATGAACCCGGATCGGCGCCCCCTGTAACGACGCTCGACACTCCTCATGCCACCGGCGATGCGTCGGCGTGTGCAGAACGTGGACGTCGATCATTTCGTAGACACCTCTCGAGACCCTATCGTGTCCTGCTCCAAGTGGATTCCCGCCTGCGTGATGAACACTGAATCCGCGTATTCCGTCCCACCGGTTGCCGCGATGCGCTTCACCCTGGCTTTCACCTGCATACCGATGTTCTTGCCCGTCAGTGTCACGGTTCCCATTGCCAACAGGTAATGCGTCAACGCTGCCGTCCCGGTGGGGATCGTGTACTCTGCCGTGTAGGGGCCGATCTCTGTCCATGCCTCGTTCACGTCAGCGATAGCCAAATACACGGTGAACTTCGCGAATCGGTCAGATCCGGTGCTCTGCGCGGTCTTGATCGCTAGGTGAAGATGAGTGCTGCCCGCCGTCCCCTCCGCCCATCCATGAGGGGGCTCATTGGCTTTCAGGTCGATGTACTCATCCACGTCGAAGGCATAGGCACTCGTGTTGGTCGTGAATGTCTCCCAATTGGGAGCATTGGCACCGGGGACTCTCCCAGAAGCCAAGTCGAACTGCATATCGTCCCAGACTTTGGCCTCTCCATTTAGCTTGAAGAACCCATCCCCCTCGAACTCAGAACCCGAAGCCCGAGACGCTGTGGAATCTCGAACGAATGTCGTATCCGATGCCTGGACTCCAAACATCCTACGTATTCTCCATCCCACTGGCCGTAATGGACACGAGGTTCCCTCCTCCGGCCTCCCCCGCCTTGGCCCGGATGAACATCCCAGTCGGCATGACGTCTGTCAGGCCGAAGATCTTCGTCTCATTGGCCTGGAGCGAGACCGAGTTCAAGACGATGTTCGACGCCGCCGGCGTCGTGGACTCCCCGCTCGGAATGATCGCGAGGAAGACCGTCCGCGGCACCGTATCCTGGTTGCAGAGCAAAAGTTGCTTCATCGTCGTCGTGAGGACCGAGGCTGGCACCGTGTAGTACGTCGCATACGACGTCGTGAGAGCGGAGCCGGGAATGATCCGTTTGGGAGTGATAGCCATGGAACTCTCCTAAAAACTCATCATTGTGAAGATCATCGCGTCGTCATCATTTCTTGAAGACCTGACCCCCGTAGGCTCCAGATCGGCCGCGGAGAACCCATTTTCGACCCTCGTGGTCTTCAGCCCCGTAGGCTCGTTCACCTCGGTCAGAGCCGCCAGATCGTCCTGAGTGACTATGTAGTCACTCCGCGTGGAGGCGAGCATCCCGGAGCCCTCAGTCGTCTGAAACGCCTGAATCCCGGCGAATTCGTCGGACAACTGAGTCGCGGTCACGAGCTGATCGAACCACTTCAGCCAAGACGGATCGTTCAACTTCCCCGTGCGAGGGTCCAGAGTCCACGGCGCGTGGATCGGAGGGGGTTCGAGAATCATGTCTTCACCCTCGCCCCGAGAATGACCTTCTTCACCTTGTCCGGCATCCGAAGCTGAAAGACTCGGTTGCGCGGAGCGCCGATGCGCTTCCACTTGAGCTTCGCTTTGTACTCGCCGATCTTGCCCATGGAGGCGCTGTACTCAGAGGACCACGTATGCCCGTCGTCGTTCGACCAAGAGAGCCACGCCTGGGGAGTCCCACTTGGGTTCGTCGACCCGTCTCCGACGCCCCCCTCAACATCGACCGTAAGCCCGTGGATCTTGATGTTGTCGAGGTCATCGTCGTCGTAGAGCGGGCTCGCAGTGCGGATCGAGACGATCGGCTCCCCGTCGTCGTCATAGAAATCCGTGGACATCTCGAGGATCTTACCCGAGGCATAGTGCCCGACCAGGTGCTTCCCAAAGCAGTACGTGTGCGAGTCCGAAAGATGCCGGCGCTGCCGGAAGATCCCTGTCGTGTAGGAAGACCGCTCGTGCCACATCCGAGTAGCGAGGTCGTAAACGAAGGTGAGGTCGTCGGTCGGGAAGGTGAGCACGTAGAAAGTGTGCCCCTCTGACGTGTAGCAGTAGCCGAACGCATCGTCGATCCGACTCATTTGCTGGATGCGGTAGTTGATGCACACCGGTGCGATAGGCTCGGCCGCGTAGCCGTTCATCATCATGACCCCGGCCAGATCCCCGGCGTCTTCACTTCGCTGATTGGCAAGAAAGAAGACCGTATTCGCCCCCTTCGCGACACTCCAAGGCGCCGCGGTGCCGAAATCGAGCACTGCCCCCGGGCGGCGGACGAAAGGGGAGCCCTGATCGGTCGAGATCCCTGCGTTGTAGTAGACCTCAGTCGTGTACCGCTTGATGATGAAGATCTCCTGATGGAGGCTCAACGGGCGCTGCGCAGAGTCCGCCGAGGCCCAGGCCGCGAAGAACGCAAGAGAAGGCCAAGTCAGACCATCGAAGGACGCACTCACACGGCACCGCATGGAGCCGTCCGTGACGATGAAGTGCCCGTCCTGGTAAGCCACGAACTTCGGGTCCGTGGGGAAGTTCGAATCTGTGATCTGAGCGAACGCAAGGGTCGAGATATTCAGGACGTACCCATTCCCACTGGTGACCATGCAAAGCTGGTCCCCACCCACCCCGCTCGCTGATACTCCGTTGTCCGCGGCCGAGACTCGGTAGTCTGTCACGTCGTAGGCAACCGTCCCGAGGCTCGCAGAGTACGTTCCATCCGAGTAGACCTCGTAGAGCCCGGTCCCGGCTACTGCGAAGAGGCGGGTATCGAACGTGTAGGTCATGCGGATTGGCGTTTGCGGGAGCGTAGCGAACGCATGACACCCCGGAGTCCCTACGAGCGCGAGGGGGGTCTTCGAAGCCCGGTCGGAACTCAACTCAGGGAAGAAGTTGATCGAGCGGGAAGCGTCGATATTCTTCGACCGGCCTTCGTAGGACGCTCCACAGAAGGGGATCTGCATCAGCCGTAACTATCCGAGTACCCGTCATACGCCCCCGGGCGGCCGGGGAGGTCCAACGTCGCTCGTACCTGTTCCGCATTCAGAGTCTTCAGGGTGTTCAGCGAATCCCGGGCGATAACCACGAGGTCCATCGGGACCGGGGTCTGGTCGTTGGCGTAGCGCCGGAAGAGCCGCACCGCAAGATTGTAAAGCAGAGGCTCGTAGTAGACAGGCTCGAAGGTGACGGTGTCCGTGAAGTTCACGAACTCCGTCAGGCAGATCTGGCACTGGAGACGCGCAGAGTACACCTTGTCCGGCTTCGGGTAAAAGCGGGCCGTGCCTTTCTGCGCTGCCTGCTGTGGGCTGCCGGGGTCATAGGTGACGTAGAACGGCCTCGTAGTCGTGATTGCTTGGTCTTGCAATCCGTCGAATGCCTCCCCGGGCCAAACCTCCAGAGGGTAGTTCATCGAACTGTCGATGATGTACCCGCTTTCGACCTTCAAGGGCTTCACCGCAGTGACGTCGGCCCCGGAGAGACCGATCGTGTACGTGGGATCTCCCGCGACGAGGGGAATCGTCAACTCCTGGGCCGCGCGCAAAAGGAGATGCTGAGCCGACCAAGCCCCGAGCATGATGTTTGCCATTCGCTTGGCAACCGCCATGTCCGTGGAGGCCGGGGTCTCGTCGATCTCCGTCGCGTTGCAGAGCCCGAGGGCGTCCTTGAACAGGTCGCCTACAGTCATTGCTTCGCCCTTGGCCTTCCTCTCCGTTTCGGAATCACGGAGTCGAAGAGATCATCTACCCCCTCGGTCTCAAGGACCTCAGAAACGAACTCTTCCGTCGGTTCTGGTTCCGCTCCTTCGTCCTCGATCGGGACCTGGGAATAGAAGCCGAGAGAGTCACGGACGAGGCGGAAGGCACTCATTTCTTCTTCCTTCGCTTCTTGTCGGCCTGTTCCTGCTCACTGAGAGCAATCGCAATCGCCTGAGCCCGGTTCTTCACCTTCGGGCCTTTCTTTGACCCGCTGTGAAGCTCCCCTGCCTTGAACTCGTGCATGACCTTAGCGACCTTCTTCTGCTTCTTCGCCATCACTTCCCCCAGATATCCTGAGCGATGTCGGCCGCAGTCCAGGCCGCATTCCACTGCGTTGTGCTCCAATACGAAGGCGGAGCCACAGTAGCCTTCGGGTGCAGGAAATACTCCTGCTCCTTCATGGACTCCATCATGCTGTTGAACACCCGTCGGGCGCCGGTCCCCCATTTCTTCCACTGCTTCTGGGGCACCTTGAAGTCATTCTGGATTCCAGCGTCGAGGACAATTCTTGCGTCTTCCATCACTTCCTCCGCTTCGCCGGCTTCACCTTCATCACGGGTGCCCGCATCTTGGTGCGCTTCTTCTTACGGAGCGGGTTCATCATCATGTCCATGCCGGGATCGTCGGGCATCTCGTCCATCGGAGCCATCTTCTTAGTTTTGCGCATATTCACTGCCTCCAGGCTGCCGTCTGAGGTAATGAAGCAAGTTCCCGACCCAAGTATGTGGCTCTCCCTTTTCGTCAACCCCGTGATGCCCGAATGTCATATCCGGGAGGATGTAGATGACACCCCCCAGTTGCTCCCACATCGAGCAGAAAGCGTAGTCTTCCCCAATCCACCGGTGGTTGTGGACCCCCTGCGGGAAGAAGTCAAAGAACTCCTCCATGGGAGCGCCGTCGACATTGGACATTTCCATGTAAGCGAGTCGCGGAAATGCTTCTCGAATTGCTTCGAAGACACTGCGGTCGACCATCATGAAGCCGGTGGCCGCCCGGGTCGCGAGGAGGTAGGGTCCGTCCGTGAGCGCGCGGCCGTCCTCGGAACACTTCAAGACACAAGGGTAGTTCGCAACGTCGCTCTTCATCGAGTAGACCCCGGCCGCGAAGGGCTTGTCCGCCTGGAGGAGCCTCCAGACATCTTCCGGGTCGTCCCAGGAGAGGTCGTCATCGAGGAAGAGGAGTTTGTCGCAGTCACTTTGAAGGAACTGCTGCGCGAGGGCATTTCGCGCCGTCTGGACGTAGGGGTTGTGGGCGATCATGCGGAAATCGCATCCTACTCCGCGCGACAGCAGAAGCTCCACCGACGCCTGGAGGGAGTCGAGGAACGGGAGGCACTGGATACCCCTGTACGCCGGGGTCGCGAGCATAAGCTTCATGAGAGTAGGGGGACCGAAGTCCCCCATCTCCTTACCTATGCACTTCCCTTGATGACCTTGACCGCAATCAACGCAGCGCGCATCTCATTGACTAGGGTCACGATCGCGTCCGCCTGCGCGGCCGTGGAGAAACCGTAGGGGGTCGTGGACGTCGCGGCGTCCGTGGTGACTGCCGCCTGAGCGGAACCAGACCGCATTCCGACCGGGGCGATGCCGCCCCCAGCAAGGGTGGTCTCGTTGGTAGCCGGGCTGTTGGAACTCGACATAGCATTTCTCCTTAATAAGTCAAAACTGCCTGGGTGGTCGTACCTGTGGCTGTCACTCCATCGGTGGAGGCGTTGACGATCTCCCAAAGGAGCGTGTACTCATCCGTCCCGAGGGAGAGGCTGTTGCGCCTGCTAAGCTCCAACAGACGCGCCGCCAACGCACGAAGCACGGCGAAATTGACCGTCGCGCTCGGAGTGGTAGCGTCAATCGTTACAGTGGCCATTGCCTATCCCCTTCGGCGGGGGTTTCCCCCCGCCCGTCGAAGTATCTTACCCTACCTCGCTACCCGCTGATGCGTACCGCGAGTTCGGGTCGCGTGACTGCGAAGCCACCCAGAACGTCAATCCTGGTGACGATGAAATCGCTCATACCGTCGTAGAAGTTCACGACGCGCATGGAGATCCCGTCCAGATTGTCTCTCCAGGAGTCCGTACCCGGAGGAAGCTCGAGATCGGCAGTGCCGAGGGTAAACGCGCTCTTGTGGAATGCAAGGTTCTGCGGATAGGCCACGCCGCTCGACCCGGAGGTGAAGGTGATCGCCTTGGAGACCGTCGGCGCCACGGAGCAGTTGCCATTGACAACGCCCGTACCCGCCACGACGGGAGTGGGGTAGATCGGGATGGAGTTCGTCCCGGTGGAGAGCGTGGTGTCCGCCGTCACGACCCACTGCATGAGGACGCCCGTCGACTGCTGCGTCTCGGGGTTCACGTGATAACAGTCGGCCACGGTGAAGGTCTGTCCGGCCTTCAGGGTCTTCGTGTTGTCGCCCGAGTTGACGGTCCAGGAGAAGTTCGTCCCCGTAGTCCAAGTCGCCTGCATCGTCGCAGCGGTGCCGTTAGTCGCGGTGCCCGTCGTGAGCGTGGCGACGTTCTGGCTCATCACGAAGTCGAAGCCAAGAGCGTTACCCAGAAGACCGCTCTTGTACTGGTCGGAGATGATCCCCTGCGGGTTGAAGAGCCCAGACAGCCCACCAACGGAAGCGGCGTTGGCGGCCGGGTCCATGATAACCGTCCGATTGGCATCCCGCGGAGCCGCGTTGATGTCGAGGATGCGGCCGGCGTTCAGGTACACCGCCGGAGCGTTGTACTGAAGAAGCGCCGATGCCGAGCCACCGCCAGTGCCCGGGGTCGTACCAGGAGTGCCGATCGTGAAATAGACGGGGCCTGCGCCAGGGCAGTCCACGCCGTCCGCGTAGGCGCCCGTAATCGCTGCCGTGTAGCAGTCGAGATCGAGGACCGAGGCCAGCTTCGACATCGCCGGCTGGATGTGCCTCTCGGAAAAAGCGTCCATGGAGAGCGTGCGCTCAGCAGAACTGAACGCCATCGGGACGACCCACTGACGACTCAGAGTCAACGGAGTCGTTGCCTCGGTCACGCCCTGGGGAATAATGCTCGGTCCCTGCTGGACCGCGTAGCGGTTGGGGAGTCGGACGTTGATCGTCTGACCGATCTTCGCACCCGTGCGAGCGAACTCGGCCGAGTAGTCCTTGTTGCACCCCTTCGTCATGCCAAGCAGATTGTGCAGCGTCGACAAAGCCTTCTTGCCTATGGCCGCGGTCGTGATGAGCGAATTTGTAGCCATTCTAAATTCTCCTTACGGCGCCTTCCCCAACATACGCAGAGTCTCGCGCCTGTGATATTCAGCCATTGAGAGGTTGTCTTCGTCGATCGTCGCCGACGACACGGGCGAAACGATCCTGATGGGCTCGGGTGCAGCGGAGACTTGCCGAGGAGGCTCGGGTTTGGGAACCAAGGCCAACTGTGCCTCGATCTTCCCCAGTTCCCGGGCAGCGGCGAGAGGATTCAACTGTGCGATACGGAAGGCTTCTTTCCTGTTCTGGCTGAGCCAGCGAAGAAGCTGCGGCGCGGCCTCCGATTCCTTGATCGTCGGAGCCATGGCCTCGCTCAGGGGGAGCGTCGGGTCGTTCAGGATATCCAGGATCTGCGGATCTTCCTCCGCCGCCGTCGCAATGCGCGCCTGGAACTGCTGCTCGGCCGTCTGCTGCGCCGTACGCCTGGCTTCCGCCTGTGTGGCCGTACGGAACTCCTGAGCCATCTCGTACTTCGCCTGGTTGATTACCCATCGGCGATCTGCCTCTTCGAACCGGGCAAAATCCCCTTCGAACTGCTCGAGCGTGGGCCGGACAGGGGGCGCGGCATAAGGGTCTGCCGGAGTGGCTGCGGGGACTTCGGGCTTCTTCCCTCCAGCCTCTGCCACCCCACGCCAATAAGCGGCTTCTCGCTCCGCTTCCTGTCTGCGCTTCCGCTGCGCTCTCAACTCGTCCACTGCGGACGGAGAGCCGGGTTCTGCCGCAGGAGCCGACCCTGCTTCAACGGCGGGTGTTACGGGGGTCTCAGTCGCAGGAGCCGACCCTGTCTCAACGGCGGGAACTACGGGTGCGGGTGTCTCAATTGCAGCATTAGATGCAGGAACCGACCCTGCCTCTCCGGTTGGTGTTTCGATTTCCATGATGCTCATTCTCCTTCAGTGGTCGGTTGGCCCTCTCGGAGAATCCCATAAGCCTCGAGAAGGCGTTGGGCAGTGTCTGATTCTTTCTGATGCTGAAATCTCTCCCTCTCCAGAGACAACCGATCCGCGTCCAGTCTATACCGCCGATCCTTCTCCAGCAAGGTCAAAAGTTCATTATTTCCTTGACTCCGGGCCTCGGCCTTCAATCTTTCAATTTCCCCTAGATACTTGAGTTCCGCCTCCTTCGCCTTGAGCTCTTCCGCACGAAGTCGGATCTGGGCGATCTGCTGTCGGGCCTGGGCCTCCATCATGTCCGCCTGTGCTCGCGGAGAGGGCCTCGGCGGCGGGGGAATTGCCTCTCCGGGCTTGGGCTGAATCACTCCGGAAGCGAGCAGAGGCTTTCTCAGGCGCTCCTCCAGCTCGCCGGCGTCCTTGAAGTCCATGTTCCGAACGATGAGGTCCACGGAGCCGGCCATCTGCTCAGGCATGGTCTGCGTGAGCTGCAAGAGATGATTCGCGGCCTCCATCCTCTGCGTGGCGTAGGACGGCCCGGTCGTGATGACGACGTTGTAACGCCCGGTCGTGATGTCATTGAACTTCGTATGCCGGCCCTCGGTCGCGAGCATCCCCTGGAGAGTCTCTGGATTCATCCCCTCGTAGAGATGTGGCCGCTCCTGAATGCGTTTGGCCGCGGCGCCGAGCGTCGTGTTCACCGGGACGAAAGTCTCCGTATCGTCGGTGTTCCTGACGCGAACGTCACGCTCCGTGTCGTAGACCTCGGGGATCATCTCGTTCAAAATGCGGCCTGTGTGCAAGATCGCCCGCGAGAGGTTCTCCTGGAACTCGTAGGTCGCAATGTCCCCGGGGCGCTGGCCCGCGGTCACGGCTGCGCCTGTCTGCCGGCTGTCCGGGGCTCCGATGTCGGCATTGAACATGCCAATCACGGACTTGATCGTCTCCTCCCCTCTCCGAAGCTGCTCAAAGATCGCCACGGGGGGCTGCGCCGGGGGCTGTCGCTGGGGCATAAGTCCGGGAGCGTCCGGGTCGATGTTGAACTTCAGGAAGGGGAAGTTCTCGACGTTCGCCGCGGCGTAGTCATTCTCGTACCCCTCGAACATCTTGGCCGTGCCCATGTGCGGAGCTTTCGGAGCGAGCGCGATCAACTCCGCAGCGGCCGTCTCCCAGTAGTTGTGCATCTTCTGGGGGTCTTTCGCATGGCGAATGAGGCTGTAGACGTGGTTCTTCCCCTCGATATTGAGCTCCTTGCCCTTCACGAGAACGAGCGGGATGAACTTGCCCGGGAAGACGTTGCCTTCCAACCCTCCGTCGAGGATCTCGAGCGCGGTCAGAACACGGTGTCGGATGACCGTCTTCTTCGTCTCTCGCCGCTTCGCCGCCTTGGGCTCCGGCCCGAGGCTTTTCGCTTTCTGCGCGAGCTCCAAGGACGGAGGCTGCCCCATGGGGGGAGGAGGCATTGAGGGCTGTCCGGCGGGGGGAGGAGACGGAGGACCCCCGTTCCCCGGCAACCCCTGTCCCAGTCCCTGCACTCCTTCGCCCCCCACGGGCAGAGTCTCTATCTCCGACAAGAGTTCCTGGTTCCGCTCTCTCCAATCCTCGACCATGTCCTCGAACTCGTCCTCGGAGACCACCTCTCCGGTCTCGAGCTGCACCGCGATCGCGGTCTCCTGCTCCAGCGTGAAATACTCCGCCACACAGATCGCGTCTCCCGTGTACCACAACTCGGACCCAGACCCGGAGCCGACGTCAAGGGAGTTTTGAGGGTACTGGGCGCCCGGGTACGTGTCCTCGAACTCGTCCTTCGTGAAATACTGGAGGAGAAACCCGTACTTCGCATCGGCATAGTTCTGGTCCCGCGCGTTCGGATCGAGGTAGATCAGGAAGGGGTTCCGCACGCTCTCGAGATAGCACTCCTGCACGAACGGATTCTCGTCGGTATAGCGCGTGAGAACTCGCCAGCCCCCGTACCCACAGGAGACCATCTGCTTTCCGCCGTAGCCGTAGACGCTCTTGGAATTGCTGCAATACTCCACATTCGAGATGATCCCTTGGCGGATCTTGGCGATGTTGATGTCCGCCCGGGAGTCCACCGGCCGCACCTTGATCTGCGGGGTCGTGTGGAGCATGTCGCCCACCACCTGATCGACGAACTTCGGCAACAGGTTGAACTGGAGGGCAGGCCGCCCTTTCTGCGTCCGCCGCTGCCTCTCCCCAGGGTCCCACTGCTCCCCGTTGACGAAGTTCAGATCGTCGATCGCGGCCTTTCGGTTGTGCTGGTCGGCGTCGACGCAGAGCTTCAAGCGCTTGATAGCGACGTCCAGGATGTCGCGTTCTTTCTTGGCGTTCGGGGTTCTACCCATCGGTCAGTCCTTCCTGGCGCGGTGCGACGGAGCCAGAGACACAGACTCCTTGGGTTTCTTGTTTTCGTAAGTCAGCCGAGCCGCACTCCCCCCGAGAAGCGCGATCGGAGCCACAGTCTTCAGGACATCCCCTGAACCGACGTGATACGGGTTGAACTTCGCGTGCGGCACCCGAACCTGATTCTCGTTCCACACCGCGGCGATGTTCGTGAGCTTGTGGCCGCCGGCGCCACCCCCGGGATCGTAGGTGTTCAAGATCACGAGCCCGTCGTGCCCGCCCTCTTTGGCCTTCTTCACGAGGTCGTTGTACGTCTCCTCGCGGTACTTCTGACCGCCCTGGTCGTGGATGTAAGGGTTCTGCATCCGGAGGCGGGTCTTGGTCATGGTGCCGGCGGGAAGTTGGGTACTTGTCTGGTCATAGACTTTATTGTATTCAGACCCAAGGCGTTGATATTCAGCATCTAATTTTTGATGGAGAGGATCTTCCGCGGTTCGTCGCAGAGCTTCATCATACTTTTGTTTTGACCACCCTCCCCCCTGAGCTCGAATTGCCTCTTCGTTTTTCATATAGATAGCATTCATCTGCTCAACGATAGTTTTCTGCCGCGCGGTGATCCTACTCAGCTCGGGGGATGAATGTGTTTTTTTCCCGATGTAACTCTCACTCACCTCTGGCTCCGAAGCGAACCAGTAGGCTTTCTTCGCACTCGGCGCACCGGTGTTCTCTCCGAGCCTCTTGCGGGTCAGCCCGACGCCTTTCAAAGGTTCGGAAGAGGTGGAGTGGAACCAGACGTTGGGGAGTTCGACAGAGGCATTGGAAGCTATCTCCACAGGAGTTTGGCCCCGCCGCGCTACCCGCTCTTTTTGCTCCTGCAAAAGTCGTTGGTACTCTGGAATTTGCCGAAGTTCGTCGAAGTTTTTATCGGGGTACTGCGCCATAAACTGACCGATCCGCTTCGTCGTGTCTTTCACAGCGGCATCAGCCGTCGTCCATTCGGGATTTATAATCTTCGTTTGGGCCTGTCCCCTCACCTTCTCCCCCCACCCCAAGGCCTCAGCGCGCTCCAGGCGGGGCAAACGGGCGATGCGAGCGGCTTCTTCGTTCGGTATACCCCCTCGGATCTCGGATAAGGCAGGTTTGAGCCACGAGCCATCTGGAGCACGCACTGCCCCCAAACGCGCGGCCGTTTCTGGGCTTTGGTCGAGTAACTCCGCTGCGTACCCCTCGAACTTCGCCCCGGCTCGCGCATTGATCCTCTGGTGCAGCGGGCTCATCAACTGCGGGTAGGGCATCAGTGCCCCGCCCACCATGCTCGTAACGTTTCTTGGCGTCGTGAGGCTTTCTACGAACCTCCCCGCGTTCTGGAGGAAGGACGGCGGAGCCGTCGGGTCTACCAACCCACGGAGCATCGGCGTGCCCCAGATCCTGTTCAACCGGTCGTAGGGGTTCTCCGAGAGGTAGTTGGCAACCTGGGGGTCGGAGGAAGCGAGGGTGTTGGGTCGGAGGGCCACTTACCACGCTCCTGCGAAACTGTGTCGCGCCAGGGTCTCGGTGACGGACTTCTTGGGGGTGGGCAGGGAGTACCCCACGGCTCTATAACGGAAACTAGAGGCCCCATGCTCTGCCCAATCATGGAGCGGTTTGTTCTTGTAACACTTGCGAATATCGTCGTATTCCTTACGATAATTCCTCAATGATTCCAACCCTATAGCGCATTTCTTCGCGTCGAACCAGCACCTTGGGAGGAGGGCTCTGACAGCGTTGATCCCGTCGTCCACGGGCAGGTTGGGTGCGATCTTGACGGGGCTCACGCCGAGACTGAGGAGCGTCTTGTACCGACTGACTCCAGTCCCGAGCTCTCGAACCCGGACGTCGTGGGGCAGAATGTGCTGGTCGTAGATATAGGGCCGGGCCTTCAATTCTTTGACATAGTAACTGAGGCCCTCCCCGGAGGCTTCGAGGTAATCTATAACCCGCACCTCGTTGTGGTACTCCTGCGTGAACCAGATCGCCGTGGCGTCCCCCATCCCCAAGTCCCAGGAGGTCACCACGGGGAGCAACGGGTCGTAGGGAACCCGGGTCAGTCGGCCGTCGGACTCCGCCTGGTCGAGCAGCGCGCCGTAGTAGGACCCACTGACTGCGGACGACGGGTCACACAGCCACTCCTGCCTGAAGAGCGCCCGGCCTTCCTCGGGGCCAAACGACGCGACGTACTCTTTCAACTCCGTAGCGAGCTGCTCCGGCGTGAGGAGCTTCGAGTCGTTCACGGTGATGAGCTCCGCATGCCACGCGGGGTCTGTCAGGGCGTACTGGTAGAGCTGCCAAGCGTGGTTCTTCCCTCGGACAGTCGTGATGAAGAGCGCCCACCCGCCGTTCTCAGCGAGGACCGGCCGCAGATACCCCCACGCCTTCGGGTCAGCCAGAGCATACTCTGAGAAGCAGAGCCCCACCGGAGGAGAGCCCACGAGGGAGTTGAAGTTATCGGACCCCACCAATGCCCACGTCGACCCGTTCTTGAAGCGGATGAACATGTCCTGAGTCCGTGTGGACTCCCGGATCTCTTCCGGGAACGCCTCGTCGATCCTTCGGAGGCCCGTCCGCGGATTCACAGCGTCCCAGATGGCTTTCCTGCACTGTCCGTACTCCGGCAGCATGTGCCAGTAGGTCCCGATGCGCTGCTGAGAGGCGCAGGCTGTCCAATGAAGGGCGCAGTCGTCTTTGTCAGGGTTGGCTTCAGCCCCAACGCCTGTGGCCTAGAATAATCGCTCGTTTCTTCCCACTTTCCAGGGCACTCCAGAAGGGCAGTTGGTCTACCCTCGGTTCCCAGTTGTTCGGGAGCACGATCTTCATTTCGGCCGGGGCGTTAGGTGCTGGCATGAGTTCTCCTTTCTCGTCGGAAAGCCTCGTGGGATCGCTCCGCGACGGAACGCCCCTTCGGGCCGTCCCACCGCTCAGGCATCGAACCACTCATCGGTGGAGTGGGCCAGTTGAGGCGTCATGGGGTCTGTCGAAATGGAGATCTGCGTGGCGCAGGCGGTCTGCCCCTGGGTCATGGGGGCGCTGAAGGACTTCACCTCGATCGTGAGCTTGGGTGGAGCTTGGATAGGAGCCAGTTCTTTGAGGGGTTCGAGGGAAGCGTACTTCACAAACGCCTGCCACACCGTCACTTTCGTCTGCGCCGGCACCTCTGGGTCGCTCATGATGGAGTTCATGGTATCCAGATGGGCTTCAGCCAGCACTCTGGCCCGGGCGCGGAAGCTCGAACCGTTGAGGGTAAGCTCGGTGCGGGTGGCGATCAGTTCACGGCGGAAGTTCTGGTTCTCGTAGAGCCGGTCCAGCTCGTCCTGGGTAAGATTGTGCTTCTCCAGGAGCTCCGGGAGATCGTGGGTCTCCAGGGCGATGTCCAGCGTCAGGGCTGGGGGCCAGGCTGGGGGAAGGGTGATGGGAGAAGACATCAGAGGGGCTCCCACTGCGCGGCCATACGCTCAATCACAGGGATCAACTCGGGCTTCCCCGTCGCCTCTGCACGCTGGATACACTCCTCTTTCGGGGTGTCAAAGACCTTGAATTCGACGTTCTCGAAACGGTCAGCCCACTCCTTGCGCCGCTTCTCCGTTGTGTTGGTAGCGTCCACAATCACGATCTTGTGACCAGCCAGGTAAAGCGCCTCGACCATGGTGTATGCCATCGCCCATACCCACGGCTCGGCGCGAGCCAGGAACGTCTTCTCGTGCAGTGCCAGCCGAATCGCGTCCGGGTTTACAATCGGATAACCCTGGGTCTTCGCCCAAGTAGATTTGCCCGATCGGGGAAGGCCCACCGTCACGATCAGCTTCGACATGGCTGGAACTTCGAAAGGGTCTTCAGGGAGGGGAAAACACCTGAGAAAGTCAAGGCGCGATCGTCGATCGTGATCTTCGCCGCGGGCTTCCATCGGGCAAAGCGCACTTCACAGAGACTGGCGCCCATTGTGTCCCACAGATTGCCGCTATGATGGCGTAGCCACCTTCGCATGGTTCGAATACCACCCCAGTAACGAGCACGAGAGCTGTGGATAACGACGTCCCAGCCCGCCGCGAGGGCGGCGCCCATGAACTCAATTGCGCCGTCGACAGGGGGGTCAGGGATGACTCTCGGTCCTTTCCAACCGGAACGGTAAGAATGAACCACACCGTCAAAGTCCAAGCAGAGGATCGGTTTCGGCATGGTGAGAAGTTATCAGAGGGGGAGGAGGGTGTCAAGGCTTGAATGTTTGGGAGCTGCACTTTTGGGGAGCGAAATCGGTCGGGAGCAGGGACGGAGTAGATGGAAAAACAACATGCAAAAGGGGGGCCAAAAATTGAGGGTGGGGAAATTTTGGATTTGGGGTTTTGGGCGAACGGTCCTTGGAGGGGGAGGAGACGCGAGGGTGGGGGGCTGAAATTAGGTGCGTGGGTATGAAAAGATTACAAGGGGGGTCATTTTGGGGCGGGGGGTGCGGATGGGATATATGAGCACAAAAAATATTTTCCATATAAGGGGGCCGGGGGGTACCCTGTAGAACGAGGGAGCGCACAGGAAAAAGCGCCGAATCGCATTTTCTCTCTTGACAACGTAGCACGTGCTGCTATGATGAACGAAACAACGGCAACCCAAACGATGAAAGGGCGAATCATGACACTCGAAGAAGCAAAAAGCCTCAAGTATGGCCAGACGATCTATCAGAAGGGAAAGAAGAACAGTGACGGTACGCCGAGACGCTGGAGAGTATCGGGCAAGGTCAAGACCTGGAAGCGAAGCCCGAAGAGGGTAGAGATACCAGTGAAGCACGGTCTCTATGCAAACGACCGTGTAACCGAGCGCGACCTTGCCTATCTCTTTCTCCGGGAAGAGGACGCCCAGTAACCTAACCCCGCGTCCCCATGCCGATCTGAAAGCGGCTAAGGCGTTAGGCTGAAAGGCCGAGTGATGGCGCGGAAAACCTGGAACGAAAGGGAAAACATGAGAACGGCCCATGTAATCACCACGGTTGAACGGAAAGACGGCACAGTAACTTTCGAACGTTGGCAACTCAGGGACGGAACCATCCGGCGCCTGGTAGCCAAGCTCAAGCGGCGCTACGCTCAAAATCCTGACGTCGCCCACGTTGGGTACGGGGCCGGATACTATGTCAACAGCTATGGGGCGCACTAGTGATACGCATCTCCTGTAAGCCCCAACAGTCACTCTGCGGAACGTGGGGAGTCTATCTCCACGTCCGAGAGGTACAAAACGCGCCCTTGGGGCTCCTGGGAGCTCTGAGGGCCTATCTGAGGAGGTGGTGGGGATGAAAATCATGACAGACCACAAGTGGAAGCCATTCCGGTATCGCAGCGAAGTCCCGGCCAAAGTGCTCAAGAGTCAGTTTAACTACCAGGACGAAGAAGACACGCTAGACGGATTCTTCCGTTACCGCGGGTACTGGTATCATCAGGATGGGTTCGTGCGAATCGATGCCGGCGCGCCGTTTGGCGGGCCGTGGAACGGGTACGCTTCGGATTCTTTCTTCTCAGGTGTACTGATCGAAGTCTCTTCAGACGGAGAGCAATACCGCGTCGGGACGTACATTTCTTAGAACAAAGAGGAGGTGGTGGGGATGAAGAAGTGCCAGAAGTGCGAAAAGCCAAGCCTGAAGGGGCTCAAAATTCCGCTTTGCCAGTACCACTACAACGTGCTGGCCTGCGGAAAAACGTGGGCAGATTACTGCGAAAACCCGGACTTCATCGGAACCGATGAAGAGGGCAAACCAAGGTACAGAGAGAAGTAATCTTCCATAAAAGAGAAGACGCCCAGGGATACTGGGCGCGCGCTACCGACCGGGAGGATGCCAAGGTGCTTATCCGCTCCAAGTGGCCTAACGCTACTTTTTACCGTTAGCACTCCCCGAAACGAAAGATAAAAGCCCCGTTCTGCATTTCCAGCCCCTTCCGGGGCTGGAAGGGGCTGTTTTGCCCCTGCTAGGAGCAAACGGCCAGCCGCGAGGTATAAGCCCAAAATGGCTATTCCGCTGGCTTTAGTATGATTTCGGTATCACAACAGGTATCACAAACAAGGCAAACTTTGCAAAAAATTGGGAACAAATTCGGTTAGCGGGGGTTAATCCCCAGGGGCGAGGGGAAAAGCAAAAAACGGCTTTCTCTCTGTATTTTTATTATAGTTAGTATTATAGAACTAACACTTTTAGTATGATTTCGGTTCGGATAAAGGGCCACTTTTGGCAAATAGAACATGATAATAAGGAAGAAGTATATTCTTACGTTCACTTCTTAGCTTTCACTTTGTACTTCTTATCATGTTCTACTTGCTCTTTCAGACCCCCCTTTCGCCGACCGTACTACTAGTGATAATCAGTCTGCCCGCACCGAAAAGCTTCATTCCGCCATCCCCCGACCCCCCACCCTATCACCTGTTAAACACGATAGTACGATCGCCCTCCCCCGAACAATCTGCGAAAAACCCCTTGACACCTTTTCGACCCTCTGATACGCTACTAGAAACCCCCAACGAAAGGATAATCTACCGTGATTGGACGTCCACCGATCCTCTACCAACCCGGTGAAACCCCCCCGAAAACTGCTCGCTTTCGTCTTACCTTCACCGATACGGGACTTTGTCAGTATTTTTGCCACAAGGTTTGGCTTCTCGCCGCCGCTCGAAAATCCATAACAAACGGGGTTGCCGTGAAGGCGGAACCCCTTGCTACCCGTCCTCCTGGCCGTCCAAAGGGCTCCGGTTCTACCTCCCGGGCCAATCATGAGTGGGTATACTACCGTTTGTTGGCCTTAAATGCTCCCGAAGGGCTTGACGTAGACTGGCACCACTACACCCGAGACATACACGGCAAGCGTGGCGACCCCGCATACATCTCCTATCCTGGCGCCCAGTCTCGCCGACTCCGAGCAAAGGACCTCATTGCTCTCTTGAAGACGGTCAAGACTCCCGAGGACCTCCTCCCAACGCTGTTCCCTGATCTTCAGCCCTTGCCCGCCAGCTACTTCCGAAGCGACGAAGAGAACTACCAGCTTTACCTGGAAGAACTGAAAAAGATCGAGGCGGAGCAAAAAACCCCTTGACACCCCCGTAACACCTGTTATGATTCCCTCAACGGCATCACTGATAGGGTGATGAACAACCAGGGCGAAAGCCGCCCCACTCCCTCGCCCACTTTCTGAGGAGTCCAGAGCATGAAAGCAGCAGTCCGAACGATACAATACGGCTCCGAGTACTGGAAACTTCACGGAAACGGGCAAATCGAACGCCCTGGGTTGGTGAACCCCTCCCCTGCGTGGGTAGTTACCGGGGCCGTCACTCTGAACAACCTGGGCCGCGTGGCCCGTTACTGGACTCTCGTCGAGATTATGACCACCCCCGAGTGCATCCCGTGGCGACACAATAACGGAAAGCAGAAGACCTTCATTCAGGACTTCGACCATGGAACCGGTCGGCGGTGGATGAGCCCGACGCACTGTGTCTTCTAAAGGAGATGAACCATGCCTTACCCCCGGCGCTTTGCCGATTGACCCCCAACTAAGGAGACTGACCCATGAGAAAAAACACGCAAACCGTCTTGACCGCCTGGAACCGCAACCGCGCAGCCGGTAAGGCCGGCAACAGTATCTGGACCGACGGAGAAAGGATTTTCTCCTATCAGACTTGCTTGGTGGACCGGGTCGACGGGCATACCGTCTTGAACCTCACCAAGTACGGCCCGACCACCTCCCAGCACCAGAACACCCTCGCGGCCCACGTCTCGCATTTCCACACCCTGCGAAACGTCCCGAGGGGCACCAAACACCTTGCCCCCGTGGAGGCTTGAGCCATGAGACCCCCAAGAGTGAAATTCCTCCCCGTGAAGGACCGTGCCTTGATCCCCGAGGGGTGCGGGAACTTCAGTGTGACCGGGTCCGTGCGTGGGATGCGCCGGCTGTACTACGGCGACCGGGCGCTACTGGTTCGTTGTGGGTACTACATTTACAACGTGTCTGACTACCCCGAAGTCTACGAAAAGGCAAGGTGAACCCATGACAACCGAAACCATGCCTGGGGATACCCCGGCCACATCTCCGAACTTCACCCGCATCCTGAACCCTGGACGGACCCCAGACGGCTCACTGTTCGTCAAGATCGAGTACACCCACCCGCGCCTTTCCCTCTCCGGCGTGGTCGCCCCCATGGCGAACGGCGACGCTCGCGGGGGGTGCGGGCAAGTCCTCGACGAGCTGGACCGGCTCACATCCTACACCCACGACTGGAGCCCCGCACTGGCTCGACGACTGAAAGAGCTTTGGGAGCGGTGGCACCTGAACGACCTGCGGGCCGGGTGTGAGCATCAGCGCAGCGACCCCGCTCACGACACGAAGAAGCCCGTCACCCTCCAGCCCTATAGCTGGAGCCCCCAGTTTCACGACTGGCGCCGGCGCGCCGAGGAGGGGAAACTATCTCCCGAAGATTACGCCACGTTCCGGAATATCGTGCCGACGGTTCGCGCGCTGACGATCGACTACCGCCGGCCCAAGTACCCTACACCGGAGGCCGTCGAAGCCTTGATACGGGGGTGGATCAAGCCCGACAAGCCGGAGATGAAAACCGCCGGGTGGGTGGACTATCGAGAGCATCCGGACGGGCTTCTGTCAAAACCGTGCCCTGTGTGCGGGTATCAGTACGGCTCGAAGTGGCTCTTGGAGGAGGTGCCCGAGGAGGTCTTGGGGGAGCTGAGAAATCTTCCGGAAACGACTGTCAAGCCCGCGTGGGTGTGAGAGGAGAAAGAGCAGATGAAAGCAACGATCACCATCAACATGAACAACGCCGCTTTTGAGCCCGTCAACGGGGACGAACTCGCTCGATACTGCGCCCTATGCGGGAACAACCGAATCAACGTGCCCGATCGTACCGACGACCCGCTAGCGCCCGTTTGCCCGCATTGCCGGGACGCACTAACCAAGATGCCGCAGGCATGGGCGCACCTGCTCGAAGCCCGCAACCGCTATAGGGAATGCTGTTCCGGCATTTCGTCCGACGTGGGCTTCGAAGGGCGGGGCGGGGAAGGGTTCGGCCCCAGGACCCACTTACACTTCCACTCCGAGTCGTTTGACTCCTGCTACCCGGCGGACGCCAAAGACGGCGCAGTCCAGACGTGCGTGGAGGCCGGCGTCAACTTCTATTCTGACCGGGCCGAGTGTTATTGGATTTTTGACACGGACAACTACTGCGACTCGTTCACGTTCGGGGAACCTATCGCATATACGGACCCGGAATTCTGGGGGAAACTGGAAGCCACGCTCGACCAAGGGGCGGAAACCGCTTGGAACACCAACGTTTTATCGTGCCCTCATTGCGGCTACCACTACAATGCAGGCATAGAGACGTGCTGCGAGGATGAAGAGGGCGAAGATGCCGATTCATAGAAGCTACTACGACGCCTTTGACGCGCCCGTGCGGGTGGTTCTCCCATGTACCGGCGAGCGCGTGCCCGAGGACCAGGTGACCTTCGAGGACATCGAAGAGAACTTCGAGGGGCGCGACGTGCTCACCTTCACCTGCCCCCGTTGCGGGGACACTCACAAGTCATTGAGGCTCGGATGAATACACCCTGGACCCCTGAGAACACCCCCAAACGCCTAGAAGTAATTATTACCATGCTGTTCGACGGCAACGCCCGTGCCCTGGCCCGGAAGCTCGGAGTCCATCACGTGACGATGAGTCGGTGGATGAACGGCCACCGGGCACCGCAGAAACTGTGCTGGCGGGCTCTCGAGGAACTCGAGACCGCTGCGCTGAAAAACTACCACCTCAAGCAGAGAAGGGAGGCGAAGACATGAGTTACTACGGAGTGAGAAACGAAGCCCCCCACGCGGACGACCTCTTGTTTGGTGGGTATCTCACCGGGGAGAATGTCTACATCCAGGCGTACCCCGAGCCCTTGCCAGGGCGGAAGCACCCCCGAGACCTCGAGCCCGGAGAGACAACTCGCGTTACTTACAAGCTGTCCGGCGAGAAACGCTCTACCCCCTGCGTCGTGTGGCGCCTCACCCCGGAGGACTGCGAGCGGGAGGGGCTGATTCAATGAAAGATCACACCTGTAGGCGCTCGATACAACAAGAGATGCAAACGCTCTGCGATGAATTGGATAATCTCCCGGTGAAGCACGCGCGAGGGGAGACGGTCCAGGTTGCCATATCGCAGCCTTTTTGCCTCGCCTGCGCGCGGGTTTTGGACCCGTTCGTCCCTATTGTCAGCCATCACTTCGTGGAACTCATCCAGAACGACACGGAGGGCCGCGCGTTCGCTATCCCGGGAACTCCGTGGGCACTCGTAAGGAGGAATTGACGGATGACCCCCGAACAGTTCGACAAGATCCTTTCCCGCCGGCTCGACCTGACGAGAACCGTACTCGGTTCGAAGGCCAAAGAGTACGCCGCGGGCGAAGACCGACTGCACAATTTCCACGCCGCGGGGCGCCTTCTCGGCACTGCCCCCGAGGCCGCCCTTCTCGGCTTCCTGACCAAGCACTTGGTTTCGGTTGTCGATCTCGTGAAGGCTCTCCCCGGCGTCGTACCACCACGAGCCTACGTCGACGAGAAGGTGGGGGACTGTATCAATTACCTCATACTCCTCGAAGCCCTTCTGTCCGAACGTCGACAACCGGAGAACTGCGATGTGTGTGAGGAAGAAGTACCCGACGAAGCCCCTTCGCCTTGCGCCCACGAGTGGACGCCCTCGTACACTACTGGGGTGGAATTTTGCCAACATTGCTTGAGAGAAAGGCGGCTCTGGAGATGAGACCATGACAGTCGAAGACGCCAAAAAGAAGTGGTGTCCGTTCGCCCGCTTGGCAAGCCAGAGCGGAGCCTACAACCGGAATGCAGACGACCGCCCTTTGAGCCACTGTATCGCCGACACCTGCATGGTGTGGGTGGACGAAGGGCGGACGCGAACTGGAAAGACAATTACACAGAAACAGTACGACGCTCAGGCGAACCTGTACCGTTGGGTGGATGTTCCTGAGTGGGTGTTTGTTGGCCACTGCGGCCTTGCAAGAGGTGCCTCATGAAAGCCTCTGTCATCTTCTGCAACGACTCGGCCGAGTTCGTCATGGTGGGATTCGACGACGAGGTTGCGCAAGCGAAGTTGGAAGAACTCGCCGAGGCTCTCTGGCAACGGGAGCGACGGAACTTCGAAAGTCGTGAAGAGTATCGCCATGCTTTTTACTGGTATATTCGCTACATCAGTGCAGAGGTGAAGTCATGCTAACCGTCATTCTCGCCGTTCTCGGGGTTCTCCTCTTCTGCATGGCGCCGTTCGCCGTGGTTCTCGCCGCTCTCGGAGCGTGGTTCGGCGGGGCTGTGGGTGCCGTGATTGGGGCCGCGATTGGCCTGTGGGTACAGGGGCAGGCATGAGAAGCCCCGTATGGAAAACAAAAGATGGCCGGTTAATCCCTATCACTGAGATGGTCGACAGCCACTTGAAAAACGCTATTGCCATGCTGCGTCGGCAGGGGTGCTGTACGCTGGATGAGTTTGAGGTCTTGTTCTCAGCTCCATTGTCTGCAATGGGCGATATGGCGTCCTATGCAGTGGAACAGGAGCAGGCAATAGCTAAGCCGTCCCAGGCACTCTCCGCGATGGTGGGAGAAGTAGAGAAGAGGGGGTTGGACGTATGATCTGGACCGTTCTTGACTTCGAGACTTTCTTCGACCCTGCGACCGGGTATACCCTCAAGAAGCTGACAACCGAGGAGTACATCCGCGACCCCCGCTTCCGCATTCACGGCATGGGGATCAAGGTCAACGACGCGCCGGCGCGCTACCTGTATGGCCGGGAGCTGTTGGACTTTCTGAAGCACTGGTCTTGGAGCTCCACGGCGGTGATCTGCCACAACGCAGCTTTTGAGGGGGCGATCCTCTCCTGGCGCCTGGGCATTCGGCCGGCGTTCCTGATTGACACCCTCTCCATGGCGCGGGCAGTCTATCCCCACGAGAGCCACAGCCTCGACGCCCTAGCCCGGCGCTGCAACCTCGGAGAGAAGGGGAAAGAGATTGCCAGCTTCGCTGGCAAGCGGGATCTGATCCTCGAAGAGCAAACCGTGCTCGGTGGGTACTGTGCCACGAACCCAGACTCAGACGTCAACCTTACGTGCAAACTCTGGCAGCACCTTCGCCAGGGGTTTCCTGTGAGTGAATTGAAGCTCATAGACCAGACTCTCCGCATGTTCACGGAGCCTGTCCTGGAACTCGACAAGCCCTTGCTCGAGGCTCATCTAAAGGAGGTGAACGCAAAGCGGGCGGAGATCCTCGGCTCTCTGGACTTGACGGCCCTCCGGAGCAACGACCAGTTCGCGCAGCTTTTGAAAGACCACGGCGTCGACCCCCCAACAAAGATCAGTCCCAAGAAAAAGAACCCCGACGGGACGCCGGCAACGACCTGGGCCTTCGCCAAGACGGACGAGGGCATGACCGCGCTTCTCGACCATCCTGACCCCGTCGTGCAGAATCTCGCTGCGGCGCGTCTGGGGGTGAAATCGAGTATCGAGCAAACCCGGACAGAGCGGTTCATCGGAATCGCGGGGCGGGGAGCGTTACCTGTTCCTCTTGCGTGGTGGGGCGCGCAGAACACCGGAAGGCACGCTGGCCAAGATAAATTGAACCTCCAGAACCTACCGAGAGGCGGGGCGTTGCGGCGTGCGATCTGTGCTCCTCCGGGTCACGTCCTCGTCGTGGCAGACTTCTCCCAGATTGAGGCCCGCGTGATTGCGTGGCTAGCAGGGCAAACTGACCGATTAGAAGACTTCCGACAGGGCAAAGACATTTACTGCGAAGCGGGGTCGCAGACGTTCCGAAGGACCATCACGAAGAAGGACAAACTGGAGCGGTCGGTATCAAAAGCCCAAGTTCTCGGGTGTGGTTTTGGCCTCGGGGGGTGGAAGTTCGCCGGCTACCTAGCTTCTGGCCCTCTCGGAATGGACCCGATCCTCATTACGGAGTCCGACTGCGTGAAGATGAACATCCTCGTCAACCCCCAGGTCCGTACCGACGGCACTACGACGAAGCTCACCGGGGACGACCTCCTGGCGCACTGCTCAGCCGCGCAGTACCTCGTGCAAGCGTTCCGGGACCAGAACCCCATGATTGTGAAGTATTGGCGAACCTGCCAGCGTATGATCGAGGACATGGCCGCTGGACGGCGAAAAAAATATGGCCCTCTAGAGACGGATTTCGAGAGAATTATCCTTCCCAACGGGCTCTCCTTGAAGTACAATGATCTCCAGCTAAGTGATAACAACGAATGGTCCTGCAAGCGCAAGAAAGAACGGCAGTATCTGTACGGTGGGCGGATTGCGGAGAACATCACTCAGGCTCTTGCTGGATTGATCCTGCGGGAAGCGATGTTGAAGATCCCCTACAAACAGGCATTGGTCGTGCATGACGAGGACGTCGCGGTAGTCCGAGAAGAAGAAGGCGAAGAAGCTCTAGCCTTCATGCTCGACGTGATGAGCCAATCCCCTGCGTGGGCGCCGGATCTGCCGGTGATGGCCGAGGGTGGGATTGGGAAACGGTATTCGGATGCGAAGTAGAAGGGAGGGGAAATGAAGTTTCCTTGGAGTAAGGTTGTAGACAGATTTGAGTGGGATATGGTCGGGCGCCTTCTGTCTGTTGTGAAGTATCACCCTTGGAAAAACGAGGGGCCTTTCGTGAAGAGGGGGCAACCAAACGAAAACGAGACCCTGTACTCATGCGGGGAAATGAGCTGGTCTTATCGCTCCTTAGATTCTTTACTGGTGGGCTGGATTACGTTTAAGCACCTTGGGATAAATCAGATGAGCTTGGTTAGCGGGATATGCCGGGCCATTGGGATTGAAGAATGATCCGCCTTTCCTGCCGCCCGGTGACCTCGTGGGCGGGGACCAAGGGCTGGGAGATCCGAGAGCGTGTCGCCTCTTCGGAGGCAGGGGCAGGGGTACTTGGCAGCAGTCACGTGGCCGCGGACCCGGAGAGGGCTTACGGTGATTTGGAGATGGAGACGCCAAGTGACACGCGGAAGGAAGGGAGGAGACATGACCAATTACGACTCTGGACACTGTGTTTCGAACAGCCGAAGGGAATCTGCGGCCCTTATCGACCAATTGACCACTGAGAACGAGCGGCTTCGGGGAGCGCTGGAGGCGGTGGAATACGTGGGGCCGTACTCCTTGTGCCCTTGGTGCGGATACGGCGCTGGAGGCCACGCCCCCAACTGCAAACGTCAACTAGCGCTGGGGAGGTGAGGGGATGTTAGATATTGACCGCATGAGAGCGTGTAGTCCGCTTTTGCCGCCTCCTGGGGCGCAGGTAGTGAACGAATGCTTAGATGAGGTTTCTGCCCTCCGCGCTCGGGTGGAGGAGTTGGAGACAGTAATTAAGGCGAAGGATGAATATTGCGAGCGCGTTAGGAAGAACGCTGATCGACGTTGGGAAGAGGCCCACGCACAGACTTTGCAGAACGAAGACCACATAGACGCTATTCGTAAGGCATACAGGAAGCGGCTTGCTTGGCATATCGTTGCCAACAGGGCGAACAGACGTGGGCGTAAGGTAGCTGAGCAGAAAGTGGCAGAAATGGAGATGTTGCTCTCGTCAATTCCCAACAGCAATCAGCAGGAGCGAGCCGAGAAGGCCGAGGCCCGACTGGAGCGCCTGAAGCCCTACGCGAGGCACTTGGATTACTGCGAGTGCGAACTCGATATGCCTCGTTCCGGTTTGGGGAACTGTACATGCGGCTACGAGGAGGCCCTGAAATGAGACCGATAATTTGTAGTGTTGTTCTTCTTGTTATGACGACTGCCGCATCAATTATGGGGGAAAATCCTGCTCCTTATGTTGCTGGGTGTATTGTAATCGCTGCCCTTGTTAAGGGATAGGAGACCCTGAAATGAAGAAGAGGATTCTCACCGACGTTGGGGAAGTCGCCCTCATGGGGCTCGTTCTGGTGGCGATCGTCGTCCTGATCTTCAGCCTTGAGGCGTTCATGCCGGGACTCGGGGGGATGCCGTGAGACACCGATCGTTTGTCGCAGAGGTTTTCCCGGTAGACGAGATGGAAGTCGAGCGTTCCTACGGGGGCGGGGAGCGACGGTGGGACGACGGGCTTCTGTGGACGCACGGCTTCTCTGTTCCGAACTACGGGGAGCATAGGAGTGAGCATCTCCCTGACTACCGTGCTCTGAAACAGGCAGCGGCCACGCGCGCTGTGAACAGAAACCACTTCGTGCGATTCGATGTGAAAGAGCGGGCTGAGATCAGTGCTCGTATCCGGAAGCTCAACGTGACCCAAGCGTCTCTAGCCTGGCGCCTTGGGTGGAGCTCGACGAAGGTGTCAGACAGTCTTGGGGCGCGCTCGGGATGCTCGCCGGCGATGCTGGATGCAATACGGGAACTCATTGCAGAACTGGAGGCTGGACGATGAGACTGAGACAGGGTGACAAAGACGAGATTGCCCGCAGGTTCGTAGCGGCACAGACGGCTGAGAAGGCCGAGGATCTGAAGCGAAAGGTTGAAGAGGCTGGCCGGGCCATCTACGACGAGTTGGTGTCAGAGAAATATCGACCCCTCGTTGCGAAGCTGCCGGCGAGTTTCTTCCTCTCCGGGAGCGAGATCAGCGCCAAGTTGCACGGGGAGCGATGGAGCCAAAGGGTTCTCTTGGGGGAAACCCGGAGGATTCCGGAATCCCTGCACTATGGAGGAGGCGAGGAAGTGAGCGCTGAAGCGTCGGGCTGCTACCGGGAGGCCGAGAAAGCCCGCAGTGACTACGAAGAGAAGATCAAGGCCCTTCGTCTGGCGTGCGACCGGACCTTGAGGAATATCTCGACGCTGAAGCGTTTGGAGGAAGTGTGGCCCGAAGGCGCCGCGTTCGCCCCGGATGCAGTCAAGGTGGATCGGTCTGTACCTGTGGTGACGTGTGACGCCATCAAGGCCGCATTGGCACTGGTGTGACGATGACCGCCGATTGCAGAACTGGAGGCAGAGAGATGACGGAAGAGACAGAAGACCGAGGGGATCGGATGCTGGGGCTTGCGATCTGGGGAGGTATGGGAGTTGTCATAGGGTTCTTGCTTGGAGTCAGCCCGATCGGAGACTGGGTAGTCCACCTCGTGGCGGGGCTATGAAGGCCGTTCTGAACCGTAAAGGTCGCCCCTTTTCCTGGTCCTTCTCCGCCTTGGAGAAGTACGAAATCTGCCCCTCGCAGTACGCCGCGCTGAAGTTCTACTGCACCGTCCAGGAGACGGACAACGAGGCGAATATCTGGGGGCAGAGGGTTCACAAAGCCCTTGAGGAGCGAGTCCGGGACGGGAAAGCCCTTGAGGAGGGAATGAAGGGGTTCGAGAAGTGGGCGCGCGTTGTCGAGCAAACCCCCGGGGAGAAGCGGTTCGAGCATCAAATCGCCGTCGATCGGTCCATGAAGCCCGTGGAGTGGTTCAGCCGGCAAGCATGGCTCCGCGTCGTGATCGACGTCTTGAATGTTGACGGTGTAAGAGCCACCCTCTTGGACTGGAAGACCGGCAAGGTCAAACATGACCCGACTCAGCTCGCCTTGTCATCCGTGGTTGTCTCCAAACTTCATCCCGGGGTGGGGGAGTTCAATTGCCGGTTCGTGTGGCTGAAGCACGACCACGCGACCGGGGCCGTGTATCAGAAGCGGGATCTCGAGCTTGTGTGGGAAGGGATCTCGACGCGGGTGGAGAGAATGGAGGCGGCGTGGGCCTCCGAGGAGTTCCCCTGCAACCCGTCGGGGCTCTGTCGTGGGTGGTGCCCTTGTACGGAGTGCATTCACTGGAGACCGAGGAGGGAGAGATGACGCTGAAATGGGAAGGTCAATGGACGGTTCCGAAGAAGCTCTTCAGGCAGACCCCCTGCCCCCCTACGGCGAAATGGCATTTACCGGCGATCGGAAACGACGCTTATACGAGCTGCGGGAGACAGTTACGCAGAGATTTAGAGTCTAAGTCTGTGCGGGCGCTTCAGATCTCAGAGGTATGCTCGGTGTGTCTCCGAGAACGAAAGTTGGTGGCCGCATGAAATCCACCCCCGAGAACAAGATCAAGAAGCAACTGATCGCGCTCCTCGACGCCTACGGGGTGTTCCACTGGCCCGCAGCGGCGAGTCCCTATGGAGTGGGCGGGGTTCCGGATCGGCTCGCGGTAGTGAAAGGTTGGGTAATCGGACTCGAATGCAAGGCGCCCGGCAAGGGGCCTACGGTGATGCAGGCGAAGTTCGGAGTAGACCTCAAGAACGCCGGCGGGATTTGGATGCTGATCGACGGAGATGCGAAGCTTTACGCGCTCGAGGTTCTGCTCACGGGGCTGGGGTTGAGGAAGAAGGAGGGGTGAGATGGCAAAGAAACTTCGCATCCTCCGTAAGATCATCAGCAAAGAATGGGAAGTTTCCGCATCTGAGACTTCCACAAAATACACGAGTTCCCACCGCAGGACGACGAAGACGTCTACAACGGAATGGGCCTACGCCGTGTTGGAGTGCGGGCATCGTATTCGCTTAGATCTGACAGACCACTGCGATGAAACCAATGGCGTTATGGAGTGCCCTCACTGTGAGTACGAAACGCGAACGGGAGCAAAATGGAACCCCGCATCATAAACAACTTCGTCGTCTTCCCGGTGCCGGACGGGGCGATCCTCGAGCAGTTTCTCGGGGTAAAGACGGCGACAGTGAACGGGCAGGACTTCTGCGCGGTGCCCCACGACCTGAACACGGTCCGGTTCTTCGCGAACCAGGGCGTGAAGATCCCGAACCCGATCGAGACGAAGTACCACTGGCCGGGGAGGTTCAAGCCTTATCGACACCAGATCGTGACCTCGGAGTTCCTGACGCTGAACAAGCGCGCCTTCGTGAACTCAGGTATGGGCACAGGGAAAACAAAGGCCGCGCTGTGGGCTCTGGACTATCTTATGGAGGCCGGGGAGATTCAGAAGACGATCATCTTCGCCCCCCTCTCGACACTTGACCGGGTGTGGGCTCAGGAGGTCTTCGAAACCCTGCCCCATCGGCGGGCGCACATCCTCCACGGTACACGGGAAAAGCGGTTCACGCTTTTGGCTGACAGGACGGCGGATATCTACATAACGAACCACGACGCAACGACGATCCTGCACGACGAACTCGGAAAGCGGCCGGACATCAATCACGTTCTGATTGACGAGTGCTTTCCGACAGGGACGAAAATTTCTACGCCGTGCGGAGAGCGTTGTATTGACACGCTGCAACTTGGGGATATAATAGACACGAGTTGGGGGCCGATGCCGGTTACCCGCGTCTTCAGGCGACAGACCAAACGAATGGTCCGCCTTTCTTTCGAGGATGGGACTCATGTCGATTGCACCCCAGGACACCCCTTCGCCACAGACCGAGGATGGACGGAAGCCACGGAAACCGAGGGAGCCCGGTGCTTACGTGGAAGTGATCTGCGCCCACTGCGGCAGGCAGCGTACCGTTTTAGTGTACGTAACACAGAAGCCACCGGTGTACTGCGATCGGGAGTGCGCCAAAGCCTCAGCGGTAGTGGAACGTATCTGCCAAAAGTGTGGGAAGATCTTTCAGACGACAAAGAGTTACGTAGCGCGCAACCCCGCGAAGTTCTGTTCAAAGCTGTGCGCGAACCAGTCCCAGGCTACGGGCCGGACGATGGTCGATCGAGTCTGCGCTCAGTGCGGTACAGCGTTTCGAGTGCAGCTTTCCCAAACGCATTACCGTCCTCGTCGATGTTGTTCCAAGGAATGCGCGCAGAAATGGGAGTGGGCGAACAACCCCAACAAGAGACTTGGGCAACTCAAAGCGGCTGCGAAGTTGCGCGGGCGCCCTGCTTGGAACAGGGGAGTCTACGGCCGAACAGGAGTGCACCCGCCGGCTACACCGGGACAAATCGCAGCCTTCATCCAGAACCGACGAGGGAACGGGACAGGGATGACGCGGCACGAGGAGATTCTTTACCCATATCTCCCGTTCGGATTTACCCACAACCTAGCGATCTCACTCGGACCGCGAACACCTGGGTATCCGACCAACTACAAAGTGGATTTTGGGCACGCCAACTGGAAAATCGCCGTGGAAGTGGACGGGGGCAGTCACAACAGTCCGAGTCGTCGGGCGCAGGACCAGAAGAAAGAAGCGAAGCTCTCGGAGTTAGGGTGGTTCGTGTTGAGGATCTCGAACTCGGAAGTCCTCAGTGGGTCTTCAATCTCGAAGTTACTGGACCGCATGACTACATTGCGGGCGGGAAGGTAGTCCATAACTGTTCTCAGTTCCGCAACATGCCCACGCGCCGGGCGAAGGCGATGTTCTCCATCGTGAACCGACAATCTGAGCGGTCCTGCTGGGGGATGACCGGAACCCCTACACCGAACGCCCCGACAGACTGCTACGGTCAGATCCGCATCGTCAAGCCGGAGAACTACAAGGGCAGCTTCAAAGCGATTCAGAACGAGCTCATGTATCAGGTTTCCCAGTTCCGCTGGGTGCCTCGGGCAGGGTCGCAAAATCGTGTCCATGAGCTGATGCAGCCGTCGATCCGCTACGCCTTGGAGGACTGCATCGACTTACCCGAGACCATCTGGTCCGTGCGCGAGTGCGAGCTCTCCCCGGAGCAGGCGAAAGCGTACAAAGAGATGCGGACTACGGCTGTCGCGGAGATTGGTGGGGAACAGATCACTGCGGCCAATGCCGCGGTGCTCCTTGGAAAGCTTCTTCAAGCTAGCCTCTTCGGGATGTACCGAGGAGACGGCACTGCGGCGGAGCTCGATTTCGGCCCCCGGTACTCCCTCGTGGAGGAGATCATCGAGGAATGCGACGAGAAGGTCATTGTCTTCGTCCCCTTCACAGCGGCCCTGGCAGCATTCGAGGAGAGGCTCCGGAAGAAATGGAGCATGGAAGTCATTGAGGGTGACGTCTCTTCGGGGAAGAGGAACGACATCTTTCGCCGGTTCCAGACGAAGACGGACCCACACCTCCTCCTGGCACACCCAAAGACGATGGCCCATGGATTGAATCTGACCGCGGCGACGACGATCTTGTGGACTTCGCCTTACCCTTCAAACGAGATTTTCCAGCAGGCCAATGCCCGGATCGTTCGCCCCGGGCAAACGAAGGTCACGAACATCGTCATGATTCAGGGTTCGCCGGCGGAACGGGGATTGTATCGGACGTTGAAGGAGAGAGGGCGTTTGCAAGACGTACTTTTGGAGCTCAAGCGAGGAGGTGGGTGATGACGATCGAATGGAGTAAAGCAATTGCTTCCGTCGCCGTCTGCGCCGCAGGAGCGTATTCAATGTGGGTTTCGAACGGTTCAACTGGTATTGATTGGGCTATTGTAGGCTTGCTTTTGATTTGGGGGCTTTAGGATGATGAATAAGCAGCCGTTTTACCACCAAGCATCGGTACTCTTTACGGGAACCGAGACCATCCCTGGAGAGGAAGTCGAGCGCGTGATTGAGGCAGCTTTTGCAAAGGCGTTCAAGAAGAAGTTCGTAAGGGGGTCTGTGACGGTGGAGACTTGTGACTCAGAACCGGGAGATCCGGCAGATCTTTGCTAGAGGGAGGTGGATGATGCTGACCACTCGAGAAGTAACGGCGGTGTACTTGGAAAAGGGGGTAGAAGACTCTGCCCTAGAGCTGGAGATCATCGAGATCTTCGCAAAAACCGGGAAGGGGCCAAGAGACCTGGTTGAGAACTACCCCTTGCTGTGGTCGCTTCGGCAGCAATTGAGGAAGGAAGTGGACCCATGAACTGGCTCGACATCGAAGGCTGGCTGACTCCCGAAGAGGGCGCCGTGCTCCGGCAGTACGCCACGGGGAAGAAGGTGCTGGAACTCGGGTCCTACTGCGGCCGGTCGACCGTCTGTATGGCCGAGGTCGCGGAGCTCGTCGTGTCGGTGGATCACCATCAAGGAGACGAGTGGACCCGGCAAGCGAGCGGCAAAAAGCATCAACTTACCCACACCAGGTTTCGGGGTAATATCGTGGGCCTGCCGGTGCTCCCGTTGTGGGGTAGAATCGAAGAACTCCAGGATGTACTCCCGGCCGACTTCTTCGATTTGGTCTTCGTTGACTCGGGGCATGGAGTAGGGGATGTCCAGAGAGATCTTCGGGTTGCGATCGAGACCAGAAAAGGGAATGGGATCATTCTCCTTCACGACTGGAACTTCCCCGAGGTGAAAGAAGGCGTAGGGCTGTTGACCGTCGAGACGATTTTACCGACGATGGGGTTGATTAGGGCTTGACAGCATCACCAAGGGAGTGATAGAGTTCAAGTAAACAACGAAGAGGAGACGACAGATGGACTTGTTAGAGAAAGTAAGGTTCGAGCAGCAGCAAAGAGGCGCAATGAATGCCCTTGGGATGTACCAGCCTCCCGAGAAACCGATCGCAGACCAACTGCGGGACCGCAAGGCGCGCTTGCTGGCTGGCAGACATCGAGCGGGCCAGCCAAGAGCTGGATACAGTCGAAGACGCGATTCACATGGAGGCTGAAAACCGCTCGACTTCAGTTTTTCTGGACCTTCTCAAGAAGCTGAAAGTGTTGGGGTGATCTCATGGAACTCAGCGCAGATTTTCTGGTCGAGCGATTCGTAGATCTTCGGGACCGCAAAGCCGCGCTCAAGAAAAAGTGTGACGAAGAGACGGCCGCCCTCGACAAGCTCATGGACGCCATCGAGGGGAAGATCAAGGAGGAGCTCAATGCCCAAGGGGCGACGTCGATCAAGACCCCCCACGGCACGGCCTACATCGCCTGGAAAGAATCCGCCACGGTCGCCGACTGGGACGCGGTGCTCGGGTATATCAAGGAGCACGAGGCGTGGGAGCTTCTCGAGAAGCGCGTGAGCAAGGCAGAAGTGAAGATGATCATGGAGGAGGACCGAAACGGCCAGTACCAGAACCCGCCCCCGCCGGGTGTCAACTTCGTGCGGGTGGAGACGATTAACGTTCGGCGAAGCTGAACGTTCCTCCAGATAGCTCCTACGAAAGGAGGGACTAGCCCCTGAAGAACTCACCGATCAAAGACCCGTCAAACAACTACCAAACAGAGGAGAAACGAAATGTCAACCGATGTAATGATCCTCCCCGACAACATCCCCGCTTACCTCATCAACAAGGACCTCGCGGCGCAGATGAACGCCGACGCGGCCTCCGGGATCGGGACGGGAATGCCCCCGTCGATCCGTATCCAGGGCGGGAAGTTCAAGCTCGTAGACTCCGACGGGACGGAGACGATCCTGCGGCCGACGGATCTTGATGCGACCGGTGAATTTCTGCCGACCGTCATCCTCGGCGCGAAGGCGGCGCTCTCCAAGGCATACTATGCCACGGCCTACGACCCGAACCAGTCTGAGGCCAAGATGCCGGACTGTTGGTCGGACGACAGCATCACCCCGGACGCCTCTGTCGCGAATCCCGTCAGCAAGGCGTGCGCTGGCTGCCCCATGAACGCTTTCGGTTCGGGTCGCAACCAGGCGGGGCAGCCCACGGATGGCAAGGCGTGCTCTGACAACAAGATCCTCGCCGCACTCTACAAGCAGGGGATCTACCAGTTGAAGGTCCCGCCTGCCTCGCTCAAGAACTGGGGCGTGTATGTCAAGAACCTGACGCTCCGAGGCGTACCGGTCAACCGTGTCTTCACCTACATCGGCTTCGACGAGAAGGCGTCCTTCCCGGTCTTCATCTTCCGCGTGGGTGGGTTCGTCCCCGAGCAGCACGTCGGGACGGTCGAGGCGAAGTCCAAGGACCCCGAGGTGGCGTCGATCATCGCCCCGAGGGTCTTCACGGCGAAGGCACTACCTGCGGCGACGGTCCCTGTGACCCCTCCCGCCCCTCCTGCCCCTCCGGCAGACCCCAACGCCTCTTTCTTCGAGGCCCCGGCGGAGAACAAGCCCATCAAGAGCCCCGGGCGCCCGAGGAAGAACCCGGAGAGCAACGTGACGCCGATCAACGCCGCAGTCATTCCGCCTGTAGAACCCAATGCAGAAGCCCCGAAGGGCACCCCCACGGACGCCGAGCTCGCGGCGATGTTGGGGCTGTAAGATGAGCACGCCGAATGGGGCAGCAGTAAGAGAGACCGTCGCGAATAGGGTAGCCGAGGATGGAGAAAGACTCGTCGATCGCGCGGAGAGCTTGATAAATCGACTCTGCGATCGGCTCCAACCGATCCTGCGGCAAACTTCCCCGGTCCCTCCCGGGGCTCCTATCGCGTTGGCGGAGTATCCGATGTTCTTCGACACGATGCGGACGCAGCAGCAACGGATCGACCAAGCTCTAGATCTTCTGGAGTCCGTACTGGACCGGTTGGAAGTGTAGTACACCCCGGAGGGGGTTTCGGCCCCCTCCTCTAACCATCGGTTAATCTCCACCATCGCGGAGTCGTGAACCTCATGGTACGTTGGATGCCTTTCCTGAGCCGAGGAGACTGATGAACGAGTTCTCCGTCGCCTACCTGATGCAGAAGCAGTCGCTCCCATTGGAAGCGAAGATTCTCTACACAGGGCGGCGTATCCAGCAGTTCAATGACGCTTTCGAGGATATGACCTACGTCTCGTTCTCCGGGGGTCTTGACTCGACAGTCCTCCTTGACATCGTGCGGAGAATCTACCCTCGAACCCCCGCGGTCTTCGTCGATACGGGGCTGGAGTACCCAGAGATCCGGGACTTCGTGAAGACGGTCCCCGACGTGGAGTGGGTCAAACCGAAGTTGTCGTTTCGTCAGATCCTTGATAAGTATGGGTACCCTGTGGTGAGCAAGGAACAGGCGAGCTTCATCCAGGAGTACCGAGATACGAAGAGCGACGGTCTCAAAAAGACTCGGCTCGAAGGAAACGCCTGGGGGCGCGGAAAGATCAGCGAAAAGTGGAAGTTCCTTCTCGGCGCCCCGTTCCAAATCAGCGACAAGTGTTGCGATTACATGAAGAAAGAACCCGCCAAGCGGTACGAGAAAGAGACGGGTCGAGTTCCGTTCGTGGGGACTCGGGCAGATGAGAGCACTCAGCGAACGCAGGACTATACCCGGTATGGGTGCAATTCCTTCGAGACGAAGCGACCCTTCTCCCGCCCTCTGAGTATCTGGACCCACGACGACGTGTGGCAGTATATCCGTTCCCGGGGGCTAGCCTACTCAAAGATCTACGACATGGGATACGACCGTACCGGATGTGCGTTCTGCGGTTTCGGCTGTCACCTGAACACTCCCAACAAATTTCAAATCATGGCGAAGACCCACCCCGCGCTCCATCGCTACTGCATGGAGACGCTAGGGTTCCAAGAAGTCTTCGACTATATGAAGGTTCCGACTATATGAGCTTCTTACTAGGAGGTCGCAGTGCTACGATCGCTGATACCAGACAAGGGGTGGATCTGCGCGGCGACAGCCAAGACATTCGTGAACAAGGAGGGGAAGGATCAGACTTTCTTTCAGCATCACTGGTGCGAAACGCTCGAGGAGACGGAAGACTACCTTGCTCGGATGGATGCCGTCGGGAAGACGATGTACCTCGCCCAGGCGACGTTCCTCACGCGGGACAACCGGAAACATCCGAATGTCCAAGCGATACGGTCCTTCTGGCAAGATATCGACGTGGGGCCGGGCAAACCCTACGATTCCCAGAAAGACGCTCTGATCGAGCTACGAGACTTCGTGCAACTCACAGGGTTGCCCTTTCCTGCCGTAGTGTCCTCGGGCAACGGGCTCTACGCGCACTGGCCGCTCGACCGAGACCTGGAGTTCTCGGCTTGGAAGCCCGCGGCGTCTCTTCTACACGCCATCTGCAAAGCATGCTCCTTCCACGTGGACCCCGCGAGAGCAGAGGACGCCTCGTCGGTGCTGCGCCCCGTGGGCACGACGAACAGGAAGAACGGCGCCGAGAAGCCAGTGCGGCTTCTACGAGACTGCGAACCGATCTTCTTCGATTCGTTCCTCTCCGCTCTGCAAGCCGCGGCGGAGCGCCTCTCGGTAGACGCCAAAGTCTACGACCCACCGACAAAGACCGAACTCAACGCCGAGTATCTCGTCGAGTTCTCCGCGCAGAAGCCGAAGGCCGAGCCAATCGCGAAGCAGTGCTTCCAGATTCGACACGTAGTCGAGAAGCCGAACGAGATCTCCGAGCCGCTCTGGTACGCAGCTTTAACCCTGGTCCGACATTGCGAAGATGGGAGAACCTGGGGGCACGAGTGGTCGAAAGGGCACGAAGGCTACGACCCAGCGGAGACCGACAAGAAACTCGACGCCTTGGACCGCCTGAATCCTGGGCCAACGCTCTGCGCCACTCTCCACGACCGAAACCCCGGGGGCTGCGCGGGGTGCAGGCACAAGGACAAGATCGCGTCCCCAATTCAGCTTGGGCGAGTCTTCGAGGACGTCAAGGACCCGCCGCCCGATCTGCCCGACGGCTACCGGTTGACGACCAGGGGGCTCGTGCTTGGCCGGGACGACGCCGAGGCTGTAAATTTCTACGATCGGGCGCTCTACGTCACGGACTTATCTTGGGACGACGGGCTTGGGTACGAGGTAGCGACGATCCGTCACGATATGCCCCACGAAGGGTGGAAAGAATTCAAAATTCGCTCGTCGCTTACGTACGACCCAAAAGCCCTTTTGATGGCTTTGGCGGATAGGCATATCAAACTTGTAGGGAAGGACACGAAAGGGGTGATGGTGCATTACATCGAGTCCTACCTGTCCAAAGTGCAGCGCGCGAAGCGCATGGCCGGGACTATCTCGCAGATGGGGTGGAAAGACGACGGATGCTTCGTCGTGGGAACGACGGTCGTGCGCCCCGACGGGGGCGAGGAGAAAGCCAGCTTCGCAAAGACTCTGCCTGCGAGCGTGGAAGGATTCCAGTTGGCCGGGGAGATCCAGCCGTGGATCGAGGCCACGGAGATCTTCAATCAGAGGAATATGGAGCCCTTCGCATTCGCTTTCTGCGCCGGCGCGTTCGGTGCCCCCTTGATGAAGTTCTCGGGCTATCCAGGAGCAGTTGTCAGCCTGGTCGGCCCCTCGGGGTCAGGGAAGACGTGGGCGGGGCACATGATGCTCTCCACCTACGGGGAACCGTCAAAGCTCGTCATGCTGAAGGACGACACTCGGAACGCCCTCTTGATGCGTCTGGGGGCTTACGGGAACCTTCCGATGTTCATCGACGAAGTGACGAACATGCCCGCGGAGGAGCTCTCTGAGCTCGTCTACCGCATCACGCAGGGACGAGACAAGAACCGGCTCACACGAAACGCCAACGAACGCGCCTATGTCAACCGCTGGCAGACCTTAGCCCTCGTTTCGACCAACGACTCCCTCCTCGACAAGCTCTCCGGCCTGAAGCAAGACGCCTCCCCCGAGATGAACCGCATCATGGAGTTCCGTGCGGAGCCTCCAGCGTGTCTGGATCGCGACACGGCGACACGACTCTATCGCATCACCGAGGAGAACTACGGGCACGCAGGGCTCGCTTACGCTCGAGAGCTTGTGAAAGGGCGAGATGTCCACCGAGACAAGATCGACCAGTTGGTGAGACTCCTTGACACGCGGACCCGGGCGAGGAACGCCGAGCGGTACTGGAGCGCCATCGTCGGGACGACCCTCTATGGTGCCATGATAGCGAAGCAAGCCGGTCTCATCCGGTTTGACGTCTCTCACCTCATGGACTGGGTGGTGAAGCAGATCAAGGGGATGAGGGACACCCAGGCGACGAACACGAACTCTGCGGTCGACACGCTAGGTCTCTTCCTCGACGAGCACGTCCACAACCGCATGATCGTCTCTACGAACCGAAACGTCCCCGTCGTCACTCCTTACGGCGCTCTCTACATCCGGATCGAGACCGAAGCGGAGCTCATGTACATCTCCAAGACGCAGTTCAAGCGTTGGTGCAACAAGATCCATGCTTCGTACTCCTCGATTCGCTCCGAGCTCGTCGAGAAGGAGATCCTGCTTGACTACCAGATGCGAAAGACCCTCGGGGCCGGAGGAAGTGGGGAGTACGCCGGCGCGCAGCAACCGGTGTGGAAGATCAACCTCCGACATCCTCTGCTTGCCCGAGTAGCGGCGCGGCTTGTGACGGAGGCGGACAAGGCGATGGACTTGAAACGTGATGAGATCCTGAGAGAGAACGAAGCGAGGCATTGAGATGAAAATTCTTCCCGGGGACATCTTCGAGCACAAGCGGACAGGCGCCCAGTGGGTCTGTACTAAAATCGCGCGGTTGGAAGGGCCTACGTGGCCCGAGCAGTGGGAAATGACGGCGCGTCCGTTTAGTTCCGGCGCTCCGAAAACTCTTTCCGACTTCGTAAGAGTAGTCGCTTATCCTGGCTCTCCCGAGAACGAATTGACCCTGGTCTGTGGGGGTAAGGTGGTAGGGCGGATTGTAAACATTAGCGAGGATTGAGATGACTGACAGTAAGGGGTTCTGGGCTAAATGTTCGTGCCTCCGTGGGGGGTCTACTTTCTGGACCCCCAAATATCATCTGTTCTCGGGAGGATCTGAGCGATCTGCGTGTCGTAGACGCTTCAGAACGACGGTCGTAGGTAAGACACTCCCAGAGGTCTTGGGCATGTTGGAATGCGCAGAGTGTAGATGGGCGCTAGCTCGCTCAATGACAGAGTGTGAAGTCCGAGGGTGTGAAAACCCAATTAAAGATATCGGCGGAACGCTGTGTTCTAAGCACTACGCTAGAAAGCTCCGACACGGGCACCCGATGGCCTGTATAAAAGATCCAGATCGCCCTTATGGACAGATCGACGCCGCTGGGTACAAAGCCTTTGGGGGAAAGCTGCGAGTACGCGAACACGTGCTAGTAGCGGAACGAGTTTTAGGAAGGCAACTCCCAAAAGGGGCTGTAGTTCATCACGTAGATGGGAACAAAACCAACAACCGACACGATAACCTAATGATCTGTTCTCGGGGGTTTCATCAATGGCTCCATGCGAAGATGAGGAGGACCGCCAAATGCGCTGCCCAAGTTGCGGGTTTGCCCCCCGAGGATGCTGAGAATCTTTCTGTGACCGGTGCGGTCACGAACTTGGAGGAGTGAGTCGTGAAGAAGTTCCTGACCGAAGACCAGATCCGCAAACGACTTCTTCTGGCGTGCGTGAAGGCGGGTTCCCAACGCGCCTGGGGTGAGGCGAACGGAGGGTACAAGCAGAACTTCCTCTCCGAGGTCATCGCGGGCAAGAAGAAGATCCCGAGTGCGATCGTAGCGGCGCTGGGATGCGAGCGGATTGTGAGGTATGTAGAGAAGAGGGGGTAGAAATGGGAATTGCCCAACCCAGATGTAGTTTCGAGCAGACGACGGGGAAAGCCTGTCCGGCATGTCGTCCGGAGGGGGGTCATTCTCCTGCGTCTGTGACACTCGGTGACGTTTTTGTCCACAAGTTCACGGGGCAGGAATGGTTTTGCTCTGCCATTACACGCCGAGCCTCCGAGGACGGCCCAAAGGGGCCTATCGAAATCACATTGAAGCCGAATTATTAAGCGGCGCGGCCCGCAGTCTGGCACGGGAGGGAATCAATGGAACCGACGAGCAAGGATTGGATGGTGCAGAGGGCAATCGACGCCGCGCCTGGTGCCCCGTCCGACGTGGAGCAGGTTGTTAGCCCCTTGCCGTGGCTCTTACCCCCGCTTAATCGATTCTCCATTGTGGGCATGAACCACTACCACGTAAACGGTCGGCGGCACCTTTTTGTGGCGATGATCGGTCCGAGTGGATACTGCATCAAGGCCGAAGGGGCAGACGAACAGGACGTGTTCCGTCAACTGGCTCTTCATGCTATGGGCTAACGTCCCTGCTCACGGGCGGGGCAATGGAGTGATGACGATGGTATTGCAACGTGATGGGATCATAAAACAGGCGTGGACCGGCGAGGGTGCCCCAGTAGCGAAGAGACACACGATCCAGTTGACCGAGGATCGCGGAGCAGAGGGCCAGGAGTTCGCGACGTGGCTCCAGAAGCACGGGCACAACGCCAGGGT
>JAEHJW020005875.1_pt1 | contig 58624 bp, 91 predicted proteins | sample 9271431 | NCBI WGS metagenome assembly JAEHJW02 | reverse complement strand
CACGAAACTGCCTCCGTGAATAGGCCGAGTTACCATGACCTTATAGATACCAGGTACCGGAGGATTCCGTTCACTAATCTTCACCCACCCGGCTAGATAAGCCTCAAGCTCCGCCACTCGGGCCTTGAGTGCGTCGCGCTCGGTCTTTACTTCCTTGAGTTCATCAATCGCCCGATAAAGATCGGACAGCTCACTAATGTCTCCACCATCACTAAAAGCGCCGTCACTGTTCATTCTTCCTCCTGCATTGCTACATCAATGGCCTCGCGCACGGTTTCTCGCTGGGCTTTAGCTTCGACATAAATAGATGCTTCATAATCCTTTGGCAAGTCGCCCGTTATAGAGGTCTGAATCCCCTCCATTGAGACGGCCCAGAACTTATTATCGTCGAAAACTAGGGCCGGACAGCCTCCTGCACTGATTTCGCTTTCAAACCAATCTAGACGCGCCTTGTCCTTTCGGAGTACCTCATTTTCAGCTTTCAGTGCGTCGCGTTCTTCCATGATCTGTGCCCAAAGTTTCTTGTTGACAGGCACGATACCGCTTCTGGAATCCTTCGCTTCTACGCCCAAGCAATTAAGCAGGTCGGCTTTCAGGGCTTCGTTCTCGGCTCTCAATGCGTCGCGCTCCTTTTCAGCCTCGTAGGCTGCGACACGCAGCGCTCCTTCGGTTTCGTAACTCATTTCCCCTCCCCATCGCGTTTCCGCAGTTCGGCTAGGAACATGTCGGCTGCGTCAAAGGCCAGTCTGGCGTCACCGACCATCGCTAGCGAACCCGCTTTCTTTGTCGAATATCGCCCCGGCGCGTTCAAGCCAGATACGCCGATACTCGGCTTCGCGGTCGGGTGCGGGATCGGGGGCGGCGCTCCCGTATTCCCGAGGGATACAGGCGCGGAACATGGCCTCGGCTTCTGTAGCGTCAAAGAGATTCGTGCCCACTGGTTCGCGTGTGTACTCGTACTGTGTGCCTTGGCTGCCCGCTCTCTCAAAAGAGATTCCGTTGTCGGGGTTAAAGGTCTTTGGCAGCTTCCAGCCAAGGAAGGCATTGACTGCCTTCTTTATTAAAGCTTCGTATTCGTCTGTGTTCATCAGTCCCCCGACTCATCGCCTATCATATGAACAGGAAGTTCCGCCATACAGACAACATAGTGGGCAGATCGACTAGATGGAAGAAGCCCAGGACGCAGAGGGTCCATCTTCGCTATTGCGGCTTCCGCCTCCTCCTCAGAACCAAAGGGGCCAGCTACAATAGACTGCAAGGCTCCGTGCTTATGGAAGCCGACAAAGTAGAGTGTAGCGGTAACGTCGCTCATTTGACGATCTCCGTGCCATCGCAGTCATGTTCGACCGCATCCGGCGCTTCATTCACTTCCTCAATGAGGTCGCTCTTGTCTTCCCAGGATAAGAAGACCCGCCCCTTCACAGTGATATAAAGTCCCGTTTCCATATCGAGGAACTTATATGTCTCACCAGATATCGGGTGCTTCTCCAAGGGCTTCTTCATAACACTTCCGTCACGGCGCTGATAGCGCTTTCCTGCTTGAACTAGCATGATTCATCCCTCCTCTCTTTCCATTCGCCGCACCAATCATCTTTCTCAATGTATGATAGGCGCTGTAGGATTCACACAAATGGGGTGCTGATTGTCGTCCTTTATAAGGACTTCTTCAGTCCGCGTCTTTAACGCGACAACCCTCAAATGGATCTTCTGAAGCGACTGGCACTAAGGGTCTTGCGGTTACTACTTTAGCTGTAATTTGCAAGCTTCCATAAGAGCCAGTAGATTCAATCTCGACGAGCTCTGCTCTCGCCATTTCATTCTGAAGGTAAGAACGAATTGCCTCGAAAATGGCCTCTTTGTCTAGCTTAATTGTAGCGTCCATTATACATTCTCCTCTGCGATTTGTTCTGCAAGTTCTAAAAGAAAGGCTCGTAAAGTGGCAGCAGCTGTCGGAAGTGTCTCAGTGCTGTTTAGGAAATCTGCCAGATACTTTCCAAGTTTCTCGTCGAAAGGATCTAGATAGTGCCCAATTTCAGCCTTGGCTTTTTTAAGCTCCCCTTCATAATCCTGAATATAACCTACGACAACAGGGCATAACTCAGGATTCTCTCCTGCTTCAGCAATGCTGCAAAGAATCTCTGTCCACGACCCCTGATGCCCAGGGACATCGCACTTTTCGATGTTTCTTATACAGCGATCACAAGTTTCACAGTCATTAGAACCAAGAGCTTCTTCTAGAACTTCTTGAAGATTTCTCATGTTTTCTCCTCTTTTTTAATATTTGCTAAAACTAAGAAAGATCAAAGGTCTCTCGGAAGCCTAGGAAAACAGGATGGCGCGGTTTTTCTTTTATCCCTTTTGGAAAGAATTTGTATTTGACAATCTTTCCAAGACAATCTCTTCGAGTCTCCCAAAAGCGTTCACGCTGCTCCATGGAGAAACCTGTTCCAAGAGAAAACTGTTCCTTTGTCTCTAGGTCTTTGACCAGAAAGCCCCCGAGAAGGGAATCAGGAACCTTGAAGCCTTGGTGAGAGGAATGAGTTTTGAGACCTAGTTCATTCAGCTTTGCTGGATTCAGGTTCCTTTCGAGAGGAAAGGCCTCAAGGATCAGAGCTTCAGAATCCTGAAAGCGCTTGAGCTTGAGAAGTGTCTGCTCGTTAAGCGTTGAACGGTTCTGCTTGTAAAGCCCTTCCAGCGAACGAAGCATAATGCCTTCGTAACCTTTAGTGAGGCATTCTTCTTCGAAGCATTGAACTTGAGAGAGGAAGTTAACAACGGAGTTCTCTGGCCTTATCGGATGGATTGGCTTTTGTTCTACCAGATGAACGATTCTCCAGGGAGCTGCCTGAAGCTCTTTTACAATCGCATTGAGCTCTGAAAGGCGCTCATTGTAAGGAGAACCCTCTCGAAAGAGATCAAAAACATTGTAACGCACGTCAACAGGAAGGGGCGCACTGATCCTTCGGATCAACGAAGTGGTCTTTGCGAAAACATTCTTTCCAAAGGGCTCACCGATTGAAAGTTCTCCATCAAGCCCATCAATCCCTTGAAGCTTAAGCCAAGCGGCTATGTCTTGAAGCTCGCGGTTCGGCAGGAGCTTCATTGAGCGACTTTTAAATTGGCCATTGATGAGAAGACAACGGAGTCCGTCGATCTTGGGACTTGCGAGCATGAGGCCTTTTGGTTCGAAGCTTTCAAGATTCTCTATCGAAGCTGCTAAAAGGGGGCGCTTCCAGTTGAGCGTCCAATTCTTAAAGGTTGACATGCTTCCTTTTCTCCTCGAAAAACTTTTCGATTTGAGCTAAGACAATAGCTCTGCGAAGGAGAGAAGCGTCTTCCGTGACTAGCTCCTTCAAGAAGGTTTCTTTAGAAATCCCTTCTTGAAGGGCCTTCTCAATGCGCCTGGCGCGAGCGGGTGTTATGGCGTAGGGATGCTGTTTCATGTTGGGGGAATCATAACATAACCCATCGCGCTTGTCAAGCTTCCTTTGTTTATGAACGCTTAAGAGCTTTGGCAGACAAGAACTTCTGAAGTCCGAGAAGGCTCGCTGAACAGCTGAAGCTTGCCCGCTGCCCGGAGAGCTTCCTTGTACTCCTCGGGATGTTGGAAGAAAAGGTCCGCAGCACACCTTACCGAAGTGCCTTCGATCAATAGAGAAGAGGAAACCTCGATCGTTAGGAGAATCCCCGTTGATCCGACGAAAAGACTTCCAAGGTTCTCTGGCATGGAGAGAAAGAGCACCTCTTCGTAGAAAGCTTTCTCAGCAAAGGAAGCACTGTAAAGACGAAGAAGCGCCTGAGATACCTCTCCAGCAGAAGAAGAAAGAGAAAAAGTGAAAGAGTCTCTCGCGAGTTTCTTCTGAACCTCCTCTGCAAGGCTCGGGGAGAGCATGGAACAGAGAAGTTCTTTTGTTGCTTTGGCTTCTTTTAAAAGTCTGGGAAAAAGATCTTCTTGCTTCATAAAACCTCCGATTGTTTGGTTCTTTTGTGTCCCATAATGGGACAAAGTTTCAGCGCATTGTTCTAGTCTTCTGACGGATGCAGTTCCAAGACGAAAAGGCCTTGCTTCTCGCAAGGAATCTTGTGAAGGCGCGGTCTCTTTGCTAAAGGCCATGTCTTTTGACTCAGAATCCAGGCTGCGTCTGCTTGTGGATCAGGGCTTTTGTAATCGAAAGGAACAATGATCTTATGGCCAGTGTTAGCAATGGCTTTGATCCTTGTTCCCCGACAAGTTGTTGCTGGAAGAATCCTTGTCCAGATAACGTACATAAACCTCCTTGAGAGCCTACTCGGCTCGATACCAGAACTCAAAGCTTTGAAGTGAGACAGAGCGGTAGTCTAGCTTAAGCTCTTCTGCTGCCTGTTCCCAGTTAATATGGTTAAAAGGCCAACCCTCATCTGCTGGAATAAACCCTACACCCTTAGCTAACTCTTGGGCATAGATGTAAAAGTAATCATTACGAATGAAGCTGTCTGGATACCAGACGTCTCGCCACTTCTCCTCAGGCGCTCCATCGCGAGCCTTTAAGAGAAAGTTCTCGACTGCTTCTTTCCCATGGTCAAGCTCTTTAAGATCTGCCTCAGGAAGGGCATTACGATCAAAGCTTTCAAGTTCTTCGTAGAAATTCGTAATACTTTCTAACGAAAGGACCGCTTTCGTTCGGAGAAGATCTATGAAGGTTCTCATGTTCAGGCCTCCTCTTTTAGAAGCTTAGAAACAATCCGAGAAAACTCCTCGATTTGCCAGATCTCTTCGCACATACAGATCCCTACGGAATGATCGCATCCTCCGCAGTCTTCGAGATACTGAGCGAGAAGCTCTTTGATCTTCAGAAGGCATTGAAGCTCGTTCTTTTCAATAGTGGCCATGTTACCTCCAACGAGCCTTTCCTGTGAGAACAAGAACGGGACCGACCAGTGGGATTCCTGCTAAGGAAGAAGCTTTAGCGTTGAAAGGAAGTCCTTCCAAAAGACCGTCCTCATTAACGAGGAATTGTTTTTCCTTAAGATTAACAAGCTCAACAAAGCCGCCAACAAAGTCTTGGGCTTGCTCCAAAGTGGGTTCGTTTTGATCCTCGATCACGAACCAGTCATTTTTAGGCTTGAACATGGTCTCCTCCCTGAGGCTCGAGGGCTTCCGCAAGATTCTTCCGCTGAGCATGAAAAAGCTGCCGCTGAAGTTCTCGAATCGAAGCTTCTTCCTCTGTCAATCCTTCGATGATCCCGCAAGCAAGGCGCAGAGCTAGTGCGAAATGCTCCTTGGAAGGATTCTTTAAGGAGCTTTCTGGCTCAGAAAGGATAAATTGCGTCATTGAAAGGAACGAGACTTCAAGGTCTGTGAGATTTTCCATTGTTTCTTTCCTCTAGAGAATGTCCTATTATGGGACAGAGAGAGCTTAAAGCTCTCGCGGAAGTTTTCCAGTTGCCCTCGCGTTCTTCCAGGCCTTCTGGGCTCGAAGCTCGAACTCAGCATCCGCCGTTGGATCAGCTTTTGGGCTGAAGCTCGGAGAAAGAAGCCAATTTTCCTCTGGAAAGAGAACAAGGGGCTGAGAAAGCCACTTTTTGTCTGCATGGTCTTTGAGCATTATTTGGCCCTCTTCTTTCTCCGCTGGTAAGCTGGCTCTTTGGCGAGCCATAAGAGAACTTCGTTATTGTCTGTGGGCACTCTTCGAAGGTAGAGATCAAAGTCACGCTGCAAGCGTACTCGGCAATTGTTTAGAAGCTTCGCATCATAGGTTGTCTTGAAGCACTTGGTTGCCGGAAGCGCTCGGAGCCTGTTTATTAACCAATCTGTTTTTGCCCCACCTTGCCGCGCTTTGCGTCTGATTGAATCAGTCAAGTCGCAGACGGTTCCTTCGATTAGATTAGTCTTCGAAAGGCTGCGCATTGTTTTCTTCTTGATCATTTGAAGCTCCTTTAGCGAATTGATAGGAATTGCTTGATCTCTTCCTTGCAAAGAGGAATTGCCTTTGCTCCTGAAGGAGGAGAAACGGAAAGCCAGAAGCCTCCTTTGCGGAGAGAAAGGAAGGCTCTCTCAGGGAGAGCGGGATTTTCCTTTGGAGGAGGAGCTGGAGAAGGACAGAAGGCATCTTCAGCAAGCATCTTTGCTAAGGCCGGAAATTGTCGCTCTCCGGTAAGGCCACTTGCGACTAGGAAAACGAGGCGATTCTGCGCTTTCCGTTGCATCGCTTCGGGCGCATTGATTTTCTTCATGATGAGGAGCAAGAATTGCAAATCCTGCTCCGTTGTGAGGCTTTCGATTGAAGCGGCAAGGAGCTGCAGGAAGTCATTATCTCCCCGTCGTTCCTCAAAGTCTTTCAGCCTCTCTTGGAGAATCTCCCTTTGGGAGACAGCAAAGGAGACTTTTGGTACTTCTTGTTGCTTCTGTTTCTTCTTTCTCTGCTTCATGACCAATCTTCTTTTTCGGAGGAAAAAGCTGAGAGAAAGGACAGCTCCTCAGTTTCTTCGGACTTCAGGACTTCTGGAAGAAAGAAGCCTTCCAGGAGTTTTTCTATGCTCTCTCCAGGAGAGCGTTCCTTTAGAAGAAGTGAAAGCTCCTGGGCTTCCTTTGAAGGAAGAAAAGTGGTCTCTCCATGAAAGGAGATTATTGCGCCCTTGGGCGCGAGGAAAAGCTCATAACCATGTTTTGTCTGAAGGTGCATTGTTGCCTCCATTAAAGGAAGAAGGCATCCATGCCTTAGAGGGTTCGCCCTGCAAAAGCCTGCAGGTTTGATCGAGAAGGTAACGCTTGAAGAGCGAAGAAGAAAGAAGGGCAGTTTCCGCAGGATCGGAAAGACTCTGAAGCTCGATGAGCTTCTCAGAAACATCACTCACCAAGAAGGTGAAAGAACCTTCTGGGAGGGAAAAAAGGTAAATCTGCCCTTCTTTGATCTGGCGCATTAGATTTCCATTGACTTCTTTATCGAAGTCTCTAAGAGAGACTTCAGATCTTCTCTCTGCCGGTCCCGCTCCCATTGAATAGCATCAGAGAAACCCTGCCCGAAGATTGCGTCTGCTGCAGAACCTGCAGCTACAAGCGTCCGCGTTGAGACGAATAGGGCTAACTCGTAGGAGGACCAATTTTGCTCTTTCCGCATGAAGATTGCTTCCGCAGCGGAAGCTTCATAAATAGTCTCTTCGTCATGAGCGCACTTTGCGTAGAATTGCGCTCTTTCGCAGCATCGTTGTGCGAAAGCTTCTAAAAGCTCGGAATTATCTCGGAGGCCTTCCAGGAGGTCCTGTACCTTAGGTTTGTTCATATTTGCTCCTTTTTAAGGGCGCATTGTTTCTACCAGCGATGCATGATCTTATCTGCCGCATCCCAAGCAGGAGAACCCTGCGCAGCGGAATCTTCAAGATGCTCGTCTAAGAGCGAGGCGATGACATAAAAGAGATCATCGCAATCTTGCTTGACTGCCTCCAAAGACTCTTCCAAAGAGGCATAAGAGACTAGGCCCTTTGAAGAGGCCGCTTGCTGCTGCATAAAGTCGATTAACCTTTCTAAGCTTTTCATTTTTACTCCTCAATTGAAAGAACGCCGATAAGCAAAGCTTGCTCAATGCCGCAGACTGCTAGCGCATCGCAAACTTCGCATTGATAATTCTCAGCATCCGGTTCGATTCCTTCGTGAATCTCTCCGCATGCAAGGCAGATTCCTTGCATCGCATCAATTGCTTCCTGAACATCCTCGTAACGCATCGTTAGCATGGCTTTTCTCCTTTTTCAGCGCATCGTTTCTTTCCAGCCGGCGCATCCTTCCTGCCAGCGCATCGTTCCCTTTCCGGAACGCCAGCGCATCGTGCAGAGCTTAGAATCAGTTCTGCAGCCAGTTAATCCATTCTGCGCGGGCGCGGACTGCCGCTTCCATGGAAGCTAGGCGGATAGCGTCAAGGCCGCTCTAACCTTCCCTCTCTTTTGGGATTTCTAAACTCTCCGGCCTGGAAAGCTTAGAAATCCCTCCTAGTGATAGGAGGGAAAGGGAAAGCTTCCTATTGTGGGTCTATCTCTTGTAATGCGGCTTTGAGAATGTCTCCTAAGGTCAGCATAACGCCTCCGAGTCCCGTACAGTCAGAGTGCGAGCCATAAGCTCTGACAGCTTTAAGCGCCTCGTTTAAAGCGTAATCAGCATTTTCTATGCTTTTCACGGCTTCCCAATAGTAAGCTTGCGCTTCCTTCCTTCCGGTAGTTAGTGCCATTTTCTTTCCTCTCTCTCGTTTTTGGATTCTTTTAGACCTCTAATTCTAGAAGCCTAAAAGAATCCGCCTATTGCTAGGCGGATTGGTTCTTAAACTAAAGGCCAAGCCTGGCGCAAATGGCGTGACCGATCACGAATCCTGAAAAACTGCAAAGAGCGAAGATTAGAAGGATCATGGTTGCTTTCTCCGTTGGTTATGTTCGATATGGGTCAGCATATATGCGGTTGTGGCCGGTAGCAAGGGGGAAAGCGACCGTTTGTCGGGCGGAATTGACCGTTTGTCGGGTTCAATGTCAAATGTTTGCGTTTGTCATTTGCTGGGCTTTACAGTTAGCGGCCACGTGCGCTATTGCCCGCGCGGGGGCTGGGTTGCGTGTCAATGTCAATGTCAAAGGCAAAAGCAATGTCAAAAGTTTGACTTTGACAACCCCCCCCTCTCCCCTGGCGGTATCCCCCCCCCCCCCCTTCCTTAGTATATTAGTATATACTTATATTTTTTTTTTTTTAAATATAAGGATAGGATGGGACAAGGATGTCCTATCGGTGCCCAGCCGCCAAGGAGGGCACCTTGTCAATGTCAAATGTTTGCTTTTGCCTTTGCCTTTGCGTTTGTCACGGCCATCCGCGCCACTTTTAGCGATAGTGCCCGCTCGCAATTGTCTGAGCGTTCCGCTCAGGCTTTCGCGGCTCACCGTTTGTGGGCACTCACTAACTGAACGATGGGACACGTTCTTAGCGCCTGCGTAGGATGTCCTATCGTCAATGTCAAAGGTTTGACTTTGCCTTTGTCACGTTTTTTGACTTTTATCATGGTCTATAAGGGATTGCTAAATTAGGGATTGCTGATATTCGCCCTCGCCTGGCGGCCCGAACCGTGCAAGCTGGCGCCCGCCGGTGCCAGGCTCGACACTGGCCGCCAGCGGCCTGGAGCGGCTCCCGGGGCGCGGATCGCCGCGCGGGGCAGTCCTTATATAGGCGCGGCCCCGGCTGGCGCCTTGGGCGGCCTTCCGGCTCGTCAACTACCGCTCGTCGGTCAAAATCGACCGCTCGTCGGTCAGCGATAATTTCCTGCCTACGCAGGTAGATAGGGCTTGACACACGCGCGGGACCATGTATGATTGCGTCATGGATCGGCAAATGCCGTCCATACCAAACAACCAAATAGGAGTTTACCATGCGTACTGCGACTTATAAGGATCGTGCGGGTAAGGAGTTTTCTTTTCAGACTGCGGAGACTCTTGCGGATTTAAACGAGTTTCCGAGTGAGTACGTCTTGAGTATGTTTCATTTCGGGCACTCGCACCGTGTCGGGTCGGTTGCCCGTGCGGCTGCTGAGGCAGGTACGGACCCCCAGGAAGCTATCGACAATATGCAGTACACGGTCGGTCGCCAGGGTGGCGGTGCCAGCAAGCCGCGCACCATCGCAAAGGTGGACGTGGGAGCTCTTCTTGCAGAGCTGGCCCGCCGTGGTATCGACGTGTCGGCCTTGACTGTCCCTGCTAGCGAGTAGTAGGAGCAACTAGCCCACTGGCTGGCTAGGCAGGTATCTGCACACCTGTCTAGCCAGCTTTTAAATGGATCAATCGTTAGTTAGCTTATTATTAGTTAACCTAACTATTAGTTTAACTAACTATGGGGTACCTTAGTTGTTTTGCGAAGTGAGAAATGTGATGTCTTACGTTTTCACGAGATTTTTCCAAAATCGAAGGTTAAACATAACCCAAGCCTAGCGCAAATGGAGCCTTTCAAATGAATACCAGAGAGTTCCTTGTTGAAACGGTTGAGAATCTCCAAAAGATGCAAGAGCAAGGCTTACATTATCTTTCTTTCTTCCTCATGAAGGGTGTTATTCAGCTTCTAGGAACGCTTTCTTTTGAAAGCCAGTTCGATCTCGAGACAATGGACCCCTCCGACTTTGCTGATAAGCCTATCTTTGATAGGGCTCTGGAAAAGTTTCCTCCTTTACACAAGTACGCGGAGCTAATTGAAGGGCCTCATGATCTTTACGAGGGCTTTGGACAGGTTCTCCATCTTGGCCATGGTATTGTCATTACACAATCTTCCGATCCTGAAGATGGCCAGAATCATATGAAAGTGCGTTCTTTTAACGGAAATCCACGCCTTGTACTTGTTTGTGAAGAGCTACTTGCCGATATTCAACAAGCAGTCGAATCTCTTAATCCAGAAGCCTCTTATGAATATTTTATGAGCCCAAAGCTAAAAGCGGACTAAGACGAGAAAGCCGCAAGTCTCTTCAGTCAGATTCAAGGAGCCTTGAGATGAAGGAATCGAAAGAAAAAGCTCTTCTTTCCAAGGTGCTCTCAGAGACCGACGCCGAGATCCTTCGTTTGTCTCTTGGTTCGTTCTCAATTCCTGAGATTGCTCGGCTCTCCGGATCCTCCGTCTCTTACGTTCGCTCTTTCCTTTCAGGGCCAACTGCCCAAGGGGCACTTGAGCAAGTTTCTGTCGAGCAAACCTTTCGGCTCAAGGCCCTCTATGAGAAAAGCGTCGATGCCCTTCGAGAAGCGCTCGATTCTCCCTCAACCGTTCTCCGGCTAAAAGCCGCTCAAGAGTGGTTCAAGATCACAGGCCGCTATGGCGCCGAGTCTCAGCAGACCCTTTCAGCAGAAGATGTTGCTCAGGCTCTTTTGAAAGTCTGGCGAGAAGAGCGCGCAGAAGCCTCTTCCGAAGGCGCCAAAACCACGAAAGCCTTCGAAGCCCTTCCGTTGATCGAAGAAGATTCCCATGACTAACGAAACAAAGGGATCTCCTGAAGCCTTCTTGATGCAGAGTCTTTTCAAGATTGCTGATAAGGACGGTCGGGAGGTTCCCTTTGTTCTCAATCCTCATCAGCTAGCGATTGATCAGGAGCTTTCTGGCCGCGACATTATCCCGAAGGCTCGGCAGCTCGGCGTTTCGACTTACGTCCTCGGGCGTTTCGCGGCAAAGTGTCTCACACAGGAGAACAGGCGTTGCGTTATCATCTCGCACCAAGCAGAAGCAACGCGGCGCCTTCTCGCTAGGATTAAGTTCATGCTTTCTCGAATCGAGGGGGCCAAACCGATGATTGGCTCCTCGAACATGAATGAAATCTCCTTCAAGAAAACCAACTCAGTCCTTTACATCGGAACTGCCGGGAACCAAGACTTCGCGGTGGGTGATACGATTACTAACCTCCATGCCTCCGAATGTAGTCGCTGGCAGAATCCAGCGCAGCTTCTTCAAGGCCTTTTCCAAGCCATTCCTCCGAGTGGCGAGATTATCATTGAGTCAACAGGTCATGGCGTAGGAAACTGGTTTCACAAAGCCTGCCTTCGCGCGGCTTCCGGGCAAGGTTTCAAGCTTCACTTCCTCCCTTGGAACAGAGAGCCTGCTTATCAGAAGGCACTGCCTCCTGAGGAAACGCTTGCTTTCATAGAGAATCTTGACCCTTCCCTTGAGGAAGAGGAGCTTTTTTCCTCCGGCGCTCTGACCATCCCGCAGCTTGCTTGGCGAAGGGACAAGATCGTTGAGATGGATTATAGCCTTCAGGCTTTCAAGGAGCAATATCCGTTAACCCTTGATGAATGCTTCCAGGCAGATGGGGCGACTTTCTTCACAAGAATCAAGAGAGATTCTTCCCTCGAGATGAGGAAAGATCCCTCAGATCGTTATCTTTTAACTCTTCCAAACCATCCGAAGCCGGGCTGTTCCTACGTCATCGGAGCTGACATTAGCGGAGGCGTTGGGCGAGACAACTCAGTGGCCGAGATCCTTTGTCTCGAAACCCTCGAACAAGTTGCCGAGTGGGCTAATAATCGAACTCAGCCAGATCAATTTGCAGAGGTTCTTTTTTCACTTTCTCGCCGCTTCAACGGAGCCATGATTAACCCTGAGAGAAACGCCCTTGGTCTTGTCGTGGTCAGTGCGCTTCAGCGCGCAATTGCCAAGGGAACCTTTCCTCGGCAGCTTGCTTATCGAGAGAAAGGTCAAATTGGAACTCAAACCACAATGACCACGAAGCCGCGAATGATCGCAGCTCTTCGTAATGCACTTGCAACTGAGGTCACTGTTTCTAGCCCACTTCTTCTGAGCGAACTGCAGACTTTCATCGAGAATGATAACAAGCTTGAGGCGCAAGTGGGCTGCTTTGATGACCGTGTAATGGCTTTAGCAATGGCCGTGCATGCCGCGCCACGAGCGGCTTTGCTTTCAAAGAAAGACTCTCGACCTTCGCGGCTTCCAAAGGTTGATCCGGCACTTAGGCTGTTTTATCGTTAGCTTGACCGTCCCATAATGGGACAACCTCAGAAAGGAGCGGTGAAGAATGCTCAAGAAACTAGCTCAGGGAATGCCTCTTCCTTCATGGATAAAGGAATCCTCCCGCTTCTATCGCCTGACATTGCTCAACAAGCTGCTTTTCAATGAGTATTTCGACCATCTCGCGGCAGCTTTCTACGATGAAGTCTCAGGCATTGGCGATAATGCGCAGTTGATCCCCCTGATCAATCGCAGGCCCTCTGCACCTTACAACTTCATCCAGATGTTTGCGAAGGAAAGTGCTCGAAAGCTCTTTTCAGGCCGCCACTTTCCACTGATCCGTTCAGAGAACATTCAACTTGACGCCTTGCTTCCGAAGATTGTCTCTCAGGGAAATCTTCCTCTGAAGATGACCCAGGCCGCTTACTTTGGCTCAATTGGCTCCGTGGCCGTTACTATCAAGGTCTCTCCGGAAGGAGCTATCAAGCTCGAAGTCTGGCGTTCAGACTGGTGCTCTCCAGTTTTTGACACCTTTGGAAGGCTTAAAAGGCTCCGAGTTCATTATCTTGCAAGAGGCTCCGATATTCTGGAGTCGCTCAGGATGAGCCTTGACCCCGAAGGCGTTCCATTGTTAGATCTTGTTATGCGGCAGGAGACAGTAATTGAACCTGCAGAGACTTATTGGACAGTCTTCGACATTACCGCCGAGGAGACCCTTTACTACCTTCCGATTCTTCAGGATGACTGGAACCCCATTGCTCCAGAGAAACCGCTCCAGCCCCTTTATTCCTTAGAAAATCCTGGGGGAATCTTCCCAGCAGTCTGGATTGTCAATATGGGCTCTGTCAATGGTTCAGAGGGCGAGTGCTCTTGGGAGAATGCCTCGGAGCTTTATGTTGAGATTGCTTATACGTTATCTCAGATCGGAAGAGCTGTCCGTTACAATGCCGCTCCGCAGCTTGTCATTAAAGGCTCTCTAGAAGATGGGGATGATGGCGGAGATAGCCTTGTCCGCTCTCCTGTCACAACGATCTATGTTGCTGCTGGAAAGAAGTCTGAAGAGGGTGGCTCAGAAGAAGGCGGGGATGCAAAGCTTCTCGAAATGACAGGCCATGGCATTTCGGTAGGCTTAGATTATATTGACAAGCTGCGAAAGTGGGCGCTTGAGACAATCTCAGCAGGAAGAAAAGATCTCGAACAAATGCACGGTCCTATGAGTGGCCGCGCAATGGAGATGATTGATCAGGAAGCTTTGGACGTTATCTATGAAATGCGAACCGCTTACGGAGATAATGGCCTTCTTTCGATCATTCAAATTATTCTCCGCCTTTATCGCTTTTATCAACTGGTAGAATTTCCTGATGAAGATTTGGACCAACTCCTTCTTGATTGGCCGAAGCCTTATCTGGCCACCGCAGGGGAAGCAGCTCAGCTCGGACAAGCAATCAACTCCTTCCTTGAAACAGGGGTTATGGATAATGAGGAGCTTAAGAACTATCTTCATGGCTATCTGGATCTTTCTACAATGCTCTCGGAAGGCTTCGTCAAGAGCGGCCCTGCCACCGGAGAAGAGGGCACTCTACAGACAGATTCTGCCTCTGCCGAAGGGACAGCAGAGCGCTCAGCTTTCCAAACGGGTCCTGATGCAGCTGACGCCGGGCAGCGGATTGTCAATGACGAGCCTTTGGATGAGTTACGAAACGCGACTCGCAGGAAGCAACGAAAGGTCGCTGTTCGCCAGTATCGAGCAAAGCCTGACAGATGGGCTAAGCGTTAAGAGGAGAGTCGCATGAAACTTGTTAGCTTTGCAGGAAAAACAATGCCTTTCTACAAGCCAGAGGTGCAAAAGCCTCCTTTTGGCTCGAAAGGCTTCCTTGTAGATACCAAGGGGGCTTTCCTCCTTGAAGAAGGCCCGGCAGTTTTGAAAGGACTGGCTTGCACGCACTCAGGAAGTGGCCTTTTCGAGATTTATGATGCCTGCGAGCTAGAAGGTTCCGGTTACTTTCCCCCGCTTCCGAAACAAGACCCGCGCTCCCCTAATGGAAGAAGGATCTTCAAAAGTATCTCTTCACAACTCGGAATGTGGACCTTGAACATTGGCCTTCATCATGGCCTTCTTGTTCTTGCCTATGGCGGAACTGAAGGAATCCCAACCGTAGCCACTCTGATCTGGGATAAGGCTCCAGAGAAGAAAACGCCACAACTCGGAAGGGATTGAGGAAAGAAAATGGGCTGGAAAACCTTTCCCTGGGATTTGCAAGAGGTCTACTGCCCAACTGAGCCTTCAAGCTTAGCTCGTGGAGCTTTGATCGAAACAGAAGGTTGCTGGCGCGTCTCTCGGAGGGATTGCGTTCTTCATAGCATCAAGATTCTTGTGCAAGGTTCCTGTGGGCTTTTCGAGATTCAATCTGGCGCTGGTAGGTCACTCTTTCGGCAACCTTCCTGTTTCACCGGAAGCTGGCCTTTGGGCTGTTTCTCAGAGGGCGGTTTGATTCTTATTTGCGAAGGAAGCATTCCTCCAGCCATTCAAGTTTCCTTTAACGAACAGACAGCGGAGTTGTGAAGATGGCTTCGAAAGATTACTGGAAACTTGAAGCTTCGACGGACGGAACAGTGAGCCAGATTCTCTTTTCTCCTGGTGATCAAGTGACAACTGGAGATGAGATTCTTGTCTTGGAGGCGATGAAAATGTTTTTCTATGAGACCGCCCCGGGAGACGGCTTTTTCTACCCACTCGTCCCTGTCGGAGCCTCCGTTCGGCAAGGTCAGTTGATTGGTAAGATTTTCCTAGAAAAAAGGACTGCCTAATGTCTTTTGAACTTGTTGCAAAGAGCATCTTAAAGAAAACTGCCCCTCCGTCACAGCCGAGGATTCTGATTCATCCCGCTGATCTAATGGGCTGCGGGCATTATCGCCTCTTGCAACCGGCAGAAGCTCTTTTCAAGTCTAAAGAGTTTCTTCCAGTCGCCAGTATGCGTTATGCAAACGAGAAAGAGTTTTTCTCCATGAGTCCTTCTCATGTCATCACACAGAGGCAATGGACTCCGGAGCAATTGCGCTTTCTGAAGAATTACCGCGCTTACTCAGGAACGACAAAGCTTGTCTGTGACATTGACGATCTGGCTTGGTTGGCGAGTGGAAAGGATCGAGCAAAGATCTCGAATGCAACAGTTAGGATTTTTAAGGAAATCCTTTCTCTAATGGACCGCGTTGTTTGCTCAACTCCGTTTCTCCAACAGGCTCTTCAAATACACGCACAGGTAAAGGCACATGTTCTTCCTAACATGATCCCTGGCTCGGTGTATAGCCGTCCTGGAGAAAGAACAAGTGAGCGCTTGAGAGTTGCTTGGGCAGGCGGGGGCTTTCATCAAGAGGATATCGCAATCCTTAAAAAGATCGTCCTAGGAACAGTTGATCTTGTCGATTGGATTTTCGTGGGAGATGCTCCGAAAGACATAGCGCCCCTTTGCTTAAAGGTCTTTCGTGACTGGATTCCTCCAGCACAGTGGATTACCTTTCTTCGAGGACTCTTCATTGATCTTGCGGTCGCTCCGCTTCGAGTAAACGCCTTCAATCGAGCAAAGAGTAATCTTCGTCATCTTGAGTGGAATGCAATCGGAGTTCCGGTTATCGCTACAAAGATCGACCCTTATCTTCAGAACAAAGGCCCGCTTATTCCTCCTTTAAAGGATATTGGGAAGGAATCTGAGCACTGGATTGAGGTTATTCGGGAGCTTGCAAGAAACGAGCCACTCCGAAGGGCCTTGGCAGATGATAGCTTTGTCAGTGCAGCTCGTTTCAATCTGGAAGGGAATCTGCCAGTTATCAAGTCTGCTTGGATGCTTCCGCTTGAGAAGAAGCCTCTTGTCACGCTTCATTGAGAGAAGATGGACTATAAACGCCTTCCTCTTCCGGTGAAAGTGCTAAACAGAGCCTTGAGGTCTGTTCAGGGGCATTCTATAGTCATTTTCTTGCAGAGAGACAAAATCAGAGTTAGGAGGAAGGAAGATTTCTATGCGAAGCAGGCTTTGAAAGAACAACAGAAAACTACTATTCTCGGAATCTACCAGAAAGGCTGCAATCCTGAATGGATTGCTGAGGATCTTTTAGCAATTAAACCCGCTCAATGGGAGCATTGGAGTTAAAATGGCAGACGCAACAGGAACAGAAGGACAAGGGACTCCGGCGGTTGATCCTAACGCAGCCCAGGGACAAGGACAAGGGCAAGGACAAGCTCAGGGGCAAGGACAGGAAGCTTCAACTGATCTCTCTGGAAAGCCGCGAAAGCAGAGCTTCACTGCTGAGGAAATGGCTGAGGTCAATGCGGAAGCTGCGAAGCGTCGGCATGAGCTTCGAGCAAAGGAGCAGGAAAATCAGCAGTTGAAGGAACAACTGAAAAAGATTGAAGAAGCTCGCCTCGCAGAAGAAGGAAAGTGGAAAGAGCTTGCAGAACGTGCGCAGGCTGAAAACCTAACTCTCCGAAAAGAGATGCATGAGAAGTTCCTTCGGGCAGAGCTTCGGAACTATGCCCTTGCGGAAGGTTTGATTGATCCTGACATTGCAAACCTCATTGCGCTCCCAGAGGAAGGCGCTGACTTCCAAGCTTTGGTCAAGGCTCACAAGGAGGCTAAGCCTCACCTTTACAAGAGTACCTCGGCTTCGCCTCCTGAGCCGAAGAAGCCTGTTGGAACCCCTCCGGCAACCCCTGCTCCTGCACAGGGTGCCAGTGGGGAGCCGGTCGATCTCTCTAAACTCAGCAAGGCTGATTACAAAGCCTACAAGGCCCGTTTACTAGCCTCGCTTCGGAATCGAGCTTAGTTTTGCGGAAAGAGATTTTACAAAATTGGTTGCGGGAATAATGGTCCCGCGATAGGCTCACCATAGCCTTTGGTTTGTTTGGTGTTCCGCTTCTACGTTCTTGGTCCTCCTCCCAAGAACTTCTGAGAGATTCAGGTAGGAGTAGAACTTAAATTGCTTGGCTTGAAGCCGCCGTTGGTCAGGAACCAAAAAGTCGTTACTTAACCTTTTTGGAGCTTATCCGATGGCACTTCAACCAAGCAATTCTTTTACCTCTTTCCCCGCTGAGCTGTCCCCCGTTCTGCAGACGAATATGCTCGATCGAGAGTTCGAGGAAGGCCTCGACTCGATTCTAGCCTATCGTGTCTGCGCGTTCACTGAAATGGTGAATGCTCGTATTGGTGATACTATCACCCGCACGAGAAAGGGCCGTAGCATTCCGGTTCCTGAGAGCCTCTCGCCTTCTTCGATCAATGCTAACATCGACAATGGCTTGACGCCGCAGGCGTTCGCCATTGAGCAGTACACGCTGACCCTAGCGAACTATGCCGATACTGCTGACGTGAATCTGATGCAGGAACTTGGCGGTATCGCTGATCAGATGGTGGCTTACAGCCGCAATAATGGTGTTCAGGCTGCTCAAACCCTGGAGCGGTTGGCGAAGAAGTACCTGTTCGCCGCCTACAATGGTGGTAACACCTTCGTCAGGACTGACTTGGGCGCTTCTACCACGACAACCTGCTACGTTGACGACATTCGTGGCTTCCAGAATGTTCTCGTTAATGGTGTTGTCACTCCGATCTCCAGCGCCAATCCGATCACTGTCTATGAGTACGCCGACAGTCCTTCCGGCACGGGCCTTAATCAGGTTCTGACTGTTACCGCTGCTACGCCAACCGCGACTAACCAGAGCGCCTATCCTGGAGTTATCGTCGGGAAGAGCGATGGTATCTCTGGAACGTTAACCTTTGCGACTAGCGGTGCTCCGGTTGGCGGTGATTCTCTGATCGCAGTAAACGCTCCGATCATCTACCGTCCAGGCGGGAAGCGGAATACTTCACTCCTAACCGGCGGTGACGGGTTGACGCTGAGTGTTGTTCTTGATGCGGTTGCGGATATGAGGAACAATGCCGTTCCTCCGATGGACGACGGCGCTTATCGCTGTGTTCTGGACAACTCTTCGATGCGCGCGCTGTTCGCGGATCAGGACTTCAAGGTCCTCTTCGCCGGCCGCGATATGAGCTCTGAGTACCAGAGTGCCGATATTGTCAGCCTCTTGGGCGTCAAGTTCATCCCCACGACGGAAGCTTATGTACAGGCTCCTAACCTGACCGCCGGCATCAAAGTCCGGGTTCGTAGGCCGATTCTCCTGGGCGCAGAAGCGCTAATGCAGGGTAACTTCGAAGGCATGGAGATGTGGCTTAACCGAAAGGGCTTCGAGCCTATCGGCAAGATCATGCTGGTGAATGACGTTGCCCAGATTGTCCGCCCCGCCCTTGACCGCTTGCAACAGGTTATCAGTCTTTCTTGGACCTGGGTTGGTGGCTTCGCGGTTCCGACTGATATAACGGCAACTACTGACATCATCCCGACTGCGAGCAACGCCCTTTACAAGCGCGCTGCAATCATCGAGCATGCTGGCTAAAGCCTTCTGAAGATTGAAAGGAGTTTCAAATGAGCACAAGAAATCCGAAAGCTTCTAAGCGTTCTGTTGCTGAAGGCATCTCGATTCGCAAGTTACGCCCTTGCAATCCTTCGATGCGCGTTCCTGGGGATGGGCAGGTTGAGGCGCCTGAAAAGCGCTTCGATATGCTCGGAGGGAATCGGTCGGCTGCGAAGTATGCTGACGTGATGCTTGGGAAAAGTCAGACTCCCGATGTTGCGAAAGCGCAGCGTTATAGTCGGCGCGCGAAGTAATGGCAGGCTCAAAAAGAGGCATTGGTCGCCTCTCCGGGAAGAGGCCTTCTGTAGGAAAGCTACATGAAGGCTCGTATGCGGAGAATTTTGTCCCATCATGGGACAAACTTCCCGGCATGGGCCAGCAGATCAACCGTGTTAAGGCTCGTTATGCAGGGGAACGACAGGTTCCTATTGGCGGAAAGGGCTTAGTCTCTTCGAGAAAGAGGAGAGGGTAAATGTTAGACTTTTCATTGCAGAAACGAGCGCCTGGGCATGAGTATAATTTGCTGCCTACCTTGCTTCCTAACTTCAGCCCGAATGTCGTCTCGAGGGGCTTGCATCATATCTCTCCGGAAGATTACCCGGAGGTAACATCTCCTCGCGTTGCTTCAACGGGTTCCTTCGCAGTCTCTGGAGTTCCCGCAGCTGGAACAGCGACGGTCACTATCACTAACGGGGTCCTGGGAACAGTTCCCGTTAGCGTTCCTGTGGCAATCACCGCTACGGATACATTGACTCAGGCAATTATTGCTATCATCAATGCTATCAATGCAACGGAGGCTTTGAACCAGTTCTATTTCCAAGCTTATCCTACTGCTGATGGTAGCGGAATTGGAATTGCTCAGCCCTCAGGCGTCGGGAACTATTCAACAATTGCCCTAGATCCCGGAACCACGGCAATCGCAGTAACTGCAACGACTCAAATGAGCGGTGGTTCTGGAGCGATCATTCCGTTGAACAACTTTAACTTCAACCACAACAATGCCAACATTCCTTTCTGGTATGGTATTCCTCGGGATGTTGGTTCGAGCCTTCTAGCCTCCTTGGTGAGCAATAATGTCCCTATCTGTTAGTGAAAGGAAGGCTGAGAAGCCTGTTGTGATTCCTCCCGAGAAGCTAAAGAAAACGCTTTTCGTTGCTCGGGAGGATTTCTCCGCGACGCTCGGAACGCAGTTTCTGAGCTTCACTCGTGGGCAGCTGATTGACGCTTCTCTTGCGAAGCGTCTTGTTGACCTCTCCTGTCCTGAGGTGGAGGAGTTCGACATAGAAGCTCTGATCCAATGTCCTCATTGTGGTAGGATCTTTCCACAAGATAGGGGCTAAGAATGGCCCTTCTACTAGCGCAGAAAAGTGATGTTCGAAGGCACCTTCGCTATCCTCTAGCGGGCCTTTTTCACTTTTCTACGACTGGTGGAACTCTTGCTGATGGGACAGCTTCTTATCGTTACTTCCAGCCATTCGCCTTCCTTGAGTGGCGGTTAAACAATCTGGCCCCGGATGAAGAAGCGCGGCTAACTGGGAATGGTTATGCTGCGATGGCCTTTGTCGGTCCTGCGCCACAGTCAGGATCGGTTTATAACCTAACTTTCAGCGGCGGTAATCTTGCGGCTCCAGTCACTGTTCAAGTGGTTTCAGATCAAAATGATATTCCGCAGAATAGCGTAGCCCTAAGCGCTTCTTATGCAGGCTCGAATAATGGCTTGTTAATTGCCGCGAAGGTTGCGGCAGCTGTCAACTTGACTCCTGCCTTGCAAGCGGCAAAGATTTTTGCTGTTGCTCCTTTTGGAACAGGCTCTTTTTCTTACTCTGTTGTGCCGATTCCAGAGGTTGCATTCGTTTCACCTGTTGGTTTTAACTTCTCCTTCACTTACGCCAACACGAATCTAGCCCCGTCGCTTACTGCGGATGGCGCTCAGTTGCATCCGATGATGGAGAATACATCGGGAACTGAAATGATCTGGGGCTATGTTCCCATCTTGAACTATCTCGAAACGCAGTATGCTACGGCTTCTCGGGATTTGTCTACTTCAAAGGCCGACGTTTGGAAGGCTCGGGCAACAGAGTTGCCAGAACGCTTTTCTCTTTATTCAACCTGGCAATCGAGACTTGCAGAGTTCTTGGATGTTCCTCTGAATCCGAACGCCAGAACGAATCTTCGAAGCCAGCGGCCTTCCAGATTCTTTTAAGGAGCCCTAAATGTCTGAAGGAATCTTTTTTAATCAGAATAGTGGCTTTGTCGGGCCGGGTTCGCTAGGGGCGCTTCTTCTAGAGAATGAAACAGGTTCTTACAATGGCCCCTGGATTCCGGTTCATGAGTTCGCGCGATTCTCCTGTGTTTTCTCAGGAACGAATGCCGCTTCAGGAACCGTAACGCTTTACGGAGCTAACACAGATGGCGAACCGGGAGCCTTGACTGATCCAGGTGTCTTCGTTCTAGACACTCAAACTTTTGGAACGTCTACACAGACGCTCACCTTCAATTGGCAGTTTCCTGTTCGCTTTGTCGCAGCCTCTTGCGACTTGACCGCAGGAGATGTTTGGGCTTTCCTGCAAGCAACAACTCCTTAAAGGAGATTGACATGGCAGAGAAGAAATGGATCAAAGGCGCTATTAAGCGCCCTGGAGCTTTGAGAAAGAAGCTTGGTGTGAAGGTAGGAGAGAAAATCTCCGCAAAGGAACTGGCCTCAGCAAAGAAGGCTGCCAAGAAGAAAGGTGACACCCGGACCTTGAAGCAAATTGCCCTGGCCAAGACTTTGAAGAAAATGAAAAAGAAGGGCTAAATGGCCGTACAGGGTCCAGCACAACCTAATGCCTTTTATGCCTTCGTCCAACAGCGGATAGACTTTGGACGAGGGCAGGCGGCGGATCGTCTGGGACAGCCTGGGGCAATCTTTCGCTTGAATGAGAATAGTTCAGGTAACTTTTTAGACCCTTCAAATCAGATCTATCAGAACTACCCGGTTTATAGAAAAGTGCTCCACTCCGATCCGGGGTTAGAAACCACAACCATGATGGAGGCACTTTTCTATAATCTGATTGCTGATCTGACTCCCTTGTTAACTGGAGATATTTGGATTCAGACCGATCCTTATTATGGAACAGGCGCCACGCTGACGGAGTTTGGAACGACACAGTTTGATGGCCTTTGCATTGGCTCGCATGGTCCAGCGAAGAAGGCCTTCGGTGCTCGACTTGACCGGCTCATTACCGCCTACCGTCCGGCAGGTGATTTAGACCCAAACGATTACTACAACACAACGCTGCTTGCAGCTCAGCCTGTTGTTTTAAAGAATGGCCAGTTTGCTTTAGGAGAAGTTGGGGAAACCCCTACTAACATTCCTGTCGGCTTTATGGTTCGTTCAAGAATGTTCGGAAAGCCGCAGTTTAGTCCTGGAATCCCTGGCCTGACAAGGTTTAATGAGTGGTATGTCTATGTTCCTCCGCTTCCGGGCTTTTATTTCCGCCAGGGAGATCGGATTGTTTCTTACGAAGGAACGCGCTTTGTAGTAATCAATCCGTGGCATCAAGAAGCAGGTTTTGTCGGCTCGATGTTTTCCCTCGAGTTCGAGATTGATCGGACAGGTTAAGATGGCCACTTGGCGAGATGTTCAAAACTTGATCCGCACGATTGCAGAGGATTCTTTAAGTTCTGCGAATGTGCCTGCTGTAGTTGGCGTCGGGTACCCTCCGGTAAGGGCCTTACAGAATGTCGCCCGCTCGGGGGTTCTGGTTTCTGTCTACGATCATGGCTTGGCTCCAGACAAGACGCGCTGGATTCCTTTTCCAGCCCTTCCATCGGTGCCAATTCTTTCCGATTTAAGCATCTCGGGGCCTTCAAGTATCTCGGCTGGAACCTCGGGGACAATCGCGATTAGTGGAAGCCCGATTCCTGAGGACACGCTGTCCATCACAGTTCTGGGAAGTGGTTCTTATCAGGGAGCTTCTTACACCGAGCCGCAAAGTGGTTCGCTAGATAGCTTCTGCGAAGGCTTCGTTACAGCCTTTAACACGGATGCTGTAACAAGCTATGGAACGCCCTCCCAAGGAATCTCTGGCATGGTGGCTTCTTATCTAGGAGCTGGTGTTATCGAGCTTCAGAATAACAGAGCTGCCGCGGTTGCTTTGACACTGAAGGCAACGAATGGTTCCGTTGTTTCAAGAGAAATCCGCCGCGTTATGAGGCAGTTGCAGGTTACTGCTTGGGCTAATAGTCCTGATTTGCGAGATACTGTTTGCGATCCAATTGAGCAGGCTTTCTCTGAGCAACAGGTTTACTTTGGCTCGCAGTTCCCTGATGGAACCTGGGCTAGGATTCTTCTGGAAGAAGACATTTCAATTGAAGATAACACGTTGCAGGATGTTTTTCGCAGGGACTTTGTAATTGGCTGTGAATATGGGATTCTGCAGACTGTGGTAGAATACCCGATTGCCGTCACGCAGATTCTTTAGGAGATTGCTATGAGCACTGTGATAACTGGATCGAACTTTAACCCTGCGAACCTGTCGGCGGACGGTCTTTACCTTGAGACACTAACACCGCCTACCTACATCAGGGGTGTTCCAACTTCTCTGGCTGGTATTGTAGGAACTGCCTCCTGGGGCTGGGTTAACAAGCCGCAGCTTTGCTCAAGCCCTGTTTCCGCGGCAAAGCTCTTTGGCCAGCTTGGTTCTGTTGCTCTGACAGACCCTTATGATCTTGCTACGGACCTAGCGATTGCTTTCCAGCAGGGAGCTAAAGCTCCCTTGGCAATCTGGGCTACTCGCGTTACTGATGGAACTGACACCGCAGCTACTGCGACGCTCATGAGTAGTGGGACCGTTCCTTTTAGTGGCATCACCCTGAGTGCGATCAACACAGGAAGCCTTGGGAATGCCTTTTCCGTTGTTCTTGCTCAGGGTTCTCGAAGCAACACGACCTCGGTTTCTCTGATTCCCTTTGCAGGCCTCACTCCTGAGCTGTTTCCGAATCTTCCTAATGCTGATTTCTGGAACTCGCTTTATAGCGCTTTGCAGAATGGAATCTCGAATGTTCGTGGGCCAAGCTCGCTTGTTGTTCCCACTCTGACGGCTTCCTCAAGTGGAACGACTGGCCCGGCGCTTGGTTCGTTCAGTTTCGCTGGAGGAACGGATGGACGTTCTGGCGTAACTGCGCAAGACCTTGTTGGCTCCGCAGCCAGCTTTCCGATGAGCGGCCTGAATGCTATGCAGTCACTCAATCCTCCTATCAGCGTTGCTTGGGTGGTGGGTTCTACAGATTCCGCCATCTATCCAGAGATTCAAGCTTTCGGGGATGCCGCAAGCGTCTGGTGCCTTGGGACTCTTCCATCTGGGCTTTCAACGCAGGAAGCTGTTACAGAGGCTCAGACGCAGGCTATTGAAGATGCGAATTTCTCCTATGCGAAGGACTTTATTTACTGGTACGATCCGATTAACGCAATTGTTCGGTTCCTTCCTCCGACGGCTGCCATTGGAGGACGAGTTGCGGCCCTTCCGCCGCAATCGAACCCAGGGAATGTCCCTGTTTACGGAGTTATTGGGACAGAACGGAGTTCCCCTTACACAGGGGAGCAACCTTATCACTCGACGGAGATCGGGCTTCTGGCCAATGCAGGCATTATGGTTATTGCTAATCCGATTCCTGCGGGGAAGGTCTTTGGGATCAGGAGCGGAACGACAACGGCTATTATGAACCCTGCGCTTCAAGCAGAAAGTGTCGTCGAGTACGCGAGGGTGACGAACTTTCTGGGGCAGAGCCTCAGTCAGGTAATGGGGATTTACGCGGATAAGTTGCAAGGTAATGGGCCGAATGATCCTCTGCGACAGGCAGTTCGTCAGAGCTTGAAGAACTTCCTTGGTTCCCTGGTTGGCTCGGTGATTGAAGATTATCTGGTCACTTGTACCTATCAGGCAACAGGTGTCGCAGGAAATGGTATCAACACAGCTCAAAGCGTGGCACAGCATTTTCTCTATGCTATGGTACAAGCGAAGTATCTGTCCAGTGCCCGCTTCTTCATCCTAGCCATCCAAGGCGGGACAACCGTAGTTACATCGACAGCAAGCGCCGGCGGTTCTTTGGCTTAATGGAGGCTTAGATGGCATCGCTTAATTTAAATGGCTACAACATCGGAACTGATATTTCTCTGACTATCAGCAATGACTTCGGAGATCAGTTCACCGCAGTCTCCCTCGGGCACCTTATGCGCGTCGAAGCTACGATGGACTTCGAGCAGCTTAAGGTTACTCCAATTACCGGAGGCGGCCTTCCGCTTTACGAGGCTGTTCCTAACGGCGCCACAGGGACGATGGAGTTTACTCGTTATAATGGAGAGATGTCTAAGGTATTCGCTACGCTAATGAATGCCTTTTATAACAATGGCATCCTTCCACATTGGACGATGGAAGTTAACGTGATGAACCGAGATATGACTGTGGACGATTACACGTTCTCAGGGCTTGTCTTTTCTCGCCCACAGTTCGGTAACTTTGATGGGATTCGAGAGGTTACGCAGACTCTTGAGTTTGGCTTCAATCGGATTACCTTCCCCTCGAATATCTCGACGCTTGTTCCTGCTCTGCAGGGACTTGTCGGGACTTATAATGCACTTGCAGGGTATTAATGGAAACTTTGCCCCATTATGGGACGCTTGAGGAACAAACCAAATGAGTGAGATAAAACGAACAGCCGTTGCTTCTGATGGAGGCATTACCCTTGGAGAAGCGCCTCCGCGTGTTACTGAGGAAGCGGGAGTGGAGAAAATTCCTCTCCGCCCAGAAAGTTTGGAATTGCAACTTCCGAATGGAAAGCTTATCACAATGGGGCCTCCGAAGACCGGAACAATGCTTCTGCTTGCCCGCTTGCTTGGAGAGATTTCCCCTGAGAGAACTGATCCCATTCTGTTAAGCTTCCTAAAAGCACTCTTTTATGTTAGGAAGATTGATGGAAAGGATGTTCCGATTCCGCAGGATCGCGTTTCTGTTCAGGCGCTTGCCAATGAATTGGGGGATGCTGGTGAGGATATTGTTCTCAGTGCTTATGCGACCTATTGGCCGCCTCAGTCTGAGAAGTCCCTGCCGGTGATCCGAAAAATTAACTGAGGATCAGGACTTTCGAGAAATCTCCTTTTGCGTAAAGTTCGGTATGAGCTTTAAGGAAGCGGAGATTCTTGATCCTCTCTTTCGGCAAGCCTTCCTTCTTGTGATGGTCGAAGCAGAAGGAAATGAAATAGATTGGCAGACAGGTTCAGTAAAGGCTCGGGGGAAAGATGGCCGCAGGTCTTCCAGTTGATTTTCTTTCCGCTTTCAATCCTCCGGGCTCTTCAAGCCCCTCCGGGGTTCTCCAGGCTTTTACTCCCTCTGGGACTGCGAGTTTAGCACAGCAGACCCCTCTGGAGACTCCCCCGGGATTTCTTGGTTCTTCCCCGCTCTCGATCAATGGAATTCCTCTTGCAGGATTCTCCATTCCTGCACGTCTTTCCTCGCTTGGTGGAACGCAGTCTGTTGCGGTGCACCAATTTCCTGGAGGTATCCGAACTGAGCAAAGCCTTGGGAGCTTTCCAGCCCCCTTGGCTTGGCAAGGAACCTTTACAGGAACCAATGCGTTTTACTATGCGAGCGCAATAGATCGCTTGCGAGTTGCTGGCTTGGAAGTTCTTGTTACTTATAACAATTTCAAGCTGAAAGGGATCATTACCAAGTTTTTCATGGTTCCGAAGAACCAATGGTGGGTTCCTTATGAAATTGCCCTCATCATTATCAAGGATCTGAGCGGAAATGCGGTTTTCAATAACGTCTCAGCTTCCTTTGAGCAGCAGATTGGGGTTCTGGCAAAGCAGGCCTTGATCCTTAGTCAAGGTGCTCCTAATGGTTACGTCTTGCCCTCGGAGCTTGGAAGCCTTTGCTCAATCCTTGGAGGTCTTCCAGGATTCCTTGGTCAGTTTGGCGGCCTTCTGGCTAACATCCCTCCGCAATTGCGTGCTGAGATTTTCAATGGTCTTGGTTATGTTATCACGGCTACGCAGATGTTTACTGGAGGGCAGGCTCCAGCGGATATTCTGAACTTTGGCGCCTCTGTTCTTCCCGCGATAAGCGCCCTTTCGCAGGTTGCAAGCCAGGGGAACTATCCTACGCCAGTTCTGAGTTATCTTGGTTCACTTTTCTCCTCGGTGAGTCCAGCAATTTCCTCAATAGCTGGTCTCACTGCGAGCGCTACAACACAGTCAGCCGTTAGTGACGCCGGAGGAGTTATTGGGAATCTTTCTTTGCTTATGCAACCGCAGACTTCACTGCTGCCGGTCAAGGCTGTTAGAACGATTAACCCTAACCTGTTCGCCCTAGCCTCGGAGCATTATGGGGATGCTTCGAAGTGGAATCTGATAGCTAATGCCAATGGCTTGCTTAATCCGATGCCCACGGGAACTTACAACCTGGCTATTCCGCCGCTTTCTTGAGGTTTCCTTATGAATCTTCTAGAATTATTTGGCGGTATGAAGGAGCTGAAAGAAGCTTTTCCGAGGGCTTCTGGAGAGCTTATAGAAACGCTGGCAGATCGGATGCATAAGAATATTCTGAGGAGCTTCGGGCGTTGGCCTACGAGAGAGTTCTCCTATCCGATTTGGCTACAGCCCCTTGCGCCAGATACTCAGAAAGACCGCGCGGATCATGGTTATACGAAGAATAGGCCGCTCTTAAGGAATGGCTTTCTCCGAGATACAATTGAGAAGACTGTTAATGCGCGAGACGGATGGGCGGTGATTGGTTCTCCGCAGAAGTATGCCCTCTATCAAGAACTTGGTACGATCTCAGGAGGGCCGGGCAATATTCGAGGAACAATTGCTGGGCATTTTTATATTCCTCCGAGGCCGATCTTTGGGAAGGCCGTTTTGGAAGCGCATCAATGGCTTCAGCAGAATGGCGAAAGTGTCTATGGCAACTTCTTGAAACTGTGAGGCTTTATGGCTAAACCTAAAGTTAAACCCGCTAGTTCGACTAGCAAAGCTCCACGTTTGAGTGCTGAAGAAAAGCGCTGGAGGGCTGAGAGCGATGTACGGACTCTTCGTGATGCCGCAGCGATTAAAGCAGACAAGTCAAGGCTCGCTGCTGCAAAGAAAGAAGCTTTGAAAACGATCAAAGCGCTTCAGCAGGCTAGTAAGCTTCGTTAAGAAGCTTTGTCCCATTATGGGACAGTGAAGGAAATAAATGGCTACTCAGCTAAAGTATCCTGTTTATATTGAGCTTTACTCAAAGACCAGTTCCTTTCTTGGGAGCATGGATAAGGCTCTTGGTGCCATTCTGGGCCTTTCTAAGGGATACAATGATCTAGTTAAAAAGGCGAAGGACTTTGAGCGTGCCGGGAAGCTCGGAGCCGCCGGTTCTTCGCAGCTGAAGGCCGTTGAGACTTCTGCGCTGGCGGCAAGAAAAGCGATTTTAGGACTAGCGGCAGGCTTTGCCCTTTTCAAGGTTGGCGAAATGGCTCTTCGCCAAACGGTCGTTGATCTGAAGGAAGCAGCCAAGTTTCAGACACAACTACACAATCTTCAAGGTGTCGGCGTTTCCTCTGGAAAGGTTAGCCGAGCTAAAGGCTTCGCAGAGAGCACCGCCTTTTCGCTTCCCGGCGCAACACCAGCTCAAACGATGAAGATGCTTACAGAGTCAAGGACTTATGTAGGGTCTTTGAAAGAATCAAAGAAGTTCCTTCCTCTCCTCCAGAGGGCTGCCTTTATTTGGTCCTCCAGAACGGGGGAAGGGATGCCTGAAGGGCGGGATTTTGCCGAAAGCTTAGTACGCGGTGCTGAGCCTTTAATGCGCTCTTCCCAATATGGAACAAAGGCCTATCGAAAACGCCTCTCTTGGTTAATGTCTGAGGAAGAAAAAGCCTCCGCTCTGACAGGCGTAAACTATGCGGATCTTTTGAGGCACCTAGCAACACACTCTGGCGGCATTGCGACAACTTGGACAAGAGGCTCTGTTGAGTCAATTTTGGGCCTTTTGCGAGCTTCAGGAAATCGCGTAGGTTCGCTTGCTCCTGCACTTGGGCAGGTGGCCAAATTTGGCGCTGGTGGCATTCCGCAAGCAATGGTTCCTTTGATGTTTAAGTTGGGCTTGGCTAATCTAGGGAAGTTCTCTTATGCACAGGCTCTGTCTCAAGGAAGACCGCTTCAATTGAAAGGAAGCAAGGAAGCTATCACCGATCCTTTGGGCTGGATGCAGCATTTTCTTGTTCCTCGCCTTCAAGGGATGATGAAGAAAGAGGGCTTGAACTCTACAAGTCTGCGAGCAACAACGGAGTTTGTCCAGCATCTTGGCTTTAAGCATAATATGGCGAACGTTCTTGCTACCTTGGTCGCTCGCCATGCACAAATAGCCAATTTTACCCAGAAGCTCGCGCAAGTTCCTGGTTTGACAAAGCAAGCTGCTATTGCCCAGGCAACCTTTAATGGGCAGCTTCTTGTTTTTCATGCAAGACTGAAGAGCCTTGAAACTGTTCTAGGAACTCCCATTATTCATTTGGCCACAGGATACCTTTCAAACTTTGTAGGATTTCTAACAAAGCTTGGAAAATATCTTTCGACGCATTCAGAGCTCGCAAAGGGTCTTGCCATGCTTCTGGCTGTCTTTGGACCTTTGGGAATAGTGGGTGGTCTTGGCCTTGTTGTGTATGAGTTTGCTCGGCTTCCAGGGCTGCTTAAGAATCTTAGTGCAAATCTGGATGCGCTCTCTACGACCATAGAAGGCTTATCAGAAACTGCGGAAACCGCGACAGGCGCTCAAGATGCTTTGGCGGGTTCAGAAGCTGCTGCTGGAACTGCCTCCGGGGCTGCCTCCCTTTCCTTTGGCACTTTCGCTAAGACACTAGCCGCTGGTTATATAGGCTGGACAATTGGGAAGTATGTTGTCAACCCCCTAATCAATTGGGTGACAGACAAGCTAACTGGACATAAGAGCCTCGGCGGCGCACTAGCTCATGCCCTACATCCGACTAGTCAAGCTTATAATGCCCGGAAAGAAGGGCCCTCTTTCATCAGAAAGGACTTCAATCCCTTCGCTTTAACAACCGCCTCGGGGCATTTTCGGCATTATACTAACATGGCCGGTGGTATCGAAGCTATGGGAGCGACTCTCTTAAGAGGTCCTAATACAATCAAGGGGATCGCGGCACAGTTTTCGAAGAACTCCATGGTTCCTCTTGGAAGTGCTGAGAAGGCTCTTTCCTCTACATTAGGCGTTGGGCTTAACAAGAAGCTAAATCTTCAAAATCCCGGAGTTCTCGATAAGCTGCTAATTGCTCTTTTGCGAGAGTCAGGAACAGCTAAGTATACTTCTACTACTGAAGTTGGACAAGCTGTGCATGAAGTTGAAGGGATGACTCCGACAGAAAGAAGTGCAATTATCCATGTTCACGGAGATGTTAATGTAAAAGCTAATGATGCAAAGCAACTCGTTGCGAATATCAGAAAGCATCTAGCTGGAGTGACAACGGCTGGCGGCGGCCCAACTGCTCGCGTCTTGACAGGAGGTCACTAAAATGGCTCTTGTCGTTCCTCGCGTTGTGGTTGCCGGAGTCGCATTTCTTGCAGAGAGTTGGAATTGCAACTTTCCTTCTTATGGCTCCGTTGGAACTTACGAGGTAACAACTTCCCGAAAAGAACTAGCGCGCGCTGGCTTAGATCTTTACACTGCAACTTTGAATCAGCACCCTCTTGGTTTGGATATTTTCATCTCTGTTGATGGAGTAGAAACCCATCTATGGGGAGGGGAGATAGACGACACTGACTGGGATTTTGATACAGACACAGTGACGATCTCAGGAAGGGATTGGGCAGGGATTCTTGTTGATCAGAAGATTACTCTGGCGAACTTTGCTCCAGAGAGCTCTTCCCTGGCCGTTCCTAGTTCAACTGTCGGCCTTTCTGGAGGACCAGCAACCTCTTACAATGTCCAGAACCAGTCTGCGGTTTCCTTGCTTTCGCAGATTGCCAAAGCTCATGGTTTGATTCCAGAGCCGTTGAATGTTTCCACCGAAGAAGCAACTGTTCCTGTCGGGAACATTCTAGCGGAAAACGCGGTTTTCAGTTCCCAGCCACTTCCTGAGTGGGAGATTATTCAGGCGATTTCAAGGATTTACGGTTGGAATACTTATGTGACGCCGAACAAGAAACTCGTCTTCGGTCCTCCGAAGGTTTCTCTGAACAAGCTGCGTGTAGGCTGGAACCTTCCGACACTTCCTCCCGGAGTGCTGCCTTGTTTTAATCTCCAGGTGCAGCATCAGCCAAGAAGGAATAACAGCTTTCTTGTTGTTGTAGAGACGTATAATGTTTCTACGTTAGAAGTGCATCAAGCTTTAGTTGGGCTTCCTTCGCAGCATGAGTTCCTGACTTATCCACTCTTCAAGGCAAACAAGGCCGGTTTTTATACTACGACCTCATTGGGACCGAATGTTTCTGCAGTGACGGCTCTTTTTAAGAACCTGGGGAAGGAAGTTTATCTTATTCATAAAGCAGGCTTAACTCCCAGTCAAGCCTCGCGGTTGGCAGAGAGCATCGCTCTCGACCTTGCGAAGCGAGAGATTATCGTGAGCTTTAGTCTTGACGGCAATCCTTCGATCAAGCCCTTCGATACATTGGAGCTTCAGGGCTCGCTGAGTGGCTTTGAGGGGAGAAAGTTCTTTGTCCAGCAGGTTCATCATTCTTTCGAGCTTCCGGATGGGGGCTCAATTGGAACTTCCGGCTTCCTTACTCATGTCAAGGCTTGGACGCTGCCCCTTTACCATGGAGTGACGCAGATTTTATGAATGCAGACAATGACGAGCTGGTTCATCAGCTTCTTCATATTGCTCAGCAGCAGATTGGGATTGTTTACTCTGCTGTCTTTGGGCATATTGTGGATTATTTTCCTGACACTCACACAGTAACGGTTCTTCTCGTTGGCTTTGCTAATGAGAGTGGCTTCTGCCCGGTCACTGGGCAGATTCCCCTGGGAACACCTTGGAGTGGCAATGGTTGGGGGATGCAAGTGGCTCCGCAGGGAGGAGCTACGCAACTTCAGCCCTCGCTTGGAGAGCCCTGCGTGGTTCTGGTTCTAGATCGAGAATCTTTCCAAACGGCCGTTGGAGCGATGCTCTTCGGAGGCTTCGGGCGGACTCCCGATCCGGCTCTTCAAAATGGCGAGATGATTATGAAGCATTCTCAAGGAAGTCTCTTGAAGTTTCATAACTCTGGAGAGCTTGAGGTTACGCTAAGTGCCCCGCAGGCTCCGTTGAATATCTCGGTTAATGGAGATGCTTCGATTGCAGCGAGCGGAAAGATCAATCTAGGCAGTCCCGGAGGTGCCTTGCAAGCTCTCTTGAATGCTACGGCTGCGACGCTCTTCAATGGACATACGCATACTACGCCTAACGGGACTTCAAGCCCTCCGTTGCAGCAGATGGGGTCGTCTGAGGAAACCCAAGTGGTACTGGCGGAATAAAGTGGGGCTGTTCTTGGCGGGCTTTTGGCGGGGTGGGACAATGGTACCGGGTGGCATGGGATCGGGGCATGGCGGGCATTGTGGGGCGGTTTGCGGGCATTGCGACCGCGCCCGATGGGTCCGGTTCGCGCCCGGCCAATGGCAATCGAAAGGTAGACTGCTAATATGAGCATCTTGTATCTCGAATATGGAGGAGACCTTCAGCTAACGCCAAATGGGACGTTAGCACTAGCCTCTGGTTGGGATGAGATCAGGCAATCTCTTGAGCGGGCGCTTTTGACAAATCCTGCTCAGACGCTTTCCGATGGGAGCACAATCTCGGCAGATTATATCTACGATCCGACTTTCGGAGAGGGTTTGTTGACTGAAGTTGACGCATCGGTGACGCAAGGAGTTCTTTCTCGCTTGAAGGCACGCATTGCAAAGGCTTTGGCGCAGAATCCTAATGTCGCCTATGTAGGAGATCCTTCCGTCTCCTTGACCAAAGTTGGCCAGGATCGCTTTCAGCTTCTTATTGTTGTTCCTCTGAAAAATGGGGCAACAGGTTCGCTTAATATCACAGGAGTATTGTGATGGCCTCTTCGCAGGACTTCCTTCCTGTTGTCTCGGAAAACTCGATTCCGCAGAAGACCTTTTCTGACTTCCTTTCAGCTTTAACGGAAGCTTGGGAGCTTTTCTCTGAGAATCCTGGCGCTTTAGCAGCCGGTGATCCTTTGCTTGCGATCTTTCAGGCGACCTCTTCTCAGTTGACTTTCGTAGAAAGTCTTGCCGCATGGATTGCAGCCTTTGCAAGGGCCACAACTTCCTCAGGAAGCGCCCTAGATAGTTGGATGAGTCAGTTTGGCTTCCCGCGCCTTCCGGCCAGTCCGGCAACTACTAATGATTTCGTGCTCTCAAGAGCAACGCCGGCTGTTCAGAATTACAACATTCCGCTAGGAAAGGTTTTTCAAACCTCTCAAGGGATTCAATTTGAGCTGGTTGCGGATTCTTCTCAGACAGCCTACCAAAGCGGAGGGGGCGGCTATTATCTCTTCCCGATTGGCGCTACTTCAATAACAACCACAATCCAGGCACTTGTTCCTGGAACCTCTGGAAATGTTCCGGCTAATAGCATTAACCAGTTTGTCTCTCAGGTAACGGGAATCCAGTCAGCTAACAATCCTGTCTCCTTGAGTGATGGAACTCCTCCAGAGACAGATGCTGCCTTTAGGGCACGCTTTATCCTTTACTTCCAAGGCCTCCGTCAAGGGGGAGAGGCGGCAATCGAAGCCGCTATTGAAAGTGTCCAGGCCGGTCTTGAGTATGTGATTGCTCCCAATTTGACATACTCTGGCGGGACGCAATACGGTTACTTTTATGTAGCAATCTGGCCTTACACAGATGCGCTGCAAGTGGCTGTTTATAACGCGATTGCAGCGGTGATTCCTCTCGGGATTCAGTTTAATGTCTTCACAGCGGTTATGCTTCCTGTGACCGTCACAGGGACTATTGAGGTGGCGGCTGGTTATAATCCGGCCACTGTTCAAGCCGCAGTTCAAACGGCCCTGGCGAGCTTTATAAACAGCCTAGCTTTGGGCCAGTCACTTTATTGGTCTTATCTCTTCGAAGTGATCTATAGCGTTCCTGGAGTTGCGAATGCTTTAGATCTCTTGGTTAATGGCGGAACTTCTGATATAATAGCATTACCGAAGGATCGGATTCAGGCAGCTTCTGTTTCTATCGCCCTATCGACTTCGACGGCTTAAAGGCTTCCGATGAACGAAGGTTCAATTCGTTGGTTCTGGCAAGGCTTAAGGAGGCTTTTTCCCTCTGGATGGGCTGCTTCAACGACAAACATCCTAACGGCCTTCGATGTTCTTGTGGAGCAGAACGTTCTTCATAATGATGCAAAGAGATTTGATGCCCTCTTGCTGAGCTTTGGCTATGGCCTCTCGAAGGTTTATAATGATATTCTTTCTGTTCAGAGTCAGATTTATCTGCAAAGTGCAACGGGAACCGAGCTTGATCTGATCGCGGAAGATTACTTTGGGAACCTTGTTACACGGGCACTCGGGCAGAGTGATGATTCCTTCAGGACGGAAATCCAAGCCTCTTTTGCGCCGCTCAAGATTACAATTCAGGAAATTGCAACAAGCCTTTTTGGTCCGAACTTTCGGATGCTAAACCAAACGCCCCAACAACAGGCGTGGAATGTTTCTAACTGGGGTTACAACTCCAAAACGGCTGTCTGGGCTTCAAGAACGGAAACAGCGCAGGTTTTGCTGCAAGTTCCTCGCTTGAACACTTCAGCTGCGATGCAAGCTGCTTTTAGAGCCTTGAGCTTGGCAAAACCCTTTGGAGTTCGTATTTGGCTTTGCTCGCAAGTTTCTGGTCCTCCGCAGCCTTTCGGAGGGATTCAAATCTCTCATGTTCTTCCGAAGTACTCTGTCGGGGCGCCTTATATTATTAGAAATGCTGGACTGGCATCCTTGCTTGGCGGTGTTCCAAGAGCGCCTTATGGGATGAGTCCAACTAGTGCGCTGGCGGCTCTCTTGAATCCACAACCTTCCAGTCCGATTGTTTTGAATGCTACAGCGGCCCTCATCACAGCGCTGAGTTAATGTTAAAAAGGGGAATGCAATGGCTTTCTCAATAGTAAATGCTTGCGGTGGTTATGGGCAGCTTGGGTTTATTGGCTCAGAAAACTGGATCATTGCTGATGCTTCGACGCTAACGGTTCTTCAGAGTGGGGCGAACACCGAACAGGTTGTGGCAAACGCAGCTTGCGCAATGATCGCTCCTGAGACAATGATCGGGATTTCCTCTCCGAACGTGGCTAACGGAGATTGCTTCGGCTTTCTTATTCAGAATGGGACCTTTTCAACCTTTGCCCTTCCTTCGCTTTTTACCCTGACGAGTACGAGCGTTCTTTTCGCGGCCCTTTCGCAAAGCACAGATATTGCGCCCGAGAACTCCTGGTTTTCAGCTTTTACTGCCACGAATACTGAGCCCTATTTCTTAAATCTTGGAGTGATTGCGGGTTTAGCAAGTGGTGTGGCCTCGCTCAGTGTCTCTGGCAATAGCGATTTTGAAGCTGCCAATCAGCCAGGGGCTTTCTATAGCAATGGTTATATATACGTAGTAACCGTGAATGGGAATCTGGGCTATATAGAGATCTCAGATGTGACGAATTATGGCATTATTTCTACCCCATTTGTGCCACCAACAACATCCGGCGTGCTACTAGCCTGTAATTTAGGCCCGTATCTTGCTACTGCAACCGGTACTGCAGGCCAGCTTTATGTTCTAGATTGGCAGGGTAACGTAATCCTTCAGATTGATAGCACCACCTTCCCAACAACCTCAACAATTCTCGGAACGACAGCTTTCCTTTTCAATTTTCAAGGAACTTTGTTCATTGTCAATCCAACAGCTCAGTTAGCCTGTTCTATTGACGTGGTTCATGGACTGATCAGTCCGATTTACTCCTTCGATATTGATCCTGCGGCAACGGAGCCTAGTATTGTCGGTTACGATCAGGATACGGGAATTATCTACTGTTTCAGCAGTGGTTCCTCCGCGAACCAGTTTGGCAACTTAAGCCCGATGGCATTTTAGAACGTCCCATAATGGGACATTCGAGGTTTTAATAATGGACAGACCAATTATTTATCCTTTAGAAGTTCCGGCTGTTGAGGATCTGCTCTACGGCTGGCAGAGGACTTTGGTTAGTATCTCGAAGCTAGCTATGACCGTTCTCGGGCCTTCGCCCTTCGGCGCATGGCTTGAGGGTTTTGCCCTTACGCCCTCCGGAGGCTTGTCTGTTCAACTTGCCACAGGGCAGATTTATGCACAAGCTTCCATTGACGCTAGTTATTATGGCGTCCTTCCTCCAGATACGAATCAGATTCTTCGCCAGTACATCTTGGATTCTGTCTCTACGTTCACGCTGGCTGCTCCCACGGTAAGTGGCCAGTCTCAAACGTGGCTTGTCCAGATTGCTCCTCTGACGCAGGATACCGGAGAGCAGGTTCTTCAGTACTTTGACATCTCGAACCCTGAAGTTGCCTTCGGCGGCCAAGGGAACACCGGAGTTGCTCAAGGGACGATCAGGCAGGACACTTGCGCAGTGACGGCTATCTCTGGCGCTCCAGGACCGACAGGTTCTCAGGAGTTCCCAGCCCTTTCTGGAGGAGCTGTCGGAGGTTACTACGTTACCATTGCCTACGGCCAAACGACAATAACAGCTGCGGACATTTCAGTTGTTCCTAATGCTGCACCGTTCATTTCTCTGAAGCTTCCGTACACCGCAGGAGTTGATGTTTCTAACAGCTTTTCTGCGCCGCAAACCTTTCAGGATGATGTCACTTTTCAAGCCGGTGCATCAGTTTCAAGTGGCTTCTCTGCGGGTTATCTCTTCTCACCGACGACTGGTTCTTATCTGTTCAATCTAGGAACGAAAGATAGTTCCTCAAATGTAGTTCTGCGCTCAGATGGAGCTAATGTTCATATCTATCCTTGGGGAGTTCCTTATGGGACGCTTCAGTTTGGCGCGAATAAGGCTTTTAATGTTTCTTTCAATGGGAACCTTTCTGGAACAGGAACATTAACAGTTTCCTCAAGCGGCTCCTTTGGAGGGACGGTTTCTGGAGCTAATGCTGCTGCTAACAGTGATTTCGTAACAAAGGGGCAATTGCCAAGCCTTCTTCCAGCGTTGCCCTTTTCAAGTTTCAATGTTGTTACGAGCACAAGAGGTCTAGGTGTTCTTTACACCAATTCAACAGGAAAACCGATGTTTGTTTCTGTAGTTGCCGGAGGACCGTATCAAGGAACTCTGAATAACTCAATTTACGGCTATGTAAATGGAAACCTTGTATCTCAAACAGATGTTTATGCCTCTGTTGGAGGTAACTTGACAGGAACAGTAGCTCTTATGGTCCCTCCTGGTGCTACATATCAGGTTAATATGGGCGATGGACCCTTGATTAGCTGGACGGAGACTTACTAATGAGCCAAAATTCTCTGGTCATACCAACAACAGGGGTTCTAAGTGGAATTCAGCTAGTTCTTGACCTGAATGCTGCGCTTAGCTCCTTGGCAACGCAGAATGCTGGTTCCACGCCTCCTGCGAATCCTGTTCAGTGGCAGTCTTGGTTTGATACTGCAACAGAGCAACTGTTCTTTTACAACGGAACTACCTGGGTCCGTGCTACCTATGGGATGGCGTTTTCTTCTACCCAAGTTATTTCTGGAGCTATTCCGATTGACCAGAGCGTTTTTGGCTCAGTTCTCGAAGTTCAAGGAACTTCCTCCGTTACACTTGGTCTTCCTGTTCCTTCAGACTTTGCCAATTACAATGTAGGCATTTTCAACGCTCTTTCTTCAGGCTCAACCTTAACAGTTACGACTTCGGGAGGGGCCTTCGTTGGGCAGGGAGTTTCGGGAACTTCTCTTGACATTCCTCCGGGAGTCTTGGCCCTTTTCCTCTCTGACGGCTTCGACTGGCTAGTTGGCTCGACAATAGGGAATGCACTTCTTAATGGTTCTGCCTCTGAAGTTTTCAACTGCGCTACAGCCGTTGAACCAACTCAAGCCGTTCCCCTCGGCCAAGCACAAGGAGCCTTTGCTTCAATCAATGGTTCGACTTCAGAAATCTTTGCTGTTGAGGATGCTCCTTCAGCTGCGTATGCACCAAATCTTGGACAGGCGGAGAGTCTTTTCGGGCAGCTCGCAACAGAGAATACCTGGAGTCAAGCGCAGTTCCTCTCCGGCGGAGCCACTGTTCTGCCTTTGAGCGGCGCTTTTAGCGCAGGATCAATTCCTACAGGGAATCCTTCCTGGCTCGCAGCGAACTTCGCGGCGACCTACGCAGCTTTGGTGGAGGCCTTCTACTCCGGGGGAACGCTTGTTTTCTCCCTAGATTCTCAGGGGAATGTTTCTCTAAAGAACATCAATGCGACTACCGGGAGCTTCTCTGGGCCTCTCAGTGTTCAGCCTGCTCAGAGCGGAGCACAACCGCTTCAAATTGCCCAAGTTGAGAATAGCAGCTTGACAGTTGCTTTCTCAGCAATTTCCGCAGCCACAGCGTCGCTTTCCGCTATCGTAGCAGGTTCCGTCTCCGCAACGGGCTTGATTAGTGGCGGAACTCTTGCAGCACAGACAGCTAATGCTCAACAAGGAGTCTTCCCGACACTAACAAGTTCCACGTCAAGTCTTGGAAATGCGAGCCTTTCTAGTGAGACCCTTTCGGGAACCTTGATCCAGACCCCCGGAAGTGGCTCTTCAAATCAAAGTCCACTTCTTCAAATGGGAGACATCTTCTCCTCCGGAGTGATCTCAGGTTTTGCCCTTTCTACTAGTACAACAAGTTTCTCAGCTACAACGAGTGGCGGAATTGCTTACGTTAATGGCCAGCGCATTGTTCCTGCTACTACAACAACCGTAGCCCCTTCAGGTGTGACAAGTTACATTGACGTAGACTGGTATGGGAACATTCATAGCTCGACAAATGCTACCCCTGGAACAAATGATCTGAGACTTTACTCAGTTACAGCCGGATCTTCTGGGATTACAGGAAGCGCGCAATTGTGGACTTACCCCGATCTGGAGATTCTGGACAATCTAATCGCAGCAGGTTCGATAACCGCTGGAACCTCAATAACTGCTGCAACTTCAGCGACTGCTGCGGAGTTTTACGCAACCAATTCTTCCTCTTTAACCGGAGCGACTTCAGGGACAGTAGCTTCTTCAATGCCTTTCCAGGGAGTTTATAAAAAGTGGGCGGCTTATGTAAATGGCTATATAAATGACACTACGACGAATCAGAGTCTGACATTTCCGACAGCCTTTACTAACACGCCCGTTGTTACTACAAACACAACCGGATTAACTGTCTCCGTAACCACGACAGCGTTGACAATAACGTCTCCAGATAGCACAACGGCTTATTCGGGGCTTCTCATTGTAGAAGGTCTTTAGATTGTCAAGGGGGAAGTATTTATTATGTCTGATTTCTTTGATAATGACTACTCTGCTGCACAAGAGCGGATCAGCAAACTGAAAGACCGTATTACTACAGAGTGTTCAGTAGAGCAGCAACTTCTTGTTTCTTATTTTGATGCTCGGATGGAGTTGACTGAGCATAAAGTAAGTAACGCCTTCCTCTATATCAGAACCGCCGTGGGATTGCTTAGGACGTTGAAATGGATAGCAACACTAATGGCACTCCTTGGAACAGCCTATGCAGGCTTCCATAAGCATATTCATTTTTAAGGAGCGGAAAGATGACCTTACCAGGAGAAGAAAAAGAACATGAACAGACAGAAACTTTGCACCTGGAGGTTTTCTATCCAGCGCATGAGCCTAGGACGGAGAGTTCTATTTTTGAAGAAACTAAGCGCCAAGGTAAAAGTGAAGGCTTGGTATGCTGCATTTGTGGTGCAGAACCTGAATATCATCACGCTTTAGTTGAATGGGCCTTTTCAGAGGATGTTGATTGGGTTCTTTTGAAGCAGATCGCGCTTTTTCAAGTTAAGGAACTGAAGGGCGTTCCTGTTCAGAAATTGCTTATTTCCTTGATTTGCCAGTACCTTGCTTTCAAGGGCTTCGATTGGGCTTCCTTTGATCCTTCCAAGCCTGAGACTTTCGTTGACTCTTTGGCTCAGATGCTTCCTCTTTGCGCCCTTCATCATAGGGAGAAGGAACGAGGAATCCATATGACGACTTTTCCCTTCTGGATTCTTCAAGCCTTTCCAAAGAAAGCCGGCAGTCACGAGTTTTCATCCAATTCTTAATAAGGAAAAATCTATGCTTTCTATTGAACCAGAGCTAATTGATCAGATTAAGCAAGAAGAAGACTTGCGATTGGAAGCTTATCAAGATACTTTGGGGAACTGGACTATCGGCTACGGTCACACACCAGCGCATGAGGGGGAAGTCTGGACCGAAGGTCAGGCAGAAACTCAGTTGTTTCTAGATCTTGGCGAAGCGGCGGATCAGCTGGGCAAAGCACTCCCTTGGGTTGAGAATCTCGGAACTGTTCGTTGGTCAGTGTTCGTGAATATGACCTTCAATATGGGCATCGAGCACCTACTTGGCTTCCATGAGACCTTGGCCGCAGCACAAGCTGGAGACTACGAAAAGACCGCAGCGGGGATGCTGGATAGCCTGTGGGCCAAGCAAGTCGGAGAACGGGCTGTGCAACTCGCGCAGCAGATGAGAACGGGAGTTTGGGTCAATGCCTGACGATCTCGACCGCGCTTCAGACTACGAAGAAAAGATGCGGGCGCACGCCTTAGCCAAACGCAAGCCCGCGCTCAAGCTTTGCGGCCACTGCTACAACTGCGGCGAGCAGATCAAGTTCGGCGTATTCTGCGATGCCGACTGCCAAGTGGATTATGAAAAGCGCGCGCGGTTCCGTGAAGTTAACTTTGACAATAACTAAGGGGATTAACAATGCTTAAAGATATTCTAATCTTCGCGGCGGGCATGATAGCTGGTGGTGGCCTTCTCGTAGCTCTGATCTTTGCCCTAGGGCTAGATGACTGAGAGAGTTGTGATCTCGGGAAAGTTTTGGTTCTTAGGAGGTGTACCTTATGTCTACAATGCCTTTCAAAGCTGGTGATGTTCTTCTTTATTCAGGAAAAACCCTGGTCGATGATGTGATTCGAGTGGTAACGCTCTCGGACTTTAATCATGTTGCTATTGTCATGCCTGATTGTCAGACAATGGTTGAGGCTCTTCCTGGCGGAGTTGTTGTTAAGCCAATAACTGAAATGGGCGAGACCGGAGTTTGGCATGTTTCAACGGAGATGACTTGGAATGCCAGCGCATCAGCCTTTGTCAAGTCTGTCTTGGGAGAGCCTTACTCTTATCTGAATGATCTTCTCGCAGGTCTCGGTTATCCGCCTGCGACGGAGAAAGAATGGGAGTGCGCTCAGCTTGCAGCGAAGATTCTCAGAATTCTTGGCATGCCGCTTCCTACTATCTGCGATACTCCGCAGGAGGTAGCAATGGCTTGTGCCAAGAAAGGTTGTCTGTTTCAATTTCTGCCTAGTCAAGCAGAAATTGCTGATGCAATGCCTAAACTTGGAGGTTGATATGACTGAAGTTTCTACAACTACTTCATCTGCTTCAAACTGGCCACAGGTTGCTCAAGAGGCACTCCATTACTTGGGTATTCTGTTCTTTTATCTTGCACTCGCCTTTGGAGTTTATCAGAAATGGTGGCCTCCAGGCTTGCTGGAAAATGCCCTTTACGGAGGGCTGGTAGGCCTCGCAGGCTTTCATGCTGTGAACTACGGAGCTAAGAAACTCACAACTTCAACGGAGAAACCTAATGCGTAAACTTTTGCTCGTTCCTTTCCTTCTCGTCGCCTTGACCGGCTGTGCTACAATGTCTAGCACAGGTCCTAATCCGCAAGTAGTCTATGCAGCAACTGTAAAGGCTTACACTGCTGCGCTGGTTGCCGTGACTCCGCTCAAAGCCGCTGGTAAGTTGTCCGCTAGCCAGATTGGAGCTTTCGATACACTGAACAATCTGTTAGTCCCAATTGTGAAGGGACCGATTCCTAGCAACCCGACACAAGATATTGCGTTGCTTGAGAAAGGCCTCGCGGAACTTGCTGCTATGAAACAACATCCAGGAGCTTAACAAATGACCACTGAAACTACCGGAACCACAGAAACGCCGGCCACTTCTACTTCTACTTCTAACTCGGTTGCTTCGGATATCAGCATGGCGGCAGGAGTCGCTTCGCTTGCCGCAGCTGCCTCGGGCAATGCTGCAGTTGTTCCTGGCATTGTTGCTGCGGGGCAGCTTGCTCAGATGCTTAACTCAAGCATTGCGCTTGTGCAGAGCGGTCATATCTCAGCAGCCGGATGGGCGAAGATTCAGAGCGCCTTCGCAGAGGCCGTTGCGAATTGGAATAAAGCTTAAGCTTTGCTTTTAAAGGAGAAAGAAATGCACTATAGAAATGGACGTGAAGCGAATAATGGTGACCGGATACTGAATTTGGACGCTTATCCTGCGCCGGTCATTGGAGTCCTACGGGATGCAGTCCCTGGAAATGATTACTGTAATGGGTATACTCAGCTAGGTTCTGAGCCAAGTCAGAATGATCCAATTGCTTGTATGTGCGACTGTCTTCTTCTTGAGGATGTTCTAGCAATTCTTGCGGAGAAAGGCTTGGACAAACGCCTTGGACAAACGCCCTGAAGGGATGTAGTTTTAGCAGGAACTAAAGTGGGGGCTTTACGCCCCCACTTCTTTCTCTTTCTCTTTCTCTTTTCTTCATACCTCTCAGAGCTTAGTTAGGCCAAGGCCAGAACAGGACAAAAGCTAATATTCCTATGAGTGTCAGACAGATTAAACCGCAACCTAAAAGAATTGCTACTGGTATGCTCATTTCTTTCCTCCTCGATTAATAAACTCCTCTGAGTCTTGGCTATCGTCCATCTTTAATAGGAAAGCCAAAGAAGGCGTTTCACTGCGAGAAGGACATTTTCTGGCGTTAGCTCCGAGAGACAGCGATAGTTCCTAGGGCATCGTGTGTCATAGCAAGGTGTGCAGTGGATTTTATGAAAGATCGAAAGAACGTCCGGCCCGCGTCCTTGCCACTCAGCAGGATCGACAAGGCCACTGACGATTTCTAGAACCGGATGGTTACTCTGAGCAATTAGATGCGTAGGCCCGGTGTCATGGCCTATGTGAAGGGAGCCGAGATCCTTCGCAAGGTTCGCTAGCTCAGTAAGTGGTGTCTTCTCTCGATAGTCTCGATCCTCTGAAACGAGCAACTCATCTTTTAATGAGCCGATCTGGTAGGCTTCAAAGCCTTCCTCTGCCAGAAGCTCCAAGAGCCGCTTCCAGTTAGACAAGGGCCACGTTTTTACTGGCCCGGAGGCAGAAACGGAGAAGGTAAGCAATTTGTTCCGATAGTTTCTCCTTGGCAAGTTTTCATCCTTGAAGATCGGAACAGCTGCCATGAGCCACTTCAGATCGACCGCATTGTGTTCTTCGCCGAGCGTGTTCCTTGAAGCCCGATAAGCCAGAGTAACATCGCCTGTTCCGTAAGGACTTTGATAACCGACAGTTATTGCTGAAGAGTTCTGAAAAAGCTTAAAGAAAACTCTTGTCTCGCCGTGTGCTCTGAGATCAATAACGAAAGTCCAAGATTTCCTTTTCAGAAGCTCCTCAAGCACCCGTTGGGTTTCTTTAGAAACCCCCTGAATCCCTCCCTGGGAGAACTCCCTGAAAAACTCAACGTCGAAAACCTCTGAAAAGAGGCCGCTTGAAACTGCCAGCGCATGGTTCCAGGGACCGCAAGCAATATCAAGAGGGATGTTTGGATAGAGGCAATGGAAATCCCTAATCACTTCAAGGGCGATTGAGAAATCTCCGATGTGATCGAGTTTGAGGAACAAAACTCGTTTTACTTTGGATTCTTCAATCAATGGAGAATGATAAAGGCTTTCCTTCTGCAAAGGCATCTTTCGGATGAAGGCATTGAAATCTTCCTGATCCTTTGGATCTTCGCCGCGCGAGCTTCTTTCAAAGTGAACAACCTTTAACCTCGGATCTAGCGCATTGTTTCCTATTTGAAGGCACCACAAGCTTTCGCCTAGGAGAATTTTCTGCTCCTCATCAAAGGGGTTTTTCTTCCAGGTTTCTTTCCTTGTTAAGAGGAAAGCGCCTGTCAGGGCTTCAGTCTTCACTGGAAGTCTCAAGCCTTGGAATGTTGCATGAGCTACTGTTATTCCGAAGGCGGTTCGGTAGGTTCCAGAGCTTTGAACGCTTCCATTAGGATTCAGCAAAAGTGGAGCGACGATTTTGATCTCTGGAGAAAGGAGCGTCTCGTAGAGGGGCTTTAAATCCTCGACTGTCCCATTATGGGACAAATCTTCGGTGTTTCCAAGAAGCTTCAGATCGTCATTAAGAAAGAGTAGAAACTCCCCGCTGGCCTGCGCCGCTCCCCAATTGTTCAGAAGGCTCCAATTAAAAGGCGTTTGATTCTTTCTGATCTTGACAGTTGCTTTCATGTTTCCTGGAAGATTAAAATCCGGAGCTGGTTCGTCTCCTTGTCGATTGTCGATAATAAGAATCTCGCTAACGCCCAGGCAGAGCATTCGTACAAGCGGTTCGAGGAGTTCCATCTTTTTAAAGATCGTCGGAATGATAACTGTTGTCTTTTCAAGAAGCTCGGCAAACAGCTTGAAGGAGATCTCCTTCGGTTGGAAGCTTTTCCTGATATAGACCTTCTTCAAATCCAAGCCCGAAGGCCGGTAGCTGCTATCAAGAATCAGAGCTTCCTTCTGGAGAAAGTGAACCAGAGGAATTGTCTTAGAATCCTTGACTCCAGGATTCTCTTTCAGATAAGCTGCAGTAGAAAACCTCGGGCCAGGGTCCAGGTCTTTTTGCGCTCCATTCATGATGAAGTGGACCAAAGGAGGAAGCTTGCTCTTTCTTAGTTCCAGGGCATACTTCTTCCTAAACCAACCCTCGTCAAAATAACCACTCTGATTGACCATAAGCAAAAGTTTCCGACGCTCACCTTCTTCCATCTTCAAACGCTCCTTTCCAAGGTTTCTACAAGTGTTAAGAACGCATCATTCTGAATGGGATTCAGAACAAGCTTAATCATGCCCATTTTCTCAAGGGTGATTTCAGCTATCTGAATTGTCTCCAGATCGAAGCGTTTATAAAGCTCCTTTATCAGCTCGCTCCGCTTTATCTTCTTCTTGAGAACGAGCTTGTCAAGAATAATCTGAATAGCCTCACCGTAGCGAGAGTCATTTACCGAATCATAAGCTCGATGCATGTTCTGCTCGACGCTTTCAAGCATCTTTTGTGCCCTGAGAAAGTCCATTTCCCTAATGATTCTCTCATTAGTTCTCGATGCGGTGAGGTTCATTGCGATCTTCTTGATATGCGTTGCCCTTCGTTCAATGTAAGAAGAAAGTTGCCCTCCCTCACTTTTCAAGGGCGAGTGACCTTCTTGCAAAGACTTTTCCTGCCGCAGATACCAATCCTCATAAAGATCTCGAGATTTCTTGTCGAAGGAATAAGGACCGCAGATTAGCTGAATCTCCTCAAGATCATGCAAGAGTTTCTTTTTAAGTTTCTGCATATCCTCTGTGATTTCAGGCCAGGGAATTGTCTTGGCTTTCTCGAACTCCACAACGAAGATCACACGAGAAGCGAAGCCGCCGTTCCGCGCTTCCTTAGGAAGCATTGCGGCAATCCAATCAGGAGCGGTTGCTGCAAGCAGGTTAAGGCAAACGCCAGTTATCTCGAAAGAGCCGCTATTCTTCGTTTTGTACTTCCAAAGGTCACTTGAATCGTACCAGTCGATAAGCATTGAAAGGAACTTCAGCTCGTTCTGTCCGAGAAAAACGGAGAGTTCCTCAGAGAAGATTGTCAAGGGACTTTGGAAGTTGGTTTTCTCCGTTTCTTCCTGAGTAAGGAAGGTGCAAACGTTCTCTTGCATGACCTTAATCAGCGCTTCTCGTGTCAAGGTCTCACCGGCAATATAGCTCGAGTCCTCCCCGAAGACTCCTTCGAGAAGAGACCTTCCGATTCTCATAGCAGTTCCCTTTTTCGTTTTCCCGGAAGGGCCGACAAGAACAATGTACATGTTAGGAAAGATCTTAGTGTAACCAAACTCAATCCAAGTCCTTCGCTGAAGACAAGAAGCAATCAGCGAAAGTCCTGTCCAGGCATGATAAGAAACAGGAGGTTCACTTTCGGAAGCGTAATCAATGTATGAACTAAGCCAGTCCGATAAAATTCTAGGCATATGAGTCTCTTTCTTGGCTTGCTCCTTTTGGGAGGAGCATTGTTAAGCTTCCTTTAGAATCTAGAAACTTTTCAAAGAGCCCCATGTGAGACCTTTTTTGAAATCTGTCTTGATCTTGAAAATCTTTTGATTGTACTGCGCTGGAGGACTAAGATAGCGGTCGATTAGCTTCTTGTGCTCAGCCTCCTGTTCAGAAGTTTTTAGGCTTTCCTCTGGAACCTGATAAAGCAGTGAGTCATGAACTTGAGCAAGCATGTCCATCGAAGAGATTAGAGGGTTCTTCTCTTCATTCTCGTAAAGCGCCGCAATTCCGAGATTCAGCATGTCACTAACAGTGCTTTGTGGAATGAAAGCATAAGCTTGGCGATAAAGTTCAGGGGAGATTTCACTGTAGAAGCGAATAGTCCTTCCGTAGCAATTGGAGAGGCTTTTTGTGCTTCTAATCTGATGCTCAATTCCTTGTCGCCAGAGCGGAACATTTGGATAGGCTTTCTCGTAAGAAGCAATAATCCGTTTCGCTTCGATTTCTGCAATTTCATTCCGCAGAGCGAAGTTGCGAAAGCCTAGGCCGTAGTTCAAGGAGTGATTACAACGTTTTCCACTCTGCCGAAGGCTCATAGTCCGAGGAAGGAAGGCAAGTTTCTTCAGAGAAGGGAGCTTCTTTCGCTTCTCTTCAATTTCCAACGGATCAGTTGTGTGACCTATCAGCGCATCTTCTTCAAGAATCAAATCGAACGGAGCGGAGAACATAAGCGAAGCCGTCGAAGCGTGAGGATCAAGATCTTCTTCAATGACCTTGAGCATTGCAGGATCATTCGCAGCGTAGGCGACGACAACCCACTCAGCGCGGGCCTTATCCGCTTCGACCATTATCATTCCAGGATCAGCGACGAGAAACTTCTTCATTTGCGGAGGGATGTTTTGAAAGTTTCCTCCGGTCCCGAAGATTGTTTGCGAGCTTGACAAGCGGCCTGTGAGCGTTCCTCGGATGTTGTAGGAGCAGCGGACCCTATTATCCTCGTCAAAGAGCATCTCAAGATAGGTTCCTTTCAGCTTTAAGAGCCCTCTGATCTCTTGGATCAGCGAAGCTTCTCGAAAGCCCTGCCGAGCAAGCCTTGCCATTGCCAGATCATCGGTCGTTGGCCTTCCTTTGTTCAGGTAAGGCTTCAAGCCCTTCTGCTTGTAGAAGTAATCTTGACAAGCCTTTGAACTGTTTGGATTCAGATGATAGCCAGCAATTTCATCTAGCTTATTCTGGACTTCGGTGATTTTCTGTTCGACTTCTTTCTTTGTCTCTTGCAAAGCTTCCAAGTTGACTTGAATCCCTCGATTCATGAAGTGCGTGAGCGGCTTATAAAGGCTCATTGTCAAGTCGTAAGGAAGGCGCCACTTTGGATCTTTCAGAAGCTCTTCCTGCGCTTCCCAGATTTCCAATGTACAAGCTGCGTCAAGGACGTTATAAAGGAGAGCTGTTTCATTCTGCATTCTTAGCTCCTTTCTTGGGAGGATTGTTATTCGTCATTATGGACGGGCCGGAAACGGGCAAGCCCAACCGTACCGGATCGCCGGAAACGGCCCGCATTGGCGCGTGGCGCGATTTTCGCCACCGACCCGCCATCATTGTACCGGGTTCGCCATTGCGGCCCGCCACGGGCCGGAGAAGTGCCTTACTCACAAATCACGCCTCATCTTTCCACTGATCCTTAACCATGAACTTCCAGTTCTCTTGGTTTTGCAGATAGAGCGAGCCAAGAAAGTTAAGATTCTTCGGGAATTCTGCATAGGCGAGAGAGTGCAGAATCATGGTGTCTCCAGTGATGTTCTTTGTAATGATCCCGTAGAAGCGGTGCAGGAAGGAGAAGTCAAACAGGCCATTTTGAGTGATTTTCTCAATTGAGGCGTCCTCCAGAAGCTCCTTGAGCAGGCGCATTTTCTCCGGAAAGCTTGCCTCTTCAGGAGAGGACATATCAAGAGTGATTGCCCTCGTCCTTCCTTCCCATCGAAGCGCTAGGCCCATTATCGACATAGCCTTTCCGACTACCTCAATATCGAAGGCGATTCTTTTTGTTTCCTTTGCTAAGCGAATAAAGTCTTTCAGGTCTAAAAGCGAAGGATGAAGGCTTAAATCTCGCTCAGGTCGCTTGAGTTCTGGGAACGCGCTTTCAGCGAACGCCTTCCGAAGGTCTCCGCTAAGAATCAGCTTATCCTTCGAATTGCCCCTGATGATGTAAGAAGGATGGAACGTCCCTATGAGCTTCTTCCCAAGAACCGACTCGACAAGATAGCCGCGAATTGAGGAGATGGACCGTGGTTTCTGAGCCAGTGCGTAGAAGGCCGTCGTTCCAAGAGCGACGAGGACGTTTGCCTTTGTTTCTTCAAGCTCTCCGAGCAGCTGGTCGCGCCACTGAGAGCCGGCGGCGGTAAAGCTTCCGTTCGCAAAATAAGGACCAATGTCATTCCCTGAAGGACGGATCTTCACGACGTTAGTGATATAGCAAGAACTGCGAAGCAATCCTGCCGCGTGCAGTGCATCATCTAGGACGCGGCCGGAAGGTCCGACGAAGGGACGATTGAAGCGTTCTTCGTAGGCTCCAGGAGCCTCTCCGATGAGAGCTATTTTGCTTGACGGGTCTCCCTCAGCATTAACCATTTGTTAGCTCCTCCGGAGTTTCTGGAACGAATTCTGTCTCGAAGAGCCTTTCCAAAGGCTCTTGGCAAGCCGCTAGAAAGTGGTTTCGGTAGTAAGAAGAAATGTCAAAGCCGAGAGCTTCGAGCGAAAGAAGCTTCGCAGCAATAAGCGAAGTGCCTGAGCCAGCAAAAGGAACAAGCAAGCGATCCTTTGGATTGGTCAGATAGCTGAAAACAGCCTTGAGAAGAGGGATGGGCTTCGCGGTAGGATGGAAAGAGAGGGAACCTTTTTGAGAGAAAGGAAATACTCCAGGCATTGAAGTCTTGGTGAAGCTAGGCTTTCCCTTCGCAGCAAGAAAGAACTGATCGCACATCGAGATTGTCTTCGACCAAGGAGAGCGGCAAGTTCCTCCAGGCTTCGTCCAGAAAACAGGCCGACAGTCTACTTCAAAACCAACCTTTCTGAGGGCCTTCAGGCTTTGGTCGTAAGTCGGAAAACCAAACCAGAATATCAGCCAGCGGTTCGGCTTGAGCAAGCGGAAAGCTTCTGAGAGCATCTTGCTCAGATTAGCCTCGTACCATTCCTCCGTGTCATTGGCAATTCCTTCAATATCAAAGCCGTAAGGCGGATCAAGGTCAATCAGATCAAAGGACGCCGAAGGCTCCGCGGCCATTCCTTCGAAAGCGTCCTTCAGTTTGTAAGAAGCCATGAGTGTGAGATCTTCCTTCCTTGCAGAAGGCTCACTAGAGCCCTCGTCAAGCGAAGCCTCTGAAGAAAGTCTCTTTTCCATCTCGGAGGCAACTTGGGTAATGAGAGCATTCTTCATTGCCTTCAAAGCTGTGGCCGCATCAGGAAGTTGCGCAAGCTCAGGGCATTGTTCAAGAACCTCTGCAATTTGCATATGGTAACTGATATGCGTTTTGGAAAGGTTCAAAACCTTTCCAAGACCTCTGACAGAAAGAGGCTCTTCGGAGTTCTTTCGGAGATCATAAAACTTCTTGATCCCAAGGGAAAACTCAGACCAGGAAAAGTCCTTCCGAGCAATATTCTCAAGAAGCTCTATCTCCGTTGATTTGAGTTTCTCAAGATCTTCATTAACCATGCAGCAAGGAATGGTTGGCAGGTTAAGCTCGCGACAAGCTGAGAAACGCCGACCCCCAGCAATTAAACGCTTGTTCTGATCAACAAGGATTGGCTGAAGCACTCCGAACTCAAGGATCGAGTTCTTCAGAAGCTCAATGTCCCCAAGATCTGTCCGAATACGATCTTCAAAGAGGATCTCTGAAAGAGGAATTTCCAAGTAGTCCATTAAGCTTTCTCCGTTGTCGTAGCCATGAGTTGAGCTAGAAGTTCTTCTGTCGAAAGAGTTTTCAGATGCTCTGCCTTTTTGGCCTTCGTCTGAACCTCGATTTGAAGGCCTTTCTTTTCTTTTTTCTCCTTGACCTTCCTAGGAACTCGCGCCATTAGCAGGGAACGCTGAAGTTCTCGAAGCTCAGCATCTGAGAGTTTCTCGAGGGAAACACTTAAATCAGGGAGTCTCGTCATTGGAACTTTCCTCTTTGGAAAGAGAAGTTATTGTGAAAAACTCTTCAATGTGATCAGAAAAGAGAAAATCCACAACCTCATAACGAGAGGCTGTTTGGAGAAAGGCAATGCTCAAACGAAGGCTTTGGTTGATAAGTTTCTCTTGCCAGCCCCTTTGCCCAAGTATTTCCTTTAACGCTTCAATTTGACTCTTTTCTACATAACCGCAAATTGACCGCAACTCGCCAGTTTGGCGCTCCTTTTTTGTTGACATTCTGAATCCTCGAAGTAAAACCAGCCCCCTTTCCGGTGAGGGAAAGGGGACTAGTTAATTGCGGCGTTCCTTTACAACTTAGGAGAACTTCCGCAAGACCAAGTTGTTAAACACCTGCCCCTGGTCGTTAGGCTCGGTCTGAGTGACCATTGCGTTGGAAAGGGTGCAACCGAGCAACTCCTGAGGATCGAAGTTATTAGTCACGCCCAGGCCAGCCATTGTCAGGAAGCGCTTGATGTTGACCATCGTGCTCTGACGCCGACGAGCGTCATCTTCCTCAGAGGGAAGGAACATGAAGTGCCGGATGCTGTAGTACTCCGGATGATCCATGAACTCGAGGGTGAACATCAGATAAGCTTTGCCATTCTTATCTTCCTTCTCCTCCACCTTCGAGACCATCAGATCATAGGTTCCTTCAGGGGCAGTTTCCAGCTCAGAGACGTTTTCAAGATTGTCGATGTTAATAAAGGCCATTTCTGGTCTCCTTTTGTCAAGTTAAGAACAATGAACAAAGAACAATGAACAACGGTAGATTTCTAGAACCTACCACATTGGAGCCTTTCCTTTGAAAAGCCCCAATAGGTTAGCTTCTAACCAGCCTGCCCAAAGAAAAACTTCCCAAGTCCTTGGTTTTTTAGGGGCTTTGAAAAGTCAATCGTGATGTTCTCCTGAAAAGCCGCTGACTTCACAGAGCATCGAACCGAAGGGTTGAAACGATCGGGCTTTGTTTGGATTCGATAGTTTGTCCTTGCAGAGGCGTTTCCAGCGATCTCACTTTCCGCGCTGAAGATTAGCGCATCAGTGAAGAGAAGTGGAAGCTTGACCTTCAAGCGGCCTATCAAAAGGGGCTGATTGATGATCTTTTTTGAAAGCTCATCCTGGCGAAGATCAAGATGGCCGGTCATATAGATCGTCTTGTCCAAAGCAACGATCTGGCGACAGATGTTGCTTAGAGCAATGACAACTGGCCCGTAATCGTCCATCTGAGGCTGCTGGCCCGCCCTTCCGTTGATCGCAAGAACTGCGTCCATTACCAAGTCGGAAAGAGAAGTTAGCGAGTCAAGGACGATGTTATCATAACTATCGAAAAAGCCTGCTGCGACGCGCTCTTCAAAGTCAAGATCGAAGGAGCGATAAGCGTCTACTCCGAGCTTTGGGTTCTTTGGCTTTGGAAGGCTTTTTCGAGTTTCTGCAGAAAGGCTTGTTGCCCCGACAGGAAGGGCATCGGGAAGAATCTCAACGTAATCAAGATTCTCTGCGCCTTGCAAAGAGCGCGCCGCATTCGGATCGAAGAGGTAACAGAAAGTCTTTCCAGGGAAAGTCAAGATCTGAGTTGTCTTTCCTGCTCCGGCAGTTCCAAGAGCGAGAATCTTTGGCTTTCCGGGCTTCATTTCGGTAGGTTGATGAAGTTCGAGCATTTTACGTCCTCTTTGGTTTATTCGATTCTTTCGTGTCCCATTATGGGACATTCTTTATTCTGAAATTTCTCTATGAGCCTGCGCGGTCGTAGCGACTGTTATGATCTCAGAGAGAAGCTCCGCAGGAAGGCTTAGGTTCTCTGTTTCCTTCAGATGGTTTAGCTTCTCAAGAAGCTTTTCCACTCCGTAAGATTGTAGGATCAGATAAGCAATTACGATCTTGCTAGAAGCCTCAACAAAGAACTCGTAATTGGCCAGATGAGCCTCTGTCATGAAGGCACGGGGAAAGTCCCGCAGGCGAGCCTCGGCAAGAGCCTTGTTCTCCCAAAAGGAGAGAAGGACTCGCGCTGGCTCCTTAAAGGATTGTTGGCTTTGAACAGCGTTCACTATCCGTTGAAGCTCTACAGGAACAAGATAGAAAGGGTTATTTTGTGAGCGCCGATTTGGCCTGTAAGGCAAGCCAAGCCTCTCACGATTTCTGACATAATGCTGGTTTGCCATATCATAGACTCTCCTTGGTTTCTTTTGCGCGCCACGACTTCCGCGCTTTGAGGCTTTTAGGAAAAAACCCATCTTAGCCTTCCTGCTGCTTCTCTACAACGCCAAGTTGGGGATCCCAAAGCTCGAAATGGAAACCCTCCGGAGGCTCGGGAAGCTCACGAGGAAGCTGAGCAAAGAAGCGGCAGGTGTCAAAAAAGCTGCACCGGCCATAGTTAGTGCAAGCTTGTGTGTTCTTTTGAAAGAACCCCTCCTTGTTAGCTTGAAGGAGTGTCTCGGTCCAACGCTTCGCGTCTTTCAAGAATTCTCCGAGAAGCTCTTCTGAGCGAGCCACAGGGATGAATTTGAAAGCAAGCTGCGTCTTGTGAACGAGCGCTGCATCTATCCAAACGTCGGTCCTTCCTTCCCAGAGCCTCTTCGCCGCAAGCAGATAACCGTCAACCTGGGAGTTTGGAGAAAAGGAATCAACGAAGGCTGATTGAAAGCCGTACTTGATGGAATAGAGCGTCGTAGTCTTATGCTCAAGGATTATTCGTTGGTTGTTGAACTTAACTACCTTATCCATCCGACCGACGTAGGAAAGCCCGCGCTCCTCATCAAGAACAATCTCGAAAGGGAACTCACAGGCTAGAAGCTCGCTTTCCTGAAGCATGTTCCATCGTTCCTGAACATAAGCTTCGAGCATTCGGATAGCCGTCAAGGGAGTTCTTGGCGCAAACTCTTCCAGCCGGGGATCGCTTGGATCAGACGGGAGACCTTCCTCTTTCCAAATTGTCAAGAACTCTCCGAAGGCTTCCTCGATCACGTCCTTCTGCGAAGTCCCCTTTCCGGCATTCTTCCAGACTACATCCATCGCAGAATGCCAGCACCTTCCAAAGATCAAAGCCTTGGCCGTTTGGTTAGGGACAAGACCAAGCAGATAGCGATTGTAAAAGAGCCTTGGACAGGCCTTGAAGGATGAGAGCATTGAGTTGTCGAACTTGACAAGATCTGAAGCAAGGGCCATGTTAGTCTCCTAATTTGACTTCAACAAAGGTGTTTTTATAATCTACCAAAAGCACAAAGCTCTTAACAGGTCGTCCATTAGGAAGGCTCAAGTCCGCACGGAGCACTGTAGGCATTAACTGCGCGGCAAAGTCATCTACATTCTCAGGCAGCAAACCATAATGAAGCGCATTTATCACGCAACCTGCGAGTTCTCGTTCCATCTCGTCAGTGGTCATTTTCAGCCCTTTACCAAGGTGCATCCTTCGCTAAGGCCCACCAGCGAAGAACAAGTTGTTTGGCAACAGAAGGCAAAACCAGAGGTAGCCAGAATAGAAGACTCACTAGAGCCAATGCAAGCCACATGAGCATAAGAACAATCACGAAGGCCCAACAGACAAGGCAATAAAGTATTTGCAATAGCTTCATCGGACAATCTCCCACCAGAAGTTCTTTACGCCTATCTTTCTTCAAGAAGCTGAAGCCCAATAAAGGAAACCCAGGACATTCCCTTTTGGTCCCTTTCAGATAGCAAGGGTTCTTGCGCAAAGGGCCAGCGAATTGCCAGCGTTGGATCATTCCAAGCAAGGACACGCTCATCTTCAGCAACGCGCGGTTGCGTTACTTTGTAAAGAACCTGCGTATCTTCTTCTAAGGAAAGAAAACCATGTGCAAAGCCAGGAGGAATCCAGAGAAGTGTTGGGGGATTTACTCGAGAAGGTGCCGAAAGCCACACCGAAAACCACTTTCCGAAAGTAAGCGAATACTTCCTAAGGTCCACCACCACGTCGTAGATCTTTCCAGAAAGAACCCGGACGAGCTTTCCTTGTGGGAAATTTTCTTGAAAGTGAAGCCCCCTGAGAACGTTTTTCTTAGAAAGAGATTGGTTCTCTCCAGCAAAGGTTGTCGGAAGGCCTACCTTCGCAAAGTCGTTCTGATCAAAGAACGGAGTGAAGCAACCACGCTCATCAGGAAAGTCCTCCAGATAGATCAATTTGATCCCTGGAAAGCCTTTTTGTTCGAAGGAGTCAATATATTCTATCATTCTGGCATGTCTCCTTGCATAGCTTTAAGAATCAGGGCAACTTGCTCTTGAAGCAACAGAGCTACCCTTTTCGATAGGAGAACTGTAGTCCTTGCACCGTTATCCTCTGTAGTGAAAACGGTTAGGACCAGCATGTTCTCCTTATTAAAGGTACCTGTGCCTATCGAAAAGCCTGCTCCCATTACATCTTTCATTTGAACCTCCTCAAGAAAACTCAAGATATTCAGGATTCGCCAAGTACCAAGCGACAGTTTCTTCAAGCCCTCTCGTAAGAGCATAAGAGGGCTTCCAATAAAGCTCCTGCTCGATCTTAAAGGTGTTCAGCGCGTAGGCCTTGTCATTCGCAGGACGATTGGCGACAAAAGTGATTAGCTCTCGGTAAGAGCCTTTTGGCCAAGGTTTCTTCGCATCTAGGAAGCTGCAAAGCTCCTGAACAAGCTTAATATTCGTCCAGGTAGATTGCGGAGAAGCTCCGATGTTGTAAACCTCTCCTGGAGAGCCTTTTCGCAGGACACTTCGGAGGGCTGAGCAATGATCCCTTACATGGAGCCAATTCCTGGCTTGCAAGCCCGAACCGTGCACTGTGATGGGCTTTTCTTGAAGGGCTAAAGAGATAACCCGAGGAATTAGCTTCTCAGCCTTTTGAAATGGCCCATAGTTGTTTGTGCAATGAGTTGTGATTACTGGAAACTTGTAAGTCTGCCAGTAAGCACGCGCTAAGCAATCAACGGCAGCTTTTGAGGCCGCATAAGGATTGTTAGGCTGGAAAGGCGACTCTTCTAGGAAGGGCCGGAGCTTATTTGAAAGACTCCCAAAGACTTCATCAGTTGAGATATTGATGAAACGGAAGGCTTTTTTCTTCCCAGAAGGAAGCCCTTTCCAGTAAGAGCGAGCTTCTTCAAGAAAGCGCGCTGTTCCCAGGGCATTGTTTGCAAAGACTCCTGTAGGCTCGGCTATCGAGGTATCGACGTGACTCTCTGCGGCGAAGTGGACTATTGCTGAGGGCTTTTCTGCCTCCAGAATATCATGCATAGCCATGGAACTGCCAATATCCTCTGTGTAGAAGCGATAACGCGAGGGCTCTGCAGCAGCCGCAACGTCTCGGAGATTCTCTTGATTGCTTGAGCTTGTCAAGAGATCTACGTTGACCACACTAAACTTCTCAGCGAGGAAAAGAAGGTCTCTGATAAAATGAGAGCCAATGAAGCCTGCCCCTCCGGTTACGAGGATCTTATACGGAGCTTTCTTCATAATTCTCCCCTTTTCTTCATAAGCTCGCAAAGGTCAATAATGACTCGAGGCTTTGCAACAGCCTCAGAATGCAAACGAACTCTGACTTCAGACTCCTTTAGAAGCGGCTCGCCTGTGACAACGCGCAGAATGTTAGCAACAACACGATCTTCGAAAGCTTCGAGAAGCTCTCGCGCTTTAACTTGCTCAGCCGTTTGCCAGAGCTTATGCTTCACACGGCAAGTTTTGTGCCCTTGAAGGACTCTAACAGCGCCCTTGCTACAGGGCTTTCCATTAAGGTTTAAGCCTTCACAAGGCCCAAGAGTTCTTACCTCATTCCAATCTGCTTGTTTTGTCAGAGCCATTTAGAAAACCTTTCCGCCGTGTTTATAAGGGCGGCTCTTGTTCATTTCAGACTTTGCTACAAGAGCTTCCGCAACGCGAAGATTCTTTGCAAAAGCGAAGTCCATTATGCGGATGATAACGTCGGCAAGCTCTGCCTCGACTCCAGTGAAAGCTGGAACCTTGTCGTCAGGAGGATTTCCAGCTCGCATCGCTTCAAGCGCCTCGGAAAGCTCCGAGTGCATGAGAGCGATGCATTCTCCAATATTCCGCTCTTTCTCCCACCAACCTTTCTCACAAGCCGTTTTGTGGATGTCAAAGGCTAATGCGTTAAATTCTTCGATAAAGCTCATCTTTTTCTCCTTGTTCTTGACTTCTGGAAGAAATGGGAATATCTGCTTAAAGAGCCGAGCATCCTCGGGATTATCCGGGCCTCTGGTTGAGCGTTCAAAGTGGCGAATCCAAGAATCTCCATGAACCACTACGCGAGAAAGTCTTCCAAGGCTCAAGCCCATGAGGCCATCGGAGTAAGTAAACTGAAAACGCTCGTCGAAGCCTCCAACTTTCTCGAAAAGTTCTCTGCGCATGAACAGCGCTGGGCCGGCAATAGCTTGCACAGGGAAGATTCCTTTCTCAACCTTCTGGGAAGCGACGAAAGTTCTCTTTTCCAGATCTAGCTGAACTGCTGGCCCTGGAACGCTTCCATCTGGAAGCTGAACAACCGGAGAAGCTCCTCCGATTTCTGGATCATCGAAGGCCTCGAGAAGGGTCTCAAGCCAGTTGTCTTGGCTGACCTGAAGATCATCGTTTAGAAAGCCGAGAAGGGAAGCGTCCTTGACGAAGGAAGCTCCAATGTTGTTCACTCGGCTCCAATTGAAGGGTTCGAGGCAGCTTGCTAAAACGCCCCGCTGTCTAGGGCGAAAGGGAAGAAGCCATCCCACAGGTTCGTATGTCGTATTTACTATGATGATCTCTCCTACGCCATGCGCCGAGAGAGAAGAAAGAAGCTCTCTCAAAAGCTCCGGCTTTTTCTGAGCCGTTGGGATTATCACAGCTAGCTGTTCTGCCTTCACGTTCAACCCCCCTTTTTCAAAAGTTCTACAATTGACTCAATGGCCATTCTTGCCCCAGGTGCATCCCAGGAGGTTCGCGGAAGATTCTCATAGACGCGAAGGATTGCCTTTTGATGCAGCGCATCGGCTTCCTGATAAAAGGGATCTTCAGGAAAGCTCTTCTGAATCTCCTCAAAGGAGAGCGCTCTGCGCTCTGCGCGGCGACGATCTGCTTCGATGAGAATCTTAGAAGCTTCCTCTTCAGAGACAGGGGAAGCCGCTCTTACCAGAATGTCTGCTTTGATTGGCTGATTAGCGATCTTCGAAGATAGTTCTAAGAAAGCTTGCTTAATCGAAGCAGTCGCCGCGATCTGAATCTGTGCTTCCTCGACAAGAGAAAGCTTCTTTGATGGCGAGAGAGACAAGAGATCAACCTCTCCTTCGAGAATCGCCTTTATAAGCTCTGCCGGAAGATTCAGGCAAACTTGCATTTTTCCCCCTAATAAGGCTAAAGAGCCTTATCTACTGCGCTTTGGTATTGCGCTTTGGTATTGCGTACCCAAGATAAGGGTGAATCCCTTCTATTTTGATAGTTATCAGTGCCCGTCCTGGATACTGATGTCCAAGCCATTTCTTGCTCCAGATGCTGATAAGTTGCTTGCTTGGAATGGGCCTTTTGGGCTTCTTTAAAGCCAAGTTTAACCCTGCAAGAGCAAAAATTGCTATGAGCAGGAAAATAACAAGATTTATCCAAGACTTTTCTAGCATCGGAAGCTTCTCCGGGCAAGTTACTCTACTAACTCGTAAAGCTGCCAAAAGGTCTCTGGATCAACTGGATAGAGATCCCCGCATGTACTTGGTACGATGAAATCCCCGCCCCGAACACGCCAAGCACGGGACCATTCGAGGATTTCTGTTTCGGTATGGTCTAGCATCATCCTTTCTCCAAGTCTTGTTCAACGATCTGGCATAAAAAGTCACATTCTGGAGCTAGAGCACCAAAGGTAGGGTAATTGTCTGGTATCTCATCGGGCTCGATTTTAAGAGCTTTTGTGCAGGGAGCTCCGCCAATTCCGCTCAGGTAGCGTCTGCTCTCAAATACTTGCCAGGTGTCTTGATATTTAGAGTTTTTGAGCACTGTAACATCTTTACCCCACCATTCAATGCAATCCTTCATAAAACGGGCATTATCTACATCTTCGCTGCCTGTGTGACAATACGCGATGACGTCAGGGTTTGTTAACTTCGTTGCTACTGCCGAAGCCGCCCCGCAACTAAACCAGCTTACTGTTCTCGTCTCAATGATCTCGGCTTCGGTGTAGTCAATCATGGTTTCCCCTCCTAGCTAGCTCGTCGGCCTCAGCTATCACGTCTTCCAGCCAGTCGTGGATAACGATGTTATCAGTCAGGTATTGAGCGCCTAGCGCCATATCACTTATGGCGTAATAGTTGGCCGGATGTATGGCCTCCACGGCCCGGCGGCTC
>JAEHJW020001874.1_pt1 | contig 58799 bp, 99 predicted proteins | sample 9271431 | NCBI WGS metagenome assembly JAEHJW02 | reverse complement strand
CAATGCAGTCTGTGAAGTAGCAGGAGCGGTAATTCCTGTACCAATTGCGATAGCATTTATATAAGCAGTTTGACTTCCATCCAGAAGCCCAGCCATCAAAGCTATTCCACTATTAACAATAAGATTATGTTCCTCGCTCTCCTGAATAACATTACCATCAGCATCGAACAACTTAATATTCAAAACACCCTTCGGCGTTCTAACTACATCCTTCATTTGACCACCTTTGAAACATCCTGAACCACACCATTTACAATTGCGCTTTCAACTGCGGGTGGAATTTTAAGAGCATCAACCTTATCAACGAGCGCCTGAAATTCAAGCGCATACTTGTTCTTACCTTTATAATCAACTGCGAATATACTAGAACCAACCAACACTCCACCTATAACATCAAGAACCACTCCAAGAAGAGAAGCTCCTGCAGAAACTCCTGCGGCAAGAATACCAGTACCAACTGCACCTAGAAACCCAACACCAAGTGAAGGAAGTTTACTAACCTTAGCAACCATAATCTCTGATTGATGTCGGGTTAATAAAGTTATTCGACTCAACCATTAAAATAATATCACCATCGAATTATATAATTGACTCGTTTATAAATCGACTGTAAACAAAAATCGAGTGCCATATAATTATACCTTCGAAGTTGTTTTCGTTTGACCTTGACTCATCTAAATAGGTCAGTGATAGAACCTCGTCTTGATCAGATAGTAGAGTATAACTAATGACACTGGTACAGTAGCTAGTAACATAATCTTATCAGATAGTCCAATCGTAGCGTTTATAATAACCAACGCCGAAACATCGTGCTGTCTAAGACGCTTCAATTTATGAAACCACTCCTTCAAAGTTATGTTAGCACTATACCCATCCCAAAACAAATGCGCGTAAAAGTCAGTAAACATACCATAAGAAGCAATCACCGCAATCAAAGATAAACTAAAATCAATAAAATCTAACCGCGAAACAAACAAAACATACAACGAAAGAAGAACAAGCCCAAACGCCAAATCTACTGGGATTGTTTTTCCTTCCCGCAGATAAACTTTCCATTCCGAATAAGTAAGAGTTTCCGCACCTAACATCAATTCACCCCGAAATTGTTTGATAACACATCAACCGAGAAAATAAACTCGACGTACTCTATCCCTCGTTCTGTATCCTGCATATTCTTCCCACTTTTGACTTTCATAAATAAAATCCTATCATTGTTCACCAACCAGTTATCGTAATTGTAATTTTGAATTGTGTTAATAACATTCTGAATAAACTCGTTCGCCGTCAAACTAACGCCGTTAAGATCAACCAACCCATCTAATGAACGAACATCTGCTTCAATAGACGCGTGTCTTATATTCTGCAACCCACCATATCCAATCCACTCTATCTCCTCACCTTGCTGATAAACCAAGAAGGTCGTGAGATTCAAATTCACTGGAATAGACTTCGTTTGCTCAATGTAATAGACAGGTGCAATATCAGTTAAGATGCTTCCAACTGCTTGTTCAGTAAATAAGAAATTGGGGATTATTTCCACACCCTCAGATAAGCTTGATTCCTCAGATAACAAAACATCAACCATTAAGCATAACTCCTATCATTCTCAGAATGTTTAGGAAACAACGCCCCTTCAAATTCGTCCTCTAATTCAGCAGGAATAATTGCTATAAAGTTATCTTTAACTTTCACAACAAATCCTTCATCGCCCCAACCTTCCGAAAACCCCTTTATTTTCTCAATATACTCCTTCGGAACGTCCTTAAGATGTATCTTTACAACCGTCTTGCCGATTTGAAAATCGATCATAGAAAGTTAATACAACCGACCTATTAATCTTTGCTTAACAGCTTAAAGGTGCTTCTGCATTGCCAATGTGGATATAGAGGATTGTCGTCTTTCCAAAACCCACCAAACTCTTTCTCACTCTCCTCCTTGACAATTTCAGTAAGTCGTTTCATAGTAACGCCACCTTTCGTTCTCTTAGTAATGTTCCTGCACGCCTTGGTTGTCCTATAATCCAACGGATTAACCCATTCATATAACGCAGTATCCTCCGTCATTCCCAACGCATCTTTTACGTGTTCTAAGCTTCTGCGATTCGCTTCGTTATACAAAGAACCCAAAAGCGTTCTACTAACCGTTCCGGCTTCCTCGTTAACAGAATCAACAATAGTACCCAAATAATCCTCTAACTCGTCCTCTTTCTCAGGATGCTCCTCATCCATATATTCAACAGTAGAATCTATAATCTTATCAGAAAACTCCTTAAGATGATCCTGAGCTATAGACAAAATTCTACCTGTAAATTCCCTAACTAACTCATTATTAAGAGTGTTGGGAGCAATTTTAATCCCATAATCATCAAATATAGAATCACGCAAACGAGAGAAAATATCCGTAGATTTTAAAGAAATCTCATCAATTAGCCGACGATTAAGCTTTTTCAAAACATAACGTATAGTTCGAACAACGCTCTCCTGCGTAATCTTATTACCGTGTTTTATCTCAATCCGCAGTTGATTCAAGACCTCGTTTGCAATCTCATCTCCAACATTCGGAATAGGCTTTGCCGCAACCTTATGAAACCAATCGCTTTCGTGCGATAGCTTCATTCTCGGTTGTCCGTAGAAATCTCTATTCCAAGAGCGTTTCCGTCTTAATACCATACTAATTCCCAAATCCGGGCGTATTCACCTTGTTCTCATTGTTCTGCACAGAACCTAATGAATCGTCTTTCTTCTTAGATTTAGTTCCTTCCGCTTTCGGTGGTGGAACATCTTTAGATGGTGGAGTATCACGTTCCTCTTGAACCGCATCTCCGTCGTTCTCTCTCACATAATCGAAATCGAGGATTCCGTTGCTATCCTTCCTTATCCTAATACTAAAGCCGAGAGCCGCAACGTTCTTAGCAAGTTCCAATCTCCTATCCGCAATATCCAACCTCTTTAACTCGTCCTCTAGCTCGTTCCTGTTCATCACAATGTGATAATCATAAGCACCAAGCAAATGAGATAACCAATCGAAAAAGATTTCCCAAACCCTCTGTTGTTCGTTAATAGTCTGTGCAGTAACGGTTATCATCAAACCTTCGTTTGACAAACCCTGACCCTGCGCACCTTGAACAAATATAGGTTGCACCCCATAAACTGCACCGATAGTCTCTCTGTATTCTTTACGCGATTCAACCCACAGAAAATCTACAGGTTTAAGCGAAAACTCCTGATATTCGACAATCCTCTTAGTGTCCTCTTCTCCTTCAACTACAAGAGGATAAATCATATACGGGTTTTCCCTCGCTTTCTGCATTAACTCCATCCACGCTTTTCTAAGATTTTCAACGCGTCCTTTAATAACCAATAACCCCTGTGGTGACCTCTGCAAACTATAAGCATTGACCACAAACCTATCCATTTTCAATAACGCAAGAACTTTTAAATAAATTGAATACATCGGAGGAACACCGTAACCCTGCGTGTGACTCCACCTTTTAATGTGATAAACTTCATCCTTCCCAAAATAAATGGGACGTTCTTCCTCTCTCGCTCCAAACCAAGCTTCTAACGTTTGACCGTCACACACCTGACAACGCGGAACAGTCTCGTCGTTGTCTGGTATTGCAATTAGTTCCTTCCTATGAATAGGACAGAAGAAATAATGTTCGCCGTTTTCTCCTCTAGCACCGCCGTGAGCACTCATCACAATCCTCATCTTTTCTGGTGATAGACGCATTATTTCTAATATATCCGCACCGATAATTGCACCGTTTTCATCGTAATAATAATCCTTCCTCAAAAATATATATCCATTATCAGTGATATTAACGTCGTTATCGACCTCTTTAAGAACCTCTAATGGTTTTTCTCCAAACTTATTACCACCCTGATCTATAAACTCCTTCAACCGAATATACTCAGAATAATCAGGAGGTCGAGTCAAAGAACCATCGTACGGACAAATCATTATATCTTCCTCAAATTGCCGATGACAATGCAAACACAGCGACTTAAATTTCTCTTTTATGTCTAGTCCATTCTTAAATGTTTCACCAGTTATAGTTCGTATGATAGTTCGTAATACATCAGACGCATACGTTATATCGTACAACCACCTGATTGAAAACAGCATTATAGGGACTTTTTCTACTTCCCCTCCAGCTTGTATATAAGGTGCAAAAGGAATTGGATAAGTTTCAGGTCTAGGATTTTCCCATCCACCACGCGTTGCTAAACGTCCTGATCGACGTTTTCTCCCTCTAGCTAAATAACTTGCCACAAAACATCATTCCCCACCAATTATTAAATTTACGCCGTTGTTTTGAACAACAAGATTACAATAATCTAAAAACTGTGAGTGTGTTCGATTTTGCTTTGTTCTATTACATAATCTACAAATAATCTGAGAATTGTCCGCCCTCAAAACCATTTCATTATCCGTTCTATCCAAACTAGCAAAAGACTCAGAATGCCGCGATCCTTCCCAATCAAATTCAACACCACAATAAACACAACGCGGTGTTCTTTCTATTATATCTAGCAATTCTTTCTGCGTTATCAAGACTTTATATCCTCGCGCTTTATGTTTATACAAAGTTGCAGAACTCCAAACCCTCTTAACATTCTTTAACCGAAACCCCTTCATCCTCTCCTTAAAGCAATCGGCACAGAGGGTTCTGTTTTTCAACCTCTCCTTAACACCACAAAGCCGACAAACGACCAATTAAGCTACCTTCCGCGCATACTTCTTAACATTCAAATACCGCTTCTGGTTTTTACCTAACCGCATCGTACACTTATTACAAACGCGAGTATTATATAAATATATTACTGGAACGTGTTTTCCACAATTCAAACAATAGAATCCCTGCGGATCAAACTTCTTACGAGACGTGCGCCACCAAATATCTGTACGCTCTATAACCTTGTCCTTACACTTTTCGCATAATTCCAACGCTATAGGAAAAACAACATCCGCTTTGCTTTCACACAACGGACACACGTACTCTTCTGGAAATGGTACAATTTTGTGCTTCAAAGGACTGTAGTTTTTCCAATCACTTATTTTCCTTCCCGATCCATACACCTGTCTAGCATTATCTCCCAATTCTTCTCACATCTCCTGTAATCCCATCTAATATAGCATAGTCTAAGTCTGGTAGCACGTGTGGTCTAGTATCTAAACCCACCTGCGAATCCATTGTCGAAAGACCTTCCTCCAACACTGAAAACTCACCGTTAGACACATCTATAAACGTCAAAGCGAGCGCATCCGTCAAATCGTCGTGCATCGTCGCGTCTTTTGTAATCCTTAGCTTCCCATTCACATCGTACTTAGATACATACGAAGAAAACTGTTGTAACATCTTATTATCATCCAAACAAAGAGTTAATCGCTTCTGTTCTAAATATAACTTAACAGCGCCATACATCCTATTTCTATTAGCTTCATTAGATTCAACACCAACTACAATTCCACCAACAGATTCTCTTAACAACTCATAAACACCCGCGCCAACCCCAGTCTTATCCACATAAACTTTATGAATCGGTGTCGTTCTAACAAGTTCCGTAACTTGACCAACCAAATCGACAATCTTCAACTTACTTCGTGTATCCGCCCAAACAACCTGTCGCTTCTTATCCACGTCGTATTCCTTAACTAACACTAACCCAGTATCATCGCTACCAGAATACGCCACATCAATCCCTAAATAATAACGTTCGTCGTTTTCAACCCTAATTGGAAGCTTGTATTCGTAATCTTTAGTCGACGCATAAATGAGCGAATAAGAGAAAAACATTCCAACCTCATCTAGAAACTCTGTTTCAAATTCCTGCTGAAAAGCACCAGTCGTCATTATTTGCCGAAGTTGTTTCAAATGCTCCTGATTAGTTATCGGACTCTCTGTAGACTTAACCCTATAAATACTCGTTTTCCTAGCTTTCCCACTCTTTTGAGATTCCTCTAAGAACATTGTATAAAAGAACCCACGCTTACCATTGGGTGTACTAGAATAAATAACCTGAACACCACGAACAGACATCGAAGGAGAAACCGCCGTAAAAACCTCATCGGGAATAAACGCCGCTTCGTCGTAAATAATGTGAGTAGCCGCGAACCCTCTTATAGTTTCACCCGCTTTACCCGCAGGTAAACACCTAATAACGCTTTGATTATCAAACCTAATTTCTGTTAGATTCAATTTGTCCGTGTGCTTCTGCAAGAACGTATTAGAAACTATAAACCTATAAATAATTTGAAAGATGACCCGCGACTGTCTTTGAGTTTTAGACACTAACAAAATATCCTGTTGCGGTTTAACAAACGCATTCCACAAAGCTTTAGCGGCGAGTGTAGTAGATTTACCTATCTGCCTTCCTCCAATAAACAAAATACTCGGCGAATCGTCCTCTAATAGTTCTACCTGATAACTCACAGGTTTAACCCCAAGAACCTTCCACATAAACAAAGACGGCGAGCGCAAATAATTAAGGAAATCAGCTTCCGATATTTCCATCGCCATCTATAGCACCCTCCTTATCTAACCGCTTCTTAATCTTATCTGCTACCTGATCTCCGAGTTCACTACGTAATTGACTCAACGCTTCATCCGCGCCACCAACCACCATCTGATTATTTCCAATATTTAATATCTGGTATTTGTTTATTCCACCTGTACCAAACTTCAAACGAAACATAATATCCAGATTTCTAATTAGGTCGTTTTGTAAATCCGTAACATTCTTTGTAACTTTACCACCCTGAACATCCTCAAAAAACTGCGCTCTCAAAAGACGAGAATACTGATCCGAAACAATATCCTCCATTTTCTTAATAATGAAATCTGTATTACGCGTAGAAACCACGCCAATTTCTTTCCACATCTTAGTAAAAGCGCATATTGCATCTTTCTGATAAGCATAACACTTATCGCGAACAACACAATCATTACATCGCAAAGAGATTTCAGATAACCGCTTCGAGTTCATTCCATTTATAACAGGTCGAAACAAAGCTGACCTCGATATATCCGCTTTGCCTTCTTTCACGAAATCTGGTAATGGATTCCCTTCCTCAACATATTGCTTATATTGTGGAATATACTTATTGATGCTTTCTGTGATATACTCCTGCAACTGATAAACATTCCAAGCATTAATATAATGATTTCCTTTCAGAGCCTTTACTTTGGTCTTTACTGAATCAGGAAACACGTTCCAAAACACGTCACCGAGAATTGCATTAACGCTATCGCTCGCAATTTCCTTAACTTTTAATCCTTGATTATGAAGATACATCTTATTAGCGCGAGAACCATAAGTCCACGCAGATGTGCTAACACTTTCCAAAGCTGGAGACAAATCCTTAAACTTATCATACTTTTCAAACGCAATCAAATGAACATTAAAGCCCATTCCCTTTAACTTTTCAACCATCGTTTTCGTATCAAAATCTGCTTCAATTGGTGGAACAGCAATCCAATTAATGCCCTGTTCTAAATACATTTTATAATCATCAGTAGGAATATCTGGATTAAAAATCAAAATCATACGGTTAGCCAAACCCTTTTTAATATAATCTTCTCTAAACGATTCAACCGTTGATTGAACTATCCAATCTGCATAAACTTCATAAGCACATTCCACTAAATCTTTGTGTTCTACCAACCAGTTAGAATATTCAACCTCAAAATTATCAACACCAAGCAAGTCGATAGAATCTCGGACTTTAACATTGTGCTTGTTTCCAGCTTCATTAGTAACCTTCAACCCGCTCTCAATATACACACGCACGTGATAGTTTATGTGCCACTTTTTTAATCGTTCAATAAACTCAGGATGCTCTCTAATATACAAATAAGAAACTTCCACACCAAACGGAGGATATCCTTTCTCGAATACCTTATCCAAAATTGCATTCTCTGATTCTACATTAGACACATAAAATTTAACAACCATCAGATTCCCCTGAAAAATTCAAGCAACTGATAGCCGTGTTCCAAATCGTGTCTATCAGATAACAAAACATTAACGTTTTTCATCTTTTGAAGTTCTTTCTCGACACGTCTAACATCACCAAACGCGTACATAAGTTTGTGAGCATCCTTCGCATTAGGGACTAAATACACATCGCTTCCTTTTATCTTCTTATCATCTATAAACATCATAATAGCAAACTCGTCACAAACTTTAGGAATTAAGAACCCAAAAGAAAGCCTATCACCTAGTTTATCTTTAAGCGACCTTATAACGTTCGACGGATACAAATAATAAGGATTCGCGTTCATAAAACGAACATTAATAAACACATAATCAAAAAGAGAAACCACGTCCAAATCAAATGAAAAATAGCCGTCAGTTATAACATCTACCTTTTTCTTCATCTTTTTGATTGCTTTGATGAATTTAACAAACTCTGAATCCCGCGTATATCTAAACGGATCGTTTCCAGCTAACAAAACTCTATCAAATGGTTTCTTAGTCTCAATCCCGAAAACCTTTTCCTTCAAATCAGAACCAGTAATAAGTTCCCCTTTCAATCCAAAAACAACAATTATTGCGTTTTCGTTTGAGAATTTCCCTATTCCTTCCACGCCCTCAAAGACGTTCGAAACTTTCATTTCTCATACTTGTGATGCAAAACCTCTATAAAATGTTTTCCGACTGCTGACCCAACAACTTCTTCGATTTTTGCGGGTTTAGCATTAAAAACACCAAACAGAGTGTGGAAATACTTGAGAAGAGAATGCGCTTTCTCCCCACCTATTTTCCCAAAAGCTGACAGGATATCTATACCTTCCTGATCGAGAGTTCTTCCGTTCTTAGTAATATTATAAGAACTAGCAATAATCTTTTCGGTTGGTTGTTCAAGCTTCTTATCTAAAGACTTCAAGAACATAATAGTCTCCGACTGCGAGGAAGTTTGAATAATACTAACATCACTCCACGTCTTAACAACGGTGGTTTTTACACCAACCCATCGAGGAAACGTAATCTTTGTATTAATGTGCATAGCTTGTGCAATGTTACCCTCTATTAACAAAATCTTGTGAAATCCCTGATATTTCTCCATTCCTTTAAGCTGATCCCAAAGACGACCATCTGATATACTATTAAACAAATCCAACACTGCTTTGCGTTCTATAACGTACTTTTCATCAGAACCAATGAGAAGATAATCACCATAAACCAATGTGTCAAACTGAAAATCTGGTAAATCCGCTTTTAAGGATTTAACGATGCTTGCGGGTTCTCTACTATCTACTATTATCATTTTTGACTCCTTATTACTTTATACACTGTTCCTTTTTCTCTATCTAAATAGAACTCCAATTCGTTTCTTTCCTTCCGCTCCGACAAAAACGTCGAAATAAAATGAGATATTGCTATCTCTGTATAACCATAGAACTCATACCTTTTTTTGCGAAAGACATTCAGAATCTTGCGGTAAGACATATATTGAGTCCCACCATCAAGAAGCGACTGGTATATCTCCTCTATTGCCATCAATAATTGCTTTCTGTTCTTCATTGCTCAACCCACTAAAACACATTTCCTTAAAATCACAGTATTGACAATACCAAGATGTTCTTCTAACTGGTTCAATCTCAGCTTCGATTCCTTCAATAGCATCCTCAACAAGCTTATCCTTCAATCCTTTAAATAGTTTTATATCATTCGGGGTCAATTCTTCGCAGAAATATGTCGCCACTGGTTCTTCGTTCTTAGTATAAACCTCTGGTACTTTGAAATAAGCTAGTATAACACCTTTGGGTGTAATACCATAATTGCTTTGATACAGCGCCGCATAAAACCCAACTTGAAGTCTGTGATGCGGTTGCATTTCATACTTCGGAACATAACCAACGTATTTCTTATCGACTATCCACTTACCACCCTCAGAGTCAACAAACACTTCATCAATACTTCCAGTAATAGAGTATTCTTTAGAACCGCGCTTGACAGTTTCCGAGAGTGGAACTTCGTGTTCCTTGCTTAGAGGAATTATGTGCATCGCCGTACCTATACTCATCTTGTATAACGATTTCTGATCCTCGCTATACTTCCTATAGTAATCCTCTTCCTCCCAAACTTTATCCTCCCGAAACTCGTAAAACAACTTTCTGGAACAACCATAAGATAACGCAGAAATATGAATACCTTTCTTTCGCTTCTTCTGATCTTCTACCGTCTGTTTAACAAACCCCTTGAAGTACAAATCCTTAATTTCTAAATCAATGTTCACCACAGAAAACCACCATTCATCCGCGTAAATCTCACGTTTTTAATCAATTCATTGAATCTAGGAGAAGAATTATGCAAGAAATTCTTTAGCTTCTCTTCGCTTATAGGAACAACACTCGCGCTATTTATATCCATAAAGTTTTCAAACTCAACGAACTCTTCTGATTCCTCCTTAGTAAGAGGTATTACTTCCGTGAAATTAAAATATTTCTGTTCGTTATATACATTTACATACCCCTTAAACAAAAATGTCGCAGGAGGTTTCCCATTACTTAAAACACCACTAAACGCGCTTATAACCTCTTTGCTTGCATTAAACATCGACGCGTTAATACTTCCGGTAGAATCAACAACCTCGACATTCAAAAGCGTAACTTCTTTTTTCGGAGCAGACTTATGATCCGCTGAAAAACACTTCTTCTTATTACAAACGCCACAAAGATATATAACGCTAACCTTCGGTTCTAAATAAACTGGAATTGCTCTAATAACTGCGGGTTTCTTCTCCTCTAGATCGTGAATCTTTTTATAAGGTAAACCCATCGAATAAGATGGTGGTGTATAAACACCCAACACTCTCGCATTGTAGAACCTCACACAAAACTCGTCGTCGTTGCCTTCAATGTCCGGATAATTTTCTTTAATCCACTTTTTTGCTTCTTCCACGCTTACCATTTTTTGCCTCCTTTGGAACTAACCTTTTAATGATCTCTTTAGATGTTTCCTGACCTTCGACAGCAATCGAATCAAGAAGTCTTAGCATCGCATTCAGGTAGTTTATGGTATAGTACTTCCAGTCTATTAAACTTTTAACGTCTTTGCCCTCAAATCTTTCAACAACAAGAACGTCGTCCGTTGTTTTCAAATACGATACAAACCGCACAATAGAACCGTTATCCTCTAATTGACCCAACGCTCTCAGATGTGGTAAGTTCTTATTTTTATAAACCTTGTCAGATTTAATACCTTTCGACAAAACCAACATCATCGGGTCAACCGCACCAGCTTTCAATTCGTCAAACCCTTCGAGAATGTAATACAATGCCTTATCGTATAACCCCTCGTTCGGTTCTTTCAAAATCAAATCTATTAACCCTTTCTGCTTGTCCTTCACAAATTGATTCCAATCCGACCGAATAACCTCTAACCCCTTAATTTCAACCTTTCCTGCGTCGTCTATACCTGCGTACCTCTTCTTAGTCTCTTTATCATCCGAACCTCTCATAAACAACTTCACAAAGAAATGCTCTAACTTAACCTCAAATGGTTGAATTAACGCATTCAACTCATTGGATATTGCTTCTGCTCTCTCCTTTGACTCTGCCAAAAAGAAGCACGAATCTGTATCACCATAGATAACAGGTACTTTAAATTTGTCCTCTAACAACGACACCACTGTTCTAATTTGGTCACGCGCTGTCGCAGTAATAAACGCCGCTATATCAGGATCGTGATACCTAAAATAAATATTCTGAAAGATACCATAACTACCATTCGCAAAGATTTTGAAAACATCTCCCAACAACTCGAACTTCTTTATCTTCGTTTCCTTAAATTTCGCCCGATAATTCGTTTTAAATGTAAAGAAATCCGTCATAACCGACTTAAAGAAGTTAAAAATAACTTTGTTAGCGCCGTTATAATTCTTGTGCATCACTACTGTAGGATATAGCGAGCTATAGTCAACTACGGCGACGTTGTTATAAACCCCGTGTCCTTTACTAAATACATAACCGCCGTCGATCTTAATCTTTTGACCAACGCCCTTGAAATCCATTAAATAAACACCAAACTTATCACGATGCTTCATAATATAGTTTTCAACTGTTGGAATTTCCGTAATATAACGCGGTGTACCATCACGCTTGTAGATTTTCGGCATTAACCCAGTTTCCTCAGCAATACCAAGATAAACCTCAACCAACCCAAACTTTAACATCAAATCCGCAAGCAATTCACAATCGCGTTCATTATAAATTTTAACTTCCTCCATATTCCGCGCATTCATATTTTCAATAGAAATGTCAAGCTTTTCCCCCACTTCCTCAACCTGACAAACGTACCGCAAACTTCTAATCTGCTCGTGCATTAACTTACTATAGAGATAAGCACCATCCAGCTTCAAAACCCGACCATAAATCTTTTGAAGTTCTGGATTAGCAAGCTTTTTCCCAATATACACGAAATCGTAGCCGTCGCCGTTATACGCAACAATAACAGTTATGCGTTCGTTCTCTAACCAATCAATGAAACTTTCAACAGAATAAAACGGTTTATACGCTTTCCTTACACCATCCACAACCTTTGTAGCACCAATCAGGAACACATTATCGTCTTTGTCTACTTCAATATCAACACTAACCCAAACTCTCGGTGCAGTCCATTGTACAACCCCATCCGCACCTAATCGCCGCGTAAGATAATCTATATCAGATTCAACGGTAAGTCCAGCGTCAGCTTTCAAATAATTAACAAGTTGTGGTGTTTTCACCCGCACTTTGAACATTTCCTTAGACGCGATAACGTCTGGATAAAGAACGTTGATAGTTTCTAAATCACTGGAAACAACGCCCTGAAACCCGCTTAAATCTCTCTGAGAATAAAAATAAGGATAACCTAACTCATCTATACTTCGATAGATTACGTCACCGTCTGGTGTCAAGAACCAAAAAAGACCATTCTCGAACCCAGCGTTAACGGCTTGAATCATTGAACACCTTGTTTAAATTCGGATAAAACACACAGCTTGTTTGTGAGTTAAAAGGACAGATTGTGTGTGGAATGTTTTTGCACGCATAATTGTACCCTCCGACAAGTTTTATACTATCAAAGTTGCTTTTAGTAACTTCTGGTTTGTAATCTTCTGCATATTTTATAATATCGTTAAACTTCTCTTCCTCGTGATTCCTCCACAGAAAACTCGCAAGAACGATTCTTTCCGTATGACCGACATATCCAGTAGTTTTCAACTTATCAATCGCTTGATGAATACACGGTGGATATTGACTTTCATCTAACGCTTTCCGACTCGTTGAATAAGAAAAGCTATCGCGTTCCTCCTGCTTTGAAAAATTCAAGAGATATTTAGTAGTATTAGTTTTTCCATAATAATCAACTTTAATCTTACTTACAGATAACTCGCGCATTTCTGAAACATCCATATTAGGATCAACCATAACCATATACGAATTGCTTTTTGTATTGAGCGTATTCGGAATCCTCGCCATCCCGCGAACATTTCCAACGACACTCATATCTATACTATCCTTGATTTCTAGATAAGATGTAAGATTCCTGCACCCAGTCTTATAAATATCTTTCCCACGAATTGGTTGATATAAGTCGTAATACAAATGAACACCGCGCCCAGTGTAATACGTCCTAGTCGGCTTCATTCCCAACCGCGCAAAAGCATCCAACGTTATTGTATAATTCTTGTGTAAATCCTCTCCGTGATGAGAATCAATATCAATAAAGATTGTATCAAACTCTTCCGACCCAATCTGAGTAAGAGAGAACACAGAAAGATAAGAATCCGGCAACTCACCAATATCAAAGATGTCGTTCACAATCGTTCGCGTCAAGCCGTATTCTCTAGGAATAACGTCTCCTCTCGACCATTTATAAACATCATCTAAAAATGCAGTTCTCATTGTTGGGATTTCACCTTCTCCAAATTAATTTTACTAACAACAATAAGTGGGTGCTCTCCCTCCTTCAAATCACTTGAATCGTATTCCATAACACCATCAACACTAGCAAAGTAAGTTCTTATAGATTCAATCTCCGCCGTCGAAAACGGTTCAGCGCGTGCAATAACAAGTATCAAACTCCCATCGAAATTCAATGAACCACCAAACACTGACTCTGCTTGCACAGTAGGTGGCAAGTGGCTTATCATCTTATCGTAGGTTTTCTGCGATACCATCCTGATTGGAGACCCAAGAATATCTAAATCTGGTCGCATCATTGTATTACCTTCCTATTATAAGCGATTTCTGCTTCCTCATCATTAGAATCGTGATAACCTTCGCCGTCTATCCTTACCCAACGAAATTGACTCCAATCCTGAAAGAACGGCGACCTAACCGAACATAACTTTCTAAAATCCTGCATAGTATGTTTCTTAGGTACGTCAAGGTAAGTTATATACTTAGTGTAATAGAGAACGGTATCACCACCGCGAACCTTATCGTGCTCATTAAACATATTAATAGGATTGACTGAAGCGTGGTGTGTAAACAACATAAATCCATTTGTCTTAGATAACAACTTATTAAACGACATAAACAGAAATCCGCTGGCATCCGCTCTCGCTGGGAAATTCATCGTCGAAGAATTAAACTGCTCTTGGAATATCATCGTGAATGAATCCAATACAAATGCGACGTGCTTCTTCCCTTTTAGATCGGGATAAATCGTGTCCTCCGTCTTAATATCCTTCTTCAATAGAACAACCTCAATTTTCCCATTCTTATTAATATCTAAATCTATGGAATTACCAAGAAGTTGATTCAATTCCATAAAAGAACGAACCTTATAATAATGAAACTTGTCCGCATAATTCGCATTAAACTTCTTCTCAAACTTATCCTTCCAAGCCTGCTCCATTCCCTTGAACCCAGTTTCGCTATCTAACCAAAAAACATCATAACCTTGTCCCATCAAATTGAAAGCTTCCTCATAAAGCAATAGACTCTTACCAACAGAAGGAACACTATAAAGCGCGTAGAACTCGCCACTTATATAATTACCCCAAAACTCAGACAAATTTTTCAGAAAACACCCTGTATTCTCTTTCATATTTTCCACTCCTAACCATTTTTATGTGTTTGCAATCCGTTTTCCTGAACATATAATCAGGACACGTACAGTGATATTCGCCGTTTAGCTCATTCACTACGTGAAAACGTGTATGTTTTATAACAAGCCAATACATAGCTCATCCTTGCCTCACTCCTACTCGGTGACCTTTGAACGACTTAGCGTGAATTGAAGCAATGAGTACGGCAGTGGTTTCCTGCAAGATTCCCTCCTGCAAGATACCACACTGTTGACAAACAGCCGTAAACTTCACTCTTCTACATCACCAAAGACATATCCTCTATATCCACTCTTGAAGGTTGTCTTTCGTATAACAGTTTGTATCTTATCACCTGACTCTATTGCAGGTAGGATAAACTGTTCTGCATCCCTCAAAAGAATACTAGCTGATGTTCTGAATGTACCCTTATCTGTTACTAGATATAGAACCTTTAGCGGCTCGCCGTTCTTTCCAGCTTGCTTGCTAGTTTCTATTTCCACCTTTGATATAACAATGGGTTTGTTCAGCACTTCGTCCACTCTCTTCGAATCTGGATATTTCCCAAAATTCGATGTTTTCACTTCTCCAAATTTCTTTGTTTCACTCATTTTTTCCACCTAACTTCCTTTCGGTTAGTTCTCCAGTTAGCTCGTCTTTTACAAAATAAACTGCTGGAACGTCAAGTTCTGCGAATTTCTTATAACAAATCGCCACTAACGGCGAATAGCCCATAGCTACAAACTTCAAATCAGCGGTGTTTGGATACGTATTCTTTACGGATTCGCATCGACTCTCTGCTTCATTCAAATCGTTGTTAGTTATGTGCGTTGTCGTAAAAACATAATCAACTGCGGCTTCCTTCGAATAATCACTCGCTTGCCAATTCTCCTGATACTTCTGTTTTACAAACTTATGTGGGTATATATAAACTGTCATTTTTTCACCTTTTCCCCTTTTCAGGTTCTTCCAATATTACAAAACCGTATATAAACATTTTGATTTCACTCAACCTCTTGGAAAACCACTCTATTATCGGTTTTGCCGTGAATTGATAAAACCCAAACAACACCAAGAATATTTCCGGTTTCTTTAAGATTAAACACCCGATGCTGACGATCGACGTGATCTGATAAGAAAATGAAATCGACTTTCCTCATCCTATACACTCTCTGCTTAAACTCACCGAAAAACGTAATAATCGGCGATAATATAGCAACGTTCGCGTCTTTCTCGTAAAGCGTTTCAATCACCGCACGATACGACATTGGAACATTCGGAATTATTAGAATCTCATTCGCTGACAAACCGCGCATAGTCGCAGGAATATTCGTATAAGTTTCCCTAGTTTTATAACCATTCTGCTTCGCATATTGTATAACATTAAACTGATTTTCTTCTGCGACCACGACCAAATCTTTTGGGATGTTCGCGAACAACGCTTTCAACATTTTTATTTCCATCTTTTTTACCTCCACATTTGGGACACGTACCTATCCAAGGATTACCGTCTTTATCCTCAGATATAACAACGCCCGAATCAAAACACACATCACACATATTCAGATTTCCGGAATTTAATAACGCCAGCTTTCGACATTGCATCAAAGGTATCCAGAAAAGTTTTCTGCATCTTCATAAACTCTTCGTTATCTTTCGCGTAGAGATTATAAGTAGATACTAAAACAAAAGAAATTATCTGCTCCTGAGTGAATTTCTTTTCCAAAACATCCATAATCTTATTAGATACAGATATTGTATCCTTAACAGAATTAAAGAACTCTGAAATTTCATCCTCTTTCTTATCGGTTTTCTCCTTAGTAGCTGTCAAAGTAAACCACCCCAAATTCAGACCCCGGTTCAATTATAGAATTTCCCGCACGACAGAATTTCGTAATCTTCTTCGTGGAACGAATCTCTCCCGCATTCGGTATACTTTCATCGCGGATACAAACCCAGTTGTCCCCCTTAAGAAGAACTGTGTCAATCTTTCCTTTACGCAGAATAACTTTCGGCATCATTAACAACCCTGAATTATAATATTTCGGGTGAATATAAAGAATACCAGAGATTCCCTCTTTCAAAGTGAAACTCTCATCCGACTTCACAATTATAAACTGAGAAGTCGAGTCCATCGCGCCGACGTGTACAACGTATCCATTTTCCAACCAACTATCCCGATAGTGATCAATTTTTATCTCCCCATCTTTTATTAGTGTTTCTGTTGCTTCTTTGCTAATCATAGCGACAGTTAATTGCTTGAAAGTATTTAAGGTTTGTTTAACGCTAAAGCATTCTTTTTTGCGGGTCTCTATTCATAGTATCTTTTTTGTATATAGTATATTGTTTATCATAGTAATGAACAGCGATCGCTTATTAGTAACTGTATACTGTATACAGTAAACTGTTTATAATTATATATTGATTGAATTATATAATTGACTTATTTATAAATCGAAGGCGAGATTCCGGGGACCGGGGGATATTATTTATCGACGAACTCTCAAATCTTTCCACCACAAGCTCACAAAGGTTGTTTATTGAGCAATCACAATTGGTAGGGGATCAATTTTTCAAATTTTGCGTAACAACATCAGCGGTAGCGCCGGATTGCAAAAATGCGTTTTCGGGCGGGTCTCGTTTTCTATCTTTATATATATCGAAGTTTTATCTTCGCGCGTGACTATAGGTAAGGATTGAGATAGATATAAGCTGATTGAAATTGAGGCAATATACCACGTTATACAACAATAAATCTTTAACTTCTTACTTACGCAAATATACAGATTCAAAGATCAATAAATCAATCCCGCGCAAAAACAACAAAAAACATTAGAGAATAGCGGTTCAGCGTGCAAATCGCAGAAAATCGGATTGAAAAACTGGAGAAAAAAGCGTTTTGAGTCGGGAAAAAAGCGGTTCTGCAATCATTTTTACCAATCAACAAAAAAACAGTGAAAAAACGATGCGCGACCTATATCTCTATTTAGCGGAAAATTAACGATTTCCTTTAGATAACAGCGGGTTTCCAATCAAAACAACCTTTTATATATAAGCACTCGTTACAGTCCTTATGGCAAACAAAACAAAGCCTAAAACAAACGAAGGAAACGTAAGCTCTCCTTCCGCGAAGCAAAGCGGATTGGATTTGAACGCGATGGTCGCGACACTTCTCGCGAAGATCGAAGCGCTCGAAGCAAAGCAAAACGGATCAGCCGTCGAAGTCGCGAAGCCGTCGACGAAGGTCGCGAAGCTTAACGGTGACAACGAGTGGTCGCCTGAAACGTGGTCGCTTTTTAAACACGTGAATTTGCAAGACGTGACCGATGAAGGCAAAGCGACGAAGATAAGGATCACGAAGATCGCGCTAACTCGTCACACCACGATGAAGGCAAATTACGTGACACGCACACTCGAAGAGAAACCATACGTTAAGATTCACGCTTTAGCGGAAATCAAGAACGCGACCGTGACCTTCGACGTAAGCGAAACTTCGCACATAGGGACATACATACGAAACGCATACTTCGACGAAGCGGGAAAAATGTATTCACCCAATCGCATATACGATACGCCGATTGAGTTTCACGTGACAAGAAGCGCTACAAACAATGCTCGTGTCCCGTTTAAGTACGTGGTGACGGCTTAAAGCGTAAGGTCTTAACCTTACGTCTTTATTTTTATCGTGGTGTCGCGAATGAACAGAAACGCACGAATCAAGCTCAAAACTCAGCTTTTAGAAGAACGGCTTAATCATTGCGAAGATTGCGGATCACAAGAGAAGTTAGAATTTCACCACATATTACCTACAAAGTTACACGGTGCAGGTCGCGGATCGCAAAACCGCTTATATGACATACAGAAGCACCCGCTAAATTACCGCTTACTATGTCATAATTGTCACGAATCATATCATGGTATGATGATCACGTTTTACAAGAGGATCGATGCTATATGATTCGTTATATGATTTCTGCAAAGAATGGTCGCATATATGGTAAGCTGATATATGATAAGCGCACCATATATTCGTATGTAGGTAAATCGATACCCGAAGTTAAGGAGAAGTTAGAAAACACACGAAGAGTTTTAACTCATACGAGGTAATTATATGATTCCATTATTATTTATTTATCTAATTATTTATATGATTCTCATTATCATATATATGATATATCGGGAGATACTCCCGTTTCTTATACTATTCACGATTGTCACGCTAACTTTTATTATGAACCTCTTATATGTGGTCGGATTTCTATGAAAACCCATAGAAAAAGCGGTTCAGCGATGAAAACAAAGGTTAATATGATTCCCTTCGTTAAGGGATTAAAGCGATGAGGACTCAAAGAACACTATGATTCAGGAGGTTTATTGTATGATAACAGAAAAACAAAACCGATATGATAAAACAAAGAAGCTACGTGAATTTTACGATCATATTCAACACATAGATGCAACTGATGATATAAGAGTACCTTCGAGCTTTTGTTATATATGTGATAATTACGCATATCTAATAAACGATAAAGATAGACAATATGTGTTATATTACATTCCACTAAAGCACGAAGATGATGCACCTTATTACGCTGGTATAGTACGAATCAGTCTCTCATATCATATTGATTCATTGAAATCTTTAGGATTAGATGAATATCGTACTTCTAAAAATTGGATTTCAGCATTCCACCAATTAGCAAAACGTGGGATAATTGATATGCATATAAGAAGGTTGTATGACGATGAAACCTCAATCAAGTATATCATGAAACCTAAGAGGTGAAAATATGGATTTTACTCAATTGCAATTCAATAAAATATATACATCTGAGGTTATCGATGGATATGGTTTGAAAACATCGAGTATCTTTCTACACAAGTATGAGAATCGGCAATATATTGTATATTATGTTACTATTAATAATATAGAATATATTGAAGTAGTAAGAATCAATCCCGATTATGATATTTCATTAGGTTCACTCAATTTATCAAAAGATACAAATATAATGGAATTGTTCGATGATTTAGCAGATTTAAACATCATCGATATGAATATAATATCAAGATATACAATTCCTCACAAATTCATAAATCTTATCGGAAAAATCGAGGTGAAAATGTGAATATAGATTTTGATTTAACAAAATTTGATGAAATCTGTAGATCATCTACGATCGACAGTTTCTTTAGAGGAAAAACATCTTTGGTCATTCACAATTATGAAAATCGACAATATATCATATATTACGTTTGGATCAGAAAAATGGCATATATCGGAATGGTAAGAATCAGTCCCGATTATGATATTTCATTTAGTGCACTTAGTATATCTCGTTATACGAATATAGTGGGATTGTTTGATGATTTATCAAAATTGGGGATCGTTGATTTGCACATAATATCAAGATATATGACTCCTTACAAATTTATAAATCTTCTCGGAAAAATCGAGGTGGTAAATCTTGGATAATAATGAAATTAGAGTGTTCTATTATGCTTTAACATCACGTGGTTCTTTAGATTCAATTGTAAACTATGTACAAGGTGGTGCAGATTACGTATATCTTTATGAATCAAACGGAAAACAATATATCGTGTATTATAAATCTACGAATATGGACAGCTTTATTCATTTTATAGGGATTAGTTCTGAATATCATATTTCATTAAGATCAATCGGACTAAATGACACTGAGGATTGGTTAAGTTTATTTGAGGATTTAGAAGATTTTGGATTAATCGATATGCACTACAAATCAAAGGCTTCGGGAAATAAAAATTTCAAAGATGTTATGAGAAAAACAAAATCTGAGGTGATTATGTGAATAATACAAATATCGCAGAATATGTTTATCGAATTATAAGAGAGGGAAGTTTTGAAGAAACTATAAGAGCAAATTATGGTCAAAAAATAGTATTTATCAAACATCGTTATGGTTCTTATTTCTATTATAAAGGTAAGTTAGACGGCATTAAGAAGATCGGACTTATAAAAACAAATACGTTGTATAATGTAAATCTTCGTTCTATTAATATTTCATTGGAAAATCCTAATTGGATTAAGACGTTAATTGAATTAACAAACTTTGATTGGTTTGATATGCATGTTATTGCAGATGAGGAAAATGGTAAATCATATCTCGATTTTAAATATATAATTCTTAAAAGCAAAATATATACAATTCTTAAAAGTAAGGAGGAAGAAGCAGTATGACTAATGAAGAAGAAATGCGTGAATTTTACTATGAGATTTACCATTATGCAGAAACGGAGAGAGAGTTAACTTCTTTTCGTGGAAATGAGTATCTATTACTTCGTATATACAAAGGTCAACGATATCTTCTATACAAAGCATTTGATGAAAAAACAATGAAGGTAGGAGTTATTGGGATAAATCCTGAATATAACGTGAGCTTAGATTCGTTTGGATTATCGGAAAGCGGCGGTTGGATTAAGATTCTTCGAGATATGTCTAAATTCAATATAATCAATTTGCATTATTCGTTACCTTATCTTGATACATATTGTTTCAAAGATATGCTAAAGGAGGAAAATATATGATCGATGAAGAGGTTATGAAAGAACAGTATTATAAAGTTTACTATTATGGAATGCATAGACAAACGTTAGATTCTCCATCGGGAAACGAATTTATATCGCTTCGTACATATAAAGGTAAACAATATATTATCTATGAAGCATTCGATGAAGAGGTTATGAAAATAGGAATTATTGGAATAAATCCTGAATACCATGCGAATTTAAATGCTCTTGGATTTAAAGCGGATAACGATTGGTTCGCACTTATTAGAGATTTAAAGAAATTCAACATATTTAAGTTTCATTATTCGTCGGATTTAGCTGATGAATTTCATTTCAAAGATGTTTCGAAGGTGGTGATAGCGTAATGACTGAAACAAAGTACGTAAAAGTGTATATGGGAATATACTCAAAATGCTCGATTTGTAAAGAAAATTTGAACGGCGGTGATGAAGCATATTTGAAAGAGGTCACCGATGATAAACACAGGAAAATGACAATTGGTCGAGTGATGTGTCCGAAGTGCGCAGAAGAGGATAAGGAGGGAATTTATGGAACAAGAAAAACTGAAATATATAAATAAAATGGAAGAGGAGATTCGTCGGCTCAATGAGTTAATTAAATCGTATGAGAATGATGATCGGGAAAGTGATGCATACGATGAAGGATATGAAGTAGGACACAACGAAGGATACGACGAAGGGGTAAGTAAAGCAAGTGAAGAAGCGTTTAATATGGGTATAAAAGCGCTATATAATGAAGTAAAAAGCAAAATTGGTGATATAATTAAAACCTCAGAGTCAATTTCAGGAGAGAAAATAATAACAATAGATGAAGTTTTTGATGCTTTAGAATCAGCAAAGGAGGGAAAACTAATATGAAAATGAAATTGGTGGAAATGGAAACAAAAGATGCGTTGGAATTTGATAGCGAAGCAATGGAAATGATAAAGGGGATCGATTGGAAAAGCGACTATATGATGAGTTATGTAATTCCACGACTTCCTAAGTCATTAGATCAGAGGACAATAGTAAATGCACTTGGAAATATTCCCGATGGGAACAAGATTGTATTTCCTCGCAAACTAAATCTTAAGGATTTTGATGTGATGGAAAAAATCTTTAGATTAGCAGAGTTAGAATACAAATCGTATCATTCAGTGTTTTTAACAAACGATGGGTTGTCAATTAAATTCGACTATACCGATGGAATTTTCATAATGAAATTCTCAAGTGCATTTGAGTCCCTATTCCCGAAGAATCTCGAAGTTGAAGAGATTAAATTTAAGGGTAAGGGCGTTGGATTACCAATTAAGACACTAACCGATGAAGCGAAGCTTTGGAGGAATAAGGGAAGAGACGAGTTTATCAGAATTGCAGGATATGGACACGTGGATGGGGAATTTCAGGAATACAAATTGTTTAGAACACGTGGATTCAATCTGTTTATTCCGCTTCTTCATCCTGAAAATCACGAGATAGCGGCAGAGTTACCAAAGCTTCCTAATAACTATGAAAGATTGGTATCTAACGAAGGTGGGAGAATGTTTGACATAGCGGCTGTATTTGCGAGGTATTACAAGAACGCTTTTGGAATAAAGACAACCTCAATTTTGGAGAGTGTAGCATAAATGAAAAACAGTATAATAAGTGTTGGAATGGAGTTAGAAGGTTCGTTTGTCGGAGACAAGACAAGATCGCAAAGGGAACGATGGTTGATGAATTTAGCAGAAAGCTGTGACATTCACAACTTTGATATAGGTGACGATGGTTCGGTTGCGGTTTATGGTTCTTCTGATTGTAGAGATATAATCAATGGAGAACTTCGAGGTTGGGTTGAAATAGAGAACATCAATAGCTTATTTGAATTTGTAAAAGAATGTTTCAATGACAGCTTTACGCAAAATGACTCTTGTGGGAATCATATACACGTAAGATTTAAAGACGACTATGCGGCACTTCACGTTTTGAGTACTCCTCGATCTTGGGAAATGTTCAAGATGGAATACGAAGCATACAGTCAATTTAAGAGCAAGAAATACAAAAACAGATTGACAAATCACTATTGCTATCTTAATGAAAACAGTTTTAATTCGAATTGGATTGAAACAAATCGATATAGCGGATTGAACATTCTATCATATTTTGAACAGCAAAGGACTTTAGAAATCAGGATTCTTCCCTATGTAGTAACAGGCGAGGAATACGAGGAAAACGTGAAATGGTTGCTTGAAACAATTACAAAGATTGTGAACTCTGAATTTAACATAACATACGAGAAGGAATTTAAGAAAGAGTCATACGGAAAATTGGCGCAAAGGATTTAAGGAGGAAAATAAAATGTGTTATAACGCAATAATATATGGAGACGAATTTGAAAAGTATCTCGGTTCGATATTTGAATACGAGACAAGAACAAACAACGATGGGTTTTTCATTGAGAAGAACGGTAAAATAGTTAGAACGATAGATAAGGAAGTTGGGAAAACTGCGCTTCTTGAAAAGAATAATGGTGATTATCAGCATTTTCACTTTAGAGCAGTATCAGCAGGTTCACACGATGAGGAAAACGTACACGGTTGGGAATGGTACGGATTTAGAGTGTCGCACAATGGATCAGCATCAGGTGGAACAAGTTGCGGATATTATGAAACAGCTTGGAGAGATTATGCAAATGGCAAATATTATCCTTCATCGATGTATAGAGACTACGATTATGATTACGATGTGACGCTTTCTAATAAGCTTTACAGCGAAGCAAAACCAGTTTCGCATCATATTGATACGGATTCGTTGGAATTTCTGAAATCGGTTGAAGTCCCGAAGGAATTTACCGACGATGAAATCATAAGAGTATTTCAGGAAGCAATAAAGAAAACTTCTCTATATGGAGTTCTTTACGTGTCAAAAAAGAATAAATCATACGTATTTTCATCGAGAAAGAAAGTCCACATCTATATGGCGAGCGAAGGTTCACTATATGTATCTAATGAGGAGATAAGTTTTACTCAGAACAAAACTGTAACAATTCCCGATGGAACTGAACTCACTTTTGAACGTTCAAACTTCTATCACGCTACTATTTACAATGCGGCAATGGTGATAGATGCAGGGAAAATTGTGAAGATTGTAGATGCACCGAAGGAAGAGGTTAAAACGTACGGATTTAAAACTACCAAACCATCTACTACAAACACAGATAAAAGCATAGCTGATGAAATTAATTCCTCTTATCTCCCTATGAAATATAGAGGACAATCTAATTTTTTAGACCACTCAAAATGGGAACGGAAAAACGCATTAAAAACTATCGACAATATAATAAATGGGATCGTGGTGGTGACCGATTCCGTTTTGCAGAAAAACGAGTTCGCAATATCAGACGAAGGCGTAATAAATACAACCGTTATTGAAGAGGAACTTCAACAACAAGACACAAACAATTGGGCAAATACGTTAAGTGCATCGTATATAAAACTGAACAAACGAGAACGCAAATCAATAAAGTCTACGTTGTTTGTTATGGATTTTGAAGCTTTAGCGGGATTGGAAGCATTTTGCAATAAAGAGAGAAACTCACTTCCTACAACGTTTGTAGATTGGGTTCACAAATTCTATACTCGTGGTCTTTTACTTCTCGCTGAGGAATTTGAGTGAAAACGTTATTAACTTGAGAGAAATGGAGGAATAACAATGACAAAAAATACAGAATTAATATCTAAATTAGAGCAAACATATCGTGGGGTTGAAGCAGATTATAAGCGTGTTGGTAAAGCATTGCTTGAAAGAGGATATATTGCAGATTATAAACGCACAAAAGAAATCGTAGAATATGAAGAACATCCTGAATATGAGGAAGCAAGGAAAGTAGATTTGTTAAATCGCGCTATACAAAGAACAATTAGTTTTATCGACGGATTGGAAAGAAAGATGTGTAATATAACACTTCACGGCGAAGATGATTAATTATGGACAACAAAATAACTTCATCGATAACAACACGGATTTTTATTTACATCCTCGGATTCGTTGCCGCACTCTATTTTCATTATATGATTCTGTTTTGGTTTATACTCGTTGTGTTTTCTGTTGATTTCTCCGTTGAAATGTTTGGGACAATTGTTGTAATATGGTTCTATATGACACCAGAAGATGAGGAGGAACGACCACAATGAAATATTTTCAGCGCAGATTGCAAAAGAAATTGTATGATTTAGAGCAAACAAATCGTCTTGAAATATTCTTAAATAATCGACCAATTGATCCTATAATGCATAAACGTATAGGAGAACGTGATAGATTAATTGAAAAATATGTTCGCAAGTATGGTGTAGACGGGTTCATACGACAATTTGGTGCGAACAAAAATCAAAAGGTAACACTCGGTTTATTAATGGGAGGTGGAAAATTTGGAAATAGGTAATATAGGCGTATATAGAAAAATGGACGACGACAACTTTTCAGTTTTGATTAATGCAGTTATGGATTCAATATGGGCGTTGGATTCTCTCAGAATAACATTCATTGATGCATTTAGCGGGAAACGATTGTTGTTTATAAAAGATGATGATGAAAGTGGACAGCTTATAGCGTGGTTGTTTTTTACAGATACGGGATATATATCGCATCTGTATGTTAAGGATTTATATCGCAATCAAGGATTAGCTCAAGTTCTGATTAACAAAGTTCTTGATTTGACACCGACTGCAAGATGCCATATTGAAGTTACAAACTTAGCGATGTTGAATCTGATTCGAAGTAAATATGATGTTATCGAGGAATCTAAATCTATATCGCGAAGTGGACGACCATTGGTTAAAATTGAGTGGACTAAAAAGGTGAATAAAATTGTTGAGACTTCTCAGTGAAAAATTAACAAATGAAACATTATCACTTAGAGAAATTCAGCTATTGATTAAGAAACTATTTGAACAAATAGAGGATTTGGAATCGCAAATTAAAAATGTGAAAGAACAGCGCGTGGTAAGCGCAAATGATGGAGATGCGGATTATGACTGGACACGCAGAATTTAAAGCAATGATATACGATGAGATTGTAAGACGAGGCGCAGTGTTTTCTATATATGAGTTTAGTAAAATTACGGGGGTTGGAAACGACGAGATTGTTATTGAAATTCTCAAAGAACTTTTATATGAAAAGCGCATTACAAGGTTACCAATTGGAGGTTTCGCCGCAATATGAAAAAATTTCCACGTTGTGATTTATGTGGGGAATATATAGAAGGAGAAATAACACAAAGCGTTAAGAAAGGAAAAACTATGAAGCTATGTGAAATGTGTGCATTGGAGAGTGAATATAATGAACTGTAAAGCTTGTGGAGAAAAAATAAATATCGTGTATGTTAAGATGAAGGAAGGCGTTTTTCATCAATCGCCTAAATGTATCGGGAACTTATTTTATGATATGCTCGAAACGGAATTAGAACAACACAACATACCGAGCGGAATCGCACCGATGTGCTCGGAACACGATATTGACGTTGTTGAATTTGGTGATGAAGAAGATTGTATTATGTGCGGACGACCTTGCAAAACTAAGGTAGTTTACATTCCGATCAGATATGAAATCACAAACTTTTATTAAGTCGTGTGGAATATGATTCTATGCCGTTTGGGAAATTCAAAGATTGGGATGATTGTATTTTAAAGATGCGTAAGTATTATTCAAAAGAGGTGGCGGAAAAAGTGTGTGGTAAACTGAAAGCGGAATTAGAAAAGGATCAACTTGGAAGCGTTGGGTTTGGTGGAGTTATAGATGCTAACACTCAAATAAAACAGAGGTTTAAGGGGAATAAAAAGAAAGTTAATTTCTATGGGAACAGTGGTATGATTAATTCTCCCGAACAAGTGAATAGGTGATATTATGAATCTGCGAGAACAACTTATGTTACCGTGCATTTGCGGACATAAACCGAGCGACCATCCGATTTTTAAAGTCGATAAGGGAGTTAAGATGGAATGTACGCTATGCGAATGCAAAAAATATACAGTAAGGAAACCTGATCCTCAAGTCAATGACAAGTCAAAACAACCGAAGTGATGTGGTTAGATCGCGCATAGTAAAACGATAATGGGGTTGAAGGTATAATTATGTGGATGTCATTTGTATGTTCACAGTCGATTTATAAACGAGTCAATTATATAATTAGGGGAAAATAAAAGGAGGAATATGATATGCCGTACTACAAAATAGATTATGGAGAAAACGATGAGAGTTTGAATTGCATCGCGCTAATAGATTTGAGAAGCGCATTGGATGTCACGAAGAAGTTAGAGGAGTATCGTGATGGGGATTTGCGGTATGAAAATTCTGCGGATATGTTTATCAGTTGGCTTAACGAACAAGGCGTGAAAGCGGAAATCGTGGAAGTTTCGGGAGTTGTAGATTTTTAGAGGTGAACCTATGGTAAAAGTAAATCCGTATGATGAACAGTTAAAAGCACAGAACAATTTGAAAGCAAGCTTGTTAATGGATAAAGAGTATTACACAAATCAACTTAACTCGCTATTGAAGCAATTGGGTTATATGTTTTTGGAAAAGAAATTAGATAGCATAGAACTTATGTATATACCGAGCAATTGGTTGCGATTATATCAACCTTATCAAAAAAGAAAAAACTATATCAATAATCTTAAAGATACAATACATTGGTTGAGCAAGACATTTCAGAAATTAGATCAATGCGAAAAAGAAATAATCTATCTGACGCGGGAACGCGATAAGTTAGAATATATAAAATGCGAGGAGCGTGGAAAACGTGAAACAAGAAACAAAAGATAAACTGTTGGTGAATGCGACTTTCGATGTGATTGCGCTGTTTGTCCTGATATTTAACGGATTCTATTATCACGACCTCGGCTTGTCGATTCTTGAATTTCTTATGTTCGAGGTTCTTTCTATTCTATCTATAATTCCGGTGTTTGGATTAGGACTTACGATAATAGGTCAGTTATATTATAACGTTGCACCTATTACGCCGCTTATCATAATCGCGTGGTTTCTTATAATGTGGGTTGTAATCTTAGAGTGGTTAGGAATTACTCTTAGATTTCTTGCGGGGGGATTGAAATGGATACAAGATTTGTAGAATTAGAAGTGTTTTTGGAGAATCTCGGATTTAAAATAAAGAGTTTGCGTGCGAAGTATGGGAACTGCGAGTTTGTAATTCCCGAAGGAAAGGATATTCCTATCGTATGGATGTTAGATATATTCCGTGCAGGGTTGATGGATTACAAGCACGATAAGTTAGGACGTGTATATACTATTAAGTTCTTTCCTGAGAAGGCGAGACCGTGATTGAAAATATAATAGCAATCGCGATCTTCGTTATTGTGGTAATTTGGGCGTGGTTGATGTTTTCTGGTGCAGACGACGAAGAAAATGAACGAAACAAAAAGTTATAAGGATTGAAAGGATGTAGGGTGAGAAAATGTGTGAGGAGTGTATAGTAAAACTAAACGAATACGAGTGCAATTGTAAGTGTCAAATGTCGTGGGTCAATGAGTATAGCGTGTGTAGCATTTGTAATCACACGATAGATGGGGATGATGAAATATGAAGCTGTTTTCAGCAGAAATAACCGAAACAAATTCGACGCTATCAGATTATTGTAGTACGTTTTTAACAAAGATAATCGTGATAGCGGACGATATAGAAGAAGCAACAAAAAAAGTAGAAAAACGAATAGAGGAAATCAAAGCCGAAAGAATGAAAAACAAAGAGAAAGACGACGAGAGAGCACGGAAAGTAAAAGAGGAAAACCCAAATCGTGATCCGCTTGTATATGATTTGTATTCTCGAAGCAAATACCGCATAGAAACAATTGACGAATATCCTACTGGAGTTATGGAAATATATTACACAGGAACGGGATGAAAATGTGCAAAGATTGTAAAGTATATCTGATAAAAGAATGTCTATGTCCGTGTCAAGATATGGACGTGAAAAAGGTGAACGATAGCGACTATTGTAATATGTGCTATCACGAAATGAAGGAAATAAAAAAGAACGTGAATGAAGTATTAGATGATGCGTTCGAGGAGAATTGGAAAGAACTTAAAGAAGAACGCGAGGAGTCTTATAAAATCGTGAAAGAGAATTTAGCGCAGGAAGCATTCATTCTATTTACCGCGGGGTTTATGAGTTGCTATGAGTATTATGTCAAAAACAAAGAGGGAAGTTAGATGAAGTATTTTTCAGCGTTCACGGGAGTCGGAGGATTCGACTTAGGGATGCCGAAAAATTTAATATCCTAAACGCTATATTGTGCGTGAGGGATGTTATGTCAAGGTCAAAGAATCCGAAATTTTTAGATGAGAATGGTGACTGGGATAGGAGAAAATATAAGAAATACTGGAATGAAAACAACAAGGAGAAAATATCTGAGTGGTTTCGTAAAAACAAAGAACGCGTTGCACCTATAAAGATAATGCGAGAAAGAGCAAGACGCGATAAAATTAAAGACGAAGTGCTTTCACATTATAGTAATTCAGATTATCCGGTTTGTATTAAATGTGGTTTTGATGATATACGTGCTTTGAGTATAGATCATATTAATGAAGATGGTAGCGAACAAAGAAAACATCTCAGTGCCGCGAAGCACGGAGGAGCACGATTCTATAAATGGTTAAAAAATAATAATTATCCTGATGGTTATCAAACGTTATGTATGAATTGTCAATTTATAAAAAGGATAGAGCACAATAGAGAAAACTGATAGAGGTGTAAAAATATGAGTGTGATAGAACTGAATGACAAAGCACGAACGCTATTCGAATATGTTTGGAACGCGAAAGTGAGTGGACATAAAGAAGAAATGTTCAAGTGGTTTCAAGCGGGATATTTCCGAGGAAGAGCAGATGTCTCATCGGACGCAAAAAAGAATCCGCCGTCGATAAATACGTACGTAGCTGAAAACATACACATAATCAATTATGGGTTGGTAACAGCAATAACAAGAGCAGAGACAGCGGATGAAGCGTGGAAAAAGATAATTGAATATGTGCGAGATATGTATGGAGATTCGTATGCGTTTGATTATACTGCATTCGGAAACGTATATCAAATGGGGAACGATGATTTGTTTGCATACGTTGAAGATAGATTTAAAAGAAAGAAAAGAATGGAGGGAGAGAACAATGATAAGTGAGAAAAAAGAAAAAGTGAAAGGAAAGAAAAAAGAAAGCGACGAAATGCTTGCGAAGTTGGCGCAGAAAGAAGGAGTGGGTTTGATTACACTCAACATACCACCATACCTTAGAATCAAAGATATGTTAGATTATCTGCAAAGTGAAATATCGATGTCACTGAACATTCAAAACGACGCGGAAATGAACATTATAGTAAAGAATCTTATGACAGCTTATACGCTTACGAGAGCACTTACACAACTTAGAAAAGCGAAGCGATTTGGATTTAGAATATTCGTGGAAACTGAAAATGACTACTGGGTATACTTTTCGAAAGACGATGGGATGTTATTTAAAGTAGATAATCACTTTGATGTTTCAGACAAGATTAAAGATAAGCTAGAAGTATTACTAATAACATCGAAGTGATTACAATGATTTTCAATTTCACCAACATAGTTTTATTTCTATCCGCCGCGCTAATTTTTCAAGCGGGGTGGATGATTGATTTTAGTTTAACGGATTCTGTATATATTCCGTTTTTCTTCAAGACCTATCAGATCAAAGGTACTACGTGGTTTAATATAGCATACTCTTATTTGATAGCCGCGGGGATTCTTATATTAATTTCCGTTAGCAGTAATTATTTCATTCCGTTCTATTTAATTTATTTAGCATTGATTACGTGGATTTCAATCAATCGTTGGATGTATTTAGATAACAAGATTAATCTCACGACTTATGGACAAAGATATAACTTGCTTTTCTATTCTGCGGTTTTAGCGTTGGTGGTTGGATTGTTTGTTTCTGGTGTTTTCTAATGGGAAAAGAAACATATTCTATTTATCAATGTAAATGTGGAAAATTTTTCAAAGGTAAAATCAATATTGAAAGACACATTTCTAGAAACGAAATTGGTAATCATTGCATCTCAAATGTTAAATGGATAAATTATAGAGGGGAGGAAATTAAATGACAGCGGGTTTGTTAGACATCGTGGTGGTTATAATACCATTGCTCTTTATGTTCTTAGCTGGACGAATGTTAGATATAAGTTGGTCGGGTGATATGTATACAAGAGGAGTTTGGTATGAACCTAATGACAAGAAAAGTGATAATATACCAACGATTGGAATCTTTTATCTTCTCGCACTTTTTGTAGCTATGGTTTTTGTCACAGTAATTTATGGTTCGAACCGACAGATTGTTTTTCTTTTAGCAATTTACATCCTTGAAATGCTAGGGATGATCGCGATTTTGGAAGAGACAGCGAGCTATATGTATCGGGAAATAATGACGGAACAATATTACGATGCAATTACTATGGTCTTTTATTTCTTAGTTATATTATATTTACTGAGTTGGATAAATCTAGGAGTGATATGAATGAAAGAATATGAATTAGCGGGTGAATTTGAAAAACTATTGACGAAGAAAATTGACGAATTGATTTATGACAATCAAGACGCATATACCAACGGAATAATAAAAGAATACTATGCGGGAGAAAGAGAAGGGTTGGAAGCAAGCTTATTTATAATGTTGGATGCTCTTGCGTCTATAAAGCGGAGGAGGATTTGAAAATGGAAAGCGTAATAGAAAAAGCGAAAGTAATTGTAGATGGACACGTGAATGATAGAGATTTGGGAAGAGAACGGTCGATGAAAAAGATTGTCAATGTGTTCAACAAATTAACGGGGAAGAATCTATCTGAGCACGATGGGGATGTCTTTATGGTGTGTTTGAAATTGGTTCGAATGCAATTGGACAAACTCGGAGAGGATCACTACGTCGATGCAATAGGATATTTGCAGATGGCGTTTGAAGCAAAGGAGGAATAAATATGGAAGAAGTGTTATGTTTAGCGGGTATTGTAGTAAGAGGTAGTACGCGTTGGTGTGAACTTCCTAAATATCACGAAGGTTCTCATATTGCTAAAGGGGAAGATTTTGAAATAAGATGGAAAGTTAAACCCGAAACGAGTCGTCCAATTGACGATTGGTTTAAAGATTTGAAGGAGGAATAAGTATGAATAAAAAATCAGAATGGGTTTGTGGCGAATGTGGGTATCATTTACCTAAAGGAAGCGACTTGCTAAAGGTGTGTCCGAATTGCGATGCATTCGGAAAATTCGAGAGAGCGATATAATGGAAACACGAAAGGAACACTTTGAGCGCGTTAATAAGAAAGTGGCGAAAGAGATCAATAGATTGTTATTGTATGAACTCGTTTGGATTAATACGGCAGAGGGGTTTGATTATTGGGATGAGGTTTCTAGAAAGCTTAAGCGGATTGAGAAAGAGGGATTTTAAAGAGGTGAAGCAATGAGATATAGCATATTGGTATGTACGAAATGCGGGTATCAACTTCATAACAAGAAGCTACCTTCGATGATCTGTCCGAATTGTGGAAATAAACTTATGGGAATGACGCGGTTCGTATGGGATAAAAACTATAGAGGAGAAAGTCATATAAGGAGACAGAACAATGACAGTTACGTTTTCTAAATCAGAAATGTTTGAAGGAAAGTTTTTTATTGTTATCTTAAAGGAAGATTGCGCGGAACGTCTAAATATAACCGCGTATTTATCAAGAGAAGAAGTAACACAACTTTCTGAACAAATGAAGGAGCTAGGAGTATAATGTGTTATCAGTGTTCCTCAGACGGTTGCGGATGTCTTTGTGTTTTTACGGAGGCATCTACAATATATACAATTTATATACCAACCGATAAAGTATGTATGTTCTGTGGTCATTGGAGAAATTATAAAGCCGACAGTTGTCTTGCGGCGGGAAGTGATAATACATTACAATATATAAATCAGAAAGTGAGCGAATGATAATGAAAGGTAAGATGTGCGGTGGTGTTAAGTATGTGTAAGAAATGTATAATAGTATATCCTGAGAAAAGGTGTAGATGCAAATGCGATACGTTTTGGAATGGTGGAAATGAACGTTGTGAGAATTGCGGTCATTGGATAAACGATACAGTGATTGAACGTAATAAAATTGCAAATTGGGTTGGAGCGCTTTTTATTTCTTTAGATGCTGTATTGGTTTATTATATAGGAACAACCGACCCAGTTGGTATATCTCAATACGTAGATATTCTTATAGGAGATTTCATTTTGTTTGCGGCGTTAGAATGTTTTTGGGTAGGTCGTAAAAGGAGGGAGTAAAATGTTGAAAATGTGTGATGTGTGTGAAGGAAAAGGAACGATAGGTGAAGAAGTGTGTGCTCAATGCAACGGAACTGGAAATGTTCACGTTAGAGGTAAGAAACGTACCGGACGGATTGTATCTTACGGAGAAGATGGTATTCGGTGGGATGTGATTCAAAAAAGCGATATAATCGATTTGAGCGGAATCAATATAGATAATTTTTCGGGGTTTGAGTATCACATTGATATGAAGAAGCATTTACTAAACGAAATAGTATCTGTAATTTTCGCTCAACAGAAAGCAGACGTTGATCACGATGCAATGTTTATAAGTTATAAATTGTATTCGGGGTTGGTAGATTATAACACTACAATGTTTTCTACATTTATAGGTGAGAAAAAACTCGGAGCATTTGTTCTGCCGACCATTTACGGAAGATATGTTTTCTTCCACAATAAAGAGGACGGTTTAGTTTTGTTTGTAAATATAAAAAAGGAGGGATTGTATGAGGAATGAAAAAGAAACAATAGAAAGGATATTGGAGGATTGCAAATTAGAATATGAGAGAGCGAGTGGTATGTTCCCGCAGTTTAACTCACCGCACGAAGGATACGCAATATTACTCGAAGAGGTCGACGAACTTTGGGATGAAATCAAAGGAAATAAGAAAGAAGGTGCGCTTGAACGAATGAGGAAAGAGGCGGTTCAGGTCGCGGCTATGGCGATGCGGTTCATAGAACTCATCGATTACACCAACGACGCACTAGATGATTATATACGCTCGCTCGAAGCTGAATATAAAACAGAATATGAATCTCTCGACAAAGCGGAGAAATTCTAATGGACTTATACAGATTTGATATAATGGTCGCCGACTACTTATACGATTACATTGCGCGGACTGGTGATTGGGCAAAAGCAGAACGGATAGGGGAGAGGATTAGTAAAGAGATACATGAACTCCTGAACTCAGAAGTGTGGGACGACAAATGGTGGGGTGAAAGATGAGAAAAGAATTACAGGATAAATTGTTTAAGAAATACAAGTTTTTAGAAAAAAGTGCGGAAGCAGGTACTATGTTTTCCGCGTGCGGGATAGAATGCGGCGATGGATGGTTTGACTTAATCGATCACCTATTTGCTGAAATGGAAGAAATATCACCCGAAATCTTAATAACACAAATGAAATCGAAGTTTGCTTCGTTGGATTTGAATTTTAACTGCGGAACTGATCTTGAGAAATTTATATCGCTTTCCGTAATCGTTGATGAGTATACAGAAAAAAGCAAATGGATTTGTGAAAATTGTGGAAAACCGGGGTCGCTCAGAAGCATTCGCGGATGGTTGAAAACATTATGCGATAAGGATTATAGAAAGGAAGAAGATGAAATGAATACAATGTTTCCATTAGAGGATAGAATATTTCCTAAACCGAAGAAGGAGAAAATTGAATGAATATAAAAATTAAAGACAATGAAATACAGATAGATATGGGGGGCGATATATTAGTACACGCGTCGAACGAACCGATGTTCACGACAGATAAAGACCACGTGATAAAGTTTGTCGGGAAAGAAAGTAACGTTGTGAATGTAGAACCGTTTTACACTGTAGCAATAATGAAATACCTGAAAGGAAAGAAGCGCGTTTCGAAGGGTGAATTATGATAGATCAAACACCGCGCGACATTGCGAAAACGCTTTTCGAATTAGTACCGAAGGAAGAGGGTGACGTTTGGTACGAACCATTTAAGGGAGAAGGTGCGTTTTATGACTTGATGCCTGAACCTAAGTTCTACTCTGAAATAAACGAAGGTTTAGATATGTTCGAGAACACTCAGCGTTGCGATAGAGTTGTTACGAATCCTCCCTTCGCGATTGTTATAGATAGGAAAAAACAGAACGGAACTATCGCGACTTTAGAGAAATGCTTTGAGGTAACAAACAAGTCTGTATCGTATTTGATAAACTTGAAATGCTTGAATGCTCTCACGCCCGTGAGGTTAAAAAGATACAGCGACGCGGGATGGAACATAACGCGCCTACATATTATCAATATACCTCTGTGGTTCGGTCGGTATTATTTTATCACTTTTGAAAAAGGAAAACCCTCAATTATAACCTTCTGATATGACTAACTCGCTCACTATCAAACGATATGATAGTGGGTGGTATTATTTTATGTTGAGGGGAAAGAAAATGCAACAGTCGATTTATAAAAGAGTCCCGAATATTAATCAATCAACGTGTTCAAGATTTGCAAGACTGTATCGTCGTAGGTTTCGATTATAAGCGTCACTGTTCCCTGCGAGATTTGCATACCCGTAAGTATGAGGTTGTTCAGAATTGTTCCGTCTGCGAATTGCAGGTTATATACGTACGGTGCACCCTCCTTGTCAAGCTTCGCAAGATTGTAATATCCGAACGTTATAATGTCAACCGACCACTGTCCCTGTGAGTATGTCGAACCGACGTTGTTTGCGAAAGTATCTAGCTGTGTTTGCGTGCCGCTAGGAAGTGATAACCAACCGCTACCAATGTTTCTTACTGGTGTTCCTGCACCGTAATACGCTGAATATGATTGGTTATTAATGGTCGCTTCGACCTGAACGCTTCCGTAGTTACTCACGACGTTGTACTCTTTACTTGAAACAACGAATACTGTATTCTCTACGAGAGTCGTCGAAGGATTTGATAGCTGGTAATTTAAGAGCAAGAGGTTGTTCTCGCTATCAACTACTAAATTGTAATTGAGAAGCGAAAGCAATTCGAGAATTGGTTGCATTACGCTTTTACCATTGAAATCGACCGTGAATGTTGTATCGCCGACCATTGATTGAATCTTTGAAGTTCCCAATGAAGTCTGCGAAGCAAACGTTGTTATCATCGAAGTGAGCGTTGAGGTTACAGTGTTTGCTATAATCTCTGCAAGTTCCCATAAACCATCGTACGCTACCACCGTATATTCATAATCAGAATACTTCGTTATCGTCCTTATATAACCAGTGAATGCAAGATTCCCGCGATAGAAGAACTGAACGAGATTCCCAAGCGACAAAGAACTGAGATCATTCTTAGCAACTCTGAACGTAACATTGCTTGCGGCGTTTATGTTCCTCGTAAGCGTGATAGTATAAGCACGAACCGCATTGTTTGATATATAGATTGTGAATTGCTGACCCCTGTTCGGTAATATATTAGTTGATGTAACTATATATGTATTGTCGATAGGTTCAACAACCTCATCAAACGACACGTCCAACGTACTTACAACGTCTATAGATATTGTATTCGTCTGATAACTACCTGACATACCATAGAAAGAATAACTACCAACCGCAAGACCAACTCCGGAAAAGGAATAAGTCGTTGCGTTTGTTCCTGTAGATACACCATTCTGATACCACTCAACGCTCGCGGTTGAAGTGAAAGTAACTGGATCACTTCCCGTTTCGTTGAATGCATAATCCTGATTCGAGGAGATAGCAATAGATTCTGGAACAACCGTGATAGTAATGCTCGCGGTTACATTGTTGCTGTTCGCGTCTGTGACTTCGACGCTGTAGGTTGTCGTCTCTGTTATTGTCGTGGAATATGATGATGTTGTTGCAAGTATATTAGTTGTAACTATGTACCACTGATACGATAGAGGATATGTACCACCAACAACCGTCACGTAGAGATTTATGAAAGAACCCGCGACAACGGTTGTATTGCTGGTTGAAATCGACGCGCTAAAGCTTCCGACCGTAATAGATAACTGATTAGAATAGACAGAGAAGTTAGTGTTGGTATCGTTTATCAGAACGAAGAACGTATAGACTCCAGCGGTTTGAGGCGCAACGAAGTCGTAAGATGTCGTCGCACTCAATTCAATCTGAGTACCATCAGGTTCTACTTCATACCATTGATAAGAGAAGCTACCACTTCCGCCGCTTACGTTTAAAGATAGCGCAATGGTGTTCCCTTCAAGTACAAAACTGCTAGGTGATGTCAATACACCAACCTGAACAGAACTAACTGATATAGAATAAACAGAACTCGTCGCGCTTTGACCTGATAAATTATCATAAACAACACAATAATAGAATAACGGTGAGGAAGATTCCACAACGAACGTATAAGACGATGCGGTTGAATCGACTTCTGTTCCGTTTGCACTATCTGATGTGTTAGAATACCACTGATAGTTATAACTTCCACTTCCGCCGCTTACATTCACGTAGATAGTTTGCTTTGCACCATAATTAACTGCTGAACCCAGCGTTGATCCGATAGAAATTGTAAGACCACCAACCACCGTTATATATACAGGTATAGATAAAACCACATTTCCGGTGATATTGTCTGTTATAACTGCAACAATTGTGTGGACTCCGTTCGTTGAACTTGTATAAACAAGAGAGTTGCTTCCGCTTCCAATGTCAGAACCGTTATCTTGCCACGCATAACTGAATTTACCTGAACCACCAGTTGTTGTAAGAACAATTGTTATATACGAACCAGCTTGAAGCGTTGCATTATTTGTGTTTGCACTTGTCGAAATCGCGGAATATACCGTTATGTTTCCGGTTGTTTCTGAAACTTGAGCGCTTGATGAGGTATCTGTTACTGTAACCGTGAAAGTTGTCGTTCCAGTTGTATCAGGAATGAACGTATATAGAGGACTGTTTACGTTAAGATTTGTTGAACCTTGTTCCCACGAATACGTATAACTACCACTACCACCACTTACAACCGCGTAAAGAGAAACATTCTGAGAAACGTCGAGGTATTGAGATTCGGTCGAAATTGTTACGGAAAAACTCCCGACTGTAACCGTAAAAACGTTGCTCTCCGTCGATTGAGAATTACTATCGGTCACGACGCAGTAAAACGTTATCTGTTCGCCGCTTGTAAATCCACTCGTCGGAAGTGTATAAGTATATTGGTAAGACGTTGCACCACTAATAGAAGAATAAGCACCACCAGAAACAGACATCCACCACTGATAACTGTACCCACCGCTTCCGTTGATTGCATTTACCTGCATTAAGGTAGATTGGTTTCCGTTAAGTGTAGCATTTGTTGTTTGCAATGTTGCAGACACATCGTAATCGACGGATGCACCGTTTAACCAACACTGAATTACTGTTATCGAATTTGGATAAGTAACAGAATAAGACATCGAAGCGTTGTTCAAGAATAATTGTTCAACCCCAGTTAGTGATACAGTAAAACTATAAGGTGAATTATCAAACAAAAATGAGTAAGTCACATCAACTGTCGCGTTCGTGGTAGCTGAAGAAGTGTAAGTGGTATTTGTTATTGCTGTACCGTTAAACGTTAAACTATAGCTTATTGTACCCATCGTACCAACGACGGGAAATATTTTAGAACCGCTAAAAGAAACAGAATTGCTCACTGTGCTTCACCAATTGTCAATGCGACCGATGCTGTCCACGCGCTCGGTGTTCCTCCGTTTTGCGTTATCGACATCTGTGTTACGTATCCCTGAAATGTTCCTATGTTGTTCATTGAACCTGAATAATAAGTTCCCCATTCCGACGAAAGATCAACCTCGTAAATGCTTCCGCTTGCATCACTGTACGTTGTTAACCACGCTGTAATATCACTCTTTGTGAGTATTGTCCAGTCTATTGTAAGCGTCATTGAAGCACCACCATAGTTAAGAAGGATAGGTTGGTTATTTAAAGGTATGGGAATTGTCGTCGCCATTACCTGTTTGGTTACACCAACGCTCGCGTTATTCGGGAATGTATAAACAGAACCAGTTGTGAGATTCTTTATCGCTACCAAGAACTGTTCCCCCTCAATTTATATTGTATTCTCTTATATATAACATCCGCTAACTGATTCACATCAACCTCGCGAGAAACGTTAGCGTGAACTGTAACCCCAAGATTGTTCGTGGTATTTTGTCCAGCTGGAACGACGACCTCACCTTTGTGGAGATACGCTAATCCATTAGAACCTATTGTTCCTCCTGTTTGTAATTTAGTTACTGATTTCAAAGCGTTAAGAACATCAGAACCCGCGTTAGATATTCCATTCGCAAAGAAATTATAGATTCCCTTTAAGATGTTATAAATATCCAAGAACACTTTTTGCATAATCGGAATGAACGGTTTAATTAACGAAACTAACAAACCAATCGCGGTTGATACAAGAATAATAACCGTCATAATCATAATTAGTGGTGTGGCTAACACTATACCGAGACCAATTATCACGTACATCAACGCTTTGATTCCGTCTATAAGATATGGTTTCAAATACGCTACCAACACACCAAGAATCGTGCTGATAACTTTAGACACCTGCATTATCTGTGTAATGAACTGCGGAAGATTAATCTGTCGAAGAATACTTGTAAAGAGCAATAGAAATGGAAGCATAATCGCCATAAACATAATCGCGGGAGGAAGGAAGAATATCGTAAGCAATTTCTGAATAATCTGCATTATTGCTTTTACTGGCGCTAAGTCCATAATGAACTTTAGCATTTTCGTAAGTATAGTTATTGCCGCTAACCCACCCATAACACCAATGCCCACACCTGCGGCGCTAAGACCTTCCCCTCCCTTTTCACCACCAACTATAGATTTAATTCCCGACTTCCCTAGAGCACCAAACCCACGTTTAAGCGAACTGAAAATCCCGCCACCGTGTTTATTGACCGCTTCGTGAATCTTTTGTAGATGCTTGCTTTGCACAATCGACTGCGGAATCAACCGCTTAAGACCATTAGAAACCCCAGATGTTAGATTTCGCGCGTGTTCAGAAATTTTATACTGTTTATTAAGAGTAATTAATCCAGCTTTCATACTGTTACCGAAGTTAAACATTCCCTTTCCAGAGAACCCCATTACACTCTTCAAACCCGTTAAATATTTTTCAACCGCAGATTCTTTATCCTTAGTAATTTGTTTGAGGTCTTTTTTAGCTTTCTCTAATCCAGCTAATTGTACCTCTAATGTTACCTGATAATCTGCCACTATCTCATCCTCCGGTATTCAGCTTCCTCTTCCTGCAAGTCGTCGCGCAACAGACGCATAATATACCCAATTTCTGAAAGCGACATATTTTTTAAATCGCTAGGCGGTATATGCAGTTGTTTAGCGAACACGTATTCAATCTCGTACGCTTGTTTCTTTTGTGTTGTCGCGAAAGGATGCATCTATTTCAAAGCTGTTTACTTTGCTAACAACCTGTTCCAGTTTCAATCCGTCCGACACAGAAAGCTTTAACAGTAAATCCTGCGGAACATCCGGACCTTTTATCGACTCTGAGATTAGAAGCTTTCTATAAAGTGACGTTTTCATTGTCGCTTTGGGAACTTCTCCGAACATTTCAACGACGCTCGACTTTTCCAAAATATTTAGATACGTATCGAACGTAATTTCTTTCACGTTTACAAGCAATTTCCTTCCTTCATAATTTACTTCAACTACTTCCATTTATTCACCTCACACGTATGCTACTGATATGTACGTACCATCAAATGATAGCTTATCCACAACCTCATCGACGGGTGGAACTTCCATTGAACCTTCGTTCCTGACCATTCCAGTAATCGTAAATGTATAACCACCAATAACCAACTTGAGTTGATCAGCGAGAGTAACTTCTGTTGCGGCAGAGTCAGCTTCGAAAATTGTTCCCATTATATCAGAATCGTGATAAACCGACAGAGTTCCATCGACTTTAAACTGTTTCAAATAGTATCCCTGATATGTTAATTCGCCCAATCCGTATAGAAGTTCCTTGCTAGTTGTAATCGTCATATCCAGTTCCTGAATAGGAGTACTAAATCCTGCAAGCGTTGTACCGATTTGCACGGTTGCATCCTTCCAAGTAAGAACATTCGTCGGTGGAGTTACACTTATACTAGAAGTTGGCGTTGTTGTAGATTCCTGCGTTCCTGTTCCAGTAAGAGTTACCTGAGCAATTGCACCTTGCTTCACGTTGAGTTTAGCTGTATCAAAAACAATACCAGAAACAGAATACATATCATACGCAGAATAATACGATTGAATATTTGTATATCCAGTCGCAACCGTTAACCCCGGAGTCCAAGCTGTATTATATCCGCTTGTATTAGGTGTTCCACCTGTTAATACATAATCCAACCAACCCGCTGATTCCGCAGTGTCGTCCGTAAGATAAAAATCCGAAGAAACATCCACCGAAACTCCTTTCGAATACCAAGCTTCTGGATATCTTTGTCCGAGAGTATAAACTGGTTCAAAGTTATTCTTTATCTCATAAGTCGAAAGCTTCATTCCTGCGCCGAGTGTTCCATAATTGAGACCACTTCCCGCATTGAAAGAAGTCTCACTTCCAAACTCAATAAGAAAATTACTACCTGTATATATATTTCCCATATTCGCTCAATAACAATAGCATTATTAAAGTTAATTATATCTCTATGTATGAAAATCTCGATAGCAGATCACGAAACAGAAAATCTACCTGCAAGCCTTATATTTAGCTTTCAAGAGAAAGAAACACGCGTTTATATTACGTGTCCTCGATGCTTACATAAAATCCCAATAAACACACATATAGATATCAACGGCGGAGGAATTTCTCTGCACATTTCGATAAAATGTAGATATTGCGAATCACATTACAAACTGGACGGAGACGAAATAATTGATTCTAAGGATTAAAGTTGATAAGAAACAATTAGACGAAATGGGAAAGGATTTAGTAAAGAACTTCCTGAACACCACGCGAAATAATCTTATCGATGAATTTGTAAAACCCACAGGGAGACCGGGGAATTTTCCATTGGTTTTTCACGGAAGATTACTACAATCAATAAAGATAATGAAAACAAGCGCGACTTTAAGATATAGAGGAAAATACGCACCATACATAGAATACGGCGCTCATCCTCGATTTATGCCACCTAGAGAAAAAATAAAGACATGGGTTCGCGTTAAACTCGGAATACGGGGAAAGAAAGTGGATAGAGTCGCGTTCTTCGTTGGGAGAAAAATTAAGAAGAAAGGAACGCCGAGATTCGAACCGATGCTTCACGCACTTCAAAAAACTTTCGACGATCCCAAAGCAGTGAAACGGAAATAACCACCCCATTAACTCGCTCACTGTAAAACGAAATCGACCTCTGAGGTATTATTATATCTCCCTCTATACCTCACTCACCATCGATTTATAAACGAGTCAATTATATAATTAGGGAATTATAAATAGCTTGAATTTCCCCCATCATATCACGCTCGTTTTCACTCAACGGTTTCTTTTTCAAACGTCTGAGTACTAATTCCGTAAATAGACGGAACTCTGCATCTTCCAAATCATTTATGAAATCCACCCTCCACTCAAAATCTTATATCCTTTAATATAGATTTCCAAGTCTTTCGTCCGGTCGTGAAGATACGCCCACTCCGCAGGAATTTCTATACCACCGATTCCCTGCGAAACCACTGCGGTGTAACGTTCGTTGCTCAGGAACATTTCAGAAGTCTTTAACAATGCAAGTTCATAAACGTAAGGATCGATGTAAGCACCCGCTGTTCCGTTCGCAACGTTCGCCATCTGATTGTATCCGTATTGATACTGCACCATCGCTTCATAACCCATCCACCAGTACCAACCCATTATGTAGATTATACCGTCTAGATTATCGACCCAATACTGAGAGAAACGTCCTTCTGTGAAAACATTTACCCACTCCTGATAAAAGTTTCCATTCCAGATTAAAAGCGATTGAAGCGTCTGCGGTTGTGTTGATAACGATTGCTGAGAACCGAAAACAACTGGATATACCGGCGCCATTTCTAAATATATCGGCGCACCAATCAAATACAAACCATAAGCCGCATACTGACCTATAGATTTCATTTCGTACCCGCTATAGAAATTGTGATAACCATCAGTTAGAGTAGATTTCAAACCCCAAGTCGTGTTTGCTAATCTATCAATATATTCACAAACGAACGGGATTATAACATTATCTAACCACGTAATATCATCCGCAGATGCGGTGTTGGTAATCTTTAGATAACTAAGAACATCAGAACTCTGAACATAAGATTGACCACCATTAAACGTACTCACCATAAAAAAGAAATCGCGACTAAGATATAAAATTTAATGTTAATCGACAACTTTGTCGTTAACACCAATCCAAGTCACAGAGGTGGTAGGTTTCCCAATTGTCGTATCAACTGGTGCAGTACTCCACGTTATATACGGATAGATTATCGGAGGATAAAATTTCGGTGCTGTCATTTTCTCAACTGCTTCCGCAACCTCGTCGGGTGAACCATTTATCTCTATAGAAACTCCATTAACAAAAAGTTTAGCTTTCACAATACCACATTATAAAGAAATATAAAAAGATTATGAAGGAAAAAAATTAGATTCCTTCAAGAATAATATATGCGTCAGTCGCAACACCCGTCATCGACGCTGGAAAAGTTATTGAATCGACGGTAACAGTTATAGTCATTCCCGTTCCATTCTCAACCGTAAAAGGTGTAAAAGAGAATGGTGTGGGGAAAGTTATTACCTGTGCTGTAGCGCTTGTGTTCTCATAACCATCTGCATAGACGATTACTTTCTTATATCCTGAACCCCTAAAAGGTTCTGAATACATAAGAGAACCTGCGGTTGTACCCGCAAGCGTCTGAACACTGTTTGCAAATCCCGCATTGCCAACATCGAACCCTTTGGGTGCTACTGCTCCCATAACGGTCGTTCCGTTTGCCGCGTGATCTGCAGTGATTGTTCCCAGCGTTTCGCGCTGGTCTGCATAAATATACATATTTGGATTCATAGCATCACTCTATGTCTCTGATCTTTCCCTGAGCCCCAAAGAATTTACATACATTCTCAAGAATGCTAAAGTAAAGACCTTCGTAAGCAATGTTGTTCAACAGTATGAAGTCCCTGTCGGTTGTTTCCAGATAGCTTGTAGGTTTAAGAACCTGTACTCCAAGACGAGCATCGCCGTACCCCTCAGTATCGGTTGTGTCTAGGAAATAGACTCTTGAACTTCCGCTTGTTCCAGAATCAAACGAACCAGATGTAGCATCTGTTGGAGTGTTAACTGCTTCGATCAGAGGTACACCATACACGCTTGCAACCCTTAGTCCAGCATCGACACCAGTTACGGTTTCAATTCCGTTAAGTCCAGTTTGCAGGAACATTTCTCCCCAGTTAAGATATCTTAGCTGGTTGACGTATATACCCTGTATCAGAGCATACGTATCGTATCCTGTAACTATTGCATTCGTTCTGCCTCCATTGTACCTTATACCCTGTAGAGTTTCTCGTATGAGATCATCTGTAAGAGCGCCTAGAGTTCCAAACTCACCAGAAGCAGATGCGACGTATGAGTCGAAAGTACTTGCTCCACCTGACCTATCAATTGCACCATTCCAAGGGTTTATTACGCTTGCAAGTGTAGGTGAAGTAGCGTTGGTAAGTCCAACACCAGAACCTTCTGCATAACTGGAAATTATCCTATCAATAGATTCCACGTTCAAAAGATTTACGCCAGAAACAGATGTAGCAACATTAGAACCAACCGCGAGAGTAGCTATATTCTCGTTTATATTCTTGATGTGCATTGTTCCGAAATACTGTCTTAGAGTATCCAAGTTTGCGTACATATCATCCTGTGATATTTTAGCAAGCTGTTCAACTATATCTGTAACTTCCAGAGGTGTCTGAACGATCTTAGGTGTAACTTTCACTATGCTTATTGGAGGAACTTCTGGAACAGTTAGTGTTCCTGTTTCTGCAATACCAAGTTGTGAAGATGGTTGCACGAAGCTTGTGATTACACGGAAACCTGACTTATCCCAAGCAAGTTTCGGCATTATACCGAACCAGTTAGATTCTGTGTTTAGCTGGTAAAATGCTTGTGCTCCGTATATAGCATTCCATACTGAAGTTCCCATTCCAGTATTTATCATAGACTTAATGAACTCGTCATTCGTTGGTCCCAGTTGAGGAACTAGCGACTGTGTAGTGTAAAACTGCATAACGTCCTGAAACGTCATTATGTGACCCGGTTGTGTAGATGCTGATCCCATTACTTTCTCCTCCCGTAATAGAGCGATTTCGTAGTAGCTTTCCCCTTAAGCACAGATTCCAATGATTTTGTGAAATCATTTACATCAGTATCAACTGATGGTGCTTTTGCAAAGTTGTTTCCTTCGTTCATCCCAATCACATTACTCGGTACTCCACTAGATTTCTTTATTGCGCCTTTCTTCATATCCGGACCAACAATCTGTTCAATCCCAACTCCACCCTTGCTTCTACCTTCGGGTTTCCCTTCGGGTTCGTCAGAGTTTTCGTCCTTGCGCCTAAAACTGTAATTTGCCTTCTCGGTATCTTCCCTTCTCTCGTCCTCTTCCTCTTCCTCGTCGCCCATGTCGGCTTTCCTCTCATCGCCTACAGCAGAAACTTTCTCAAGAACCTTCGACAGAAGTCCGTGAAGTTCAGTCATTGCTCTCTCAAGCCGATCAACTCTCTCGTCCTGAGGATCAACTTCCTTCTCCTCTTCCTCTTCGTCGTCTCCCTTTGCTCTCTCTTCGCGCTTGTGTTCCCTTTCCTCTATTTCAGTAGAAAGTTTACCCTTGTGCTCTTCCTTCGCGCCTATACCATCACTCTCGGTGTGAACATCATCGTTCATATTTTTCCCACCAACAATTGTCAACTGTGTGTCGCTCTTTGAAACTTTACCAGACATTGTTTCACCTATCTTATTCTCCTTATTAATATTACTCTTATCGTATACCTCGCTTGTATTTTCACCGTCAGAACGTCCTATTTGTCCCAAACCTCGCGTTTTCCCCGCTTCTGGTGAAAAACCAAACTTTACCAGTAGTTTTTCTGCTTCTTCGCCGTCAACCCCGTGCTCCTTCAACTGTTCAATTATCTTTGGTCGTATTTCTTCAAGTGTTTTCTCGTCGTCACCTTCGTGTACCTTTAGTAAGAACTGAACAATCCCGTGTTCAAGTGGAACTGGTGTATAAATACCCTTATCCAAACTCTTAGATTGCTCACCCGCGTGAGTATGGAATTTCTCTCTTTCCTTCTGCTCCATAACCTTTCTCCTTATCGCACCACAAACATTCTCTGCATCCCCCATATCGTGATAACGATCCATTTGATCCTTAATACAATCATCCCACAGAAACCCTTTCTCGACTGTTACATACTTACGAATCATCGCTTCCTCAATCGCTTTTCCGATTTCATCAACGGACTTGTTTGAATTTATACCCGATTCCATCCACTCATCATCTACTGACTTGCCATATCTCGAACGAATAGCGCCGCAAATCTTCTGCGCTTTTTCCTTGCTTCCATACCTCTTTTCCTGATCTGCAATGCACTCATCCCAAGGATAAGAAGCTTTAAGAAATTTCCTAACTATAGTATCCTCTGCGCCATCGAAAAATCTTGTTGATTCATTGTTCGGATCAACATCCTCACCCTCACTATAGTTTCCTTTTGCTAAACTAGCACCAGTAAATAGTGCAAGTGGATTAGCTGGTTCTCCAACTAAACTAATTTCATTCAATTCAATCTTTTTAAGAACATTAACTCTTTCCCCGGATTTATTAACAACGACATCCTTATCCAACGTACGTCCACCGATAGAAAACCCTCTAAGAACCTTACCCTGAATTTCGTGCCAAGTCTCATCCGCCAAAAGCCCATTCTTGTTTATCTCACCGATAAGCTTTATCCCATCGATGTCGCTTCCTTCCTTCTTCTCCAATCCCCACCACAGAACCTTTCCAACTGGTTTGTTCTTGTGGTCTTTCATCAGAAGCCCACCGTTGCTCATAAAGTTGATGAACGCTTCCTTCATCGCATCAACAGGAACTAAATCACCCTGCCTATCAACTATCTCAACAGTCGCCCAACCTTCTATGAGTCTGTGATCCTCGTCCTTAATTATTAAATCTTGAATATCCGCGCTCAAACACTCACCCCGAACAATCTAAGTAAACCAACCGACAATATAAAAACAGAAATGACAAGCCCCATAAGTTTCCAATTCCGTCGATTTAAATTTGAAACAATATCCGCGTTAGTTGCCGCTTTAGTTTCTATAACATCCAATCTGTGAAAAATCTCTTTAAAATTACTACTATTTTCTTTTTGGTTATCCACTATTTCAGCGAACTTATCCTTCATATAACCATATAGAAATTCATTATTAATATCGTTTGTGCCTTTCATGGTATTGTCCTTACCCATACACCACCACCGTTCCCGTCAATGTTCCACTTGCTGTCACAACAATAGAAAATTGCCTGAAACGTCCAGTTGAAAAACTACCATAAGCGTTGCCGACTGCGGTCAATGCCGATTGTGTATAGATTGGTGTACTGTTTAATACATTCCCAAACATATCAATAGGATAAACATCTATTGAAACAGACGGACTTGCACCAACAGTAGCTACGACAACAGAGATAGAAATCTCATCCTGCGTCGAAGTAAAAGTAACTGTCTTAGTAGAAATCGATGCGTTGTCGAAAATCGGAAGAACAGATGGATTATCGTAAACCTCGTTAAATATCTCACGAAGCTCCTTTGACTTATTAAATAAATGTCTTGATGCCATTAATTGCTAAATACTATGATGCTAAAAAACTTATTCCATAGGAAAGAACTCTGTAAACTTTACACGCAGAAATTCACGATAGAATCCTTTTACGGTCGTATCGAGTCGTTCGCTTATAACATCAATAAGAAAGACATTGTTGCTGTCCTTCGGAATATTTAGTGCATCTTCAAGTAGTTCTAATATCTGCTTGAATTGAAGGATGTCTATCGCGCCGAGTACCAATTCTACCTCATAATGCATTACATACCCGTTCCAAACTTCAATAACCTCTAAATCTCTAGGAACAATAATACACGAATTAGAATTGTTATACCTATAACTCTTGATATTGCGCAACAAAATAACGTTAGGAACTCCCTGCGAGGTCAAGAACGTAACCAAATCAATGTAAGGACTTACCTTAAACTGAATTTTATCCAACGCGGTTTCTTTTTCACCAAATGTCAAAACACCAGAGAGCGTGAATACAGACGCTTTATCAACCAACTCTGCGGTTTCTGAAAAATTAACAAAAACATTAACAGGATCAAACACTTCAATTTTTGTGAAAGTATTTAAGCTTTTGAAGTTTATGAAAAGCTTAACGTTGAAAGAATCAAAAGCGGTCGAAGTTTCCGAAAATTGATTTTTACTAGAAACTCCAAAGAAATCATCGGCATTAACACTCTCTGAAAAATTAACAGATTGATTAGAAGTTATAGAATAGAAATCAGATACCGAAAACGATTCCTTATACAACGTACTTCCTTTAATAGAATACTTATCAACCACCGAAGAAAACACATCCCCGAAATCAACAAGCGCTCGAATAGAAAAGTTGTCTGTCGATGAAAATGTTTCAGAAAAGCTAATAAACTGCGCGGTAGAAATTTTATAAGAATCGACCAAAGAAACTGAATCAGAGAATTTAATATTGTTATTTATATAATAAACATCCGCCCCTGACAAAGTTTCTACAAATTTAACAAATTCACTAACAAGAACAATGTAAGAATCGCTCGGTGAAACTAATTCTGAAAACCCAATTTTACTAAATAGACTATATAAATCCGTGAAACCCGCTGATTCTGATAAGTCGATTTTTGCAGTGATGTTATACTTATCAATAGAAGAAAACGCGTCTGATAATTTAACAAACTCACTGACTAAAACTGAATACGAATCCACCGCAGATAACGAATCAGAAAATTCAATTTTCGTAGCTATATTATATTTGTCACTAGAAGAGATTGAATCGGATAAAGTAACAAACTCGCTAATGAGAACGCGGTAAGCATCCTGTAAACTCGTTGATTCTGAAAAACTAATCTTAGAAGCAATATTATATTTATCACTAAATGAAAATAATTCTGATTCATTCAATTTTATAGAAATCTTATAAAGATCAACCAACGAAATCGATTCAGAAAACTTCGAGAAACTCTTTAGAGAATATAAATCCACCGCCGAAAATGTTTCGGATTCCTTTACCGAAATTGGAACAAAAATAGAATAATTGTCTGCCGCTGATGCGGACTCCTTGAATAAAACATCCACAACCAGCTTATATTTATCAATTAATGATAAAATTTCCAAAATAGAATCTTTAAGGGAAATCTTATAAGCATCAGTTAATGATGCAACCTCTGATTCTGTCACTGTATAGTTCTTGTGTGGATTCGGCATTAAACGACCACCTTCGGTTGATAAGATTTCACACTAAGTATATAAAACTCGCGGTATAAACCTTTAGGGTTAGGGTCGTAATTCTGCGAAATAACCTTTATAAGCGGCAAGTTGTATGAAAAAGAACTATTTGAAATCACGCGTTGCATCCCAGCTTTCAACTGCGCAAATTGAGTTTCACTGGGTGTAGCAATTATAACCTCAAAATTTATGTCCGTTACATAACCATTGAACACTTCCTTAACCTCAAACTCTTTCGGTATAATAATAACTGGAGTTTCTCTAGAATAATCCACCGATTTCATATCTCTAACCAGCACCACGTCGGAAAATCCATAAGCATTGAATAGTGAAATAATCTGCTGATAATACGGATAAATCGCCGAAACAGAAATCCTATCAACAATCCCGTGTCCTTCCAAATAAGACACAGAAAGATTAACTTGAATAGGATCGTGCCACCCCGATTTTTCGTGCTCATCGAAAACAAATTCCACTCTCTCTAAATCCGATGCATTTGCGCTATCTTGAATCAAAGTAAAGAAGCTGGCATTTACCTTTTCGATATGCAACAATTCATCCGAAAGCGTCAATGTAGAATAAGTCCTTAACCTATCAATCATAACGTTGCTTTCTTCCGCATCTAACAACAGCTTATCATTCTCTACATCGCTCAATGTTTCAGACTCGCTCTTTACCAAAACAAATTTCGGTCTAAACTTATCCGAATAAGATTGTAACTCTGTGAATCGAAGCTTACTAAATCTGTTGTACACATCCAACGCGGATATTCTCTCATTGAAATTTATCTGAATAAATACCTTAAAATTATCCAACAAAACGAATAACTCAGAAATCAACTGCCCCAGCACAAAATTTATAGAAGTAGTCGTTGAAATAACTTCCGAAATAGTTTCCTTAGACAAAATTTCAAATAAATCTGTAGCTGAAATAGATTCATCGAACCCAACGCTCAGCGCATAATGATAAAATTCTCTCACAACCGGAATATTCTCAAAGAAGCTTTGCGAAGAATGTATCTTAAACGATTCTGTTTGTATAACGCCATCCGAGAACTTTGTTTTTAAAGCGGTTTGAAATACATCTGAAAACGAAGTGATCTCTAAGAAGTCAAGAGGATAGAAAATCAACCACCCATCGTACATCCTCAAACTATCAACCGGCGCTTCTTTGAATGTTTCCAAAGACGTTTCAACTAAACTAACCGTTTCTGAATAAGTACTAAAATTCTTCAATATAAAAATATCGATCAAAGAGACTAGCTCATCAAACTTAATCTTTAAAAGAAACTCCAATTCCTCTGTCAGAGAAGCTATTTCTCCAATGAAATCAACCTGATTCCCGTTCCCAACTATAACTCCTTCCAAAGAAAACGCGATTGTAAAATCTGAATTTGTAGCTTCCAGTTCGCTGAATGGAATTTCCAATTTAGAATAAATCTCGTCAATTGGATTAAACTCCTCACTCGTAGAAAGCGTCCAGAGAAATTTTATCTCATCTATAATACTGCTAAAATCATCTGAAAAATACAATCCAGTAACGATATAAACCTTATCCGCTAGAACGTCCAAAATATCTGTATATCTATCCTGCAACGAAACATTAAATTTATTTCTTATCGCAAACAACTCTGAAAATTGAGTATCAACGTCCACATTAAAGAAATCCAATCCGGAAAGAGAATCCGAATAAGAAAGATTCAACCTAGCTTCTAATACATCCACAAACGAAAACGCATCAGAATACTGAACCTTTAATGCCGCTGACTTAAACACATCCAAAGTCGTAAAAATGTCCGTAATAAAGTAATCCTGACTTCCATTTCCAACAATCACCCCGACGTTTGAAACGTACAACTTTGCTACATCTACCAACGTTAAAGATTCTAAATATTGAACATATAGAGAAAAATTCAATTTGTCTAATCCAGAAAGAGAATCCGATGCTCGTTCCAAAAGCAAAAATTCTATCTTATCAATAATAGTAAATTCGTCGGAATCTGTATTGATCCATTGAATTAAGTACACATCCCTCGCATTCTCATCTTCTAAGTATTGAGTAAATACCCTATCAACCGCGAACCTATCTGTACCTGATAAAGATTCATAAAATTCCACAAACGCCTTTAACTCTGCAACGTCCACCGCACTAAGCGAATCTGAAAACTCAATGCCTCGGATAAATACCGACATCCTATCGGTTGTTGGAATTGTTTGCGTTTTAACAATAGACAAAGAAACAGACTTGAAAACGTCCGTTAAAGACAAAGATTCCGCGAAAGATGAAAACACTTCGAAATTATACTTATCACTTTCAGTTATAGTTTCCTCAAACTCTATGAATGCTTTTAATTCAGCAACGTCTATAAAACTAATAACGTCACTATAAGAAGTTTTTAGATTTACAATCTTCATAACGTCGATTAAAAACTCCTGCTCGCCGATAAAGTAATCTGCTATCCCACCCGCGATAATCAAGTGCAAATCTGAAAACGCAACATAAGCAATGTCTAGTGGACTAATAACCTCTTTATTCGTAACATACAGTTGAACATTCTTAAACACATCAACCGCAGAGACCGATTCCGAAAATCTTAAAAACGAAGCTAAGTTAAATCTGTCGCTTTCCGTTATCGTCTCAGCAAACGCTTCAAACGCTTTCAGTTCTACAACGTCAAGTGGATTAAAGACCTCAGAATACCTCGTTGTTAAACTGACAACCCTAAACACGTCGGTGGTAGAAAATGACTCACTGTACCTCAAAAACAATGCGAAATTGAACCGATCGCTCTCGGTAATACTATCAGAAAATTTCAAGAACGTTTTAAATTCCGCAACATCTGTTATTCCTATACTTTCTGTATACGACGTTTTCAAACTAACTGATTTAAAAACATCTATTAGATTAAGACTCTCTGCGAATTTTATAAACGATTCTATATTATATACATCGACCTCAGAAATAGATTCAACGTAACTCACAAACGCTTTGAAATTTACTACATCCTGCGCACTAACACTTTCAGAATGCGATAAAAAAAGACTTACCTGCTTAAACAAATCCAATGGAAAATCTTGTTCACCAATGAAATAATCTGCGATTCCTCCAGCTACAATCAGATGTAAATCTGAAAATGCTATATAATGTTCTTCCAACGCCGCTAAAGATTCCGCGTGAGAAACATACAAAGACAGATTCTTTAACGCATCAGTTAGTGAAACCTGTTCATCAAATTTAATCCCAAGACTTATAGAATACTTATCTGTCAGCGCCGATAAAATTTCTCTATAATTTACATCCGCTTGAATTGTTACCTTATCGCGAATTGGAAACGTCTCGGAATAACGCAAATATACAACATCAACCTTGAATACATCTGTTTGAGATATAAACTCCCTGAATAAAAGAAATTGTTTAAATAAGTAAATTTCAGATTCGGTAAGCGATTCCGCGAACGATTGAAACGTTTTCAACCGCGCAATATCGGTCACACTTAAAGAATCTGAATATTTAACAAGCAATGAATTGATCTTGAAAATATCATTCATCGTAGAGGTCTCAGAATAACCAATGAACAAACTCAATGCTTTGAATAAATCTGTAGATGTTTGGGATTCAAAGAAATCAACGCGCAAAGAAAGATAGAAATTACTACTCGGCGTAATAATCTCCGACTCTTTCATATAAATTTGTAAATTATGTATTACATCTATAAGCGAAACTTGTTCAGCATACTGTACAAATATTCTCAATTGCGCGATTAAATCAATCAACGACTGATTCTCTGAGAAACCAATTCTTGTATATATATTGAAAACATCAGAAGGAGATACACTCTCTGAGAAAGAAAACCCGATAAGAATCGAAAACCGATCGATCATAGAGGACAATTCGCCAATATAATAATCGGCTCGTCCGTTCGCAATATATACGAAAAATCCGGTGTTATAAACTAAATTGGAAAAATTGTCGGTTATTGTTAATGGGGTTTCCCCAAAATAATAATCTCTAACACCGTTTCCAGCATCGATCGTCACAATTACAACAATGCGACCATTCTAAAAAACATATTTGATTATTCTGGATTCGCGACTGGACTGATTACATTTTTGTCTTTTGGAGTCAAATTCTCGACCTGATTCTTCAAATAGTAATTCTTTTCTTTCAAGCTGTCAAGTTCCTTCGCCAAAAACTCTGAATTAGATACCAAAGTTTTTATAATGCTATCCAGATTTAATTGGAAAGATCGCTTAACCGCATCATAGTTTGCGAGTACTTCTTTATTTGCTTTATTCACCGTGTCGACATAGGAAGTTTCATTTTCCATTGTTGTGAATAACATAAAATTATTTAAAGTTTAATACATTAAAATTGAAATCGCACCAGACGTTCCTGCTGAACCGGGGTATGATGTTGATGTATTTGAACCATTGCCACCCTTCCCTCCTCCACCATAATTCCAACCATTAAAACTAGAACCACCATTCCCGTGAGTTACACCAGATGCATTTGAACCGTTCCCACCTGCGGCACTAAAAGACTGAACAGTACCACCAGAACCACCAGTTCCTCCTTGTCCATTTGTACCATTTCCACTACTAGAACCGTTGCCTCCTGATGAACCACCACCAATACTAGATACAACAACAGTATAAGGACCGAAACTTGTATTCCCGCCTGTTTGACCCGCAGAACCTTGACCTCCTGCTCCTCCCGCACCAACGGAATATGAAATAGACTGACCCGCATATACTGGAAGTTCAAAATAACAAAACTCCCCAGCACCTCCGCCTCCGCCACCTCCACCGGCATATAAAGAATCAGTACTTATTCCACCAGCACCTCCTCCACTTCCACCTGCTACCATAAAAACCTTTAACATAGAAATTCCAGTGGGAACAACAAAATTACCTGAACCGCTTGTAAGTAAAACTTTATTCCCGCTTATAAATGCGCCGCTTGTATTCATATACGCAAGTTCCGTACCCGAAAGATCATAAAATCCTAAATTCCCGTTCGCATCAGTATTAAGATAATACCCACTCGTCATAAGAAAGAAATCCCAAACAAATTATTATACTTAACTAGTTGTCGATGTTTCAACTAAAAACACACTAACATTAAACGCGCTATCTGAGTTTCCAGCAAGAATGCTAGTCATTCCGTTCGTATTACTAGAATTATTTATAGAAAATGTAATTGTTCCACCGCTCGATTCTATTTTAACTGGAAGTGGTGGAAATGCAGTTTGAGGATAATTACTACCAGAACCACCAGATATACTAGTTAAAGGAGCAAATCCATATAATGAACCACTAACTAAAGCCGCACCAGAAAGATTAATCGCAATTTCATACGAATAAGTACCACTCGCTGGTATGAAAAAAATGTCCACCGCCACAAACCCCGCCCAAGTCCCTGCTGGTAAATCAATTGAATAAGTAAACGGAAGAGAGGTCGGGCGAAGCGTTCCAGAATTAAAAAATTGCGCGAAGTTTCCACTTCCACCAGAAGCATTTATTGTTACATCCCCCGTTGAACCAGAAACAGTTATATTCGTACCCGCAGTAATTGATGTAACACCAGTATTTGTTATAGTCGTTCCACTAAAAGAAATACCTGTACCACCAGAAAGGTTATAAGAACCTCCCGATATTTTTCCAGCTACAGTCATATTACCTGAACCATCATCAAGAATGTTTCTAATACTACTGTTTTCTGAACTAGCAACACCTATTGCATAGTTTGTTGGAACAAAAGTATAAACTTCCCCACTAGAATTTATACCTAAATTCATCATCCAACTGTTCGCCGCTATTGAACCAGATGCTGTAGAAGTCCTATTAAACATACCGATTTGAATACTGTTATAATTTTCTCCAATAAATCCTGCAACAGAATCAGTATTACCCCAAAATGTTATTGGTGATATGTTATTTCCTAACACAGCTCCACTTGAATAAGGGAAAAATCCTATTTCAGAAGATGTAAGACCTAATGAGCCACCAAAATTACCCTGCCCAGATACTGATAAACTTTTATAAACTGTTACTCCATCACCACTATCAATTGTCAAACCCAATACACCATCGGTAGGAAATACACCATTTTGTGTACTATTACAAGTATAAAAATCAATAGCATTACCGACTAATCCACCACCATTATGCCGTGTATGTATCCAATGACTATAATATGGAGTATCTCCTCCAGCTTGATAATTAAATGTTATCTGTGCGTTAGAATAAGTACTATCCCCATCACCAGAATTTAAATATAAAATTCCGTTTTGACTTAATAATTCTATTGCTTCAATGTTACTAAATTGTTGTATTCCACTCCATACATAATCCCCAGTAAAGTTAATACCTATACCCAACCCCGATATAGATATTCCATTATTTGCTGTAAGTGATAATGCACCCGTATCCCCCTGCAACGAAGTTACTCCTGTGTTCGTTATGGTTGTTCCACTAAAAGAAATACCAGTCCCGCCAACCAAATTATAAGAACTACCAGAAATTGAACCCGAAACCGATAGATCACCGACATCGGAAATATACATCAATTCAGTATTATTCGACGCTAAAAAGAATCCTAAATTCCCGTTTGCGTCCGCGTCGAGATAATAACCAGTTGTCATAAATAACTAATTACGATTCAGTTATAAAGTTTAACTTTAGAACTGAACCGTGTATGTTATCTGCATTGAGTTCCCGCTGACCACGTTGTAAGCTGAGAACTCCACCCTCGACAACATTGTTCCAGATGATGCAGTTGTAGAATTAAACAGTCCCGCTTCTGTAATAGCGTAAGAAGATGAAAAACTAAACGTACTCACAAACTGTGCAGTATCGTTTGTAACACTTGTAGTCGTAAGACTGTTAGTAGAACCAACTCTCATAACCTCTGTAACCAATGCAGTCTGTGAAGTAGCAGGAGCGGTAATTCCTGTACCAATTGCGATAGCATTTATATAAGCAGTTTGACTTCCATCCAGAAGCCCAGCCATCAAAGCTATTCCACTATTAACAATAAGATTGTGTTCCTCGCTCTCCTGAATAACATTACCATCAGCATCGAACAACTTAATATTCAAAACACCCTTCGGCGTTCTAACTATATCCTTCATTTGACCACCTTTGAAACATCCTGAACCACACCATTTGCAATTGCGCTTTCAACTGCGGGTGGAATTTTAAGAGCATCAACTTTATCAACGAGCGCCTGAAATTCAAGAGCATACTTGTTCTTACCCTTATAATCAACCGCGAATATACTAGAACCAACAAGCACTCCGCCTATAACATCAAGAACCACTCCGAGAGGAGAAGCTCCTGCAGAAACTCCTGCGGCAAGAATACCAGTACCAACTGCACCTAGAAACCCAACACCGAGTGAAGGAAGTTTACTAACCTTAGCAACCATAATCTCTGATTGATGTCGGGTTAATAAAGTTATTCGACTCAACCATTAAAATAATATCACCATTGAATTATATAATTGACTCGTTTATAAATCGACTGTAAACAAAAATCGAATGCCATATAATTATACCTTCGAGGTCGTTTTCGTTTGACCTTGACTCACCTAAAGGGGTCAATGATAGAACCTCGTCTTAATCAGATAGTAGAGTATAATTAATGATACTGGTATAGTAACTAGTAGCATAATCTTATCAGATAGTCCAATCGTAGCGTTTATAATAACCAACGCCGAAACATCGTGCTGTCTAAGACGCTTCAATTTATGAAACCACTCCTTTAATGTTATATCAGCATCATATCCATCCCAAAACAAATGTGCATAAAAGTCTGTAAACATTCCATAAGAGGCAATCACCGCAATCAAAGATAAACTAAAATCAATAAACTCTAACCGCGAAACAAACAAAACATACAACGAAAGAAGAGCAAGCCCAAACGCCAAATCCACCGGAATTGTTTTTCCTTCTCGTAGATAAACTTTCCATTCCGAATAACTAAGAGTTTCCGCACCTAACATTAATTCACCCCGAAATTGTTTGATAACACATCAACCGAAAAAATAAACTCGACGTACTCTATCCCTCGCTCCGTATCCTGCATATTCTTTCCACTTTTAACTTTCATAAATAAAATCCTATCGTTGTTCACTAACCAGTTATCATAATTATAATTTTGAATTGTATTAATAACATTCTGAATAAACGCGTTCGCCGTCAAACTAACGCCGTTAAGATCAACTAACCCATCTAATGAACGAACATCTGCTTCAATAGACGCGTGTCTGATATTCTGCAACCCACCGTATCCAATCCACTCTATCTCCTCACCTTGCTGATAAACCAAGAAGGTCGTGAGATTCAAATTCACTGGAATAGACTTCGTTTGCTCAATGTAATAAACGGGTGCAATATCAGTTAAAATGCTTCCAACTGCTTGTTCAGTAAATAAGAAGTTTGGGATTATTTCCACATCCTCAGATAAGCTTGATTCCTCAGATAACAAAACATCAACCATTAAGCATAACTCCTATCATTCTCAGAATGTTTAGGAAACAACGCCCCTTCAAATTCGTCCTCTAATTCAGCAGGAATAAT
>JAEHJW020001940.1_pt1 | contig 58916 bp, 83 predicted proteins | sample 9271431 | NCBI WGS metagenome assembly JAEHJW02 | reverse complement strand
CTAAGCAACACTCTCACAGTACCGGAACGCCGCAGCGAGACCATCGTCCGCCATCCATTCTCCGGACAGGCGCTCCGCCAAACGGTCCAGGCCGAACTCCTCGCACAGCAGGCGGCACTCATCGGCGTCGAAGGACGCCCGGACCAAGCTGGCGGACTCCGATCCTTCCGGCGCCAGCCGCCAATCCATGATGCGCCGGTTTCGCTCGATCATGGGCAATAGCCCGGCGAGGGCCACCGATTTTTTGTCCTTGGCAGATCCGGACTCCACCGCCCGCCGGATACCGTCCAGGCCCCCATGCAGCCGCAGGAGCTTGACCGCCGTGGCGATCCCGATACCAGGTACCCCAGGGATATTGTCGGAGCTGTCACCAGCTATGGCCTTGGCTAGGATGTATTCCTCCGGCCCAGTGAAGGGGCCGTCCTTGGCCTCATTGGTGCGCAGCTTTTCCAGGGTCATGCCTTTGTCTGCGATCGGCGTGAACCAGTCCACCCGCTCGGAGATGGCTTGCCACCAATCCGTGTCCCCGGAAACCATGGTGATCAGATCGATTCCATGTTCGTTCATTGCCGACAGATCCATGCAGAGCCGTCCCGCCAGATCATCTGCTTCCGCGTCAGGGGCGCGCGCCTGGATCACTCCCATCTGCAAGAGTAGGGCGCTGGCCCAAGGCTGTTGCTGGCGCCAAGCGTCGGCCACAGCGCGTTTTTCGGGCGTATCCTTGCGATTCTCCTTGTACTCCGGGCAAAGGTCCTTGCGCCATGCGGCATGGCCGTCCCAGAGCACGACCGGCACGGCACCCGGGAACAGCTTGACGATCCGCATCACGGACTGCGCCAAGCCCATGATGCCACCGGTCGGCATGCCGGCATGAGATAGCCGGGACAGCGCCGGGACATACATGCTGGCATAGCCGATGTTATGGCCGTCGATCAGTAGGATATGAGTCATACCGCCCGCTCCGATTCCTCGTGCGCCGTGCCGCCGAACGCCATCAGGTTGTACAGCGTTTTTAGGTAATCCACGTCATGAGACGCGACGGTAACCCTGGAGAATATCCTGCGCAGAAAAAAACGCTGGTCCGTCTGAGAAATTTCGGAGAACAGCCGCAACGCCCCCTGCGTATCCGGGATAGCCAGGCGGTCCGCAAAATAATCCTCTATCGCGGACAATCGCTGTTGCCCGTCAATTACCATATCGGAATACCGCGCCATGACCCCGTTAGCCATCTCGCCGTCGGTGACCATATAGCTGCCGATGTCGATGTTAAGCCAAATGGACTGGATGAGCTTGGTCTTCTGCGCGACGGACCACTTTAAGTCCCGCTGAAAATCTGGGACCGGATATCCGCACACGAAGCGATCTGCCCACGGGTATTCCCGGCGAACTTCCGCCTCGTTCTCAGTGAACCGCAGCCATGCGCTATGAATTTCACCAATGGAAAATGGCGACGACCTAAACGCATACTCGTTCTTGAAATCCATGAAGCGTTGCGGGTTTCCTTGTTCGTTTTCCATAAGTTACTCCCTTGCGAATATGATTAGTATATAGCTATCATAGTCGGCTGTCAAATATCGGTCATGCCGCCCGTATCCGCGTGGGTGGATGTTCAAAACTTTTGACATCAATGGGACAAGGTTGGTTGATTGAGAAACGACTTATCTTGACGGAATCCCATCGTAAATCTCTTCGAAATGTCCGCGCAGAATCATCCGCCTCAGTGCCGATACCAACATGGCATTCTCGCTTGCTTTGCAGCCTGCAAAGGGACGGTCACGCCACCATCCCGTATTGCCGGGAACGCCATGCACACGCCGAATCGTCTTGCCGGCGGCCCAAAGCAACCCCCACCCAGCCGGCAGATCTCCAACCTGAATGAGGCCGGGCGGGCACATCATGAACCGCCAGTCTCCCATGCCCTGACTCGGTTCCTGGCGAAACGGCTTGTTTCGATCCGCCAGGAAATCGGCGCGGCTGACCTTGCACTCGACTAATATGGAAACGCCATCACGCCAACCAATCGCGTCCGGCTGTTCACCAGTCTGAGTCAGCGCCCTGAACGGGTCACGGATGACCACGCCGCATCCGCAGCTCCGCCGGAGCCATCCTTCCGCACGAAGAACAAGATCACCATGCGCTTGCACTTCTCGAATCGGCACATGGTGAACATGGGCTTCGATGGAAGGCATAGCCTAATCCGTTAGTTCGGATGAACCAGCCACGCTGGCGATCGCTTTTCGATAGGCATACACGACGATCTTATCGAGATTTTGCCCGTTCTGGTGCAGCATCATGGCGAAATTAGCCACATCCACCGGATCGCCTTTCTCCAGGTGCTCCACCAGCAAGTAAGTCAGGTGGGCAGAAGGGGCCGCCTGCCAGCCGCCGCGCCCCTTTTTCTCGCGTGAACGACGCATTTTGGCCCTCATCGCTGTGGCGAAGTGGTCAATGGCCTCATCGTCTGGATGTCGCGTCTGGTGTGTTTCCGCATCCCGGCCAGCGGCGGCCATCCGGACCAACTGGAGCAGATCTGCTGCCGGAATCGAAACGCGACCCCCGGGTACGCAGTTCATCGAGTGCGTGTATCGCTCCATTTTTTCGAGGAAGGCTTCTTCGTTTTCTTTGGTTATCATGGTTCTCCCGCCATCGCGAGTTTGGCTTCGCATATCGTGGTGATTCGTTCCATAAGGGTCTTTTGCGGATCGGTCAGTCGCCGATGCGACTGCAGGTGCGCCAGGATCTCCAAAGTATCCCGCACCATTTTGGCGGTGGGCCGGTCGGAAATGTTGTGCAACCGGTCCGCCAGCTTGATCGTGAGCCCGTAACTGCTCATACCGGCCATCTTGGCCTTGAGATATTCCCGCTTACCGATTCGATCGATCTCTGCCTGATCGGAGGTGAGTTCCAGAACCAGGCTGGCCACCAGCGGCGTGAATTGCTCCGCCAATTCCGCGAAGGTAGTCGGCGTATCCTCCAGCACATCGTGCAGAATGGCGGCGGCCACCAGTTCCTGCAGATGCTTCGACCGCTTGAACTGGGCCACCAGATAGCTGACGGCAATGGGATGCGTGATGTAGGGCAGATCGGTGCCGCGCCGGGTTTGTCCTTTATGCCGCTCCATGGCGAACAAGAGCGCGTTCAGCGTCATGTCCGGTGAAATGCCCTTGGCAGGCACACGATCAGTCGGCGTCATTTTAACCTCCTTTTGTCGGCAAGCTGCACAGAAAACCCTGGCGCGAGGAAAACGGTGTCCACCAGATCAACCTTTCTGGATTCTCCAAAAAGAACCGACCTACGCGCATCGGAACAACGCGAAATATTTCCTCTCCAACAACCGCGCAAACCGGAATCATGGCAACGAACAAGCACCAGGTGATCGGGTGCCACCACCGAAACACCCCCGACCACCCGTCACCATCCTCGTGTATGCGCACCACACCCAGCCACCAAAGAATACGTCCGCGCAGCGGGACCGCATCCATCGGCATGCGGCCACGATCGACAGGAAAACGCTGGATCATCATTGGAAATCCACGCACCACATAATGGCTTCGCCACCACTCCCGTTTCTGCAGGCTCATTGCATTAACAAGGACCGCAAGTGATGCGCGCTCCGAAGGGAAATCTTCCGTCCGTACTCATGGTTGGAATCGAACACTTGCCCACTCATTTCGCGCAATGCGCGGCCCAGCGCCATGGCGCACCCAGGAGGCCCGCCATTGGAACTGTTCCGATAGGCTCCTGGATACTGGTCGGGTGGAAAAACTATGTAAAGTAAGGATTGATACTCTAGTATTCCATTGTTTTCCTGGAGTGCGGTTACTATGCGCTGTTTAATCGGAATTCGTTTCACTGGAACCCCTCCGTGACGACTTCGGGCCACTCCTGCCAGCCTCTACCATTAACACCTTGCTATCTCAGAGTAAGAAACACGAATCTTCTCATGCTTTACCCATTCGTCAAACTCAGACAGTTCCATCAACAATAAATCACGCCCGGAAGCAGAAACACGGTGGACATATTCGTGAATCTGTGCATATTGTTTTGCATAGCTTAGCACTTTTTCAGCCGAACCCCGTGGTATCATATTGTCGATTTTATTTTGCGCATTTATAAAAACAAAATCTTTAACCGTGTAGTTGCATTTGGTCGCGTCGTCCACCGCTAACATCATAGGAATGAGCGAAAACATAAAACCGAGAATGGATAAACAAACCGTCTCAGTTGCAGCATTATCTATAATGGCCAATGCAACCGTAATAGAAATCCACATTAAGACTATGATTTTCATGTTTCTTGTCGCTTTGTGACCAATCCTTTCTTCTTCATCTTTGATATCCTGTATAGCGTTTCTGATTTCTTCTACGGTATACGGTTGATTAATATCAAAATCTCTTATTGGGTTTTCCATGCTTCTACCTCCTTCGGCCACTCCCGCACCCGCAAATCCTCCGGCCACTCATCCATGTCCGCGCCGGCACGGTTCCTTAATTGCCGGGCGATGTCGGTAGTCGGCACCCCGGCGCCGTAAACCACCCTGTCCAGGTCCATGAACCGATACCCCAACTGCTTCACAAAGACTGGGGTACCGGCTTTTTGGCATTGCATCAACAAGGACCGCAAATGAAGCGCGTCCAGAACGCGTGCCGAATTTCCAGATTCCCCACCCAAGACCACCCAATTTAGTGTGTTTTCCATGGGGATGATGGTGTGGCTCAACATCAAGGTGTCGCCCGTAAGCGCATTGTAGTAGGTGTCTTCATCAAGCTGGACATGCTCCAGGTCTATGCGCCCCAGAATAGGTTCTGCACTGATCCACCGCACAGCGGCAGGGGCCCGCAGCAGCAACGGGATGCGTTCATCGGCGGTGGCCTGGTCCTCGACCGATACACCTAGCCAGACGTTGGGCAGGGGCCATTCCGGCAGCCCCGCATCGTCGCCGCCACGGGCCGCCGCGATTTCCCGCATGGCCTGGCCAACGGCATGCTCACGATTGTCGAAACCGGGATCGAACCACCGCAGCATCCGCTCTGGTCTCTTGGTCAGCACCTGGAATGTGTGCTGCTTCGCCAAGGCCATCACCGCAAACACCTTGTTGATGAATGCGTCCGGCACGTCCTCATGGAAGAGGTCGGACATGGAGTTCACGAAGATCATGCGCGGCTTTTTCCAGCGCAGGGGCTGATCCAAGCGATCCTCATGACAGGCCACGTCCGTAAACGCACGGCCATAATAATTTGTCGCCTTGGGATTGGCGGAAAGCCTGCCCCATTCACGCTCGGCGTAGCAAAGTTTGCAGCCCTGCGACACCTTGGAGCACCCGGTTACGGGGTTCCAGGTTGCGTCTGTCCATGCGATACCTGTTTTGTCACTCATGACGGCAATCCTCCATAGGGCGTTTCCAAAAGCATCCGCGTTGCACCGGAGAGCGTCCGGTCTCCACGGTCCCAATCTTTGACTCGGTGAGCGCATTCACTGCATACACCAAGGCCAGCCTTGTAATCGACACGCACCCACCAGCAACCATGCTCGCAAGCCTGGAAATCGTTACAACCGCATTCGATGCAAGTCGCCAATTGACTGAACATATCAGTTCTCCCGCGTTGTGCTTTCAAATTATGTTCCATTAACAATCTTTCCCTCTTGCGCTCAACAGCACGAATTGATCTGTCAAGCTCTATTGCGATTTCATGTGCCGTCATTCCTAACTCAACCATTTCAAGCAATTTGGTTTCTTCAAATGCAGTCCACCTAGCTCTTCCATTTATGGCAGTGTTCGCAGAATGTTTCATGCGTTCAGTTTTCTGTTCATAATATCTCGTACCCTTGGCTCGCTTTTCAGCCATGGCTTTTCTACCTTTGCTTTCCATGTACCGTTGGCGAGCGCTCCGTCCTTTTTCCGAATTGTTCCACTCCAACATACGTCGCCGGGCATTCGTGTCTTGGGACCTTAGAATTTTTTGCCGCCGAATACGTTCTTTTTTTTGCTCGTCGGTTTTGTCCGCCCAATTGCTCATCCGAGACTCCTTTCAGTTCTCCCGCGATGACGATTCACTATTTTTAGTTGTTTGCCTGCTGGATGAGTGATGTGCGTTATGCGCGATGATGGGAGTGGTCGCAACCTTGATGAATGTCACCAAAGTGACAGCGCCCAATATGACCAGTATCAGCCGAAAATAGGCCATAAAAGCTTCACCGATTTTGTCTTCATCCATTTTCCTAAATCTCCTAGTCCGTAACACTATCACTCGCTTAAACTACCGCTCCGCAGCCGCGACGGCTTTGCGTTCCATGCGTACTTAGCCCGCTAATGTGATGTTACCGTTTATTAATTCCGGGTTGATCGACCCAATTAATTCATAAAGCTCAACAACAGGATCAACCGGTAACGCAAAGTGAAATTCGTTTGACATGGCGGGAACATCCTGACCGGATTGCCACAACACACACTGATGGACAGGCGTTACCGTTTCTTCGCCGTCATCGCGCTGGTAAATAATATGTCTAATACTAACAACGAAACCGCGAAGACATAAGGTGCGTACAACTATATGCAGTTCCATCGTACACATCTTTGATGATGACAATATTTCCATGTTTTCACCAGGATTATTATTGCTAATCCGCTTGACACATTCATTAAAAAATTCGTTCGTATCAACGCTGATGGCTCGCGCCCGCCATTCGTCGCCGAAGGGTGTCATCTCATCAAAAACCACTTTTAGTCTTTTGCGTGTACACGCCTCGCTCATCAATCCGTTCTGCTCTGCACTTGGCGCGGATCGACTAATTATCTGCATTTTATTTTTTTCTACCTTTTTTGTGCGTATATGTACTTTTTTTGAGCGCGCTTTATTTTTGGCCAGTTTGACTGACTTGCTTCTCCGTACGCCATTCATTCATCACCATCCTTAAAGGTATATTCCATTTGCCTTAGCAATGGCTGCGCGAGCCAGCGTGATCGCATAAGTTTCTAGCTCGTCACGATCTTTGTCATGACTATCCCCGTAGATTTGCAACATAGCTTCAAGCGCTTTCAGCAGTTCCGGAGCCGCCGCAATCAAGTCGCAATTCGCCTCCACTTCCTCTGGCGTTAGCCCGCCGTCCGTGACCACTCGCGCCACATGCGTATTACGTCCGGCGAAGATCGTGGTGTACTTGGTGGCAGGGGGAACATTCCGGTGCCAGGGGCCTTTTGTGTGATTGCTCATTACGTTTCCTACCCAGATCTTTCGACAGCACAGAATATAATATACTATCTCAGTTGATGCAACCATTATTTTAGTAACTCCATGATGCAGCGATAAAAACCTCATCGTTCCATGATGGAATTTTATTGTTGTGCATTGACAACAGCCGTCACCAGTATAAAATACTCGTTATTGGCACTTCCGCCATATCCATAAGGGGTACCCTATGTCCGCGAAAAATACTCTCATCCTTGCCGCTGTCGCCGCCAGCCTAATGGCATCCGGTATGGCGATGGCATCCGACCTGTCCGGAGTCATGAACTGCGCCGCCGTCTATGGCAATATCTCTGGCATCAGCAATTCCGGCGGCAACAGCGCTGGTGGCGTCGGCGTCAAGGGATCGTTCATGACCAACCAGGGCTGGATGCTCTCGGCCGATTACCATCACGACTTCGACACGCTGATCGAGAGCCCTTATCAGACCACCGGCGGCGGCATGACCGGCATCAACGTCAAGGCCGGATACCTGTTCCCGTTCTCCCAGAACTTCCGTGTCGGCCCTTACCTGGCCTACCAGTACAGCCGTTTCGGCATCAACTTCAACGCCGGCCAGGTGCAGAACGCCTCGTTGCACTTCACCAATAACGCCATTGGCGGCGGCCTGGAAGCCGGTTACGGCATGGGGCCCCTGGTGTTCACCGGAGACGTGGCCTATCTGGCCGGAGTAAGCGCCACCGACACACTGAGCGGTAATGGATCGACGATTACGTCCACGTCCTCAAGCGGTTCTAGCGATGTGTTCCAGTTGGGATTGCAGGCCAACTACCAGATCTCCGGCCCCTGGTACGCGTTGGCTGGCTTCAAGTATGACGACTACACGAATGGTGGCGCCAACATGAATCTGCTGCAGGGCAATGTGGGGTTGGGTTACAGTTTCTAATCCCCAAGAACCGACGCAAAGAAAAGGCGCCCGTGTGGCGCCTTTCTGCTGCCAGCGAAACGCCCGTCAGCCGGATTTCGACATGGCCTGGCCAAGTCCGACCATCGTTTGCGAAACGGCGCTGGTCTGTGCCACACGATAGACCTTGTAGGCGGCCTCGCTGTGGTTACCGTCAACCTTGAATCGGGATCCGGAGATGTTTTTCTTCATGTGGACCGGTGTCCTGTCATGCCAAACGGCCTTTCCATCGTGGAAAATAGTTATGTTATCCACTAAATTCACGTCCATCGTGTAATAATGCGGAGTGAAAAGACCGGCAACAGGAATAAGCCCCATGCCCAAGGTTTTTCCCAGATCGTAATGCACGATGACCTCATGTTTGCTCGGGGCAAGCGTGCTGATGTCCGTCTCGACAGCCCACCCGCTAGAGGGGACGTTTTGGGCCAATATGGGCAGTGCCCCAGCTTGCCGCAAAGCGCTGCTCTCCAGTTTGTCGTAGTTCGACGTAAGTTCTTTCTTGGAAAAGGTCGTCAATACCTGATTGGGCTTAAAAGACCCGTTCGTTACATTGGTCACCAGGGCAACGTTCTTGTGCTGGACACTAGCCTGCGGCGCGACGCCGGAATAGTGCATATTCGGCGTGGTCGCGCAGCCAGCGAGGCCGGCGGTGATCAGGGCGCCCAGGAGCGCATGTGCTTTCTTCATTTCCAAACCCTCTTCGTTTTGCGGTTGCATTTTTGCCAGAGAAAATGTTAGCAAAACAATTGCTGGAAGTGAAGCGTATTTTGTAAAAAGTTTGAGATAATATTACGCGCATTCATGAAGTTGTTCGTTCCATGTTGCATCTTTTATCATGCCATATTATGGCTATCCAGTTCCATCTTGCATCTTTATACGACTTTTCATTTGTACCCAACCGCCCGCGCTGGCACACCCATATCCGCCCAGTCCTCTTCATGGCAGGTGAGCAGCAGGATCTGGTGCCGTTTGGCGGCGTCATTCAGTATGCGTTTCATCGCGTCCAGACGCATGATATCGCTGTGTGCCAGCACGTCATCCAGGATGATGACAGTAGGTCGCCGGGCCTCTTTGAGCACATCGGCATAGGCCAGCCGCATTAGCAGGGCAACCTGTTCCCTGGCGCCAAAGCTGAGCGCCGAGAAAGAGGCTGATTCCACGCCCAATAGCCCGCGCTCGCGGTGGATCTCCACAGGCTCCAGATCCGTGCCCAATTTGAGGCGGGCGCCTGGGGACCAAAGCCGCAGGTAGTGATCCACGCGGGCCTGTAACGGCGCCTGGAGCTTCTGCAAGAGCGCATCCCGGTGCCCTTCAATGAGTCCAGAGAGGAGCAAGAGGCCATCGGCCCGGTTTTTGAGGTGCCGCGCCCGTCGTTCCTTCGCCGCCAGGTCGGTTTCCTGCTCTGCCAGGCGCTCCTCCAGTCCTTGCGCGTTGCTGATCTCCAGTTGCGCTTCCAGTCGGCCCATACGCTCCGCGCGTTCCCGGTGCCGGGTTTCTGCGACCTCCGCGCTTTTCGTGTAGCGGTCCGCGTCCTGTTGCAGCATTTCCGGATCTTCGCGGGAGAGTTGTTCGCGTAGGCGATTTTGCTGCAGGAGATTGTCACCTTGCTGGGTGTCCAGAAGCCGGCTGCTCTCCATCCATTGCGGAAAAAGTGGCGCAGTCTCGCCAATCAGCGCTTGTTGCTTCGCATGATTCGCCTGCAGCATCTGCATCTCTGTCACCAAGCCGGCCTGTTCTGTTTCCGCCGCATGCAGCAATTCTGTTTGCAGGCGCCAGTGTTGTTCCGCCATCTCTCGGCCTTCCCGCGCATCATCGAGCGAAACCGTCGGGGCCGGCATGGCGGCGCTGGAAAGCGACTGTTCCAGATAGCCCAGCCGTTCACGACCTGCCGTGATCAGCCTGACCAGCGCCTCTATCCCTTCAGGGGCTAGGGACTTCACCATGAAACGATCCTGTTCGCTCTGTGCCTGTTCCCGCTGAATAGTGGCCCACAACCGCTCCGCTTCGGGCAAGGATTCGACGTGGGACTCTGCCAGCTTCATCGTCCACTCGTGTTGCAACGCCACCTGCTGCTGATCCAGGTTGGCCAACGCTTCTTCACCCGGGGAAAGCTCCAGGGTACCGATATCCGGGATACGGATCTGTACCGGTTTGGAGATAGACCACTCGCCTTCACCATCAATGGTCGTTGATCCAATATGCATCTGGATACCGGACTCCAATCGATAATGCATTTTGGTGGCGAATCGTTCGAGGCGGATCTGGTTTTCGCGGATCTGCTGTTCCAGTGCCCGCAATGCCGCCAGGCTTTCAGAGTCGAGATGCTGGCTATCCAACCAGGCGCCAACAGTGGCCAGGCGGGTTTCACGGGCTTGTGCCTGTTCCAGTCGGGCCTGCTTCTCACCCAGGCTTGCCCGAAGATCCACGGCTTCCTGTTGTTGAGCATGGATTTCCTGCATCTGCCGGGCGCGCTGCTCCTGCTCGCGGGCCATTTCCCATGCCGCTTTCGCCACACGATCCGCTTCACGCAACCCCTCTATGCGGGCGTCAACGGCTTCTGCGGTCGTTTTGCAGCGTTCCAGATCCAGGGAAATTCTTGTGGCCTCCTCTTCGGCCATCCTGTGCTGCTTCTGATGGTTGGCCAACAGTTCGGCCTGGCTGCGAAGCCGTCCCAGTTCGTTTTCCAAGGTCTTCAGTTGCGCCGCGCATTCCAGGGCGGTTTTCAGGCGATGCTGCACCGCTTCCGCCTGCGCGCGGAGCTGTGCCCAGGGCTTGTTTTGAATATCCTGGTGATGGGCGGCGCGCAAAAGGCCTAGTTCATCCACCTGCTCGCGGTAACTCGCTATCCGCCCGCGTGTTTCCGCCATGTCGTTTTGCAAGACGGTAATGGTGCTGAGGAGTGCGCTGTAGTCCCCGCGCGGTTTGCCGCCAGCCGTCAGGAGTTCGCTCAACTGCCGGGCCACCGCGCCGGCCACCGCGTCTCCGTGCCGACTGCCCAATGCTTCCATGGACTGGGGCAGGGCGGAGCGCAGGTGATCGACGGACGCCCGCACCGCGTCTTCCAGTTCATGTCCACGGCCCTGCTCAATCCAGAGTACCCCGGGCACACCCAGTTGCTCATCGCGGATACCGCCCTTGGCGGCCAGGGTGAAGCCCAATAGTTGCGCGAGACGATCTTCGGCGTCCTCGCCCGTGAGCGTTTCATCGCCCATTTTGAGGGAACAGGTCTTTTTTCCCAGGAACTGCTTTTCGAGAATGCAGGTTTGCCCGTTCCAGCGAAAATGGATTTTGACCGCTGGAGCGACGTTGTGTACGCCCCAGGTGCCCAGATCCTCCACCTTGGTGGATCGGTACCGTTCCAGGAAAGCCGCCCGTATGGCTCGGACGATGCTGCTTTTGCCAGCTTCATTTGGGCCGGTAAAGAGGTTCAGACCTGGCCCCAGATTCTCCAGGATCAGCGGTTCGCGAAAACGGCGAACCTGCTCTAACTCCAATCGTTCTATCTGCATCACGCGGCTCCCTGTTGGTTCTGCAAAATGTCGGCGAGGATGACCAGGGCTTCCGTGGCGGCCTCTTTCTGGTCCGGAACGGCCGAGCGATCCCGCAGCTCGCCAATCACGTCGGACAAGTATCCATCGGCCTGCATGTTCGCAATGTCGGCATCCGTGGGCTGCAAACGGATCTCTGACAGGTCATATTCCAACGCCCGAACCCGGGCCGATACGGCGGCCAGATTCTCCAACAAGCGCTGGCGAGCGGTGATATCCAGGACCCCAGACAGATCCAGGCGCACCACGAAACGGTTATCCAAAGTGGAAAGGCGTTTATTCAAGGCTTCCACGTCTTCTGCGACCTGAAATTCCTGCTCCCAGCGTACCCATTGGAACTGACCGATCGGGTGCCGCTCGACCATAGGGGTTGCGCCCGGGGCCCCAATCTCGACAAGCAGGATCTGCCCCGGATCATTAGCCACGTACCGTTCCGGTTCCGGCGTGCCGGAATACCAGGTGCGGGCGTTGATCTCCTTGCAGCCATGCCAGTCCCCCAACGCGAGATAGTCCAACCGGGCGGTTTCGGCGCGGTCTGGCGCGATGGGGTTGGAGGAGTCGATGCCTTCCGGGAGAACGCCCTCCACGGCGCCATGTCCCACACCAATGCGGATCAGGCCGGACGGGGTTTGCATCGTGTCCAGCGCGGCGGTCAAGTCTTCCGTAGTCTGACGTTGAGTCAGCGGCGCCGGCAGGATGGCCACCCCGGCGTCGGGCAGAAGCAATGGCTCTGGGCGGAGCAACAGATGCAGGTTGGAAGTCAGCACACCCAGGCGATGCGCACGGGTCCAGACGCTTTCCGCCAACGCCGCGTCATGATTGCCGGGGAGCAAACACCAGGGCCCAGCGAAGCCCTGCATGGCAAGAAACAGGCGGCGAATGGTACGGTCGGTCACGGTCTGTGCATCGAACACGTCGCCGGCCACCACCACCAGGTCCACGCGCTCCTTCGTGGCCAGGGCGGCGATGCGCTCGACGATAGTGGTACGGGCTTCCGCTAAAATGGCGGCGTCATCCGGTTCAAAGAAGGCATAGGTTCGGCCGATTTGCCAGTCGGCCGTGTGTAGTAGCTTCATCGATTCTATCCTTTGTAGCCTAACAATCTACTTAGGTTTAATAAATGCGTTTTCTGAAAAGTCTATTGCCCAACAAAAGGATTGTCGTAATAATATTTTAATGCCGACATGATTGCTTCCCTTGTTTTTTTGATTAGCCAAATGTTACAATATAATTTGTAGTCTCCAAATGCTTCTATTCTTCCGTGAGCATAATCGCCGCGCTTTTGCGCTAAATCATAAATATATTTATTATCTTCAGCGTATTCTGCAAATCGTTTGCTCTTCTTTTCTAATTTATCATTTATGCTTATTATTGTGTCATTTTTCCGTTTTACATCATTCCCGATAACGCATAGATCAACAATACTCTCAAGGGCAACGTAAGATATAAAGAAGCCAGAAACCCACGATATTGATATTGATGGTGCTGCAAGCTTAGTAAATATGATATTGTACAAATAAGAAATAACGCCAGAATCATACATAAGTATTAAGTTGTGAATACGTTTTTTGTCGTCAGCAGAGCACCGGTCTGGATAATGTATTTCGTCATCCATTATTACTAAACACAATATTTCTGACAAGTATTCATCGAACTCAAAAGATGATGTTATGTCGTTTTTATTAAATATTACAGGTATTTTTTTCGTATTTTCCTGATTTTTGCTTGTCAGAGTCATCCAGACAATATTTAATAGATCAAAATCAGGTGTTTTGCTGTTGTCTAGTAAATCTGATACAGAGCTGCCTATTGAATTTATTCTTTCGCGGTTGGACCGGATAAAATCCAGCACCACTTGAATTTGTGAAGATGAGCTTATTGTTAAGTCCATCATGGTATGCTCACCAATTCTGGTAATTCCTTCACAAGCCGCACCGTCTCCACACTCACCCGCACCACCCGTTGCACCAAATTGAAGATGTACGCCGGATCGTCATGTTCCCGGCACCAGTCGTTCGGGTCGTTTTTGATGCCGCTATCCTTATCGGTTGTTACCTGGTACCGCTCCATGACCCAAGCGATGGCCGGCTTGCCATTTACCACATAGTCGTAGGCTTCCAGCGGGATGCCCTTGATGGTGATATAGCCGTTGTACTGGATGGTACTCTTGTCCTTCTCCCGACCACCCAGGCTGGCAAAGGCCATCTTCTCAACACGGTAGAGGGAAAACGGCGGCAGATTCCTGACGGAATCCTTGATGATGATTTCCAGTCCTGCATAGGGCTCCACCTGCTCATAATTCAGGTGCCAGTAAGCCAGATCCCGCCCCGCCTTGCTGAAGGTCCAGAAGTCCGGCGCGAAAGGAATCCGGGGCAGCATCTTCTTCAGATCGTTGGCGTAGCGTTCCCGATACTCTGGGGAATGCAGGATGCCGTAGACGTAGTAGAAGATGTCCTCTTTGCCGATCTTGTCGTCCTGGTAATGGGCGCGGTAGTCGGCCAAGGCCGTATCGGTGATGGCATCCTTGCGGGAGTAGCCATCTGCATCCACATTGGCGTCGGTTGGTTCATCAAAGAGACCTACGTTCTGACCGGATGGGGCTTGGGGTTTTTCGTAGTGGTAGAGGGGGAAGCACTGGCCCCCATGAATAACATGGAGGTTTGGAATTGTATCTAACACGATGCAGGAAAATGCATTACTTTCGCCTGGATTTGCAACCGATATGGCGAGATTTTGGTGGTGGGCCGTTGGCATAAATAGCTCCCACTTTCCCACAACTTCTATTAAAGACCTGTCAAAATAGATCCATTGTTTTGAAAATGGGCGGTAAGCAGATATCCTTATTGCAGAGCTGTTAAAGCTATGTGTTAGTCCAGATAGGCATTGCTTTCTAAGTTGTCTGGTCCAGCTAATCTTGTCATCATCATCAAGCGAATCATCGCGCAATTTAGCTTGATGATTATAGTAGTTTAGCGTTCTTCTAATATACTCCGCGAGTTTAATACCGCTAAAGTTATATGCCCATGCGTCGCGGTTCGTTGAGACACCAAGGGAATGTGCTAAAAACAAGACTGCACTTTCTATTCCAGACTTGCCTCTCATCGCCATGAAGCTGCAAAAATCCTCACTCCGCTGATTGATCCAGTCCTGATTTTCATTGGGCGTGATCCGTTCCCACGGCACGTTTTTAACGCTTCCCATCTCACTGATGATGGCCAGTTTTTCCTCTCGGCTGAGGTAATCCCCAATATCACGGTAGTGGATTGCGCATTGCCCAGCCTTGGCGGGGTTCTTTACCAACAGGGTGATGGCGATAGTTGCGCCACTACCTTGTCCAAAGACGTTACCACCTTCGCGCTCATCGAATTTCCGAAAATTCCCCCGCAGATTAAACACATAGACGCTCGTAAATTCCTCGACCAGCGACTTACGGAAGCCGTCCATCGTGTTTCCGTCGATCCACCCGCCATTGCTCACAAAGCAGATTACGCCCTGATCCTTAATGCGATTCGAGGCCCACCGGAAGGCACGCATATAGCTGTCGTAGAGGCTGTTTTTGAAAGTGGCTGTGGAGTGGGCGGCATAGGTGTCCTGAATAGTCGCGTCCAACGTCTCGTACTTCTGATTCTGGTTGTTGTCGTTGGCGTTGTCCTGCCCGACACTGTAGGGTGGATTGCCAATCACAACGCGGATGTCGGCCCGGTTCTGCCGTTCGACCCGCTCGCTGTTTTCCTGGGAGAACATCTCCGTCTTCGTTTGCCCTTTCTGCTCACCCATCAGGAAGGTGTCGGTCAGTACGATTCCCGGGAATGGCGTGTAATCCTGGCCGGACAGGTCATGATAGGCGGCCTCGATGTTGACGGCGGCGATGTAGTAGGCCAGCAGCACGATCTCATTGGCGTGCAGCTCGTTAGCATACTTGAAGGGCAGCCGGTCGGGCGGAATCAGGCTATTCTGGATCAGGCGTACCAGGAAGGTGCCGGTGCCGGTGAATGGGTCCAGAATATGGACATGCTCGTCGGCAAGCCCCACACCAAATTCTTGCCGCAGCGCGACATCGGCGCTGTTGACGATGAAATCCACGATCTCCACCGGGGTATAGACGAGTCCCAGGCGTTCCGCCATGCGCGGGAAGGCAGTACGGAAAAACTTGTCGTACAGTTCGACAATGACCTTTTGGCGAGCCTCCGGGTTGTCCAGCCCGGATACTCGGTCGCGCACGCTGGCGTAAAAGGACTGGAGAGATTCCGATTCCTTCTCCAGCGCCTGTCCCTCCAATACGTCGAGCATTCCCTGTATGGACAGGGAGACGGGGTTGTGGCTGGTGAAGGCGTATCCCGAGAAGAGCGCGTCGAAAACCGGCCGGGTGACGATGTGCTGGGAGAGCATTTCCACGGCTTCGTCACGGCTGATACCGGGGTTGATGTTCTCCCGCAATCCATCCAGGAATGCGTCGAAAGCCGCCTGGTGTTCTGGGGTTGGATGCTTGAGCAGGGCCTCGATGCGCATTTTATGCCGCTCGGCGATCTGCGCTACATCCCGGGCCCAGTCCTCCCAGTAGCGGCGGTCACCACACTTCTGCACCACCTTGGCAAAGATGGCGTCTTTCCAGCGGTCCAGCTCGGGGAAGCTGAGGATGAAGCTCGTTTGCTCGGGCTTTTTGCTCTTGTCGTCCTGGGGCAGGGATCCGCCGCCGACGCCAATGACGTTGATCTTGCCATCCTTCTTCCGGTTCAGGTCGATGGTGGCAAACTCCTTGTCCAAGCGGTCGTCATGGGCGCGCAGGGCATTGAGCACCTGCCAGACGACGCGGTACTTCTTGTTGTCGTCGAGGGCTTTTTCGGGTTCCTTGTCGGACGGAATCCCGATGGGCAGGATCACATAGCCGTATTGTTTGCCTGGGGCCTTGCGCATGACACGGCCTACGGACTGCACCACGTCTACTACGGAATCACGGGGGTTGAGGAAGATCACGGCGTCCAGGGCCGGCACGTCCACGCCTTCGGAGAGGCAGCGGGCGTTGCTGAGGATACGGCAGACGTTCTGCGAGCTGCCGATGTTCTCCCGCAGCCAGTCCAGCTCATGATTGCGCCTGAGCACATCCATGGTGCCGTCCACATGATGCGCTTCCAGCAGGGGCAATCCGTCATCGGCCATCTGGAGTTGCTGCACGATGGCCTCGAACTCCTTGGCGATGAGCTTGGATGCCTTGATGTTGCCGGCGAAGGCCACGGCGGTTTTCATCGGCAACGGATCACCGCTGAAGTCCACGGCGTTGCCGGCGGCGGCGCGCTTGGCCAGGCCGTTCCAGCAGCCGACGATCTTCACGGCATCGTCCAGTTTCAGTTCATCGCCGGAATCGGCAATCCGGTCCTCCAGATCCTTGAGGATGGTTTCTTCATCCACGGCGAGGATCAGGACCTTGTAGTCGGAGAGAAGATCCCGGCCCACAGCCTCCGCGAAGCTCAGGCGATGGAACACCGGGCCATAGTGGGCCTCGTTGCTCATGGAATAGACCAGGTGGCCCTTTTCCTCCGCCTTTTGGCTCGCGTCCTCCTTGTAGATCTTGGGAGTGGCCGTCATGTAGAGGCGTTTTTTGGCGCGGATGTACTCATCGTCGTGTACCCGCACAAAATTGGAGTCTTCCTCCCCAACGGCGGTCACGCCCGCCGTGCGGTGGGCCTCGTCGCAGATCACGAGATCGAAGGCCGGACACCCGGCTTGCTGGGCGGCCTGCACCACGTCGATGGACTGGTAGGTGGAGAAGATCACGGTAATGCGGCCGTCATCCGACGTGCGTTTCAGATGCGCGGTGAGTTTCTTGGTATCGGTCGTGGCGGGATAGGCGAGATCATGAACCCGAATATCCTCTTCGTCCTTGCCCACTTTGGTATCAGAGCACACGGCGTAGCAACGCAGCGGCGTATGCGCTTCGGCGGTCCATTCTCGAAGCGTCTGGGATAGGAGGGCCAGCGACGGCACCAGGAACAGGACATGCCCGCCCGCTTGCACCATGGATTCCATGATCGCCAGGGAGGTGTACGTTTTGCCCGTGCCGCAGGCCATGATGAGCTTGCCCCGGTCATGGACCTGAAAGCCGCCCAGCACGGCATCATGGGCCTCCTGCTGATGAGGGCGGATCTGCTTGGCGGTCTTGCGGCGCAGATCTTCTGGCCGGTCCACGTTGAAGGCGGACCAGTCGATGGGGCTGTCGTCGAGATCCTGCACCCGCAGGCGGGAAACGGGGATCTGCTGATCCTGGAGGGCGTCCTCGGCGTTCTGGCTCCATTTGTCCGTGGTGGAAATGATGAGGCGGCTGGTGAAGCCGCCTTTGCCGGAGAGAGTGAAGAAGGTGCCCAGGTCGGCCATGGGCAGGTATTGGTCTTCCGCGTAGAACTTGCACTGGACGGCGCAGAAGCCGCCCCCATCGCGCTCCTCGGCCACCAAGTCGATGCCCAAGTCCTTGGCGCTGAAACCTTGCTCCTCGCGCTGAGGCCAGTCTTTCCAGAGCCAAACCCCAGAGAAGCGCTCCGCGAACAGGGGATCAAGTCGCAGGTAGGCCGCCATCAGCCGCTCGAAGGAATCCCCCTTGCCGCGCTCGTCGGTGGCGTACTGGCGGAACTGCGCAAGGATGTCGTGGATGGTGGTGGTCATGGAAGATCCCTTATCGACTAAAGTTTTTGTAAATGGTATCACAAGCGCTAGCCGCGAACGGACTTGGGCGCAAGGCCGGAGAAGAGGCTCATCAACGCCTCCGCGTTGGCAGTTTGACTACGATTCCGCCCTTGTAAATTGGCGCATAGGCTGAGTCTTGGTGGCGATGCCAGGCCATGTCCAAGAGATCGGACCTGGAATCCAGGTGATAAGCGTATTTCTGCCGTGCATCCATCGCTGGGTATCGGTCACCAAAAAGCGCGACCAGATTGCACACCATGACAGGGGAGTCGTATAGCGAAACGAACCCAAAAAAGTAATCGTAATACTCTATCAGTTTTTGTGTCGCGCTCTGATATTGCACTGAATCGGCTGCCAAATGAGCTTGCGAGGGGCGGGCTGGAAACGCCTCAAGAAAAACATTGGAAACGCCTTTGCTAGCCAGGTAGGCCAAATGCTCCATCAACGGGGACATACCTAGCCGACGGCCAGCGAATTTAGGTTGCATCTCGAAATAATCCAAAATACCAATTTTCCCGGTAGCCAGGACACGGAAAAACTGGCCGGACGTAATAATGGCGCGGGCTATGTGGCCATAGGTTTCGGCTTGATCGTCCAAGCCCCAATAGAAATCTTCCAACAAATGATCGTCGTCCTGCCAAGCGTTTGCCTCGTCACTCAAGTCCAATATTGTCGAGTGAATGTTTCCCATAGGCTCACCACTTTCCGACTTAATCGTCTCGCGAATGGTCCACTCCAAAAACTGGCGGCTTTCGATACGGTTCGATCGCCGGCAAATCCTGCTTGGTCCTGATTTCTTTGTTGCATTTTTATGAAGGCTCATCCTCGATACCCCAGGCTCTTCATGCAGGCATGGACCCAAGCCCGCCTTGTCGGCGCGTTCTGGTCCCGTTCAGCATAGGTGGGCGGATTCCAGGTTGCAGGATACTGCTGACAGGTGTATCCACGCCAGGACCGCCAGCATTGTTGGGTGGCCGGAGACCAGTATCCAGGCGACTGCTCGACCGTAACCATGACGGGCGGATAGAGCCCTGCCGCTTTCTGCTCGCAGTGACCCAGATCCTCTTCCATGATGGTCTTCGATGTGCCGGGCCGGTGCCAGTCGGTCGCGCAGCCGGAAAGCAGCGCAACCAAAATAAACAGCGTGTTAAGCCGCTTTGCCAGCATCTTGCACACTACCCAGCCGGTCGATGGCTGCGCTGGAGCCTTGTGCATACACCAAATGAAATGCCAACATGGTCCTTCCCGGATTCGCCGCTGAATGGTGATTTTGGCCGCATGGATGCAACATATCAAACAGACGCTCAGCGATTCCATCTGCCAAAACATGCAACGCCTCAAAGATCAGGTGTGCGTCCGATTCTTCGCAGCGCGGATCCAGACCAACATTTTCTTTATCGGCTTCCTGAAGCGCGTCAATAAGCCAAGCGCGTTCGCTTTCTACTAAAATATGCACGGTTTTCTGCTCCTATAAACCTGTACAAAATTGTACAGAGGATTTATCCACACACGGTTGATAGGCAGACATCGCCTGCAACTCGTGCCCCTTGACGCTCAGTTGCGCCGGAGACGAGGTTTACTACCTCGCCACTACACCATCCATACCTGTTGTCCGGCCTCGTTTCCGATAAAATTCTCTAGCCAAAACTTGCTCCAGATCCTTTGCGCCGTTCAACCCGTTGCGCGACTTCTCAATCCCCTCATCCTTGCCGCTGCGAAGGTGAACAAGTATCCCTGCCCGCAGTCAGCATTCAGATCTCTGGCCAAGGCCAAATCCTCGTCGGTTTCGATCCACTCGACCACGCTTTTCGCTCCGACTCCCTTGGCCATATCGCAAATGCCCTGGACTATGGCGCGAGAGGAGCCATCCGTGCGTGCGGCCTGGAAAAGCCCGCCATCGATCTTGGCCCAATGGGCGCATTCCACCGCTGACAACCTGGCGTAACCGTCGAAACCCGCACCGACATCGTCGATGGAGATGCCAACGCCTTTTCGCCGATGCAAGCCGCGCAGCTTTTCCGCCGCCTGCAGGTGATCGCCAGAGTCGTGTTCAGTCCACTCGATTACCCAGCGGCTGGCGTCGCGCTCGCCAAGAAAGCGTTCCGTGCCTTGCCAGATTTCCTGGTCCAGCACATGCCGCGTGTCCAGGTTGATGGCCATAACCACCCCATCCGTCGTTTCCTGGTCGCAAGCGAACAGTCGTCGATAAAACGATCTCCACGCCGGCGCGTCGTCCGGGAATGGATCCTCTCGACAAAGGATCTCTTCCGCGATCGCTGTGCCAGAAACCAGGTCAACGATGGGCTCCCGGGCGATTCTGCACGACGGATATGGGTGCTGGTGAATCAGGCGCATGATTTACCCCTTGATGCGGAATAAATACTCCGCTTCCGTCCAAACCGGCGTACCCAAGGCCGCCGCTTTCGTGGTTTTAGACGCGCCTGGCTTTTCTCCGGTCACCAGTACCGAAGTCTTGCCATTGACGCTGGATTGCACCTTGGCGCCCAGCGCTTCCGCCTGGGTTTCCAACGCCTCCCGATCTTTGCTGAAGGTGCCAGTGAACACCAGATTCATGCCAGAGAACGGAAGTGGTTCAACAGCACCCGCCGCCACAGAGGAAATCAATGGCACCTGCATCCGATTTCGCACCGCGTCGATCTCCATCCACCGCCACGTCAAGTCATACGCAATGCAGAGAGCCGTTTTCTCGGCAAACCCATTTACGGCCATGATCTGCTCGTGCGTGATGCCATTGAGCGCGTCCAGCCCACCAACCGCGCCCAATAACGCCTTGCTGTCCCCGCGCCCCAGATATCGGATGCCAAATGCGGCCAGGAATCGCCAATCCTCAACCGGCGTACTCATGCAGCGTTCCATTTCCCGCTCCAGGTTTTCCGCTTGACCGGGACCAAAGCCCATGCCCTCAAAATCGGCGCGGGTCATGTTCAGCACGGCCAATATGTCGGTGATGCCCGCCGCCACAAGTTTCTCAACCGCCTTGGGCCCGAATCCATCCGCCGTACCCATGATCTTAAAAAAATGGCTGATCGCGCCTTCCGCCTGGGCTTCGCAATGCGGGTTGACGCAGGTGAGGTATTCGCCTTCCTCTTCCACTGGCCCACCGCAGCAGGGGCAAGCCGTGGGCACAGCCAGCGGGGCAGGGGACAGCACGTCCATAATGAAGGGAATCACTTCGCCGGAACGGATCATGGTGACCCGCGATCCCACGCCAAGCCCGTCCTTCCGCGCTTTCTGGAAGTTGTGCGCAGTGGCGCGACGAATAGTGGCCCCGGACAGTTCCACTGGCTCGATCTCGATCACCGGCGTAATGCGGCCCGTGCGGCCCGTCTGCCAGACCACACCAGTAACCGTCGTTTCCGCCGTTTCGCCTTTGGTTTTGTAGGCGATCTGCCAACGGTGGTAATGATTCGTGCTGCCCAGCGCGGCGCGCAATTCCGGTTCCTCAATCTCAATGACAATGCCATCAGTCTTGTAAGGCGATTCTTTGCGCATGCTCTCGGAAATCGTCTGGATGTCGCGCAGGATCGTATCTCGATCCGCATAATACTTTGGCAAGTTCTGGTATGGCATGAAATGGGCCATACCCGCTTCAGCGATCAGACGGTGGTGCTCTTTTTCTGTCTCTGCGGCCACAAATCCGACCATGACGTTTCGTGGGTTCTTGAGTCCCAACGGCACCATTTCGGACTCAAAGAACGCTTGTGGCATAACAATCTCGCCGGGGCCATCCACGTCTGCGCCGACAATTTTGAGGCCCCGCGCAAAGGCAGAACTGATGTCCTCTCCTTGCAATCCGTTCCCGCGCGTTGCCAGCTCAACTCCACGCGCACGGTCCCGACTACCCGCCAGACCATCCAGTTTGACCGTCATGGCGTACATCAAACCCTGAATGCCGAGCAGGGCCGCTTGGCGCTCGACAAGGCCAAAAAACCGGATGAGATCTTTTTCGGTATAGGCCTTTTCGGTGGAAAGCATGGGAGCATGGTGCCGCACCTTGGTACCGCCGAAAAACTCGGTCGGTTCCGGCTCAACCGCGTTGAGGAAAGGATGCTCAGGATGTTCGGTACGCAGTTTCTCCACCAGCGCATCGTACTCGGCATCGCTCATGATCGGATCGCCGGCGCGGTATGCGGCGTTGGCTTCCTCAAGCTTGTGTACGAGGCTCATTGGCGACCTCCGCAATCCGCCGTTTCCAGTGCATTGACCGTAACCGATGAGCCGCACACGGAATAGGGCGCCTCAGCATCCAGCAATCCCATGCTAATGGCGTTTTGTACGCGATCAGCCGTTGCTTTTACCAAAACGGCTTCTGGTGTAAGACCTACATCTACCAGATCCGCAAATACCTCAATCTTGATGCGCATGTCACATCCTTGTTTTGCGTTGTCCATGCGTCAAATCTACGTGATAGCAAGATCAATGTCAACAAGAAAACGCATATAAAACATTGCACTATGATTTTCCATCATGGAAATAAATCATCTTGGTTTATTAACCAGATGCAACATGGAAAATAATTGATGCACGAGTCCTACCAATGAAAACAACAAAGTAAACCATGCCAGAGAAGGCAATATACCGTTGCCATGTATTTCCATAATGGAAAGCACTGCGATCCCGACCCAAAGCAAGAGCATCAAGAGCGCAAACCACAGCTTTGCTTTTTCCAACATGGAAATCACTGAATCCTTTTGGTCGTTTTTGGTGAAAGAATCTGGCTGGCAATGGATAACAAGGCGGCCCTGGGCAAAGTAATTTTCAGGGTTAGCGGCTCTTCGCCGTGGATCACGACAGGAAAGTGTTCCTGCTCGGGATGCGACATAGCTACCTGAGCTGCCGCAAGAATACGCTCCTGGCCAGAGGGGAAAATGGCCAGAATGGCATTGATGGATTCGCCATCACCAAACATGATCTGCAAAAAATCCGAATCCAAAACGAGTTCCCTCTCTATGTTTTTCTGATTACTGCCCAGTTTTTTCGAGCATGGCCTGAATCGTATTGGCCAGATCATCCCGCCCGGCCGCACGGGCCTCTTCGATGTATTTGGGCCAGAGATCGAGGCGCTGCCCGCGCAACAGGTTGGTCCACGGCGAGACCAGCAGCAGGCCACCATAGCCGCTGGGGTCGCGCTCCATGTCGGGCTTGGGCGGCACACCGGGTTGGGGAAAGCCTTGCGGAATGATCCGCTCCAGCACCTCGAAAAACAGGATCAAGCTCAGCGTGGTCCCGAGTATCCAGTAGGGCATTGTCGTGCGCGTCGCGCCGTCTATCGCAACCCAGAAAATCAACGCCACCGTGGATACGGCGTACCAATGCAAGGGGCCGGACCAATCCGGCCCCTTGTTCAGCGGTGTCAACCAGCCGGTTTCTATGCCGTCGCCACAAAACGCAAAGCAAGCGATGAGGGGCCAAAAGGCCAGCTCAATCCATCCGCCAAAATCCTGGTTGGCCACCATGCCCCACAAATTTTGGAAGAATCCGCCAGCAAAATGCACAGTCGGAAACCGCAGCGCGATCATGATCCATAAACCAACCAATATCGGCCAGCCAGCCATCCGCGCAATGCGTGTCTCGGCCCAGCGGAATCGGTTGGCTGAACAGATTACAGGGTTCGACATGGCCTGGACCCCTGGAGTCGCCGCTGGGCAATCCGCCGCCTCAAGAGGTGCCCCCAATGGAATTTGCAGCACGCCGAGCAGATTCTGACGGTTCTCGCTCAATTCTCGGCCCGGTGAAGTGTGAGCTGTTTAACCGGCAAATCGTGTCCTGCGAGAGCTCGACATGATAACGGTATCCCCAATCATCATCGAAATCCTCAGCAAAACTTGCGCCGCGCTCCAACTCGTCGGCAGCCATGCGCAAAGCAGCCGCCAAGTCAGCCAAGGTATTGTCCTGGCGCCCCTGCACCGTGACGTGCAAGTGCTGCAGCGGGTAATTCTTTTTCATCCAATCGTTTAGCATGGTGACTCTCCTTTTTTGTTTTCCAACAGCGTGCGAACTTGCGTGATCACCTCATCCAGATGATCACGCACATCTTTGAGCGTGTACCGCAATATCCACCAATGGTGGCCAACCAGGATGTTCTGCCGCGCGGCACCGCCACGAAACCCGGCATAAGAAAAGCCGTGATGGCGATAGCCGTCGAACTCGATGCCCACTTTTTCTGCGGGAAATGCAAAGTCGATACGAAACCGCCGGCCTGGTACGGGCCGATATTCGCGCACCACTCGTCCCGGGAACAGCCTATCCAGTTCTTCGCCCAGCCGGTCAGCGTAAGGGGAGAGGGAGGTGGCCGCTTGCCCACTCTTTCCATTTTTTTTCCTGGCGCCGGTCATTCCGTATTGCGCCATGATGCGCGCACGAACATCCGGCGCCAGGTCGTTCAGCGTGATGCGAGCCATAAAATCAGTTGTTTGGTGTGCAGACGTATCCCGCAGGACACGGCGGGTTATTAGCCGGTGGCGCGTAATAACCGGATTGTGGCTGCTGGTATTGTGGCTGGCTCCTGTTGTGCCCCACGGCATACCCAGCCAGTCCACCCACGCCAGCGCCGATGGCGGCACCGGCCAGGGGTGATCCAGTCTGGTTGCCAATCACGGCCCCGGCCAGCGCTCCCAGAAGCGCCCCGCCGCCCGTGTCGGCTGTAGTACCGTTGCTGGCATAGGGGTTGTTGGCGCAACCCGCCAGGGCCAGAACGCCGATCAAAAGAAAAACCTGAGTTTTACGCATGAGGATTCTCCTGAATGGTGGATGACGTTAAAGCGCGTAACGCCATGCCTGGGTTTGTATCTGATTTTCTGACCCATTGAAGATATGTCATGATGAGGCGAGCAAACCAGGCAATGGCCCATGAAAACAGAAAAAACCCGCGAACGAGTATGGCAATGTTGTCCGCCACCTTGCCAAATGGTGGATATGGATGATGATGGATGGATGCCATGATTTGTGCATAGGTGTCCTGCCCTATGCCGTGCAGCACCATGGGCAAGGTAATGATCACCAACCCGATCATAACCATGAACGCCAGCGGCAAGGCAAAGATCGCTTGCGCGAGCAGAATCATGATGTTGTTTGTCACATCATTAAATGCCTGCTCCATGGCGCCTTTTGTAAGAACTATCTGAATTTTACGCATGATTATTCTCCTGTCGGTTCATCTTGTTGGGAAAAGTCCGCATCCGCCGCACATTTTCAATCTTGATAAGGCAACCACATGATTCGGAAACCCAACGACCCCAGGAGCGGACTTCCGAAGCTGATTGCCTTCATGTAGTTCGTGTACGACGCATACGAATTCAAGCGCGGACACGGAAAATAGACCAAAGACAATGAAGCCTATTATGCGCGTTCCGAATCTCAATCGCGCAAGACTGCGTTCAATGTCATCCACATCACGCATGAGGATTCTCCTGTTGGTACGTTTTGCTGGGAAGCGCTTGAATGAGGTAGCGGTCATTTCCCAACTGAGTGATTTCCGCCGCAGGGATAAAACCCCATGTAACACTGATAAATGTCATGATCATCCAAAATGAGACCGCTATAGCGGCTGGCCACCCGGGAAAACCAAGATTAGTCAACCACGATAAGAAAAGCGCCGGTGGAAATGCTGCCGCAGCGACCAATCGACAGACCAAAAGGCCATTACCACTCCAACCCAAGATGTTACACGGCTCGAATAACTGATCAGACATGCTTATCCCCCATAAATCCAAGAATCACCCATAATTAAACTTCACCAGAGCCCCAAGAGACTGGCAAAGCGAATTAGCAAGGGTCATGGCGTCCACCCAGTTCGTTACGCCAGGGACAATCTCAAAGACACCGGCTTCTGGCAATTGCAAACTGGGTGTGTCCGCACGGCAAACGCTCATTGTAATAGAAAATCCTCCATGGATTTTATCCTTCGGCGCCGTCGTCGGATCGAAGTCCATCGCCAGATATTCTGTGACGCAGTGCCGATAGGCGTACATCCTCATGACGGGCCGATCACCGCAACGCCGACGGATGGCGTCCGCCATCTGATTGATCCAATCCTTTGTGGCAGGATTCAGCGGTTTGCCCTCAAATGTCAGCACGGTTGTGTTATTCATGTATCGATCCCAACTTGAGTTTTTTGGCGCAAGTAACGATAGCCCGTTTATCTCCTGGGACTGCGCCGATGGACAATGCCATAGTCCTTTTGCTCACCGTTATATCGTAATGCCAGTATTGGCCGCGATCTTGAAACCATGATCTGCGAAGCCCTAGTTTTTCAGCGAAATCGTGTAATTCCGGCAACGTATCAGCGACCATGTGGCACCACAACTTTCCACGCCACGGTATTTGCTCGTTATCCACATAGACGGTCATAAATACCCTCTTACAATTGGTTTGCGCTCAACGCCACAGCTACCGGCCGCACCCAGATGGGCATGGCATTGAGCGTGAAAGTTTCCCCGGCCCATGCCAGGAGCAGGGTTTGCCCCATCACCCCGGCGATGGCCTCCGCCGCTGGCGGGGGAACCGCGTTTCCAATATGTTCACGCCAGGTCGAATCGCTGAGGCCTTCCAACTCCAGATGCTCTTCGGGGTCCACCAGCCCTTGCAGGACAGCCAGCTCCAGGGTGGTAAACGGCCGATGCCAGGTGCCGTCCAGGGCGCGGATGGTGGCCACCAGTTTGGCGCTCTGAGCGGGCATTTCGTCCGCCTCGTTTGTCTCATTCCCGGTCGAAAAACAGGAAGCGCGTGGATCCGCCACGCTCCACTTGCCGTTATCATGCCCGGCTGCCGCCGATACCGCCCCGCAGGCAACCGTCCACGGCACAACACCGTAATGGGCCGCCGTGAGATAATTATCGCCTTTGGTACGGGTCAGGCCCGTGCGGGGATCAGCTACAGCGAGGGCACCACCAGCCACATGGGATGCGCCCACGACGGTTTTGCTCACGCTGTCCCATGGGACGATGCGATATATGTTCTGGTGCGTAGTGCTCTTGTAGCCTGGTCGCGGGTCGGCGACCGCGTACCGGCCACCGCCTGGCGCGGATTGCCCGCTGATAGCACCGATGCTGTCTTCCCAATCCCGGACACCGTACTGGCCATACTCAGCGGATCCGCAGAAACGTGGGTCGGCCACAGCGTAACGCCCATTAGTGACACCGCCGCGCCCCGAAATGGTCCCGCTCGGAGCATTCCAGGCATTGACGCCCAGGTAGTGGGCGCGGCGCTCCGGCAGAATCAAATAATCCTTGAGGGTTCCATCCTGGACCGCTAGTTTGTTGAGTGATCGCCAATCGCCGCCAGCCTCCACGAAGGCCAGACGCACCCAGGTCTTCCATTGCAGAGAAGGGACTCGGTGCATGGCGCCGCCGACGGGATCTCCAGGCATGGGCATCCGGCCGAGAAGGTCGCCCACGGCCAGCAAGGGGCGCTTTTCCGGCTCATAGAGGAAGGGCGCCACATTCTCCATATGCCGGGCCACCAGCAGGAACCGCTTGCGGGATTGGGCGAGGCCGCCCAGCTCGCCGCAGTCGTGGGTGGTCTCGGCGACCGCGTAGCCGTAGCGACACAGCAACCCGCCAATCTGATCCAGCAAGTGTCGGCCCCGGTTCTGGATCCGGGGCACGTTTTCCAGAATCACGAACTCCGGCAGATCCTCCTTCCAGGCCTCCAGGGTCAGCCAGATGCCGCGCACGGTCAGCCGGTTGAGGGCTTGGTATTTCTCGGTCTTGCTCTTGCCTTCGGAAAGCAGCCCGGAGAATGCCTTGCACGGCGGGCTGGTAAAGACGATATGTGGGCGCTCATTGCCAGCCGCTTTGTGGATGTCCTCCGGCGTCGCCTCGCACCATCCCGCAGGCGGCTCATCGCCATGAAAGGCGCGGTACTGATCCCGGTCGAAGAGATCGAGGACAGTACCCGGCACGCCGGAGATGCGCGAGAAATCGGCGATGGCCCGCGCGTCCGAATCTATGCCGCCTAGACAGCGGAAACGGGCCCGCATGGAGCCGACACGGGCCTGTCCGCGATTGAAGCCGGCGGCCCCGCCGCCCAAGCCGCAGAACAGATGGAAATGACGGATTTCGCGGAAGCTATTCATGATGACGCCCGCATTAGCCCATTGCAGTGGGACAATCTCCGCTGTTCGGTGAGGATCTTTTCCAGCCGATCCGCCAATCGTTCCAGGCGCCGCAAATCGCCGCGCTTCGCATATCCAGGAACTGAGCGCACATAGGCGCGGGCCCGCAAAATGAGGGATGCTGAGTTCATCGTTTTTAATCTCCCATGCTTTCGTTAACGGTTTTGCTGCTCAACAGATGCAAAGCATCTCGAAGCGCCGCTTGTATCTCTTCCATCTGATTCCGCAAGATCGGGTCCGGCAACTGGCGCAGCTTTGGATCCAGCAGGCTTCGCCAATACCTCAGCCGCCATTCCAGCATTGAGCGCTCGCCGGTTTGTCTGACCAACCCGGCCGCTGCCCATTGGCCGACAGTGCGCATCAGGCAGCGCCTCGCGTGCGGTGCAGAAAGGTGCCCACCAGCACTGGGAAATCCATGATGTCATCAATGACCGTCGCACCGTATTCCGGTGCCTCCAACCCCTGATAACCGCGATCCAGCAAGACGGCCAAATCCGTCACCCCGATGGCCGCGTTGACATTGGCTGGGTGGTCATCCAAAAAGGCCACCGCGCCAAGGCGCCGCAACACCGACGCTTTGGCTGCGAAGGGCGTGACGCATTCCCGGCCCATCTCGCCAACGCAGACAATTCGTCTTGGCTGAACTAAGCCCATCAGCGAATGCTCCCGCGCTATCTGGTGTCGGGGATCCACACTGGTCACCGCCCATACCTCACCACCCAGGTCTTCTAGTGCGCGGATCAGGTCTGCCGCATGTGGGTACACCGGAAGGCGATGCCATTCATCCGCGTGATATGCCCGCCATACCTGGTTATATTCCAGCAGATTTAATCCGTACCGCTCCCGCAAGCTATGCGCTTCACTGGCCCGTGGGACGCTTCGGCCCAGCACCCACTCGGCGCATTGCTGCCAGTGCGCATCGAAATCCGTGAAAATTCCGTCTACATCCACCGCTATTTTTGGTTTTTCGTACATGATTCCTGCCTCACCAGGCCGGAGGCCTGCACCCGTTCAAATAGGGCATAGCGCCGTTTGCGCGCCTCGCGCCGGCGGTGCTCGTCCATCAGCATCTTTTCCAGTTCACTGTCCATTCTGGCCCCCTGTTGAGCCGGGTTGCCCCGGCCTTGAGCCTTACGCGGCCGACTTGCTGGCTTTGAACGTCAGCACCTTGCGCTCGGGTATTTCCAACTCGGCGCCCGTTTGCGGATTGCGTCCCATGCGGGCGGCACGATGTATCTGCTGGAAAGTGCCAAACTGTTGAATACGGACCTTGTGGCCTTCCGATACCAGTTCCACAATGGATTCCACCAGATGCTGCACGATGTCCTCCGCCTTGCGGACCGTTGGCGCCAGGCCCGCGTCCACCAAACTTTTGGCCAGATCCTTTTTCCCACTGACTTCACTCATAACAACCTCCTTGTTGAACCGGATCATCCCCGGTCAGATATTGGCGGATTCCGCCCCTTTGCCGACAGATGCCCGCTTTTTTCTCGCGGATGCCGGCGCACACGACACAACGCACCGCTTGTACTGCCTGAACTCGTTCTGGCGGGATCACGTCGGCACAGTCGAGGCAATATCGGTTGCCCGACACGTCCTCGTCTGGTTTTTCGCTGGCCTGCATGGCTTGCCGCGCCACCGAAACTCGCCAGGCCCGCTCCCGCTCCGCAAGGTCGGCGGCGATATCCAGTATGTCGGAAGGCAAATCGCTCACTTTTTCAATCCTTCCGGATGCAGATCCGCCAATTCCTGTAATTCCTGCTGAATCCTGGAATGTTCAGCATCTACGGCTTGACGCTGCTTTTCCCATGCGCCCAAAAGATCATGGTCATTGGATTCCAGCGTGTACCCACCACGAACCGCACTTCGAAGATGGGTGTCAAAATCAACGCATTTTCCACGCGCACGAATCTGGTCGCCGCTCAACAGCGCCAACACCGGCGTTCTTGCTCCGCTAACCGGGTGAATCAGGGCGCCGATGGTTTCCGGTTCCATGACGTCAAAACCCGTCCTCTGGGATTTCCGTAAACCCAGGGTCGGCGGGATCGACAGGAAAGGGCGGAACATCGTCATCCGGAAACGTCGGCGCCTCGTTTCCGCCCGTGGCGATCAAGGGCGTACCGGAGTCCGCCAACGCGCGGCCTTCGTCGGTGGTTTCCTGGCGGTGAGGAAGGAAGGGAGCAAGGATTTCCTGCCCGCGCACCTGGAAATCGTCTAATTCGCCCGGCATAAAGGCCAGAATCCCTTCGCGACCCTCGATCTCTTCCCGGTAATACTGGTCCAATACGGCCAGCGCCTGGGCATAGGTCAGGCCGAAGCCACGGTTTTTGTCAAAAGCGCGCACAAACGCCTGGCGTTCTTCCTTGGTCCCCATAACCGTTCTCCCTTCTTTTTGAGCCTTGAGATCATCCCGCCGCATAATCATTGCTTTGCGCTTCGCGTCCAGGGCGTCAAGACGTCCCTCGACTTCCGCAATGCGCTCCTCAATGGGACGCTTGACCCTGGTTACAGTAGATTCCGGCATTTTGCCCTCCTTGTGGTGTTTACTTGCTACGATGTGTTAAATATACTATCTTACTTTGGCTCGTCAAGCAAGTTTGCTAGGGAGATACGGGAAAAATGACGGTTTCGAGAAGAAATGCATTCCGCGCGGCGGCAGAATGTCGCGGGGAAGAGGTGCTGGCATTCCCTACGGAAGCTGGACCGGAAGGCATTCTCGTCTCCGGCAGTCCGGAAAGCATCGAACGGCTTCGGTGCATTTTGGATGATTACCAAATGGCGCAGGCCATTGCTACGGATCTGGGCGAACTGGTCGCCCAGTCCATGCTAATATAAGGAGATACATCATGGAATGGAAAGTTCACAAGTTGACGGATTCACCCAAGCGACTGGCCCTGATCGGGGCTGCTACCTTTATCGCGCTCACCCTGGCGTTGTTGGCCGCCACTCACTTCACACCTGCAAAAGCACCGGCGAGCCATCCGGCGCCCGTTGCAGCCAAGGCGAAACCCTAATCACGCCGATTCCACAACGCATCGTCGGCAGCATCGCCACTGTGGCGATGCTGTACGGCATGATGCTGGCCTTCGATGTCGATTGCTGGCCATTGGTGGCCTTTCTGATCCCTGTTTCCTTGGCGACTGCGGGGATCGGATTCTTTGCCGTCGATCGCTAAACGCAGATCAGAACCCGAACAGGACCAGATAGCCCAACGTCAGGGCGAACAATCCCAATCCCAGTCCGATACCCAGGCTTTCCCAACCTCTGATGTACAAAGGGCGGACGGATTTTGGAACAGGCATCCGAACCGGATCCGACCAGGGATCCGACTGTCCGCTCGGCGCGGCATTTGATACCCAGCGTTGCCCTACGGAGACCCATTTTCGCCAGTCAGACATCGGGTTTCACGATCTCCAGTGCCGCGCCAATCCTTCCCGCGCGATAGCGCAAGAACTGGTAGAGTATCGACAAGCTCGCATAACGGCGATGCCTGGGGTTGGTTCCTGGAACCTTTACCCCGGTCTGAATAGGCTTAACGCGTAAAAAGTCCACACGTTGAAAAATGTCTACGGCGATTTTCCGGTAGATGTCCGCCCGCCAGCGGTTGAATTTGCGATACACCACATTATCCTGCCCAGCAATGGATAGCCCATAAGCGCGCCGACCACGGCGAATCGCCCCGGGCGGCAGATGATAAGCGCGGGTTTCCGTCTTGCCGTTTTGATGGACGATCTTCAGGCTTGCCACCAGCAGACTGCCGTTGGGCTCCAGTTTCCAGTACGGAGTGAGGATCCCGGTACGCTTGACCACACGCAGATCAGGGTCCGGCAGGCGTACCGATATTCCGAAGTACCAAGTGTAGCCTAGTATTTTTCCATTCACCACGCGCGGGGTGCAGATCAGATAACAACGCTGCAGCAGTCCTTCTTTCGGGATCGGGCGGTGCAGGATGAACCGGAACCGCAGTCGGGGCTTATCCTTGTCCGAGTATAAAGGCATCACCATTTCCGCGACCGGATGGGGGCCGTCTTCGATGATTTTGACCTGGGCGCGATATTTCTCATCACGTTCCAGAATTTCTTCCCAGGGGATTTCTTTCGGAGTCGTCAAAAAGAAGCCGCCCAATATCCCACTGCGCCATGGGCGCTTGCGAAAGCGGGGCTTTTCCTGCTCACCGCCGGCTTTGTAGGATTTGCGCCGGTAGACTCCCTTGGTCCATGATCCCACCATTTGCCGGGTAGGGGTCCAGAGATAACGCAAATCCTGATTGACGGACTTGCGCGCTTCCTGAACATCGGGGGTTTGACAGGATTGGAGATAAATATCCATCACCTTCATGGCGGCGGCGCGCGCTTCCGGTTCTTGTGATGGGTCCAGATAGGCGCGATAGCGGTAAACACGGCGCACGGGCTTCTTCCTCTTCGGTGGTAGGGTATCCTTCATGCTTTCATCGCTCATAATATACTACACATCCCCAGTTGGACAGATGGCCTTAATATAGTATATTAATTAGCTATAGAGGAAGCTCTCTTTTTTGGACGACCCAGGAGGACGAAATGGGCGAGGCCGAATTTTACGATCAGGTGGCCATTCAGGTGGCGGTGGCCTTGGCGCAGAACGCTGACCGCGCGGCGTGCATGATTAGCGCAAAGGCCAGTGACGTCGCCTACGAAATGCTGCGAAGCCGGCGCGAACACCTGGGGCTGGAAACACTCGAGATCAACCGCGAGGTCAAAGCCCCGGCATGAGTGCGGAAGATCTAAAGCTGGGCGGGCATGAGGACACTCTGGCGCTGAGCGCCTTGGCGGCGGCCATCGCCGCCTGCGGGCCATACATCACGCAGGGCGGAGCTGACTGGAAACTGGCTACTGGAGCACTGGCGGGATTCTCTGGGCTCTACATGGCGGAACGCTTCCACAAGCGGTGGATGCATTCCGCGCGGGCCTATCTGCCACGGGACCAGCAGGGACGGGTGCAGACCAATGACAAACTGGTATCTCACCCAGGCGCTCTCTCGGCAAATCATGAAGACCGGTATCTGGAGGACGCCCTGCTGCTGGGATACATGACCGACACCGGATTGCCGTACTACCTGCCCACGCTGGGCGACGCGCGGCCCGGTAACGACCCGGCCAATCCACCGAACGATCACGTCTTCATCACCGGAATGTCGGGCGTCGGCAAAACGGTTGCCGCCAGCCTCATGATGTTCCAGCAAATCCAGAAGGGCGGTGGTGTCATTTTCGCCGATGGAAAAATCGACTCCACCAATATCGAATCCCTATGGTACATGCTGAAGTGGTGCGGGCGGGAAGATGATCTCGTGGTGATCCACCCGGGAGACCCTTCATTCAGCGCCAAATACAACCCGATCTTGATCGGCGATCCGGACGAAATCGCCTCGCGAATCATGTCGGCCGTGCCCAAAGCGCAGAACAGCGCCGGCGCGGACTTTTACCGGAACTCCGGCATGCAGGCCGTATCCGCCCTGGTCGCCGCGTTGCAACGAGGCGGATACGCCTTTACGCCGGCGGATATTTCCCTTCTTTTGCTCAGCCCAACGGAACTGGAAAAACTGCCCAATCTGCCCGGCATCCGGGGCACCGAAGAAGGCCGAGTGGTCAATCTCTTCATCAACCGGTTCAGGGTGGCCAACCGGAACGGCTCCGGCGGCAGCATCATTGATGTGAACAAGGTCAAGGAGCTGTTCGGCGGCATCGGCGGCCGCATGGGCCTGATGGGTTCCGGGAACTTCGGCAAGGTAGCCAATACGACGCGGCCCGATGTGAACCTGTTCGACTGCATCATGCAAAACAAGGTGATCTATCTGCCATTGCCCACCATGGGCAAGGAAGAAACGGCGGCGGATTTCGCCAAAATGTTCGTCGGCGACTACCGTACGGCGGTTTCCTGGATCCAGGCATTGCCCGTCCGGCTGCGGCCCAATCCGCCCACATTGTTCTTTGGTGACGAACCCGGCTCGTTCCTTTCGGAAAATTGGGACCGGTTGTTCGAGCAGGCGCGATCCGCGCGCCAGCGCCTGATGCTGAGCCCGCAGACCAAAGCCAATCTGGACGCCGTCGCCTTAACCCTGTTTCCGAAGTTGGCCGGCAACTGCGCCACCAAACTGCTGTTCCAGCAAGGTGACCAGGAAACCGCCGAATGGGCTGCGGACCTGATCGGCATGAAACTCGGGGTGTTGCGCACCTTGACGGAGAGCTCTCAGGACTCTGCTTCTGGATCCTCATCCGACATCGAGGGCACGGCCAGCGCCGGAGCCGGAACTGGCACCAGCGAAGGCGCGCGGCACCAGGAGATGTATCGGGTGTCTCCCGATGACCTAAAGCAGCTCGGCAAAGGTGAGTGCGTGGTCTACTGGTCCGGGAAAACCCGGCACCATTTGATCGTCCCGATGATCGACTTTTCCAGCCGGTTCAAGAAATGGGCAGGATCACCCCGCATCTTTGCTCCGGAAAACCCCCGGCGACCACGTCCTTACACACGGGACTACGGCATTTATCAACGCCTGGACCAGGTGCTCAAGGCGGATCAGGAATACATCAATGCCCAAACGGTCAAGAAGGAAAAGGGGGACAAAAAGTGACGCGACCTGCCCAGGAGAAAACCGATGACCGCCTCCATATACACCATGCCACCGCCACCGGTGGCCCCGATACAGGCTCCCGCACAGACCAGCATCGCGCCACCCCCGGCACCGAACTTCACGCCGGCGGCACCCCAGCCGGCGCCGTTACCCCCGTCCGGGGCAGCGACACCAGCGGCATCCATGCACGCGGTCACCGCACCGGCGATCTCGCACCATGTAGCCCATCCTCTTCTTTGGGGGATGGGCCCGCACGGTCTGTTTCTGGGGATGCTGGTGCTGGTGCTACTGTTCGTACTGCTTTGGATGCCGGCGACCAGAGATCTGTTGAAAGGATTTTTTGGGACGCTTGTGATTCCGGTCTTTTCGGCGATGGTGGTCTTAATCTTTCGGCGGATGAGCAAGATGACGATTGTGATCGTGGAGAGTCACAAGATATTCCTGATCAATCTCTTTTCTTCTCACAAAAAAATCTTCCCGGACCTGCAGGACGAAGAGTAAGCCGGGAGGCACGTTATTATTTGGAAGAGATTCATGACACGGCGGGGGATACCGGGGTTGCCGCCTTTCTGTATATACGCGGCCATGTGGACAATATTTTTTCCGATGGACAGAAGACGCGCCGCGCCGGGAAGGAAAAGGCGGAGTCCATACAATGGATGTTCTGCCTGGATGCCAACGCCGAAAACGAGCAACCGCGCTTTGATGACTGCTGTGCCGTGTTGCACGCGGAAAGCTGGATGATTCGACTGCGGACCCATCTGGAATTCTGGAAGCGCCAAGTCGTTTTCAGCAACGAAATCCAGGGCTTTGTTCTGCCGGTGCCCACCGCCGTGGTCAACATGGCTTACGGCTGCGCTGGCGACTATGGCATTTGGGTTTGTCGGCGGCTTTGGCAATGGCCCGGCATGCCGGTTTCCCAACTGATTGGCCATCATGGCGCGCCTCCCGAAGGGATTCTTCTGGATGTCCTGGAAAAGCTGTCCCACAAAGGCATCATCGTCGGCGACTTCTCTGGACACTACTATTATTGCGTAGGGCACAGCCCCGTGCGTCCGGATGGACGCATCGACCAGCGATCATGGATTCGCTTATGGAGGTGAATATGGATACGGAAGATTGCCGCAAGGCATGGATGGCGCAAACCGTCCGGCATATCAAAACTGGCACCCTTGGAGTGGTGACGAAGGTGCGTGACCCCGGCCCACACGAAGCAGCGGAGCCGTATGTCACCATTACGCTGTTCGATGATGGATTTGTCACCTGGAACGCGCGGCGGTTTCTGGACGGCTTTCTTCTGATCCCCGACGAAGGGGAGAGTAGGGCGGATCCGTACCGGGGCGACATCGGGCTTTCCCGTGAGGATCCCTATTTTTCCATTCTGGAAAGCCGTGCCAGAAAATATGCGGAGCTGGCCGGCACTGGGCCAGAGGATTTGCAGGACCTGCTGGCGACCGTCGAGCGGGGCGAATGGGTGCGTGTGCCACCGATAGACCCGCGTGTGGCCCGCTACACCAACAGTCCCTTGCCCTGGATTTTCTAAGTGATCGCAGCTCCGCATCGCCGGCTGGTATCTTCGCTCGTCATCGTCACCACATTCTGGATGACGGTGGGCACCCTGATTTTTGTCTATCGTCACAATCTCTTTCAGGATTACGCGCTGCTGGTCATCCTCTTGTTCCACACGCTGGGGCGCCTGGCTTGGGTGGCCGCATTTCTGCTGGCCAGCGCCGGGCTCGCCCTGTTGATTCGGTCCGCCGACATTTTTACGGTCGCCATCGGCCTGCGTCCGGAGATGTATCGCGGAGCGATAACCACGATTGGCGTGTTGCCGCAGCCAGAACTGCCGGAAGGGTATGACCATACCAAGCAGGACCAGGAGATGGAGAACATTCTGTCCGCATGGAAGAAAAAAGAGAAGCTGGATATCAAGGCGGCCGCCGCCCTCGCCAAAGAAAACACCACCGCACCGCGACCGTTAGCGAAGCTGGATATCGAGGCAGTCTCTTCTTTCGCCAAAGAGAATACCCCCGCCGCACGATTGTTCTGGTCGGTTTTCCATATTCTGAAGGCCGCCGATCTGCCGGCGTCCCCCCGGCCCGGCGAGCACGGCAACGCCAGTCTGCTGGAGCATAGCCTGCGCGTTTCCGCCGCGCTGGCATGGGTATGGCGCGACGATGCCCGCATCGCGCTGGAACAAAGCCAAGCCCGTGTGACCGGGTTGCCGACAGAAGTGGGCCGCCCCATGCGCACCGAACCCTACCCTCTGGAGATCGCCATTCTTGCGGGGATCTGCCACGACATTGGCAAGATCGCCTGTTTCCGGCGCGACAAGGAGGGTGTCATCACGGTGGTCGGCCTTCATGACATGGTCGGCAGCCGCATTCTGGGCCTTCTGCCCGCCCTTTGGGATTTGCGGGATGAGCAGGGTAACCCGGACACCTTCCTGCAGCATTTGTTGACGCAGAGCATTCGCTATTATCACCATCCCGGCGCATTCCCCCTTTCCGGGTTCAAGCGTGAGCTGCTGACGCCAGATCCCGCCATCAAGCAGCTCATGGGAGACATCCACCGGGCGGATCTGATCGCCGGCGGACTGGAGGGACGGGCCGAAGAGGTTGCCCAGGACTACCTGGAAGAGGATGAGCTGGAGGAGCAGAGCCTGGACGCCCAGATATGGGACGCGTTCCTGTTCCTGCTGGAAGACGAATCGCGCATCAACAGCCCGTCTCCCGCCCGGCGCCTGGCGTACAAAAAGGGACCCATTCTGTATCTGATCGAGCCTAAAATCCGGGAGCGGATTTGCGATCACCTCAGCATCACCCGGCATGACTATGCCACACCCAACAACGGCAACCCGGGGAAAATCATCCAGATCATCGCGTCCAGACTGGATGCCATGGGCTTGCTAATAAAGACCATCGGTAAGGTCAACGTTGATAAGCCCGAAGGCGCCGCTGTGCGGCTCCGGTTTGAGTCCACCAAGAAAAATGCGGATGGCGACGCCACGGAGCATACGGACACGAAGATTCCGCACTACGTGGTCCGCATTCCGCCCGAGAGCGTGTTTGCGCCCTTGCTGGCACTGGAAAACTATCCGGCGGAGTTGTCGGTGCAGGGCCTTTTCTGGCCACAATTCGCGCCCAAGAAAACGTCGGCGCGAGGCCCCGACACGACGCCGGAAACAGCGGACTCTGAAATCGCGTCAGAAGGCTTGCAGCCGGCAGGCTTGTGGCCGGTAGACTCGCAGCCGATAGGCTTGCAGCCGACAGGCGCGCCATCGGCAGATTTGCAGACAGCGGACGCGACACCCGACACCAGTGATGACAGGGCAGGTGAGCACACAGAAGCGGAGGATGAAGCGTCCCCCTGCCAGCCATCGTCTCCCGTGGAAGAAGAGGAAACAGAAGACGAGCAGGAGGCCTCCGGCCCGGATATGGCCACAGGGTACCCGGACGAGGATGACCCCTTTGCCGACACGACAGAAGCACCGGCAGCGCCAGAACCGAATGAGGCGGAAACATCTGCGGCGCCCGCCCAAAGCACCGATGCCAGAACGGCCAACATATCCCTATCCACCCGGGAAACATCTTCCAGCAAGCCATCCGTAACAGATGCGCAGAAGGCGGAAAAAAAGGCAAAGCTGGACCGGGCAAAGGTGATCTCCAGTAATGCGGAACAAAAAACCAAGCTGCAAGACCGAGAGGCCATGACCCCGAATAAAAGAGCGCAACACTTACTACGCCGAACTCAGGATTGTTTAGTCCAGTTCCCGAATATCGCGAAAGTAGTCATCGGCGTCAAACTAGACGATTCGGAGAGGGTGCGCCTGATCAGCGCTCTGATCTGGATTGATGAAACACGGCGTGATCGCATTAGCACCTCATTGCGCCTAAACCCGAAGACCATCATCAGGGTTTCCCTGGCCACCATTTTCAACTTTCCATTATCTAGCGGCATGGATAGGGCCAGCTATCAAATCTTCACGCAAATCTTGCGAAAAAGTAGCAAACAGCCAGGCGACATCTGGAACGCGCATATTTCAGAGTTGCGCATGCTTTTGGCCTTCCGTGTGATTTTGGTAGATGGAATCCTAGATCTGGACATTGAAAACAGCTTTATTGCCGCCCCTATCAACGGGATTGATGAACTCAGACAAGCCATACCCATGCCAGGAACCGACGATGAGTGAACATCAGAACATCCAGAACGCCAGCGCGGAAGTGCTGTATCCCATGGTCTTGCGGTTTTTGAAAAGCCTGGACAAACGCTCTGGTGGGCACTTGCACGACTCAGATCTTTCGGACGTTGGCCAGGACGTGCTCATGCGGATCATCTCCTATCAGCGGGATGGGTTCCCGGAGCCCTTATCCCCGTTGCTGGATGCGCCGCTGCATATGCCGGTCTGGAGCATCACCCGATACGAGTGGCTGGATTTTCTGCGTAGCAACAGCCGATACCGTCTCAGCGGCAACGCGGAAGATCCGGATAGCTGGATAGATGAGATGGCCGATATTGGTGCCGATTTAATCGACGGGCTGATTCTTCAGGAAGAATCAAATATCCTGGAGGAAAAACGCCGATCCGCCCAGGCTCGGCTGGCGCCTTTTGTCAAAAATATCCTGACCGAATCCTGTACGGAAGGCGCGCTTCGCGTTCAACTCCACCAGCCTTCACCGATGCTTCAAAAACTTCCCGATCCGCAGAACACCACAGACTTCGCCATGGCGGTGAAAGCGCTCCCGTACAGCAAGGAACGCCTAGCGAAAATGCTGGGCATCAGCATGCGCCAGTTTCGGTGCTTTGAGCGCGGATTAACTGAACCGGATGAGTTTTCGCGTTCCAATCTGGAAGCTCTGCTGCAGGAACATGGGGGATGGACCTGGGAACGGATATTCAAGCTGGTTGAGCGGCGCACCGGGCTATCCGGCATTCCCGCCAGGCGCTGGATACAGGCCGCCCTGGGTGTTTCCGAGCGCACTCTGGTGCGCTGGATACAGGGTGGCTACGGTGGCGCCAAAGGGCTGGTTCAGGCCAGCACAATCATCACTGGAAAGACAGGGGAACATCATGGGTAATGCACAAAAGAAGCTGGTTGCGCGGGAATTTTACAGCACGATGTCCTCATGGCGAACACCGGACATCTTGATCAATCCCATTGGGACCTTGATTTACCAGAAAAACGGACAGTGGATGGAGGGCCCCTGGGTGCTGGCGTTTTCCAGAGCGGTTGCCGACCTTTTCTCGCGGCCGTTCGATCTGCGCACCACGCTGTCCCTTCCGACGCACCGCGATGATGCGGAGATCTGGAATCTGGTGCTGTTGCAATCCGGTATTAGCAAACACTTCGGGAAACCTTATGGGCTATGGCCGGATAGGCCACCGATCAATGGCATATTGAACATGGAGGGCTATGCTTTCCCACCCAATTACCGCCCGCGCGTGTATATCGATTGCGTTCCTCAGCGCATGCTGGAAACCTTGTTGGACAGGCAGGGGGAGATGCCGGATGTGGCCATTTATTGGCGGCCATCCGGCATCATGATTGACACTATGCGTCGTTTCGGCATCCCATGGAACGATCAGGAGGATGCTTTGCTGGATATTCCGGAAATAGAATTCGCAGGGCAGCCGGAAGACGTGATTGCCATCCTGGCAAATCACTTCGGTTGACCACGCTCATGGCTTTGGGTACTATTCAAGATGTGCCCGGCCGTTGCCGGTGACGTATATAAGGGTCAGTGCTGCGGTGCTGATTCGGCAACCCCGGAAGCAATTCCGGGGTTTTGCTTTTTCTGGATCAGACCAGCAACCCAGCAGCCCGCAACGCCTCCTCTTCGGTCCTGGCATCTTCCGGATCGAAGGCGGCTTCTGCTTCGTCTGCCGCTCTTACCTCTGCCGAAGGCTCTTCCACTGAGGGGTGCATTAAGCCATAGCGTTCCAGAATGGCGTTCACCCAAGTGGGAAGGGCTAGGATATCCGCGCCCTCGATTGCGCGCAGGATATTGGGGCACCAGACGTAGCCGACCCGTTTTCCGCTGTTGGAGATGACCCCATCGGGACTGGTTTCCTTCAGGTCCCGCATACGAAGAGCCCCAACAATGTATACAGGCATGCCCATGCGAAGGTTCCGCTGCATGGACCCAGCGATACTTGCTTTCATCATGCGAACCGGAATCACCGTATCCAGATTTTTGTGTTGGCGCAGCTCGATTTCCACGCCGCTCAACAGTCCTTCGCCATTGGTAAGCGCCGAGACCTTATTGACGATGCCTGACAGCAGTACCGTATTGGCAGCGCCACGGCCCCTCGCCTTCCTGGAACCTTCGCTGGATCCAAATGGCTGAAAATCATCCTGTTCCACCTTGGAACGGTCCCGGTTAAAAACGCCTGCGTGCCACACCTGTTGTTCTGGCATTTCCAGAATACTGGGACGGGTGATGCCGATGGGGATTACGTAGGCGTCATGGATCTTTTCACCCTGGTGCTCGATGACGCGGCCCCGGATGCGGCCGTACACCTTGGTTTCCAGACGATCCTGAAAATGTCGCTGAACCAGGCCGTTCTTGCCCGCCTCCACGGGGACCATCCGACTCGTATCGTTGTGCTGCTGGATATAGTACCGTTTGACGCCTTCAGCGTCGGTGACCTTCCGGGCATATCCCGTGATGTAGGCGATATTCTTCATTCCACCTTCAAAGGCATAGTTTGCGCTGTTTTGCATCTCAATCATCGTATTCCTCCTGTCAAAAACGCGCCGCGACTGCGGACATATTCCATGCTGGCCAACAAGAACTGCTGTACTTCCCGATAAAATGCCATCGGTGCTATTTCGCCCAGAAACACCCTGTGTAGGCTGTGTTCCCAGGCGGAAATCAGGCGAGGATCCCGCAAAACCGGTGGAGTCGCCTCCAGGTGTTGCCGGCCCAGGGCGGTAAGCGTGACGGTGTTGGAATCCACCAGCTTTTGCTCCATCAACCGCCCCAGGGCCTTGTGCCGGGATTTGGGTGACCCGATGGCGGGGACACTGCCGATCCCGGCATCCGCACCGATGGGCTGCCCCATCCGGCGATACAACCCGCCCAATCGCCTCTGTTCCAGGCGTCCAGGGCCCCTGGACTTGTCCTGCAACGTGCCGAGCAAAAACTGCACGATCTGCGCGTGCAACGCGCTGGGGTAGATCGAAGGAAGCCGCCGATAAAAATCAGGTGTCTGCCGGCTGGACTCATGTGGAACTATCGCCGACCGGCCAAAGGGGTAGGAAACCATGCCGTGCTCATATAACCATTGCAGGGCCAGCACTACCGCGCCGGCCGGCCAGTCACGGCTGACAAACCAGCCCTGGATCGTGGCGAAATCCTTGCCATCGCCCATAGTTGGCTCCACATAAGGACCGTCCTCGATCAGTTGTAGCAGCGGCGTGCTGACGCGACCGCAGCCAATGCCGGCCTGTTCCGGATTGGCCAGCGTCAGCATGCGGGTCAGGTTGATGCCCAGCAGCCAGTCCCCATGCACCCGGCATTGCTCCGCCTCCACCAGCCGTTCGGATCGCCACGGCTTCAGGTGCGCGGGATGCATGACCTTTACGTGAAAGTGGTCCAGGTTGGCTACCCAGATTTCGCACTCCGGCCCGATTTTCAGGAGGCCGAGCAGATCGAGGATCTGCTTCATCAACCAGAACCCTGCGGCATCCGGGGCTGGGGCCAAAATGATCTTCTCCGGTGCGCCGCCATTGGTGAAGAGGGTGGTTTTTAGGCACTCCAGCAAGTGTTTCCCGGCGGGCGTGCGCATCGTCTTCATGTCGGGCATCAGCGGAAGCTGTCCCCATCGGTAGCGTTTCCAGTCGCGCTGATACTCGGGCGGGTGCGCGTGCCGGTTGATGGCTTCCGGTACCCAGAAGATCAGGGCGCCATCCAGGACCAGCATATCCTGCCGTGAAGCCATAACGTGTCCCATGGTCCTGGCCAAGGCCCAGGCCATGCCCGATGTTTGCGTGAAAATCCAGGTGTGTGTCGTCATAGCTATTAAAATATACTATCTATGATAGAATGCCAAATGTTTCGCGCTCCAGAATAGAAACGGGTGGATGTCGATGCATTCTGGAGCGCGGAAACACGGGTGCCGTGCGGAAAACTGTCTGTACGGAAAACTGTCTGCTATCTGTCAGCGGAAATGATCCACGGCAATTCTGCCGTTTTTTGAAAGGAGAAGTATCATGGCATCTGTCAACAAGGTAATTGTTCTTGGTCACCTCGGTCGCGATCCGGAAATGCGCTACACGCAGGACGGCAAAGCTATTGCGAATTTCAGCCTTGCCACCTCCGAGTCTTTCAAGGACAAGGACGGCAATAAGCAGGAACGCACCGAATGGCATCGTATTTCGATGTTTGGCCGTATCGCAGAAATCGCCGGCGAGTATCTGCGCAAGGGCAGCATGGCTTACGTGGAAGGCCGCCTGCAGACGCGCAAGTGGACCGACAAGGAAGGGCAGGAGCGCTACACCACCGAGATCATCGGTGATCGTCTTCAGCTCATCGGTCCGAAGAAAGAGGGTGAAAGTGCTCCTGCCAATGAACCGGCTCACGCTTCTTCGCGTGGAGGGAATACTCCCCCTCCGGCGGAAGATTTTCCGGACGATGATATCCCGTTTAGTTTCAACGGGTTAACGACTTATGACGTTCCTCATCTGACCCGTCGCGTCAAGTTCTAATCCGATTCCACCCAACCCCATCGCTTCGGCTTTGGGGTTTTTCTTTGCCCGCGTCCGGAATCCTGTCCGCAACTCCTGTTCGGAATTCATCGCAGCGCCTACTGCATTTCGACAGGAGGAATACCGTGTCAGATACGTTATATGTCATCCGGCTTGTCCGTAAGGAGGACAAGGCCGGTAGTCTTTATGGATCCGCGACACCTGGCCACAATGGAAACGCGGTTACCTTCTGGTGTGGCTTGTACGACGGGCCCCTAAATATCAGCGAGAAAAGCTCCGCTCAAGAGGCTACCAAAAAAGTCGATGACAAAGTCGTCTCAGGGGGCTATGCCACACTGGACTTCGCCCCTTTTCCCTTACGCTCCACTCACCAATTTGCCCACGATGTAGTCGAAGAATTGCTGAACGGGGCCCAAATCATTGCGCGTTGCGGGCAAGACCCCATAGCGTATCTCCGGCAGTGCAAGGAAAAGAGAAGGATACTGGATCACCAGCTTTTCATCCGGCCTTGGCGCTGGGAAGATATCCGGCTTCCGGCACCAACCGCGCCCTGGGCTTTCTAGCCAGACCATCCCAACCCTCATGCATTCTGCATCGAGGGTTTTTCTTTTGTCAGACGCCCGCCGTTCACCAAGTTGACCAACATCTCTGCATACTGTATATTTATATAGTATATCAAATCGTCTATTCAGCCAGAAGTGTCCGGAATTCTGTCTGCTATCTCTCTCCGGAACGAATCCACGGCATACCGCCGTTCTTTGCAAGGAGAAGCATCATGGAAAACGTATCGAAGCTGATGACCGCAGTTCTGTCTGCCCAGAAGGCATTTGGCGCCGTGCTCAAAGACGCTAATAATCCACACCTGAAGGTCAAGTACGCGTCCCTTGGGAGCGTACTGGATGCCATCAGCCAGCCCTTGCTGGACGCTGGCGTCGTCCTGCTTCAGCCCGCCGTGGACACGGGAGAGCGGGACGAAAACGGAAAGGTACACATCGCCTCCGTCCGGACCGTCCTGATCCATGCCGAAAGTGGGGAATCCTTTGAAACCACAACCAGCATTCCGTTGGTCAAGGCGGATCCCCAGGGGTACGGCTCGGCGCTCACCTACGCCCGCCGGTATGCGATTATGGGCCTCCTGGGCCTCGCCCCGGAAGATGATGACGGCCAGGCCGCTTCGCGTGGGACGCCCGCCAATGTATCTCAGGCACGCCCACCGATGACTATCGAGAGCGCCAAGAAGCGCATCTCCATGACGGCTCCCGACCGGCTCACCGTCGCTGAAACCGCGATGCGCGAGGCCTTCAAGGACCGCCCCGAAGAGCTGAAGCAGGTTCTGGAAGCGATCGAAGCGCGTAAAGAGGCTACTGCCAAGGAAGCCGCTGCAAAAAGCACTGCTGCTGCAGCCTAACTTTTGACCCTCCCAACCCCAAGTCTCCGGACCTGGGGTTTTTCTTGCCTGTGATCCGGTTTCTGTCTGCAACTTGCCCCTGGAAATTTGTGCAGATACTGCATTTGGCAAGGAGAAATACATGATTTATTTGAAGATAACAGAGGATTTGGTCTGCGGGTGGTCCGGTGGAGCGTACTACTTGGGGCTGGCCGACGACCATGAGATTTTTGAACAGCCAGGGACGATGCCGAGTTACTATCCGGAAGATGATGATGTGTGGATTATTGACGAGCCGCTGGCACCCAAAGAGGTGTTCAAGAAATTGCTCAAGGCGCTACAGACTGGCGGCATACCAAAGGCTGAGCTGGTTCTTGCCAAAATCCAGAACGGTAGTCTGGCTATGCCGAAAAGTGCGTTGGCGGCTATTGGCCAAATAGCCCCGCAAGCCTCCTGGTACTTCTGATCCCCACCAACCCCAGTGCATCTTGCGCCGGGGCTTTTCTTCGTCCGCCGTCCGGAAACCTGTCTGGTACTACCACCTGGTATTTATCGCGGCGTTGCCGCATTTTGACAGGAGAGTTGTTATGGAAAACATGGAAACTGCTGTGGAAGACAAGCGCACTCAAACACTCATGGTCCTGGGTGTGGCCATGCAGAAAAACGGGCTGGCAGAGCTTGCGTTGAATTACTCCGGATCGGGAGATGAGCAGGATAATTTTTCAGTGACGTGTAAGACCGAAGATGGAAAAGACGTCTTCGTGAACGTCAGCGAAATCACCGATGCCATGGAAGCCTTGGCAGAAACCGTGGTGGATGGTTATGAAAACGGCAATGGCGGCAGCGGGAATGTCTCCATCAAGATTGAGAATCTGGCCATAAATGCTGAGTGGGATCATTTTGACAACGTAACGGAGGAGAGCCCGGAAGACACGTCCATTCCAGATGAAACCGCCAAGATGATCCGCAATATCCTGCCTGCACTTGGTGCTGACAGTGTTAGAGTGGAATATAGCGGTGGCGGAGATAGCATGGACGGCCTGGATATAACCTATTCCCACAAAGACCTTGAGATTGCCATGCCAAATGGCGTAGAAGTATTGACCAAGCGGGTTCACGACGCGCTGAGAAATCTGATCTGTAACCAGGTGGATGGTTTCTGGAACGACGAAGGCGGACGAGGCGAGATGTGGATTACCACGGATGCCGAAAATGCCGGATGGGACCATTTCAACTTCGTTGGCGCCCATGAGCAGACTCATTACTCATTCTCAGCTACGTTGCCTGTTGATCAGGGGGTGGTTGCATGAACCCGCAAATTTCCTTGGGGTCAAGCTTGCCTGGATGGTCTCCTTTCGATGCCATGAACCGGATCATGTCCGGATTTTCTGATCCAGCATTTGGCTTGATAGGCCATGAAAAAGCTCAGGTTTGTCCTCAGAATTATGGGGCTGGCACCATCACCATTGAGATGCTGGAAAGGTTGCAGCTCTCTTTTCCGGATACTCGTTTCCGTCTGCACGCGAATGTGCGAATACTCAACCATGGGTGCCAATATGATCTCGGCACCACCAGACGTTTCCCCGAGTTCACGGAAGCGCTGGTCACTTTGCTGCGTTTTTTGCAGGAGCCGTACAGCATACACGCCGCGAACAACGGCACGCCCCTCAAAAGGCAATATGCTGAGGCTGGGAAGCTCTCAGACATGGCTGGTGTCCCCGTGGCTATTGAAGGTCTATATCCATCTCGCCGGGCCAACACGCTCTCCACCTGGAAGGACTACGAGAGCCTACTATCTGCCGACGTTCTTTACGCGCTGGATCTCTCGCACCTGAACATCGTTCACAAGGTCGAGGGGCCAGCACCGCAAGGCTTGGTGGACGCTTTGGTGGCGAATCCTCGTTGCATCGAGGTTCACCTTTCCGGCAATGACGGAGTGAGTGATCGCCACCTGCCCTGCATGGGTGATGAATGGTGGATTCCCCACCTGGCACACATTCACTCAGACGCCGTGGTCTTCTATGAGGGCCGCATTCATTAGACCCCCTAACCCCGTTGCATCTTGCATCGGGGTTTTTCTTCGTCTGGATCCCACCAATGTGTGCGGATTCCTGTCTTGTACTCTCCTTCGGAAATGATCGCGGCTCTGCCGCATTTCGATAGGAGAAGTGCCATGAAAAGCAAAGTATTGATAAAGAAGTCCTGGGGCCGGTTCTGTTTCCTCATCTGCACGCCGGATTATACAGCGCGGCACGGGAAGTTTTACTCGTGTGTAACCTGTACCCCAGACGGCACATGGACCGGGAGTAGCGACGTGACACTCTGGGAATACGCCGGCTTGAGGCATCTCAAGGTGAAGGACGCTGATATTCCACCCGCCGTGAAGCGTCTGGCGGAATGGCTGGAAACTTCGGACCTGGCCGCGTAGGAGGTGCCGCATGTCTTACATCGAACTCTTCGGAAGTCTGTACTCCGCCAAAAAGCGGGTTCTCAAGGTGGTTTTCGAGTACGACCACCAAAAGGATCTCAGCATATACACCTGGTCCAGGCAAACCGGAATCGAAGATTTGCCTATGCCAGACAACTCCGTACAGGTTCTGCGAACCCATAAAGATCCCATGTGGGTCGCTCCTGGTTCCAAAGAGGAGCGGGATCTAGCCCTGGCCATTTTCATCGCAGTGGATAGCAAGCGTGGTCGGATAAAAATGCAGGATGCATTCTCATCGACCATCGCGTGGGCAGAGATACGACACAAGGAGTGCGCGCCGCATCAGGCCGCTTTCCGATCCGCCTGTGAGGTGGCCAAGGGACTTCCAAGTGGTTGGACTTTTTGAGGGGATGGCGATGAATTCTGAACAAAAGAAGCATCTGGCGTCCGTGTTGAACGTCGTCGCGCTGGCCCAGTTCGGAGTGTTTGGCTATACTGCATTTATCGGTCATCCAATCGACTGGGTGCGTCTCGCTGGATCTACTCTTGAATTTATGAATCACTTCAATCAGCTTTCCGATGCCATTCTTCTCTTCGGATTGATAATTATTGTCATTAGCGCGGTGGTCTTGTACTTCGACCGACACGGCAAGAAACACTAGCCTCTACTGCAGATCCCCACCAACCCCATCGCTTCGGCTTTGGGGTTTTTCTTCGCCCCACGTCCACCGCCAACGTGTGCGGATTCCTGTCTGGTACTCCTTCTCGGCATTTATCGCGGCACTCGCCGCCTTTCAAGGAGAAGCATCATGAAATCCGTAATCAACACGGCCTCCGGCCGCACGACGATTTTCGAGGACGAGGAGGGCGTGCATGTGCGCGTCGCTCTTAACAATGGGCAGGTTTGGAACGCTGCCATGTTTACCCCAGGCAAGGAAGGAGACTTGCCCAAAGCCTGGGGCGCGGCGATTGAGTTCGCCCGTTCCATCATGACCCCCGAAGCGATTGGAGGTGTACTATGAAAGGGATTGTTTTCCTCCCCGAGATTCACTGCATCTCGGGAACGCGCTCCCTTCCCCGGGAAATTCTGGCCGCTAACGACGGTCGTGATCTGGAAAAGGTTCTGGCGTCCGCCGGGACCATTCAGATCATTCCACGGGAACCCTTGCGGCCATTTCATGCGGCCCGCAAGGCAGTAGAATCGGTGCTCCTCGCCAAAGGAACCCGTTTTTTCGGCGGATTCTTTGTGGATGAGGCGCTGGCCGACGCCATGAACACCCGCCTGGATGAACTCAAGGCGGGTTTTGAAAAGGCCAAGGTTGAGCTGATCAATGGCCTGGATGGATACATCGAGGCTCAGGTCAAAGATGCTCCGGAGTGGGAAGATGTCATTCGTGCCTCCGCTCCAACCAAGGAAGATCTGATGGAAGACCTCAGCTTTTCCTGGATCTGTCCGCCTGTGGATCTCACTGATCCCCAGGTGGAAGAGGCGCTGAAAGGCTCCCCTCTGTCCATCCGTATCGCCAAGGAGATGTCCCAGGCGTGCCGTGCCTGGCTTGCTGAAAAGCGCGTCGGGAAGGTAAAGGGGGTGCCTGGGATTTACGTTCTCAAGGGCATCCGGGTAAAGGCAGAAGCCCTGTCTTTTGTGGACGGCCGTTTCCGTGGCCTGGTCACTGCATTCGACCAGGTAATCAACCAGTCGGAAGCTGCCATTGGAACGGATGGTCAAGGTGCCGCATCCATGGTGGTCAACGCCGTTATCCGCTCTGCGGCAGATCCGGCTGAAATCTTGGCCATCGGTGATCGAGGTGAATGCCGAGTATCCATGCCAGCACCTTTGCTGGATATGATGGAAGATGAACCGCCAGTTGAGGATGAGTCGCCCGTTGTCTCCCGTGATCCAGTCCCGGTTTCCGCCTGGGCATTTTGATCTCACCAACCCCATCGCTTCGGCTTTGGGGTTTTTCTATTGGGCACCGTCCGGAATTCTGTCTGCAATGTCCCTGCGGAAATGATCCACAATACTACAACTTTTAGGAGAATCATCATGGAAAAGACTAGATTCACGGTCAACGGAAAACCAGTCTACCAGAACGCGCCGCAGTGCTCTGCCTGTAACCGCGTAGCGGTTCAGGGGGTGGTGAGGCGGCGCAATTGCCAGTAGCTCGATCATTCTGGCTTCCTGTAGTCCCACTCGAAGCTCGAGTTTTGATGTTGCCGTAAAAGATAGTATTATAAACGCATGCTGAATCGCAAAGTCACCTATCGCCTGTATCCCAATGTCGAGCAAGAGTCTCGGATGCAGGAAACGTTGGGCTTGCATCAACGGCTGTATAACACGGCCTTGGAAGAACGCATCCGCGTATACAAGGAAACCGGCAAAGGGCTCTCCTTCGCCGAGCAATGCAAAGTGCTTACCCAATGGCGCAAGACGGTGCCCGCGCTGGCCGGACTGAACGCACAGTCGGAACAGGTGACGCTCAAGCGCCTGCACCTGGCTTTTCAGCACTTCTTCCGGCGCGTCAAGAATGGCGAAACCCCGGGTTTTCCCCGCTTCAAAAACTTCCATCGCTATCCCGGTTGGGGATACAAGACCCACGGCGACGGCTGGAAGCTGCACACCGGAGAAAACGACCAGTACGGCAAACTGTATTTGCAAGGCGTTGGCCTTATCCCCATTCGTGGCAAGGCCCGAACGGCAGGCCAGCCAGTTACCTGCGAGATTCTGCATAAAGCGGGCAAATGGTACGCATCCGTCACGTTGGAAATGGAGACCGTACAGCGAGAATATGGCACGGAAATGGGTGCATTCGATTGGGGCCTGGAAGATTATCTGACCATTGCCACGCCAGCGGGCATCGAGACCGTCGCCAATCCTCGCCACCTCAAAAACCAACTGGCGGAACTCAAGCGGCTCGGGCAAGAGGTATCGCGGAAAATACGCATGGCTCAACAGTTGAGTGGCAGACAGCGAGGATTTCCCATATCGGCCAATCTGCGCAAAGCCATCCAGCATCTGGCCCAGCTTCACGCCAAGGTGGCCCGAAGCCGCAAAGACTTTCTGCACCAGACCAGCGCTTGGCTGGTGAAACGATTTGGGGCCATCGCCACGGAGGCCTTGGCCGTAAAGAACATGGTGCATCGCGGTGGTTCTCGCAAGAAGGGACTCAACCGCGAGATTCATGCTGCCGCGCCGGCGACTTTCCTCAAAATGACCAGGACCAAAGCGGAAGAGGCTGGGTCATGGTACGAGGAAGCGCCGACGCTGCAGATCAAGCCAACGCAACGCTGTTATGCGTGCTGGACATTGCCGGACGAGAAGAAAACGCTCTCGGACCGGGTACATCAGTGTCCACATTGCGGTGCTGCTTGTGGCCGTGATGAAAACGCAGCCCTGGTACTGCTGCGTTGGTTGGAAACCAGATTAGCCGGTGATTTCGGCTCCGGGCGGGAACCGTCCGGGGTGTGGAGCGGCGGAAGTCTCGCCGCGATGAAGCACGAAACTCACGCCATAGCCGTATAGGCTTGGCGGGAGCAGTTCATAAAACGCGGATTGGTTCGCTCATCTTTAGCCATCCAGACGGCCAAAAGGAAGAAGTATGCGGGATGGGACCGATTGCCATTCTGGCAGAAATGGTGAACGTGATTAACGAAAACGGGCACAACATAAGGTATATCGAAAAGTTTTCAGTGGGATGGCGCGGGCAACCGGAAGATGATCATCCCTGTCCGTGTAAACGATGCCAGACCAAAGTTGCACCAGAATGGTGGCGCCCTGTCGAGCAGCGTTGATGGCGACCAGAATTCCAGAATAGGTGCATGAACCCATGCCCCCTCAACCCCGATGCAACTTGCACCGGGGTTTTTCTCTTTTGGCGCCGTCCGGAATCCTGTCTGGCATTTCGTATCGGAATTTTCATCAAGGAGACCATTATGCTGCACATACGAGTCGGTCATGCCGTAGGGGGCTTCTTTGGTCAAGTCATATTGCTTGAGAACAATAAAGCCGTCACGTTCTATTGCCATGGGAAAGGCAAAATCATCAACACAAAGCCACAATCGATCAACAAATCAAACGCCAATTACGTTATGCGCGTTTTGAACGAAGATACACGGCTCTACAGTGAGGTTCTGTCCTTGGGTTTCCATCCACACCAGGCATTTTTCCCAGATTTCGATGCCGGTTTCAATCTCGAAGCCTGGGCAAAGCAGCTATGCGAACGTCTCATGGACACCGAAAATGCTGCGGACGGTGCCCAGCATCTGGTGGAATGGCTACGCTGGCTTGGAGATGTTGTGCATCATGGTCCCCATGATTTCTTGGCAGGCTATTTTGACCGCAAATCTTTGAGCAGAATTCCTGGTCCAGAATGGGCCTTCTAACCGACCCCACCCCAACCCCAAGTCTTCGGACCTGGGGTTTTTCTTCGCCCAGGCTCCAAGCCGCCAACGCGTGCGGATTCCTGTCTGGTATCCATTTCTCGGAATTGACTCGCACGGGAGGTGCGCCATGTTTTATGAAATTGTGATGTTACGGGATGGAAACGGTGCCGGGCAAAACCTTTTTGGTTATATCCGGCGGCACGAGAAGCAGGAAGCTCCTGTGGAAATCAGAATGATAGCCATGTTCGGTTGCTTGTTGACCAGGACATTCATACTCAGTAACCCAAGGCCAGCGAGCGTCGTGACCAATCTGTACAACGACAAGCTGGATGCCGATTACCACGGTATCCTGCGGGGTGCCAGCCGGGATATCAGCACGGATCTCACGGAGAAGCAAATCGGAACCAGGATGCGAAAGCTAGTGGAGTCTATCCCTGATGGTGGAGACTTGAAGCCGTACGCTTTCGATGATCTGCTGAAAAATATTGGCGATAAGGCCAGTCTTTTGGCCGCCGAGAACTTGGGTAAAGCCATTGCGGGCTTGCAGTCCACAAGTCCATCATGGCTCTTTTGAGGATTGTGTGTCATGAAAATGAGACTCTTTGTTTTATGTGATCTCCACAAATGGTTCGTTTGGGGCGCCTACAAAACAGAAACGGAACAGAATACATTCCACACCAGTCTGACGCCGGGCAAGATTGCTTTCAAGGTGAAAGAAAGCAAAACGGATATTTATCAACGTGCATCACGACGCCTGAAGGCTGGCGGACTAGAGCAACTGATTCCAGCGGTTGTGCTCGACACCAGGGATGGCGTCAGCGCGAGCGATCTCTGCAAGCGCATCGTAACTGATCTTCTGCATGCCCACCCGCTTTCCAGGTTTTCCGGGCAACAGGTGGTGGAAGATACGCTGCGAAGATACACCAAGGGCCCGTGTGTCTATGGCGAGTTTATCAATCATGAACCATTCACGCCAACCCAGACCACCATTCCCAACATTCAACCGCAGGCGCCTTGGGCGTTCTAAAAGGAGATTCCATGGAAGACATTTATAGCTTGTATTTTTTGCTGTTACCTGACCTAGAGAAGGCTTTTGGCTGTTACGAATCTTCAGGTGGCAATTATATCTTCTGGGCAGGAACAAAGGAGAGAAGCAAAGGGTGCCATTTTGGTCCGTGCGGAGGAACGGTTTCCCAACGGGCCGAAGCCAAGGTGCAAGCTGGCTGGAGACAGATCGTTCCAGTGGTCACCATGCACGATATAGGGAATGTAAACGCCGTCATTCTGCATGTCCTGTCTGGATTGCGAAGTTATCAGCCGTTATTCATCGAAACCGCCGATCAACTGGTCCGCCAAAAGCTCGCCGAGCGTGGAATTCCGATCTACGGCAATTTCATGCCCAAAGAATTGGACCAGCGCAGAGTGTATACCATACCTGAACAGGCCGCGCCCATCGTACTCCCGAAGATCCGGCCCGTTCAGCCCTGGGCTTTCTGACCCGATCCCACCAACCCCAAGTCTCCGGACCTGGGGTTTTTCTTCGGCTGGTACCTGTCCGGAATCCTGTCTGCTATCTGTCCTCGGTAATTCATGGGCATTCCGCCCTTTTTGACAGGAGCAGTGTTATGAGCGATCACGATGAGGTCACAATACGCGTACTAGAAAAACCAGGGACGCAGGTTCCAATTGTTGTGTATGTATCCACCAAAAAAGAATTCTACGTTGTTTATCACGCTGGCGAGGTTGCTTTTGTCTATAGCGGATCAGGGTTATCAGAAAAGTGGGAAAACGAATATCGGGATTTTATTGCCAGCGGTGGGCGTGACACATTCCTCTTTCGATTTTCCATTGAGGATATGGGCATGAAATCCAGCACGTTTCATCTTGCTGAGGCCATATCCAAAATTTGCGGGCCGCGTGACAAGTTCCTCCAGGGGATAGCACGATTGATCGCCAATGGAATTTTTTAGGAGAAAACCATGGGAATGCTCAGCAAAAAAGACATGGCGCATATCCGCGTCAACGCTTGGTGCGATCACACCAACGAAATGCCTGATGCCCTGCGGGCTCGATACATCCGTGTGGAAGGCATCTATCGTTGGCTGCGCCTCTCCCGGGACGATGCGATCCGGAGATGGGCCAACCTATCGTTGGAACACGGTCAAATCGCCACCCTGGAGTATGGTGATGGCGCCATCATCGATGTGAAACGCGGCTAATATTGGTATCCCTGACCCACCCCAACCCCGTTGCAACTTGCACCGGGGTTTTTCTTTTTGACCGGCGGCCAACGCCAGGCGTGAGCGAATTCCTGTCTGGTACTCCCCTTCGGCATTTATCGCGGCACTCGCCGCCTTTCAAGGAGAAGCATCATGAACGCAGACATGATTTTGACCACGTCCGTCCCTGCCATGATCGAAGCACGGGAGACAATCCGGGAGATGGACGGGAGGGGGTTGTCATGATAATGGTGCTCTATATCTGTATGTCTCGTGATTTCAAGAGGCTCCTGATTTCCCATGAAACACCAAAATATAATCACGATTACTGGGGAGATATTCATGGGTGTTTTCAGGGAAAAATGAACTTCTCTCCATCCGTCTCCAGCTACATAAGCGGTAAACTGGAATCCATATTCCCTAACGGCTGGCAACAAATCGTTCCCGCCGTGCGAATAGAGACGGAGGCCAGAGATGGTGACGTGTTGGGCGCGATCACCAGCGACCTGGGAAATGCGACGCTGAAATATTTCAGTGAAGCGGAAAGCGTGGTTCGCAAGACCCTGAAATCCTTTGATCAGAACGCCGCGTATGGAATATTTCCAGCCGATGAGATTTCCTTGCGAATTTTGGAAAAACAAGCTATTGCCAGGTTATCTCCTTCACCTAACGCGCCCTGGGCCTTCTAGCCTGATCCTCCCCAACCCCAAGTCTCCGGACCTGGGGTTTTTCTTTGGGTCTCGCTATCGTCTGACCTGTGCGAATTCCTGTCTGGTACTCCCCTTCGGAAATTATCGGGCACCAGCCCATTTTGAAAGGGGAAATCCATGATTCAGGAAAAAGTGGGTAGCGACGGCCTTGTCCATCGCTATGAGAAAATTCGTGCTGGGGACTTGCAGGAGGGTATGCACCTTCTCGAAAAGATCCCAGGAATCCAAACGTTGGTGGCAACCATCATCATCGCCGTCGAAACCAATCCGGTGCTGCCTGGTGAAGTGTTTATTACGCTCCCAGACCGAATGGACCCTTTCGGGGATCCAATTGGCCTGGGCTTCAAGGCTAACGACATGGTGTTGGTCTCGCACACCCCGTGGCGCGAACAACCCACGGGAACAGCCATGAAAACCATGCTTGCGCTGGCGAGCTAAGGAGGAACCATGAAACTCGTCGATATGGATCAAAATACCGACGCCTGGCTGGATTGGCGTCAAGGCGGTCTGGGCGGATCTGATGCCCCGATCATCATGGGCGTCAGCCCTTTCAAGAAGCCGCGCACGCTCTGGGCGGAGAAGCTGGGAGCGGAGCGGGAACCCCTCAACGAGTTCCAGGCGGCCATCCTGCAACGCGGCCATGACTTGGAGCCATACGCCAGGGATGCCGTGAACGACATGCTGGGGGAGTTCTTCGTTCCCATGTGTGGCGAACATGATCGGCACCCATGGATGCTAACCTCCTTTGATGGTGTCTCCGAAAATGGAGAAACCATCCTGGAGGTCAAGTGCCCTGGCGAACTGGGTTACCAGTCCGTTGTGGAGAGTGATCAGGTTCCGGAGCATTACTGGCCGCAAGTACAGCATCAGCTTGCGGTATCCGGCGCTTCCCGCTGTATCTTTGCCGTGTACCGGCCAGAGATCAGTCCGGAGCCGCACCTGATCGAGGTGTTCCCGGATCTGGCCTACATCGAAGGGCTGATCCGCGTTGAGCGGGGATTCTGGGAGGCCGTTGCCAATCGGGATTTCCGGCTGTATGAGGATGCCATCGACGATGAGATGCCCGACGGTTTTGCGGCGCTGGCGGCAAAGTTCCGTTCTCTGGATTCCCAGATGGCGGCTCTCGGCGCGGAACAAGCCACGGTCAAAGCGGCGCTGCTGGAATACCTGCCAGACCTTGGGCGTATCCAGGGATGCGGGGTGGAAGTGTCAAAATCGTCGTCAAAGGGGCAGGTTGACTGGAAGCTCTTCCTGCAAGATCTCGGCATTGATACCAGGGAAGGCGAACTGTACCGCAAGGAGGGGTCTATCCGCGAGTCCGTCAAGGTGGTTGCCGTTGAAGAATCCACGGCGAAACCAGTCGAATGGGCCTTTTAGCCTGATCCATCCCAACCCCAGTGCATTTTGCACCGGGGTTTTTCTATGACAGGTATGCGGGCGGAATTCTGTCTGCAATCTCCCTTCGGAATTTATCGCGGCATCCACCGCATTGCAAATAGGAGCCAGTTAGATGTCTACCAAATCCGAAAGAGCCGCTATGGAGAAAAAGGAAAGGACATGCGCGTTTCGTCTGGACGGCGTGCCGTACACAAAACGAGAGTTTTATCAGCTCTTAATAAGTAAAGGACAAACACGGACGCTGTCCAGTCTGCCAATCCGGTATAAAAAAGGGTTGATGGAGCACTACCGTATTCCCCATGACTTAAGTTTTATAGGGGTACTTTACGCCACGCCTCGCGGTAATGTTTGGGCTGTGGTACCCGACACTCCGTGAGCTTTGCCTGATCTTCCCAACCCCAAGTCTTCGGACCTGGGGTTTTTCTATGACAGGTATGCGTGCGGAATTCTGTCTGCTACCCACGTCTGGTAATTCGCGGGCATATCGCCCTTCTCAACGGAAAGGAGTAGCACCATGAAAGTGTTGATTACGATGGATGGAGGATTGATTCAGGCGTCGTATGTGGACGCGGAGGCGGAAGCCGCCGGTTTGCAAGTGGTTATCGCGGATTATGACTGTGAAGGCACGAACACGCCGGAAGACATCACGGAGGATCCAAACGGAGACGAGGTTCTGATCTACAACGCTAGCCTTATCGCAGACTCCGACTATGCAGAAAAGATGTTCGCGCTCGCGGAGCCAGGGGGTGCGTAATGCTGACTGCAGAGATTGACGTACTTCAAGATCCTAACAGTCCTCAGATGAAAATCTGGGTGCTGCTGGTTGTGGGAGCGCACGCCCTGGTCATGTATGGCGGCGTTACGGGGCGGGGTAGCCGAAACACGTCTTCCGCAGCGGCAAGCGAAGGGAGAAGGCGGTTGGAGAAAAAGCGTCGCGAGTACCCAAGTCATTGGAATCGCTCGATCCTGATCGACGACCAGGTATATCCGACCTTGGTGGATGCCATGGACGCCGTTATGCTAGAGGTCTTTGACCATTTCGTAGTCAATGGTGGCAATGGTTGGGCTATCGATGCTTTGCTCAGCGAGAGGCGAATCATCCCGCTACGGCCCATTCCCAAGCCGTCCATCCATCAGCCGCCGGATCATTCCAGGCTTGAAGCAGCGCTGGAATCCATTTCAGCCAACGCCCCTTGGGCCTTCTAACCTGATCTCCCCAACCCCAAGTCTCCGGACCTGGGGTTTTTCTTTTTGGCACCGTCCGGATTCCTGTCTGCAATTCCTGTCCGGAATTCATCGCGGCATCCACCGCATTTCGACAGGAGAAACGCCATGACCATCATTTATTACATCGTTCCCGCCATCACGGATCTAGGTGGCCAGTGCCGCATCGTCGTCGCCTCTGGAAACGTCGCCTCTCCCAGAGACGACTACCGGAAAACCCCGGGCCGTTGGAAAGAGGTCGGCCTCATGAACGCCGCCGGCAGGCTGGTATGCCTCCAGGCCAGCCCGGAGATCTACGCCGATATCAAGGCCTGCGAACCGCTGATGGCTGGCATGGTTTTCCGTTATGAAGGAGACACACTATGAAAATCAAGGTTTGCGTGGGTTGTGACGTGGCCAGCTATGCCAACGTCGAAATGGATGTTCCGGAATTCAATCTGGAGCATGTCAAGCGCAAGATGAATGCTCTTATCGATAACGGCGATCTGCAGTTTGAGGCGGAAGACCCTAATGGCTCGGATTACCAGTCCGGGCACAGAATCGTATATGCCAAAAACATAGAAACCGACGAAGATCTCTGCGACTTCGTACCGTTAAACCCTGCTTATTATGAGCTTGGGCAGGACACCATGCACACTTTGCGGCTGCATCTTGAGGGGAAAATGGACGTTGACAGTCTGGTGGAAGAGCTTGTCCGGCTCGCCCATGAGCATAACACTTATCCGGTTGACCTGCGAAACAAAGCGATTACCAGCGCGATTGTAAAGACAGAGGCACAATCGCCAGAATGGGCCTTTTAGCTCGACCATCCCCAACCCCAGTGCATTTTGCACCGGGGTTTTTCTTTTGGCCGTGTGCGGATTCCTGTCTGGTACTCCCCTTCGGAAATTATCGCGGCTCTGCCGCATTCGACAGGAGAAGCACCATGAGCACAATGATGAAAGGATTACGCATCGCGGCTGCGGCACTGGGCCGGCGGCTGGGTGTTACCGTAACTGTGGATCCATCCGCGTCTACGGCCTACACCGACGGCAAACGGGTGGTGTTGCCCGTATTGCCGATGGCAGGACCCCAGGAACAAGAGGACTTGTTTTTGGGTCTTGTCGCCCATGAAGCGTTCCACATTCGGCACACCTTCCTGAAGGGGGCGTATGACGGTACCCCGCCAGACGCCGTAACCTGCACCCCGTTTATCAAGGGGCTGTGGAACAGCCTGGAAGATCCTCGCATTGAAAAATTGGGCAGCAAGCAATATCGGGGAGCCCCGAAGCTGCTGGCCAATCTGGTTGATTATGGCATCCGCTCGGGCTGGTTCGACAATGCTCCGGAGGATGATACCAAACCTGG
>JAEHJW020000142.1_pt1 | contig 58961 bp, 70 predicted proteins | sample 9271431 | NCBI WGS metagenome assembly JAEHJW02 | reverse complement strand
TCATTGCATACTTTCAATCTTTTTATTTAATTCTTTTACAGCTTCAATTAAATAACCGATCAATCCATTATAGTTTACACTCTTACCTTCTTTAGTATGATGAACTAAATGAGGAAGAGTTTTTTCAATTTCTTGTGCTATGACACCAGAAGATTTTCCTTCATTATCCTTCCAACAAAATTCAACACCACGTAATTTATCAATGACGCTAATTCCATTTTTAATTCCGACAATATTAGTTTTCAGATTCAAATCTGAGGTAGAATTGAACACGGTTGCATTTAAAGTGCCTGTACTAGGATTGAAAGTTAATTTTGTAGATGCGGTATATGCAGTTGACATAGTACCAGAAGTTATTCTGGAAGTGACAAGAAATTCATTAACATTTGATGCATTATCATCAGTTATAGAAACGCCTGCAGCTACTGCACTCCATACGAATGCTGTACCATTCCATTCTAGATATGTTGTGGCTGTAGTTGGTGCAGAAATAAATCCTGTAGTATTTGGGGCGGTTTGGAATAAAATTTCATTAGCTGCACCACCATTAATATTATTACCTGATGATACTGCGCCCCATACAAATGCTGTACCGTTCCATTCCAAATAAGTAGATGCTGTGGTAGGTGCTGCTATAAATCCTGTCACGCCCGGTGATATTTGATATGGAATATTATCAGCAACACCACCGGGAAGATTAAATGCGCCTGCTGATAAGGTACCTGTTACTGTTAATGATGCAATGGTATCGCCACTACGTTTTACTTTTCTGTTGTTGAGATCATTTAATGCTGATACAACTAAACTATTTGTACCATGAACAAATGAATCTGTTCCATCTGATGAATAAATGGTAGTAAAATCACCGATGTTGGCAGTTACAGAATTTAAATTTGTTCGCCATGTACCTAAAGTATCTGTGGTTTGTGTTATTAAATAACTCATTTAATGCTTTCTAAGATTTTATTCAATTTATTTTCAATATTATTTATTTTGATTTTCATCTCATCCAGTTCATGATTTTTAACATTCATGATACCACGAAGACGGTTATACTCATTAAAAGCATCTAAGTTATTATTAATAATAACTCCTTTTTTCTGGACATAAAGACCATCTACATCAGTTTTTATCATGCTAATGCAATCGCTCTAAAGTTTTTAATTTGTGGAATCTGAGCAGAATTAGTGGATACTAAGTCCAACTTAATTTGGACAGATTGGAAATTTGGGATACTGTTAATGGTGTATGATTGATCTACATATCCACCTGTTGAAGATTTTTTATAATTCATAGTAATAGGAAGCCATATTTTCTTAGACAATTTAACTGGATCAGTGCTCAAACTGGTTCTATAATATGCTTTAATATCTGCCGCTAAAGGAATAGTTGCTGAGAAATTTATCTGAAGACCAGTTGATACCGTAGTTAATATCATAGGAGTAGTAATGTATATAGCATTTGAAGTATCACCCAAAGGTGCTATACCATCTATATATCCTAAATGTTCCACAATGGTAGTATTTGCTGGTGTTTCATTTGTTAATGCAGAAGAAACATATACTGAATAAGGTGACGTGGTAGTATCAATATTAATTATTTTCGTGGAAATATTATTGCTTGTCGTTCCTGAAATTGTGATATATGAACCGATTTTAAATAAGTTTATATCATAAGTTGTAGGTACACCGATGATATTTGTAGTCCCGGTAAATGTTAATCCTGTACCTGCATTAACTATAGTAGAAACATCAACTACGGTATTATCATTTGTAGAAGGAGAATTGATTTTATTTTCTATCGTTTTAAATGATAATTCTCTGAATGGTAATAAAGGACTTAAATCAGATGTTGAAGACGCAATATTAAAATTAACCGTCACTGATTTACTTGCATTTAGAATAGCATTCTCATTATATTGAGACATGATATATTGTGGATTAGACAAGGTATTAATATTATTATAAGGCACTAAGGAAGAGGTTGTAGCTTTTGCAGATGAAGTACTTCCGTACATAGTAGTATATACTTCTGTATTTGGAGGAAGAACTAAATTCTGACCTGTTCCGATAACAAACATATCATACCTATAATCTTTAGAAGTGGTAACATTATTACCACCAGTAGGACCACTATATGTTAAAGCAGAAGGTGCTGTTATTAAGAAATGATCTGAATCAATAACAGCAGTTACGGTGTAAGTTCCATTTGCGATTATGGTTTCGGTTGATCCTGAAAGATAAACTAATCCATTAACGAATAAACCATGATCTGGACTATATACTTTTACAGTTGTTGAACCATTAAGAACTGTAAATGGATTTGATGGAAGTGCTTGGCTAGTCCATTGAGATGAAGGATTTTCAGTAGTATACACTCCTCCTTGACTAATATCAAATTGTGCTATCTTTAAATCAAAGGTTAAGGTACTTGTTTGATCTGCTGTCCATGTACTATTATTTTGAGATTTGAAGAAAGAACCAATGTTAGGATTATTTGCAATGACACGAGTAGGATCTGTAATATCAGATGCGCCCATTTTTGCAGTCCAAACAAGATAATGAGTACTATTACTTAAAATTTTCACAGCATATTCTTTATTTGGATTCAAATAAACCAACCCTGGAAATTTGAAATTTGTTGCGGTTAATCCTGTACTATTAGCTATGATTGAAGCAGGGTAAACTGTAGATTCTGCATTAAACACGATATTAGGTGTTGGATATCCATTTAACATTTCAACTATTTGAACAGTTACAGGTTGAGTTTCACCTGTTGCCATAGCTGCAAAATATAGATCAATAGAAGATACGAAGCATCCATTTGATTTAGTAGCAGGTAAAATAAATGCTTGAGCTAAAGGATCAGTATAAGAAATATTAGTTACTGTACCTGTTTCTACTTGATATGAATAGGTATGATAATGCGCAACCTGTTGAGTTATGATAGTTTCGGTTGCTTGATCTATTTCTGCATATGCGGTGTAAGTAACATTTGTAACTGAAGTAGAATCTGATCCATTAGTTTGACTATCTGTAAAGGTTAAATTATGTGTACCTGTCTTAACTTGACCAGGAGGGATCAAATAAAATCCATATGCTGAACCGTTACTATTTGAATGAGTGGTAGATGGAACTGATATTGATGATACGGTTGCTGTTGCACCTGATATATCACCTTTTATAGTAGCGCCTACAGGAAATAATGACCATGCTAAAGTATTAACGATTCCTGTCCAATTATCGGTATTTGATGATGCTGAGGTATATTCACGCATCAAGGTAACATATAAAGCTGTTACGGTAGTTTTTGAAACTGGATCAATTTCATTTTCTACGGTAACCACTACAGCAGCATAAACAGAGGTAGGAGTTGCATAATATCTAATCGTTTCACCATCTATAATATAACTAGTATGATTATAATGTCCATTTGGATATTGTGCTTGGACTGAACCTTGTAAGTCGGTTAAGTTAAGTGAACGAAGATATGAATTTGTTTGACTTGGTGTAGTATCACCAAAACCTAAGAAATTGCCTGTTACACCTGATAAAACCACTCTTACGCAAGGATAGATATTAGCATTAATGTTTGAATTATCTAAGAAAGCATAAAAGTTTGAAAAAGGTCGCATCTTTTTCAATTGAAATACTACAGGGATACTTCTTGCATAAGGCAATGGTACATATTTATGTGTAGTTGTATCTGAAACTACTTGGGTACTATATGAAACTGAAGTTCCATAAGCTGTGGTATATACTGGTGTTACCGTTTGTTTATATGTAGGAGAACTTTGGTGCATTTGATTGGCATAATTAATTGCTTGTGCCGTATCATAATTCGTACCTAAAGATTTATTTACTGTTTGTTGCCATGCTGCAACATTAAAGTTTGCTTGACCTGTAGAAGAATTATATGTAAGTTGGATATTACCATCAGCAAGTTTTGTTCCACCCAATCCGTTTGGTCCTGTCCAAGCTTGTTGAAATTGAGGAGGTACAATTACATTGATTAAGGTAGTATTAGGAAGCGTATTAGTCATATTTTCTTTAAATCTGTTTAGTATATGAAATATTTATAACATCAACCCAGTTATCTGTAGATGGTGTTATTTTAGATGAACCAGTCCAATTAAATACTGCAAAAGGATTGATATTAACACTGTTAGATGCCAACGTTTGTGATATTAAAACTTCTTCGGTATAAGGCAATGAAACATAATCACCCGTTATCTGATAATGAGAAGTTATTCTAGATGCACTGGATGCACCCGTTGCTTCTTGTAAATTAACAGATTGAATTGTTTGAGGTGGATTTAAAATGCCATTTAAGGTGTCAATACCACACTTAACATCAGAATTATTAGTATCCAAAACGGAATCCGAGGTAAATGGATCTGCAATGAACCCAGCTTTATATCTAGACATTCCATTAGCATCATAAATTTGAAGAGTGCTTGTATCTTTTTCAAGTTGATTTAACGCTATATAAAATTCGGTATTTGCAAGACGTTTATCAATATCACCGATATCTTTCATCGTGTATCTCTGATGATTTTCTAACGTGATATAAATGTCTTTATGAGGATTGATATTATATGCAGATAATTTTAAATCGGCTAATGCCAATAAATTATCATTTACCTTAGGATACACATTTGTACCAGAAACGCCTTTTACATAATTAAATGTACCTGTTTGGTCTAATGTTATAATATCTTGTCTAGGTAAATAATATGAATAAGAAGAAATTACAGGAACTGTACTGTCTATCGGTAATGGAACTACACCATTTGTACCGTTAAAAGTATTTCCATCTTGTGCTCTTGTAGGTCTGGTATCAATAAAATCAGACATTGCAAAGGTTATACCAGAATATGTTTCGGTAGGTATCATTCTATATGGTATACCTGCATATGAATCTACAGAGAAGAAATCGCCTTGAGAATGAGCAAAATAAGTAAAGGTTATTCTCATTGACTTATTTGGTGGTAATATATTACTTTTTCTTGTTACTGTAGAAAGGTCATACATTTCTAAGGTTTTATTAGGATTCAAGATGAACCATGAAGTGATATCTGATTCGCCAGTAGCATTATAAGTACCGGTTGATCCTGATAAAGTTACCTTTTCAATTCTTAAAACATCTGCATAAAACAAAGGTATGACACTTGAATTTATATTGTATGATGTTGAAAGAACGTTACCGTTATTATCTGTGACGTTGGTTGCATTGACAATAATAGAAGTTGTAGTTAAGGTTTTTGTTTTTTGTTTTGCAGAAGAACCACTTCGTTTTACTTGTGCAATTAACGTATATTGAGTTGAGGCCGCTAACCCTGAAATGGTAAGAATTGTTGCAGTTCCATCTAAAGTATAAGATGCATTTATAATTGCATTTGAACTATTAACAATGATATGACCAGTTGTACCAGTAAAGGTTTCACCTGTAGTTAAAGTTAAACTATAACTTGTGCTACTTGTGGTAAATACATACGTTTCAGACACGTTATAGGTTATGTCCAATGCACCAGATGCATTTCTAGTGTTTTGAATAGTATTATGAGGCATCGGTGATAGATAATTCGGATATCCATTAATATCTGACGCAGATGACAAAATAGGTACATTTGTTAATGTAGTTGCAAAAGTAGTAGTTAATGTCAATGAAGTGTCAGAATTAATAGTCGATACAATCACAGTGACACCATTGATAGAAATTATATCATATGGTTTTAATTCTTGAGTAAATAATGTTCCTGATCCAGTTACTGTTGCAGACGCTGAAGTTGTCGATACTACACCAGTTAAAGGAACCAATAAACGGTTGATAGTACCACTAAAACCTGCTGCACTTGTGATAGTCAAAATATCATCTATGAGATCATATCCTGTATTAAGTTTAATATCTATCAGATAAAGTTTATACAATGCTGATGTGGTTCCAATGGTTCCGGAATCATAAACTATTTTTGTAGCCCAAGCAGTACCACGAATAACTACATTAGAATCAAGTAAATTAACTTGAGTCATAGAAGTAGTATTAATTATACCCGCAACGTTACTAACTCTTACATAAAGTCCGGTAGGTGAATAAATTGAACCACCCGAGATTTGTGAGATATCTCTAGCTTTTGGATTGATTGTTGATGTTTTATTTTGAACAATTACTTCAAATCCATTAATATATGCTTTACCTGCTGAAGAAAGTAATTGATAATTTTGTTCGGCTGAAATATGATCTGCTAATAAGGCACTTGATATTTGCGTTGTACCATCATTAAAAATAGGATTAGAAACTTGCATCCAATTAATTTGGCCATCAGATGCTACACCATATGTCCAGGTTGGGGGTGTTGCACCTGCATAACCAGAATTCATTGCGGTATAATAATAACCTGCATTGCTAACAATATCGCCAGCTAAAACAGGTATATTAGTAATCCATTGACCACGATTATTTGATCTATATTCTGAGGTTGAAAATGAAAAGGGATTAACGACAAAATCACCGGCTTCATCATATGTTCTACGAGCTAACATCTTCTCAATATCAGAATATTGAGTATTATTGGTTTGTTTCTGAATTTGGCCATTAACTACAGTCATTAAAGGTATAAAGGTTAATGATGCTGCATTATTAGGTATGGTATAATCGATATTTCTGACTGATAAAACTAATTCTATTTGATAACGATCTGCACCTGGTGCAGCATAATTTGAAAATCCTGCTGCATTATCATATAAAGTACTATCTGTACTTGCAGTTACAATATTTTCAACAAATGACAATCCAATAATATAAGAAGGGGTAGAATCATATTTATCAAGAACTATAGTTTGAGGTGTTACTTCAATGAAATATCCATTGCAATAATAGATACCATCTGAAATACTTACGACTGATCCTGTTCCAATGGCTGTAGCATTAGAGTTTATTTGAAAATTCACATTCAATGATGTGCTATAAAGAATTTCACCGACGGAAAAGGTTTTTATATTTCCATTGGAAGCATTATATTTGATATAAAGTGTACCAGGATCTGTTGCTGTTGCAGGTACATAATAAGTCACTAATGCTGTAACACCAGATGATCCTGTAATAGTAGTACCTACTAATTGTGATGCGAAGGACGCAAAGATGTTAGACGCATAAGTAGGAGATATTTGGAGATAAGTAATGGTATTATCATAGAACACTTGCCCATTTTGTACTACAGTTCCATTTTGAAATATAGCGTCACCGTGACGTTTTATTTGTTCTTGTAGTATAGACTGAATTTGTGTTAATTCTCTTGCTTGAACAGGTTTACCTGGAACAAAAAGAATTTTTTGATAATTTTTACCTTTTGCAGACGTTTGAAAATCATCATAGAAAGGTGCTACAGATAAATCATACATAAATTATATCTCTTATAATTTGAATTATTAATTATTTATTAGTGAATTTACCATTCCATGGTAAGAATAATATTTTCATTTTGTCCTGATGATCTCATAATAGGTTGTCTATATTCGGTATAAAGAATCAATCCTGAACCAGGTTGAACTGTAGGTGAAGTAATAGAAGATATGATACCTGTACCAGTTTGAACAGTTGAACCCACTGCAAAAGATGCTGATGCTCCAGCGATTCCTGCATTTTCATTAGATGTTCTAATAATTCTTAATATACCAGTAGTTGAATTCCAATCAACCACTCTACCTTTAGCACCAGTAACAGAATCGGTGACTACTTGATCAGGTAAATATCCTGACGAACCACCACCTGATAAAGTTAAACTAATGGTAGCATCTAAATCTTGTGTTGTAGCGATAGTAGTAGAAGCATAATTATAAGGATTTGCTATTAATACAATTTTACGATAATCATTAGTTACGGTGAATACGCCATTTTCATTACCACTTAAAACAGTATTCACAATAACATAAAAACCATTGGTGTCTCTAACTGGATCGGCACCGAGACCCCAAGAAGGAGTGAATATAGGATCTATTGAAAGTCCAGTACCGCCAGTAATATTCATGGTTAAATATGTATAACCTGAACCAGGATTTGTAATTGATATACTTTGAACGACACCGCCTGCTGCAAATGTCACTGATCCCGATAACCCTGTACCATTACCTAAAATAGAAATACTTGCACTTGGAAATGAAACGGTTCCAGCTGCCCCGCCATTATATCCTGATCCACCATTTAATACATTAATTACATAAACACCCTGCTTAAAGTTGGCTGAATTTACTTGACTTGTCCATTGAGTATAATAAGGATCATTAACACTTGGTGCAGTTTTTAAAGTTTCTATAGGATGAAACAAATCTGTAGAAAAGGAAACTACGTCGGCAGGTGTAGTTACACCGATAAATTTCCAAAGATAACCGTCCGATGTTTGATACATACCTGTATTAGAACCTACTAAAATACCATTATCGGGACTCATAGTAGAAGGCTGAACATTGCCATTAATAATACCTTGAGCTAAACATACATAAATATTATATGCTGAAGTAATAACTACATACTTTGCTTGAGAAAGATCAGCAGGTGTAGGGTAATAAGGATTAACACCGTTATAAACGGATGCACGAGTACCATTCCAATCATGACGATAGGTATCATATTTGGTATTAGTAGCCCACATTTCTTTAAAAATGCCTAAAGAAATATTGGCAGGGTTAATCAATTTCAATTGCATCATATCTTCCCAATCTAAAGCGTCACCTGCAATGGTGTTAGTAGGAAGTGGAGGAGCAACGTCTGTATTTTGTACCAAATCCCAGTATTCTGGTCTACCAATACCTAAATATAAACTATTACCTGCGGTATTAAAAGTATTGAGGAAACTTTCAGCATTAAAAACTCTGAAATTATTTCTTACTATTGCGGTCATTTAAAATCCTTTAATAACATTATGTCAATTTTATGTTAATCCTAATGATGGGATGTTTTCTACAACTAATGTGACGGTTTCGGTTGCTATAGCATTTTTTGATGTAGTGATACTATTAGAAGATAATGCTGTTACAGTAACCATCAATTCATCTGTATCAATAATATCACCTGCTTCTGTAAGCAAGTTTGTAGTATCTTCATTTAATAAATGATTCTCAATGAAAATATTTGCGCCATTAGAATCATATCCAATAACTCTATATCCTATATTTATTATTGCAGTTGAAACTGTACCTGTAAATAATCCTGATGCTGCTGTTGCTGCAGCAGATGTAGTTAATATCTTAGATTCATATGCATCATAATAAGTCAACATCGGCGTAATTACAGTAGGTGCTACTGCAGGATCAAATTGTGCAAAAGTATAATTGATTAAATATTCAGCAGCGGTATCATAAAAATAAGGCATGGTAGATTCCCAGAACCATAATGTCTTATAGTGTAAACTTGTAGCATCAACGAAATCGCCTGTTATACCAAGAAGAGTAGAAACTGCTGAACCACCGGTTTTATTATAAATTGCTGGTACAGAAACAGGAACACTGCCTGTACCATAATTATGTAAACCTATATTTCCTAACATATTGTAACCAGCAGGATGTACGGTTTTTTCTAAAATGGCTTTATATGATGAATATTGAGTATTAGAATTAATTTCATATGCAAAATCTTGAATACGATAGCTATCTTGTATAAAAGATGCATTAGAAGAAATAACACCTTTAGAATTTAATAATGTGCCAGCGGTATATCCCACATCTGAATCATTTGCTATCAAGGTTGGTCGATTAAACCATTTAATGGTAGATTTAGAATTAGAAATATTACCAATGATACTATCACCGAATTTAAAAGGATTTGATGTTTGATCAACAATACTTAATCCATTTTCAGATATGACAGTATCACCATTTTCTGCAATAATCACTAAATCGTCTGTAGCATCTTTTAATTCAATAAAATTTCGACCGAAATCTACATTAGAAACAGTAGCGATCGGACCAGCATCATAATAAGGATAAACATTTCCATTTAAATCTGTTACAGAATAATATTCAATATACAAATATGCTATAGTTTCATTATCTATTTCATATCCATCTTCAGTTGTTAAAGTGAATCCGTCTTCTGTTGACATTAAACTATCAACAAATTCGGCATCTAAATATGAACCGTCTTCAGTTAAAATGCCAAAAGTATCAGTTGAAAGAATAATTGGTTGATATGCGGCTCTTTCAATACTTACAGTTTCGCCTATTCTAAAATCAGCATTAGTATCTAATATGGCAGTGAATGGTGTATGTATTTTTGGAAGATCATACCAATCTGCGCCAAAAGAATCAAAGGTGATTTCGTTGATAGATCCTACATTTTGACCATAACAATTAAAGGACGCACCTGATGCAATAACAGTATTGCCACTGTATTTTGTTGCCAGTGATAGTATAGGTAATTCGGTATAACCTGTTCCTTCATTGATAATTTTAACAGCAGAAACTCCACCATAATTTGATATGTCAGTTATGTTAAGTGTAGGTGCTTTAATATATCCTGAACCAATGTTAGATATGGTTGGATAATATAACGAACCATAACGTTCAACTTGAACCGATACTTGTCCATTAATACCATCACCTACTATAAAAGTTTGCATTTCTTGAGAATAATTTTGACCTGTTAAGATTACATCAACTGATGATATATTTCTTAACATTTTTGCGCTTAATGATGCATTTATTCCATTGCTAGGAGTATGAGCATCAACCACACTTAAAGTAGGATTAGTGTAATTTGATCCACCAGATATTATTTGTACGTTTATTATAACACCAGAAGAATTGATAATCGCATGTAAAACTGCACCGCTACCTGTTGCATCTGTTATATTAATTATTGGATTTGTATAATTTGATCCACCGTTTAAAATTTCAACATAAGATATTGATCTATCAACGTTCACTTGTAATTGAGCACCACCAGAATTACCATATACTAAACATGAAGTGCCATATTTGTATCCTGATCCACCATTTAAAATTTCAACACTGGCTAAATGACCGTTATAAACTGTAGGCATTAAAGAGGCATTTATACCATTACCAATAACAGATATGGTATCTGACGTAGATAATCCTTCACCTGCATAAAGAATGTCACAACGACATAACGAACCATTTTGAAGTACAGGTGCTATTACAGGTGGTTTAAGTGATGCAGTATTGAATTTAAGATATAAAGGTGTCACCTCAGTAGGATCATAATAACCAGAACCGGCATTTATTACAGAAGCAGAGACTATACTTCCAGTAGGTGCAAATTGAATATTAACATTTGCAGAAATCGGACCTGATACATAAGGAACATCATATAATGAATCAAAAGAAAGTTTAGTCAAACCATCTTCTAATAATAAATACGTTCCATCTTCATTCTGCAAGTCATTAGTAACACCTGCTACATATCCTGAACCATTAGTTAAAACTTTAACTGAAGTTATAACACCGTCAATGATGTTTGTTTTAAATGTTGCAGCAACAGCAGACGGATTTAAAATTGGATCCATTACATAATTAAAGACGGCATCATATGCATAATTAGAACCGCCAGAAATGACAGATATATCTGAAATAACACCATTAGATACGCTAAAATGTAATACACCGTTTATACCATCACCTATTACAGAAATGACATCTGTGTTCAGATAACCAAATCCACCGTTATTAATGGTGACAGAATTAATTGTACCACCGCTTAAATTAACGGTACCACTAAATCCTTTTCCAGTGATACTAGAGATTTCTACTATTGCGTATGTATAACCTGATCCTGCAGTGGTGACACCGATGGATGAAACTACACCGTTTTCGATATTAGGATTAAATACTGCACCTGATCCTATACCATCAGAAATATTGAAACTTGGAATTTTATAATTATTACCACCGTTAAGGAGTTTAACAGTATTTAATCTGAATTTGAGGTCTAAGATGAGACCTATTCCAGTTAATGAGTCACTAAGATATGAGGTATTAAAACATGAAGGCAAAGATGTATATGCGCCACGATTTGTTATGGTTAATCCTGTAATAGGACCGGTAGTTGAATTGATGATAGGGGTTATGTTTGCATTACTACCATAAAGTTCTTGAAAATAACCAGTAACAGTTGAACTATATCCTGCACCACCATTTAAAATAACTACAGAAGTAATGGTACCAGAAGGATTAGTTGTTATAGCAAATTGTGCAGGAGTTGTAGGTGTTAAGACAGAATTTATTATTATTTGTGGATTAACATAATTAAATCCACCAGTAACAGATACTCCTGTAATAACACCAGAAGTAACGGTAAAGGATATCGTTGCACCATATCCATTCACTAAGGTTTGAATAGTATTATGTGTTAATGTTGGATATTGAGTTATGGTGGCAGAAGTAATACTACCGTTTTGAATATTAGCAGTGGCAGTAAAACCTGACACTAAAGAATTTGAGGTAGTATCTAATAATGCCAGTTGAACATATTGATAACCATATCCACCATTAGAAATTGATAATGAATTGAGTGCTAAAGTTGAATTAATACTTGATACGGTTAAAATAGTAGGAGATTTATCATATGATGTAACGCCATCATTTATGGTAATTATATCACCAATATTATATTGACTACCGCCATTAACAATATTAAAATTATCTAATTCTAAAATAGCTTCTAATTGACCATTTATACCATCTATAGATTCAACATCAACGGCTAATCCTGATCCATAATTATTGGTACTCACAACAGTTAATGAATCGCCGATAGAATATCCATACCCCGGATTTATTATATTTACGGTATCTATAGCACCACCAGATATTTCAGAAACGTGGGCTACAAAAGGAGACCCTGAACCGCCGACAACTTCTATTTGATCGCCTAAAGAAAGTAATGAACCGCCATTAGAAACAGAGATGTTAGTGATAGAAGGTGAAACGATACCTGTTAGAAAATCTGATTTGGTATAAATTTCATTTTGTATTGCTGCTTCGACTAAATAGACGTCACCTGTTCCTGCTGTTCCAATAGAATTAACGATATTAAATGTAAGAACAGTTTGTCCATTTGATATAACACGCGATGCTAAGCTGATGATAGTTGCAGAAAAATTACTACCGATTTGCATCAGTATTAAATTGGTATAATTTCTTACAGGTTCAGAATAAACAGTTACGGTTGCTGTAGTAGAGGTAAATGATACTGCGGTATAATATTCACTGATATAAGTGAATGAGCGATTTATCTGATTGTTCAATACTTGAACTGTACCATAAGATGAAAAAACACCTGATACTGATTTAGGATCTAATTGAAGTTGATTAATAGTTTTGCCATTAACTATTTGTGTGGTACACAGTTCTATGGTTGCAGTTGCAGTGGTTGGAAATGTTTGAGTTATGATGGAACCTATTGCATATGAACCCCAAGCAGTATTTGATTGAATCATTAAATATGCATCATTCACTAACGCATTAGAAGACGGTCTAAATACTTTTTCTTTATTCCATGTCAAAGATGTGGTAGAATCATTGAAAAGGGTCTCCATAATAAAGTTGTAAGATGGAAAAGTACCCTTTGCTTTGTAAAAATCGGTAATGAAAAGAGCTAATAGTTCTCTATCTATAGTAGAAGATGTAGGAATAAATGGTAATAATTCATTGAAAATGATATTAGCGAAATATGTAGAAGTTTGTCTAATATCACGATATTCTACTAAGTTTTGTAGAATATCATATGGCATATTGGTTTGACCCATCCATTGATAATAATAATCTATGATCTTTAGAAAGTCGGGGTCGGTGTCACGGATCCATGAAGGAGTTGCGTATTGTGTGACTTGGCTTTGTCTAGGTTTGACTACACCTTGCATTTAATTATCCTTGCGTATTTGCTTGGGTGAACACAGTGATATCTGCGTCATTTAAGTTTATAATTACTTCATTAACACATGAAATATCACCTATTAAAGGAGTAGTGACAAAATCAATAGACGTGCCATTGTATGAAACAATATTTAATGAATTAATTTGTACGTCACCAGTAACATAATTTACTGTTCCAATATTGTAACCTGCATAAGTTTTAATGCCATTATTAGAATAGAAAATATTTAAATTACCTGCATTATCATCTTCAAACCATACACCAGAATTCTGACCTGAAATATAGAAGATAGTAGATTTTATGGTATATTGTTTATTGTTATTATCTAGTTGATTTTTAAATGAAAAGCTTATAGACGAATTTTGGTATAAAGTAGGAATATACTCATATTTTAAATAAATGGTAGTTGTATTACTAAGAATACTTGTATCTAAGGTATTAATCATAGAAACAAGTTGTGAATAGTTTAATGATCCATTGAACTTAGAAAGATTTGTCTTAACATAGTTAGAGATATTAGTTTGTACTAAAATTTGAAGATCATATGCAGATGAAGTAATGATATTACTGTCATAAACCACGTTGGTGTTGAGTACTAGGTTTAGATAAGTAGGATTAACAAATACAATATCCATATTAGGTACAGATTTTGCATTGATGATAGATGTTATATTTTGCTGATCGAAGGATGTTAAATAATCGCCATAAAGAGGTTGAACACAAGCAACAACTGCTCCATAAATAGGTGGATTATTTTTCTGTCCACCCCAAACTAAAACATCTTTTATATTTGAAGATGCTTGAAGAATAAAAGATTTGTAATCATCTTCAATGACTGCACGATCTTGGGTTCTGAAATAATTTTTAGCATTTGTTTTAATATCATCAATGGATTCTATATCAGAACCACCAGCGGATACTGAAACTGTTGATATTGAAGTAATAGCAGAAGGGGCGCCTGGAATCGAACCAGAAAAAGTAAAAACACCTGCGCCATTGGCTACAGAACCAGACGTTACTAGATAAAGTAATCTAACACCCGACCCGATAGGAGGAAGATATCCGAAGGTATTATTACCGAAATAAATTCGATAAGAATTAAACATTTCAGAAAGATAATAAACATAATCTGTGGGTTTTACAGAAAGAAAATTATTAGGCGGATAAAACTCATATTCTGTAACGTTAAGAGTCACAAATACTCTTAATGAAGTAGTATCTATATCCATATTAATAACATCGACTGTAGCTGAAGAATCTAAGATATAACTATTTTGTGTCAACATACCTTCATATATATCCATAGTAAATGGATAATATATGTTATTTTGTGCATCTGTAGTAAGATTTGCACTATATGGAATTATGGTAGTAAAGGTATAAGAAGAACTTCCTACTGTGGTAGAGAAGGTAGTACCCGCAGGTATAACTAAGGAAGAGGGATTACCTGTGACATTTGAAACGTTCATTTGAACTGTAGCTTTTGCTGCACGTTTTGATGCAGGTGTATAACCTAATTCTGAAGCACGAGAAACCACATTTTGTCTTTTTGATGCAGTATCAATGAACGTTTCATTGATAAGGAAATTTGACATTAATGACTGATAATAAGCATTATATGCCATTAAATCTAAAAATGTCGCCCAACCAGATGCAGTTGGGTTAAAATTCTGGAATTCTGATGTTTGTTGAAGCCAAGATATAAAATTAGCTTTAAGAACATCTTTATCTAATGAAGAAATGCGAAGTTTTGGAGTAGTCATATAGGGATTGAAGTATTACGTTATCCCTATATTTATTGAAAAAAACTCAATTATTATTTTTTGTGTTGACATAACGTAATGCTTCAATCGCTAAATTGATCAATAGTGATCCTATTTTAAACATAAAACAAACCACTAAACCTTCGATGAACATTTGAAAATAATGCATTATTATTCCTTTAAATTTTAATTTGGTTAGCTTTGTTTTTAGCTTTTAAGACTAATGATGAATACGTCATGTCAATATCATTCTGAGTACCATTAAAACATTGCAGACCACGTTTAATATTACCATTATATTTCTTTAAGCAGTCACTGAGAATTTTTGCACCTAGTTTAGAATTGGTTTGTGCATCATAAAGATTTTTAGTATCAATTTCACCGGAATCAAGCATGGCATAAACTTTATCTGTATGCCAAGAAGGAATGATTTGCCAAAACCCTAATGCACCTGTTTTACTCAATGCATATTGTTTAAACTTACTTTCAACATCAATTAATCCTAATTGAAGCTTAATAGGAAGACCATATTCATTTTCATTATCAATAATGGTATCAGCTAACTTATATGCAACTTTTTTATCTAAATCAGGATTGATGTTTTGCATATATTTAACCATTTTATCTTGAAGTGATATTTTAGGGATCACTTTATGATAAACAGATTTAATCAATGACTCTTGAATTGGTTTTGGTTCGAATTTTAAGGTAGTCCAAAACCAAATCCAAATTATGCTAAAAATGAAAAATAAAATATATCCTGTAATCTTATTTTTTCTTACAAACCCCAAACCTTTTACATAACAAAGTTGATCTCTATTAATAATCAACATAGTGATCCTTTAATCAGTTAAATGATTATTTATCAAAGATAGACAACTTGTATGTTCTTCAAAATCGGTTCATTATTTTGAAATTCAACACGATAACATCAAGATAAGTTTCAAATTTTTTAATATTCCTTTGTTATTTTACCGACAGGTTTCAATGAATCTGCCCGAATCATAAAAACTCTATTAAAATCTGGTGTCACTTCAATGAATCTAACATTATCTTTAGTTGATTCTACACCATCACGTTCAAGTGCAAATACAGTGATAGATTCATCATAGATACTTTGATATTTGATAAAATTATATTTAGTTTTCATCATTTTTCCTCCATTAATTCTATTGCATCATCATAACCGATCCAATTATCAATACCTGCACCTTCTAAACATGTTAAAAATTTTGCAGCATCTAAAAGATCATCATATTCTTTTTTAGATATTGTTATCATCTCTTCATTTTCATTCATCATTATTATCTCTTGATTGTTAAAATTTTTCTTTATCTGTTGATGCAATTACAAATAATTTTCTGCACCTAATTTTTCCTTGTTGTACAGTGATTATATCTTCAATTTTTACTTTACAAAGAAGAACTACTTTACCTCCTCGGTTTTCCCAATAAGAAGCATGAGAGACATGTAGACCAGCTGCACATGATGCTATAGATTCATCTACATCTTTTGCTTCGATCCATTCGCCTACTTTATATTTAAAGTTTGAATCATGAAGTGAAGATAAATCTTCCCTAACATGTTTATAACAATAAACTTTATTATCAAATGAATAAAGATTTGTTTGTGCTTGAATATTTTGAATTAGATTTTCGCGATCAGATAAATCTTTAGTAATATGTGAAAATTTAATATACATCTTCTGACAAACTACGGCATCACCATATACTTGAGCATTACCAGTGACCCAAGCATCACCATATACTTGAGCATCACCATATACTTGAGCATCACCAGATACTCGAGCATTACCATATACACAAGCACCACCATATACCTGAGCATTACCAGATACTCGAGCATCACCAGATACCTGAGCATCACCAATGACCCAAGCATCACCATATACCCAAGCATCACCAGATACCTGAGCATCACCAATGACCCAAGCATCACCATATACCCAAGCATTACCAGCTACCCAGCAATTTCCTTCATGTGAAAGATTGGATTCCTTTTCAATCCAACCACCAAGGTCACCTACTTTTATATTGCTGAAATCTTCAACTGCACGAATTTGATGCAGTATAGTACCATAAAAATCTTTAGTTTCATTTGTAAACTCATATTTCTTCACTTTGTTCTCCTTTGTTTAATCATTCATTCAATGATTAACATTATATAGAAATGCATGATAAAAACAACAAAAATTTGTAACTTATTGATTTTTAATTTAATTCCAAATGATTAATTTTCTTAAATTTGAGAATTACGTAATTGAGCAAAGGTTATAACAAGATTTTTATATTTTTTCCAAAAAGGTAAAGCATATAGACCCATATTCATAATTTTTTCATCAGAAAAATTATATCATTCTTCAATTGAATAAATATCATCACCGATTTGTATTTTTTTACCGTCTGTTGCTATTGGTCTGTATATTCCATTTATAGCAACTACATTATTAGCATTGCCTTCTTTCCATATCAAAACTCCTATACTAGCGTTACAATCATCACAATACGCACAATCAGAACAACTAAAACAATTAACACAGCCTATACATCCTGTACAATTATAACAATTTGTGCATTTAGTACAGTTAAAACAATCACTACATTCGATGCAATCTGTACAATTATGATTATCCAATTGTTCAACTTTGAAATCTGCATCTTCTTGGGAAATAAAAGATATCCCTATATTACCTTTTATAGAACGTTTGGATATAAACTTTGTACCATTCAAATTATTAGTTAAACTCATTTTATTTCCATGTCAAATCCATAATGGATACTAAATCCGCCTGTTTGAAATGCATGTTTATTATTTTTAAGAAGAAAAAGTGTCTTTCTAACTAATTGATGACGCATATTTCTACTATGTGGATAGGTTTTCCTTGCTGTCTTGAGTATATCTTTTGCCGTTGGCATATTCATGATAATCCTTTCAATTAGACTGAAATTGTTTTAAATACTCTAGTAATACTAGAAATAGTATTGAAAAAAATATTACTACCATAAAAAATTCATGTAAAATTTGTTTAATTTTCATGATTGTCTTTAATGTGTGAAAATGCTAACTTCTTCAAGAGCACATGCATTAGCAATATCTTCTTTAGAGTCAAATTTAGTAAAACCTTTAAGATCATAATTGAGATATGCTAATTCAATCAATTCATCTCTGTTATATTGCATCAAAGATTTAACGGTTTCATTAAAAACATCATTTGCAGTTTTCATATTGTTCACCTTTGTTTAATCATTTCATTCATTCAATGATTAACATTATATAGAACTACATAATAAAAACAACAAAAATCTGTAACTGATTGATTATTAATTATCTATTTCTTTCAAGAACTAGGTTAAAAGTTTGAAGAACAGTATTACCAATAGCGAAATATGTGATAATTATTACTAATTCACCGGTATCTGGATTGATATTTACTGTAACATTTTGAAGGGAAATTTCAGGAAGATAAAAACTAACTTGTTCGTTAATTTTTCGTTGTATTAATGATTGCAGAATAGGATTACTCAATTCGAATAATAAATTAGATATACCACATCCAAACGCAGGATCATCAGGATGTTCACCGGGTGTAGTTAATAATAAATTTTTTAGTGCAAATTTACATGCAGACACATCATAAAGTTTTAATACATCTTTTGTTGATGGATGTATACCTAATGAAATATCTATATCTTGATATGTAGTCATTGTTTTATTACTCTTTATCTGTTTTGAATAAATCTGTAGATTTAGTTCATAACTAAATCCTTATTTAAATGAACACTTCGTGTTACTCACTTCGTTCGTTGTAATTATTTTTTTTTTTATTTAATTATTATTAAGTAGTATATATAGAATAATTGTTTCTCCCAAGCACAGAGGCATTTTACAACGATGTCAAATGAACGTCAAATAATTAATGAAAATTTAATGAAATTTAATGAAAATTTAATGTTGTTTTACCATTGACATTTCATTGTTACCTGTTTATAATGAATTATTTAACCTGCAAAAGTATCAGGACTAGCCATTGGTATTATTGCACCACATCCAGCTTGATCAATATTAACTCTAACTACTGGTTGACCATCTGCAATGGTAGTAGAATTAGAAGTCATTGCTGTTATACCATGACCTGGCAAAGGACATGAATGTAAAGAGCCATTTACTGCTACATGTATACCATTTACAATCACATTTGCACAGGCGGTTATTATAACACCGCCATGATTAGAAATGTCCCCTAATCTAACTACTGCGCTCATTTAAAATCCTTTTTAAGATAGTAAGATCAAACCTTGTCCATATGTTTGATCATTATACATGGTTAATATTTCTTGTCTTAGATTACCAGAAGTGAAGGAAATATGAATCCAGACATTTCCATTACTTCGATATTCTAATAACATTTGATCAAATGGGACTTGATTCTTAATTTGTTGTGCTATATTGTAATATTGTTGTTTATCATTTGGTTGACCTCGAATCATGCTAAATCCTATATCAACTGCCTGTCCTAATTCATGCTGAGATATCTTTCTCGATTTTGAAACAGATGAACCAGCTGGTCTAAAACAACTATTAATTCTAAATCCTACATTAGAATACAATTCTCTTAATGGTTCAATAACATTAATAGACAACTGTTTTAAATTACATGCCAAATCATCTGGTGTCAAACCATGTTGACCATTTGAATATGGAAATGGACCATCTTTACAAAGACTATCTAAAGTGTAATTTACAGATAAAATAGTAGAAGGTGATATAGAGTCAAATCCACATTTACTCTGAACAGGTGTTACTTTATTTTGAGGTGTTGTATCAGAACCAATTAAAGTTGCTTGTGGTGCATCTTGATATACAATAGCAGATATATCTGTTTCACCTTCTAGTTGAAAATCCGCAACATCTTTTCTATTAACAGGTGATGGAATTATTATAGTAGGATTATAAGGACTTGCTGATATAGGTGCAACTGAACCACCAGAATTCAGTAAATTCGAAGTTGCATCTACAGCAAAATTTCCGCCTGCTTGAATACTTGCCAATCCACCAGTTGATATTTTCATAGAACCGCCGACTTTAAGATTATAGTCGCCTGATATACTCTGATAACAATTTCCTGAAATATTTAAATTTGCATCACCTATCACTTGAATATTACATGAACCACCTACTCTGAGAGACAAATCGCCATCTAAATTGACATGACCACTACCTTGAATATAAACAAGTTCATCTTTTTCAACAATGATAGTTCGTATACCTACTGTTTTTTCAACTTGATTGCCTTGATGATCAATTTCATTAAAAGTACCTGAAGTATGATGTAGATTAATACGTTCTGCTCCAGGTGTATCATCGAATTCCAATATATGACCTGATTCAGATGCTATAACTCTATTATTAGGATAAACTGCAGCATAAGGTATAGGACTTTGATTCCATGTGATAGAACTATTTGCAATAGGTATATTTTTAACAATATTAGCTTCTTTTTCACCTACTATAGTATTGGCTATATTAACACCTCTAGCTAACCTATTTAAATCTGGTTCATTCAATTGATTTTTTAATGGATATTTTCCTGATGGGTCTTGAAATCCTTGTTTACCAGAAGAAACTATTTTTCCAGGATCATACTTAGTAGCATCATTTTTTACTGGAAGATTTTTATCTATAGCTGGTGAACTTAAATTATTTAATGTAGGTTGTTCAACTGTAGATTTACCAATTATACACGCATAGCCCTTATTATAATATACCGCTGCAGTTGTTCCGTTAGCATCAGAAGAATTAATGCCTTTGACAAATTTAATAGCACCACCAGCGCCCACTAAATGAGCAGCCATTAATAGACCTGCTGTTTTTTCAGGTACAACTTGTTCAGATAAAACGCCTGCTCTTGCCATGATCTTATAATTGTTCTTCAACATAGTATCCATTAAAGATTCTTGTAAACTTATATTAGCAAAGAAATCATTTTTATTATTGATACCATTTTTGCCTGTCCAATTTGCAGGATTATCGACTATAGTTTTATTTGTACCTTGTGCTGATGAATTAATATAACCTTGATCTTTAAGGAATGCAGCACCAAATTGATATTTACCTAAATATCCAATAGAATTTTCTACCGCATATGGATTATCATAGCCACCAGATTCGGATTGTGCGATAGTTGCTTTTAACGTGATAACTTGACTATTAGTTAAAGAACCTATATATCCTGGTTCGATTATTTGTGTTTTGCCAGTATTAGGATCTTTTTGAACTACTGGTGCAGGTGGATTATCAGGTGGCGTGGTTGCTACTATTTCTGTGATAGTATCTTGTTCTGTAGGACTTAAATTAGTAGCTCCTCCTGGAACACCTTTCATGCTACCTATTATTATTGGTTTTTGTTTGAAATCATCTAAAAAAGAACAAACAACCCATGTTCCAGGTAGTAAACGAGGTGTATCGCCTATACCAGATATTGATGCATCATTTACACCACTTATTACTTCTGCCCAAGGCAAATCAGAAGTTGGTAAGTCGGTTAAATTATCAGAATGAACTCCGACTATACGAATACGGACACGACCTAACATAATAGGATCATTTACATCTTCTACTACACCAATATTGAAAAAAGTCATGATTTATAATTTATCTGTTTACTAAAAGAATCGTTAAAAATTTGAAGCTGCATTTCATGTTCACGCTGCGTTATTCTATGCATGATAGCACCCACTAAATAATTACCTGTGTATAATGGATCTTTCCCGTCTGCGGTTAAATCTTTTTGATCTGTACTTCTGAAATCACCTAATTCAAAATAAACAACATCACCTACCTTTATATCTGATCTTCCTCTAACAACAAGGTTTATCTTTATAAATTCTGTTTCTGATAATAAATTAGGTCTTTTTGAAACGATGAACGCATCTTTGTCTTGTGATTTATTGTCATGTGCATAAGGATGAGTAATCACTGTATTCACTAATGAAGTATTATTTGTTAATAGATTCAGATCATTTGTAGGATATGTATTTAGATGTTTAGTTCTGCTAAAATCTGTAACGTAACCATAAGTTCGTTTCAATATGGTTTTTCTGATGAGGTCGACTTCATTAACGGTAGAACCTAAAGCACCATGTAACGTTTTTTCTATGGTGTTGAATAGGCGTTCGAATTCTGGTATTTGTTTTACATTTTCATATTCTGCTTGTATGTCACGAGTAGATTCGCCAGAGTTATTTACTGCTCGCATAGGTTCATACGACCATTTATATTTCATGATTGGTGATTGTGAATATAAATCTGATAGGGAAACAAAATTGAATTTTTGATTGTTTTCAAAAAAAAGGAAATTTGGTGCGCCATAATCAGAAATATCAATAGCTTTACTAGCTAACATGCTCAAGGTAGTAAATGGTGAAGTTAGAGGTGCTATGAATTTAATATTATTAGTGGATTTGCTGACTACTAATTCTGTATTTGGTAGATATTTTTTAAAAATCTGTTTTGCAGATTCAGAAGGTGTTTCATCATATGATTTAGAAATTTTTAACGTCATATCAATCATAGCTTCTACAGATACGAATTTTAATAAGTAATTTTTTACGTTAGCATTTGGTATTGTCAATGCTTCGATTGTGGTCACAGCAAATCTTTTAAAGAATTTAGAGTCAAAGGTTGGAGTGTGATAACCTATTTCGATAATTTCTTGCCCTATAATAGGGAAGGTTGAAATGAGATTATAACCCTCTGCTATCAATATACTACCGTTCATTGCTGGTGAAAAGATATCTTCGTAAATGTTTATTTCTGAAAATAACAAGGAAATATCTAATGATTTAGAGTTATCAGCAGAATAAATAATGACTGAATCTAATACTAATTCCCCGGCAAATTGTAAAACTTCGGTTGACATTAACTTAATTGTCCAAAATATTTAGAAGTGAAAGATGCTATATTCTCTGGTTTAATGACATAAATTAAACGTTTTAAATCATTTAACTGAGATTCATAATCTGTGTTTGTTATAGGCATAGCATATTGAGAACCATAATTGCTAACGATATAACTATAATCCATCATTACATTTTCAGGCAATTTAACGTAATGGTGTAAAGTGTTTATATTTCCTGAACCATATTTTGAAATTATATAATTATTCAATTCTATTTCTGAAAGTGGCCAATCACTAGCAAGATCACCAATATTATTTACATATAGAATGGTCCAAGCTAAATCAGGTGTATTATAGAATTTATAAGACACATGTTCAGGCAATTCGTTAGTTTGTATAGTATATTTGAAGCACATATTTTGAAAATCTTGATCTGTCATTACTAAATTAATTCTAGTAGTAAGATCTACGATAACATCTTGAATAGGTGCTGAATCTGTTCTAGTGGTAAAATTGTATAGTAAATTAGGGAATTTAGTGAAATAAGACATTTATCAAAAACCCATAGAAATTAATTGACGATTGAGCGGCATAGTTTCTTGGAACGATAATGTTAAATCAATCGCTACCGGATTATCTGTTCCATCATATCCAACGAATTTTCCCAATGGTGTATAATTGACATGAACTGTCGTTAATAAACATGTAGATATTTTTGGTATACCTTGCATATTTGATATATTATTTTGGCCATCTACATATTTAAATTCAAAATCGAATTCATTTGGTATATTGACAAAGAAACCACCCACTGCACCATCTGCGGTATTAGTAGAACTTGTATTAGGTGCTTTTGGTACTTCTAATTCAGGGTATTGATTATAACGAAGGAATCTAATTATATTGGTTATATTTGTTGAATCTTGTTCGGTTTGTGGTATGATCAGCCAATGAAAATTAAAACGACGCATTTCAACACCTTGAAATAACATCTCCTTGCGTTGTAGACTTGCTTTTCCCGTCATTTTATTAATGAATTGTTGATAAGTGCCTGAAGTACCACCACTTTCTTTACCCGCTAACATAGAAGGAGCATTTTGTATAACACCTTCCAATAATTGATTTCCTTTTTGTCCCCAACTTTCATTTGAAGTTAGAGTAGAAATGAGAGAACCAAAATAACCAGAATCCATTTCTGTATAATTCGCCTGATCGCCAAAAGTAACATCCGTGGGCATAGGCAATCCAATATTGAAGATTGATCTTTTAGCAGGTTCTAACGCTTTAATTTCTGGAATATTGGTTTTAAGATTTTTATTTGAAAAATTTGTTATAGTATTTAAGGCATTTGATCCCGTAGTTTGAACTGCATTTGTTACATTTGTATTATATTGACTACTAGCAGCAGTTCCTACTACAGGAACTGATTGTCCTTTATCATTTGTAGTTTGAACTGTTGTACCTGCTTGTTGTGCTAATTCTGATTTTGCTTGTAGATTTGCATAAATCATCATGAAGTAAGGATAACGATATACGGTGTTACCCTGTATCACTTGAGATTTATATAAATCATTGGGATAAGTTAGAGTTTTATAAGCATTACCATTACTGGTAGTGGCTGTAGAATTGGTGTACACAGAAGTAACATCCCATGCTTGTGGGGTTTTTGCAGATAAATTAAAAGTTGATGGTATGTTAGGCATTCTTTATGCAATAAATAATTGATATCAATTATTATTTATTATAAGTTATAATGGCAAACAAGTTTCATCAAGGAAAATATACTGTTAAAAAACCAGAGAAATATGCAGGTAACATAAACGAGGTTTATTTTAGAAGTTCTTACGAATTAAAAACATTTCTTTGGTTAGAAGAAACCTCTAATATATTACTTTGGGTATCAGAAGAAACTGTTATTCCATACATATCGCCCATTGATAATAAACCACATAGATATTTTGTAGATTTAGCAGTCAAATATAAACAGGGTGACGGCAGTATTAAAAATGCATTAGTTGAAATTAAACCAGCATCTCAAACATTAGAACCAAAAAAACCTAAAAGAATAACTAAAGCGTATTTGACTGCTGTTCAAACATATATGATCAATGAAGCAAAATGGAAAGCAGCAAGAAAATGGTGTGAAGAAAAGGGATGGGATTTTATCATACTTACAGAAAAAGAAATTTTTGGTAAATAGCTAATGGCAAAGACGTTAATAGATTTAATATCAAATAAAACAGAATATACACCTAAAAGGAGTTATGAATGGTTTATGACCAACGTAAATCGTGGGTTATTAAATTCTAGTTATAAAGATAGAATTGCTTCTAAACTACCAGCATTAAGAACAACAACTATTAAACCTGGATCGATGTTAATGTATGGTTATGATGCAAAATTAAAAGCAGAATTACCGTTTTGGGATAAATTCCCATTGATCATTTTGACTAGTGCGACAGATACACATTTTCATGGATTCAATTTGCATTATATGCCATTCAAACTTAGATTATCTTTCTTAAATGCTTTATATGGTGCTGATTTAGGTAAACAATCACAAATTATAGCATCTGGTGCTGTTAATCAAGCAATGAAATGGTCGATTAAACAATATATCTTTAGTCACGTTCGTACTCAATTTATGCAAATACCACAAGATGAATGGGCTATAGCATGTTTTATGCCTATTGCTAGATTTACTGGTGCAAGTGAACAACAAGTTTGGAGAAAAGGAAATCTTTAATGTCTAGTTTCGAAAACAATTTATTAGGTGGAATTAAAAATAATATATCTGGTATAACAGACAGTGTTATAACAGGAAATGGACATAGAAAACCTGCCACCAGAACAGGAAAAGACAACCAAGGTATTACTAATTTTATATCTCAAATATCTACAGCTAATGGTTTATATAAACCTAATCTTTTTGAGATAACATTCACAGATAAATCTAGCAAAGAAAAAAATAGTGTTAGTCTTTTATGTCATAATACTACAACACCTGGATACAATTTAGAAACTAGTCGTGCAATTATATATTCTTTAGGATATGAAGTTCCCACAGGTATAAATTTTGAACCGATTTATTGCACAGCATATATTGATAATACTTTTAGCGTTCCGGCTTTTTTGCAAAAACAAACCAATAAACGTATTAATCAAGGTTCATGGTCTCCTAAATATCGTGATCCTAGTACTTTAATGACGGTGACCATAAAAGCATTTATTCCCATGTCAGATGCAACTTATAAAACGCTTAGAAATAAGTATGCAAATGACATAAATTCAGGTAACTCAACACCTGGTTCATCAATGTTTAAAGACATTGCCTCTGCAACCACAAATAGTTTTAATAATTTGATATCTACCGCAAAAAATGATGTGTCGAATGTTCAATCTGCTGTTATGGGATATTTTGGACAGACACAAAATTCTAATGGCGGATCAACGCAATCATCAGGGTCAGATCCAACAAGTGATGGTCTTGCAGTAATAGCAGAATATACTTTAGAAAATGTATTTATAAGTAGGGTTATGCAAACAGGATTAGATTGGGCATCACATGATGCTTTTGGTAAAATAGAATTTTATTTGAGTTATGAATGGTTCACCTCAAAATTTGATGGCACACCGATGCCATTTGTTCCTGCGCCGAACACTACAGTTCCTTTAAATTTTTCGACTTTATTAACTAAATACCCTGTTCTTGGAACAGTTTATAATGCAGCAACAAGAACTATAGGACAAAGTTCATTAATGAGTAATCCTATTATTAATCAAGCATTCAACATTCTTTAACATAAACTAAAAGGTGATTTAATTATGACAAAAATTCCAAATATTGATATTCCTACATTCAAAGAGACTTTACCTGCATCTAAGAAAGAAGTTATCTTTAGACCTTTCTTAGTAAGAGAGAGATCAGTTCTTTTAATGGCATTACAATCGGCCGATATTAGCTCAGTTATTAAAGCAATAAAAGATTTGATTAAAACATGTACATTTGGAAAGATTGATGCTGAAAAAATTCCATTGGTAGACTTAGAGTTTTTATTTATCAATATTCGTAACAAGTCTATTGGTGAAGGAATAGATATAATTCATACCTGTGATTGTGGTACAGGAAATGAATTACAAGTTATGATGGATAAAATTGATGTGATAGGAGGAACAGATGATAATATTCAACTTTCAGATCAAGTATGGATAAAATTGAATTATCCTACTATAGATGACGTATCTTTATTATCCGCTGAACCGAATGAAAAAGAAGTTCTTCAAATTATTGCTAATTGTATAGATACTATCATTGCAGGTGAGCAGGTTTATAAAGCAGTAGATTCCACTAAAGAAGAATTATACGAGTTCATTTTGAATTTAACTCAATCTCAATTAAGTAAAATAGAAACATTTTTTGAGAATATTCCTAAAATAGTAGTAAAGTTTGATTATAAGTGTAAATCGTGCGGCAAAGATAATCATGAAACTTTACAAGGATTGGAAAATTTTTTCGACTAGGGATTTCAGGTGAGTCCCTATCAGAGTATTATAGATTAAATCACCTGTTAATGTTTTCCTTAGAAAAGGGCAGATTTACGTTAAATGATCTAAATAATATGATTCCTTGGGAACGTGAGATATATGTAAATTTAATATTAAACGATTTAAAAGAAGAAGCAGAAAACAAACATGACTAATCCAGATGAAATAATAATATCCTTAACAGCAAATGCTAATGCGGGCAATGCACCGTGTGTTAAAATTCGTTCCACTTGGATGTTATCAGAAAAACAACTGAAAGATGTTGCGTCAGGTAAAACAAAAACACTTTTTGTTATGTTTTATGATAAAGATAGTGGTCAATCTGAAGGTGCATCTGTTGATGAATCTAAAGCTGTATTAGAAATGATTAAAGAACAGAAATTTGAACTCTATGATCCTAATATCAAGAATTACAAAGATGCTGCAAATTTAATACTGAAAATTCAACAAAAGACAAAAAAGAATTCGAACTTTTTTAAACCCATCCAGTACAATCAGAATCGTTCAAATGCTGGTATGGATGATACTATTAAATTGACTAAAGATAATTTTCATGAGGAAAAGATAACACCTCAAGATACTACTTTATCATCTAAAGATGCTGATGCTGAAACATGGAAAACTCTTTTTGGGTTATCTGTGAAAGAATTTCAGATATATTTTGCATATGCATATAAATGGATGGGATTTACTGATGATCTAAATAAAGCATGGAAAACATCGACTGAAGAAGAAAAGATAAAATGGTGTGATTATTTCACTCGAAGTTTAATAGCTAAACAGAATATCAAAGATGAAGATATACCACCTATTGATATATTGAAAAAGGTGTTTGCTTCTTCAACTTTTAAAGTCACTGATAAGTATTTAATCGAATATTACGAAAAACGTTTAAATAAAACTGCAACACAAAATAAAAAAAATAAACAAGTAAAATTGAACGAAAACTTGCAGTTTTCAGCAAATGTATTACCTGATAATTTAGGTTCTGCATTGATGATAGGTGTTAACACCTTTAGAAATGTAAAATCTCTTTCACTAGGAACTGCAGGATTAATAGGTTCTCTGATTAAGAAAGTCAAAAATAAAAAAGTTGAAAATGATTTTGAAAATTCTAAAAATTATTCTCCTGAAACATCCAAAGAAATAGAAAATCGTTCTTCATCAATAAAAAACCGTCATGATTCAGTAACCACAAAAAATACAAAATATAGCGATAAACCTATTGAAAAGGAAATAAGAAAATCTTTTATAGAAACTAAACAGTCAGAAAAGAAAGATCGTCCTGAACCCACACCTGCTGTATTTAAACAAAGAAACGAACGTTCATCGTCTCAAGTTAATACCACTAAAACAGATCAATCATCAGATAAAGTTTTAAATTTTATAGGAAATACATTATCAAAGATTGAACAGACTTTAAAAAATCGTTTACCTAAAACAAATAAAGAAGATACTACAATTCGTGCAGCAGAAGTAGATAAAGTGGTTCCTATTAATAATGAACCGTCCAAAAAAATATCAGAAGAAAAAATCACAGAGCCATCAGATAAAACATCTGAATCAACTACAGAAAAACCAAAAGGTATGACTGGGATATTAGGTTCGTTATTAAAAGATATTATGAAACCGATTAAGAGTTTTGGTTCTTTTATTGTCAAAATGTTGAGTAGACTTAAAAATGTAGAAAAAATTTTTTCAGTGTTTGAAGATATAGGATCAAAGATAATGAAATTCGGAAATGTTTTTAGTAAAATTGGTGCGATATTAGAACCTATTTTGGCAGCATTGACACCGTTAGTTACACCATTACTTGCTATAGCAGGTACTATTGGGGCTGTTGCCGGAATAGGATTTAATCTCAAAGGTGTATATGATGATGCAATGACTGAGAAGAAAAATGCAGGAAAAGAAGCTAATCGTATAAATGAAAGTCGAAATTTAGAACATACATCATTGTATAAAAAATATGCACAGCAACAAGATGAAGAAGATAAAAAACGTGATAAACCAACTCATACAATAAATCCTCATACCACATCTAATGCATTACGCAAAGTGGACACGTCAAAAATGAGCGTTGCAGAGAAAAAGACATGGAATAAGATAATCAAAGAACAACTATTAAGAGAAAAACATAATAATATATCTAGTGTATCACATAGTGATAGTAAGATATCAGAAGTTAAGAATCAAGTACAACAAATTTCAGCGGCAAATAAAAAAGAAAATAAAACGCCTATTATTGTTAATCCTACTCCACCCGCACCTGTCATTGTTCAACCAGATAAGAGTAAAAGTGCACCTTTACCAAGGACATCTGATAGTACCTTACGTGATTATAATAGATCAAGAATTCAATTTTCACCTGCATAAATGCAAAAGGGGACTTTTAAGTCTCCCTTTTCTACCTCAACTCAAGTTTATTCTTCTTGATTAAGTCTGTTCATAAATTCTAACAATTCATCATCTTCTGAAGAAGATGTTTCTTGTTTAACAGTCTTTGTTGGTTTGGGTTGAACATGTGGTTCAACTTCATTATTTGAAACTTTAGCAGCAAGTCTAACAGTATTACCGATTGCTCTATCAAAATGCTTTTGTAAATCTTCTGCCGATTTAAATCTTGTAGGATCGGTGAATTGATCTAATGGTTCGATTGATGACAAATCTACACTTACTTTACTAGGTCCTGCGAATTCTGATTTATCATAATTAGTTTGACCTTCCACTTTACGAATTTTAAATTTAAAATCGGCACCGTTTTTTAGATCAAATACATCACAATATTCTTCACCATACTTATTAATAAATTCCTCTTTTTCATCTGAATCTACAAAAGTAGGGGAAAGCATATTAGTAATTTTGTCAAAAATCTTTTGACCATACTTGAACAAGAATATTTTACCCTCGTTTTCAGGATTCTTTTCATCTTTTACTACTAAGATGCTAGAAATATAACTTACTTTACGTTTACGTTCACGGACGATATCTTGATTTGCTTTGATTCCAGTATTCCAAAGAATACTATTTTGTTCGCAGCAATAACAAGGTTGACCGATAGTAGTGGGACAATCTTCTATAAACCATTGTCCTGTAGGTCCTTTGAATCCATGAGAATAAACCTTTACAAAAGGAATATCATCATCTGTTTTACCTGGAAGGAATCTAATTACTGCTGAACCATTTCCTGCGGTATCTCTTGAAGGATAGTAGAACACTTTATCATCACGATCTGAACCATTTGATGACTTAGCTTTGTTGACTGCAGCTAAAAGTTTTTCCATTTTACTCATTTTTATTTCTCCTTTGCTATTAATGGCATCTCGCCTAAAAGTTGCTTAATGTAAGGACATTGCATCCTTACATGTTATTTATTATAAACTATAAATGTAATTTGTCAAATTATTAACTCATTTTTAAATGTTTTTTGCAAAAATCAATTAAATCTTTATCCATGTCTTCATCATCAAAGTCATATTCCTCTTCTTTATAATGATGTTTTTTATTTTTAAATTGCCGATTTTGTTCTTTAGTTTCAACGATATCTTGAAACTCTGATTTCTTACTCATGATAATGCAAGGTTCCTTTTCTGATGATGATAATTAATGGAAAATATTTAGTTAGAATTTTAAGTTCATTTGATATATAGGGATCATTTTCATATTCATTTATCCAGTCATTTAAAAAATCAAATTTTTGTGCTAAAAGTGTTAAACATTCTATGCTGATTTTTTTATTAAAATATAATTGAAGTAAAGGAGGATGTTTTCCTGATGGTGTTTTTTTAAGTAAATCATTAAATGAAAGATCATTATCTTTTTTAGTTTTTTCAATAAAAAACAATTCTTCTTTAAATCTATATGAGAATGATTCTATATACGCTTTCCATTCACAATACACGACAAAAGAATCATTATAATCTCTGTATATCCAACCTTCTTCATTTCTGACAAAATTGGAAATACATAAATAAAGTGCTTCTTTAGTTGAATTTAGTTTATTGGCAAATATCTCAAATCTACCTTTATCTCGTCTTCGTTCGAAACTAGATTTGGTCAAAGTTTTACTCTTTGTACCATATTTGATCACATCATAAGATGATGAAAAATGGAGATATAGAGATTGATATATTTGCCAAAACTTGAAGCCAGAAATCATGATTAGTCAAATAGGTAATTGTGCTTCTTTTTTAAGATATCCTTCATCCATAGCATTATTTTTGATTCTATCTTTAAGAGACATATTAATAAGTTTTAATTTAGTAATATCTTCAGGATCAATTTGAAGTTTATCACATGCTAGTATAGTAGCTTCAATATAAGTTACATCCAATTCCCATACGATATCTTCTACAATTTTGAAGAATTTTTCTGAATTTAAAAAAGGTGATGAATCTTCCATCAAAATACCTCCGATTCACATTTAGTTATTACAAATAGCTTTCTGCAACGAATCTTACCTCGTTGAACTGTAATTATATCTTCAACTTTTATTTTACACAAAAGTAATCTTTCACCGCCTTGATTTTCCCAATATGTTGCATTAGAAACGTGCAAACAGGCAGCACATGATTTATTGGATTCATCAACATCTTCTGCTATAACCCATTCACCAACTTTATACTGAAATTTTTTATCATGTAATGAAGTCAAATCTGATCGCACATGTTTATAGCAATAGACTTCATTGTCAATTGTTGTTTGTAAACCTGTTTGAGCCTGAATATTTTGAACCAGATTTTCACGATTAGTTAAATCTTTAGTGACATGTGAAAACGAAATTGTTATACATTGACACACAATAGCATTACCATATACTTTAGCATAACCAAATACTATAGCATTATCAAATACTTTAGCATTATCAAATACTTTAGCATTATCAAATACTTTAGCATTGCCAAATACTTTAGCATCGCCATATACTATAGCATTATCAAATACTATAGCATTATCAAATACTTTAGCATCGCCATATACTATAGCATTATCAAATACTTTAGCATTATCATATATCCAACAACTACTACTATGTGATAGATTAGATTCTTTTTCTATCCATCCACCTAGGTCATCTGTTTTTACATCACCAAAATCCCTTATGGCACGAATACGGTGTAGAGTTACACCATAACATTCTTTAGTCTCATCAGTAAGTTCATACTTTTTCATAATTATTGTTCTCCATTATTAACATAAACAGATTCACCGAACCATTTAAGGGCTTCAATTATATCGTTCATTTCACGATATTTCTGCCAACCTTCTGAATCGTTATCATCCATTTTATATCGTCTAGCCAAAACATCGTCATTAAGAAAGAATTCTAAATATTGTGACATTATTTTATAATCTTCAAGACAACGTTGTTTGAACTCATTTAATTGATTGGTTTTTTTGTAATGTTCTCGTTGTTTATATAGTTCATAATATTGTTCTGAACCGTATAAAGTCATTATTCTGATTGGATGTTTAGTTAGCATTTTTCACCTAACAAATAATTTTTGCTGATTGATTTAAAACTGACACTTGGATCTTCGATGGATTTAAAAACCAACCCCTCACGAAGAGTGTTAGCTAACATAGAAGTACCATCTGCTAAAGCAAGTATATCTTCTATATTCATAGCTGAAATTGATAATCTACTCATAATAACAGGTACGGTTTCAATTTGCAACTTCTCAGCTATTTCTAGTCTTTCATTCGAATCGAGGTATTTTTGCGTGTTTATATTATACACGTTAAATAAACGGATTTCAAGTTCTTTTAGACCATAAATATTACCTTGAACACTAGGACCAATAAGTTCCATTTGAAGTGCAACATTAACATTCAATTCGGTTAATTTTTCAAGAAGTCTATATTTTCTTGCAGCAATCCAAAACGAATTATCTGTTGTTTCCACTAGATTGATATTTCTCGAACATACACCAGTTTCAATAATTCCATCTATATTTCTGTAAAAAACAGTCATACTTGAACCTTCTAACTTTTCTGTTACTTCAAAAGTTAGATTTTGTTCTTTGTATGTTTGAAATTCTTTTCGAAGATTCTCTAAACGTTCTTCATCTGTTTTTGGTATAAATGATGGAAAATTGCCTTTTGCTATTCCTGCAAGCTGCGTAGGAATAGGTTTTTCATATTTTTGAATACCCAATACTTCTGTTAGATCAGTTCCTTCTTGCGGTACAATATTTCCGTCTAAAACAGATAATGGAAGAATTAAACCTTGACTGATTTGTCCACGAAGTTTAATAGTTCTAAGACGTTCGCCTTTAATGCCATTGAATTCCTTTGGTTCTTGACCTCTAGAAAGAAAAGGTGCTATTTCGGTGGGAACCCATGAATCGACTTCGAGATAAACGACTAAATCACCTTCTTTAAATCCGTTATCTTTGGCTGTAACTATATGCCATCCACCGATTGTAGCTTTTAGAATTTTGTCAGCACCCTCGATTGGTTCCAATTTATCAATTTGTTTAATTGTCGCTAGTTTACGTTCCATTATTTTCACTTTATAGTTTAATCACACGATTCTATCATTTCAATTCAGTGTGGCGCTATACAATGCCATACGTTCCCAATTGTCACCGATTGCAACTTTCATTTTAAGAGCATTGAACGCACTACGAATGTTCAGGTCTTTGAATTTAGTTGCATTTTTACGAATGAATTCGATAACTTCAATTTTGTCGTCCATTTCATGTGCAGTTTCTGATTCAAATACCTGTGCAATACGTTCGATTTTTTCTTCTGTATTCAGAGTAATATCAGCAAGCATCGAACGGCTGAGCAATGCCTGAGGAAATTTATCCAACGACAGATTAGAAATGAAAATAACCTTGCCGATGAATTCGAAACGGGTTGGATATGTATCATCTTTAGATGACGAAGAACCCCAGCTGATAACACGCTTACCGTTAGAATCCAATGCTGCTTTCATCAAATTTGCAGCAATTGCGTCCTTATGAACACTATCGCAATCATCGAATACGATTATTTTGCCATTGTAATCGTAAAGAGCTTCGTACAAACCGCGAGGTGTCGCATATCCTTTCATCATCACGAAGTCACCATCAGCATCGCCGATACCGAGTTCAATTTTTCCTGCAGCTTTCAAGGTTTCGATGATAGTGTGAGTTTTACCAAGACCACCAGAACCAGTCACAACCAACGAAGGAATTACACCTCTTGCAACCAAACGAACAAATTCAGAAATGAAGTCAAAACGTTCAGCCACACTGAACTCAGATTTAGGAATCTCCATTTCTACAGAATCAGTATTGATAAAATTAACATCGCCAAATTTCTTTTTAACAGTTTCAATCAACTTTTCTTGTGACTTACCAGATGATGCCATCATCTTTCCATTAACAAAAAAACCCCAGTGACCATTTTCGCGTTGTTTGATGATACCGTTCATTTTAGTTCCTCTGATCCTTTAATCATTTGATGTGACTATTATAATGATCTAAAGATCAAAAACAACATTTTTCTGTAAGTTATTGAATTTTAATTAATATTCAATACCGAACTTTTTTGACATAGTTTGCATGGTTTTTTCTGCTGAAGCACAACGGACTACGCATTTATTGTCAATAAATCCTTCATATTTTTCAGTTTTTTCGTTAAAGACGATAGTACCGTCTTTTAAAAAGACTTTTTGTTTTTTCTTACGAACTTTAGGTTGAGGAATAATATTTTCGTATTTTTTCGAAAGCCACGGAAATTTTTCAATCAATCTGTCAACAGATCGTTTTGCCTGAAAAATAAGATCTTCATCTGACATACCATTTATTCGTGCTTGCATTAGATATTTGTATAAATATTCTTGTTGATATTTTGGAGCACCTGCTGGTACTTCAATACCAAAATTATCTTTAAGCAATTCGCTATAATTTGTAGATACAGTCAGACTCTGTAAATGATTGATGAATTCTACTCGATTCATATTATATTCCTTTATCGCCATTTTATAGTTTTGAGACTTTTGTAAAAGTAAATTTCACATCACACTTATAAGAATCTTTATTTTCATTCATAGGATCATTGTGCATTTCGGCCTCAAGTTCAACGATTTTATTTTTTAAAATTGATCGTAATTCTTCAAGTCTATCATAACTATCAATGACTCCGTAAAGTTTAGAACCATCACGCCACTTTTTTACTCTGAATTTTTGGTAATCCCAATCATCATTTTCATAAACGTACCATTCTTCTGATATAAAAATTGAAACAATAAATACTTCATTTTGAAGTATGTTTACATTTAATTCTAATTGATCCATTTTAACTCCACGATTTTTTGCCGCCATTTGCTTCATTGTCATCGTAACCCGCATTATAAGCTGCTATTTCTGCATCAGTCATGTTTTTAACGCGAACTTTTTCGGTACTATAAGATGCACCTACATAATAATGTGGTATTCTAGGTCTACTATACCAAGAATCTGCTGAACCTCGATCATATGGTCCACCGTGTCTTTTATCATAATCCATGTTTATTCTCCTAGTTCAACAAAATCGTCGATGATTTCTGTCATCATGTCAGCAAATACACCTTTAATCGTTTTGACTTCACGTAAACGATTGTTATAGAAATGTATATCGTACAGATCGGCACCAGCATCCAACTTGACCTTTACTGTGCCTTTGAATGAATAACCTTTTACCTTGAAGGAAAGTGCATCCTTTTCTGCTTTAAGATTATTAACACCCCAGCACATCATTGCTACATTGCCATTAACAGATTTCAATCCCTTTTTAGCAGGAATGACGTTGTTTTTTAATTGAACCAAAATTGTTTGTGTTACATCCGTCTGATTCATATTCATTTTGTCCACCTAATTTAATCATTCAATGATTAACATTATATATAAATTCATAATAAAAACAATGAAAATTTGTAAGTTATTGATTATCAACCCAATTTAGGTTTAATTCTTCTTTATATTCTTTGCAAAGGAGAAGTTCTTCTGGAAGGAGTTTGATGTTTAATGAAGAAGTGTTGAAATCACCTACGTTATAAGATAAGGTGACATGTGGATGATACTCTGCATAATCATAAGTAGCTTGATGATCGTGCATGAGTGTTTTATGAAGATGTAATAACTCAAATGAATGAAGTTTGAGAACTAAGCAATTATTTCCACTTGATTCCCAAACTTCAAACGATTCTGGTTTTATTTTTATAGGAGAACTTAACAAACCTCTTGCTACAAGATTTGGTAAATGTTTTTTTGAATAAAGTAGTGTTACATGTAAGTCCTGCTTTGAAACAGCATTAGGCACGTTCACATTATTAATAAATGTGCCTAATGCCTCAATTGAATCATCGCAGAATTGTAATCCTGCATAAGTACCATTACTCATTTCAATACCTATTGTTGATGAAGTTTGATTTTTCCTGACTTCAATGCTTCATGAAATTTATTCAGGTAAAAATCTTCATAATTCTCTAGAATGTAATCGTAATTTTCCCAACACCATTCTCTAAACCATCCTGAAGTTATAGAAGTACAAACTTTAATCAAAGCAGTTTCAAATGCTTTTTTAGGATTTGTTTTGAAGTCATTAGGAATGAGACTACGTTCTAAAGCGAGTACATAACATTCTTCTAACGCACAATTGAGTTTTTTATAGTCTGATAAATTATCCCATTTTGTTTTGTCACATTTTACTTGTGCATTATCAGAAAGAATATCTTTATATGCTGGATAATTACCTATTTTAATTGCTTCGTGAAGATCATCGTGATCGTATTTGTTATAAGTTTCATTTTTGAAAAACTCATTTTTATTTACGTTCAAACTAGGATGACTATAATCATATGTTTCTGCTTCTCTACGTTTGAACCATTCTACTTCTTCCACAAACGCATTTGCAGCACGAAGTTTATGTATATCACGCATAGTTTTAAGAAAATGAGGACTATTCTTCAGATAACGATGACTCAATTTCAATGTCAAAAGCGTGTTAATTGAAGCATAAAACAAATTAAATGATTCAAATAAAAAAACGTCTGTGCCTTTATGCCATGCTGGAAAATAAAGCAATTCTTCAGCAGTAGATCCTTTGAATGCTATCTCAATTTCTATGTTTTTAATTTTTTCATCATTTAAGATGACAACATGAATTTTATTACTTTTCAAAGGAACAACTTTTAGTACTTTAACGTTTTCTTTTTTATGGAGCGATTTTATCCATGAAACGTAAGTGTCATAAGTCATAACCAAGTCAAGATCCTTGGGTATCACTTGATTGATACCAGCATAAGTCATTGCTGTACTACCTATGATCAATATATCTTTCATTATAAAATCACTCCATCATAAATTAAATCAATTTAACATTGAGCAGAAGATGAAACCCAACCAGTGTCAGATGGTTCCCATTCTTCATCGTCTTCCTTTATTTTTGGTGGAAAATACGTACCACCCATTCCATATGCAACACTGAAAGAAAATGTGACACCTGCTTCATTTGCGATTTTTTCTGCTTCTGAAATCTTGGCTTCTGCTTCTGAGATTAATGCTCCGATTTTATCATTTGCGTCTTTGATTCTACGTTCTCGTGTAAGAATTTCATCTTTACGATTCATTTCTGCAATTTTTGCTTTAATTTCGATTGCTAGTTGAGTCAATTGTTCTTTTGTAAAACCGTCCATTTTAGTCATTTTTAATCCTTTCACTTTAAAGTTAATAATTCCCACAACAAGAATTGGACTTGTGTCTCAATCTTACCAAGATTGTGTTCTACCATTGAACTATGTGGGATTTGTTTCAAAAACTTCTACGTCTAGCTTTCAATTTTATGTTATATTCACTACGTTGTCTCTGAAATAACTCAAATAGGTAACCTATTTGTCAAAATTCTTGAATGTTCTGGTAACATTGTTTTTAAAAAATCCATTTGGTCAGAAATTATATTTCGATTAGACAATATAAGTCTTTCAACATGGCTTGGAACATAAGGTACATATAATAATTTCATACCAGCTTGTTCAAGTGTCATGTCTGCCTTTTCATGGTTGCAACTTTTACATGCTGTTACACAGTTCTGCCATGTGTTAGGACCTCCTTTAGACACAGGTTGTATATGATCTCGACTCAATTTATCAGTACGATAATGTCTTCCACAATATGCACAAATGTTTAAATCACGTTGAAACAGATTATCATTTGTCAATGGTGGTGTTCTATAATCGTGTTTAAACTTTCCTTTAAGTGCTATGATAGGTGCTACTTCAACTTGCGAACGTAAACCTGTCAAGCGAGAAATACCGCCATTATATACTTTTGTAGCATCACCAAATTCCCAAGCAATTGCACCTTTAACCTTCAGACAAATGGCATCTTCCCAAGATGTCCATGAATGAGGTACACCACCATTATCAAGTAGAAGTATTTGTTTTGACATGATTCGCCTTTCTTTTTAAACATTCATTGGAGAACAGTAGGAGAGTCGAACTCCTTCCCAATTGGGCCATCGGGTTTGCAATCCGAGACATTACCGTTCTGTCAACTGTTCTCCAATGAACACTTGTTGGTCTGCCTACGCTGAATCGAACAGCGATTACGAATTTAGAAGAATCGTGTGTTATCCGTTACACTATAGGCAGTTATAATTAAAGTTGTTTGATGTAATCTATTGCATCATCAAATGTGTTGAACGACACAACATCATTAGCAAGAACAAATGGATTGACGACTTCAAAACATGCATCAGAAATTATCACAGATCGAAAGAGTGTTCCATTGTTTGTACTCTTACGAACATCCCATCCTTTTGCGACCTTTGCATTAGTTCTTTCAGTAACAATCATCATTTGATGTTTCCCAATTCGGTCTATTGTCAACTACCTTACATCAGCATTTTCAAATTTATCTTTAAGTCTTCTATATTCTGCAAATTCTTTTGCTTCTTTCTCTGCAAGTTTTTTTGCCATGTTTGCTTGCTTAGTTTCTCTAATCTTTCTAACCTTTTCTTGTTTCTTTATTTCTTCTTGCTGCCTTTTGTTGAACTCGTCGTCGTTTTCCCAACGAAAAACGCAAATATACAGATTGAAGGTTCCACAGTTGTAACATTCATAATAATTGCAAACACAAACTTGTTTATCATTCAAAATCTCTTTTTCGTATGAATTCTTAATAGCAATAAAATGCATAACTACTTGATCGAGAGTCATCCCATCTATTTCTGTATTCAACCGCTCTTTATATTCTAACACACGTTTGCGTTCCATATTATTCTCAAAATCGTTTATTCATTGAATGAATAACATTATAATGGAAACTAAAAAAGAATCAATGTTTTTCTGTAACTTATTGATTCTTTAGAATTTTGTCCGATTGTTTGGTTTATAAGGCACAATCGGGAAATCCCCAGATGTTGGACTAAGCCGCCATCAAGTAAGTATCAGCGTTTGCGTTTACTTTGATTTGCTATCTTAACGTCATTCGCCTGACGAGCGCACCGAACATGTCTATCTAACTCGCTGTCGAAACCAAATAGTGGCCCACTAATAACACTCAATTAAAAATGTTATTAGTGGACCACACGGGATTCGAACCCGTGTCCAACAAGCCCTTATTACAAGGGTGTTTACGCTGTTTTACTACAATTCAATCACAAAACATTTATTACAATCTTTAAAACTTAATTCATGATCCTCTGTAAAAGAAGATTCTCTCATAATAGATCGTCCTGATGAATGCGGTATGTTCATTTCTTTTAATTTAGGACTAATAACATTATCAAAATGGTCTGATTCATCTATGTATTATATGTTTAATATACTTGCTCATTTCAAAAGGATGTTTTATAACTGCTTCTTCTGCTTCGCCGCTTAATCTTTTAATTCTATTGTCGTTTTTAGTGAAGTCGAATATGTCTGGACTATTATAGGCATCACCTGCGATAGGAGATATTTTATGATGTTCAGATATTTTATCACCATCTAAAGCAATTCTAACATTAGCAGCTGAAAAATGTTTATTGTGAACTGGCAATTGTCTATTTCTGCTAGTAGAGATTGTTTTACCATTGTTAGAAGTCATTTTGAAAGGGATTTTTTGGTGTATCATATTATGCAAATTTTGCATATCGGTGTAATGATACACCGTTCCTATTTGTTTTGCTTCAGTTAATTTTCTTAAATCAGATAAAGTAAACATTTAAAGTCAGTTTTCATTATTATTGATCCTACTGTAACTATAGCATAAATCCAATCAAAAACGTCAATTACGTCAACCATCAAGATGTTTCTCCTCATAATCTTCACACGCAATAATCCATGATTTAACCAAACTTGATCTAACAATATCATCTGGTGTAAACATTATCTCATAAAATTCATCCATTGTTCGTGATATTTGAATAAATTTATGAAATCCTGATACATCATTTCTGTTTTTAATCAGATCATTTTGTTTTAAATCGCCTACAAACATTATTTTAGATTTTAATCCACAACGTGAAATGATAGAATTTAATTCATGCCATGTCATGCTCTGAGATTCATCTACAATGATAATTGAATCATCTAATGTCACACCTCGTATTGCGGTAGTTGACATGAATTCAATATGACCTTGTTCAACTAATCTTTGATAAGCATCTTTTCTACCAAATAAAGTTGAACATATATCTACATACGGCATAGAGAAAATTGCCATCTTTTCTTCTAAAGTTCCAGGTACGAAACCTTGGTCTCTGACTTGTACTGCTGACCTGATGATTACTACTTTCTGAAAAGAATTACTTCTGTCTAAAACTTCTTCAAGACCTTTATAAACAGCTAAGAAAGTCTTACCTACACCTGGACTTCCATGTAACATTATGAAGTAATCACCTCTATTATAAGAATCGAAAAATTTCTTTTGATTATCTGTTAAAGGTGAAAAGGTTTTTAAATCATCTAATCTTATTTTAAGACTATTGGTTTTAGGTGTAGATTCATGAGAAGGTTGAATAGTTGTTGCAGCTTTTCTTGCCATTGAAACCTCTTTTTGTTGTTAGTATCAATGTTATTTATGATAATCTTAGGAAACAAATTCTATCAGAAAAATTTTATCTCTGTCAGTATAAACCAAATTCTCAACTTTAGATGAAGAAAAAGAACGAGAATACGTATGTTTTATTCCTAAATTGTTTAATTTAGGTTTTACATGATTAGTGTACTCTTGTTCATTGTCTCTATGACCGACTATGTGGATATGCTTTATAAACGGTTTAATGTCAATAGGATGTTTTAAGATAGCTTCTTCTGCTTCGCCAGATTTTCTATTAACACGAAATTTATCATTGTGTCTTAAACTAAATAAATCTTTTTCATTATCTGTTAGTCCAGCAATTGCTCTAATTTTATGATGTTGAGATATTTTATCACCATCTAAATCAATTCTAACATCATGATGTTTAAATTGATCGTTATGTCCACCACTAATAGGCAAATTGGAATTTCTGGAAGTCGAAATTGAAGTTTCATTATGAGATTTTAAAACTAAAGGATCTTCATCATGTAACATACTACTAAGATTTTCAAATTTAGTGTAATGAAATAATGTTCCAACTGCTTTTGATTCTCTTAGTTGTTTGAATGTCATCATAATTACTTGAACTTATACCACCAACAATTCTCACTACGTTTAGAACGACATGGACGCGGTGCAACGTTGAACGGTTGACGGTCTGGATAACCTTTTGCTTTACTCATAAATTACTCCTTTTTGTTTTTCATTAATCGGCACGTAAAAATCTCTGCGAAATTTTACACCATAAACACAAAATTCACAAAACGTTTCTTGTGACAAACCATTGATCTTACCTTTGTTTGCACAATTACTACAAACAACGTTTTCAAATGGTATTACTTTTGCATCAGTTTTCATCATGATACTCCTTAAAATTGGGGCGATTGAGGAATTACGATATCCCACTACAGCCGTCACAAGACTGGGTGCTTCCTTTACACTACAATCGCCATTGATCTTACCGTTTAGGCTTATAACCTAAAGAGAATAATAATACATCAGTATCTTTATTATTTGCTGTAAACATAGTATGATTCCATGTCCATCTAAGTTTAAATTCCTCCGAAATGTTATATGTCAATCCTACACTTGGCATTAAAGCTAAATTATATGCATCAACAAATTGTCCATTAGAACCAACCTCTGTGATTGAATTATAATAAGGACCAATAGCAAACGATGTTTCTATTCTATCTGAAAATTTGCCTGAAAATAAATATTGAGCATAAATACCATCACGTTTTATTCCAGGTTGATGTCCTTCGTTCATATATCCATAATCTATAGTACCAAAATCGTATTTTACTTCTTCATCAACGCCCCAAGCACGTGATCTAGTATCTAAAACAGAATTTGCTATAGTTTTACCATTAGAAACAAAAATGGTATTATCTTCTGCATATGACAACGAAGATACTAAAGATAATATTAATAGAAGTAATCGCATTTATTTCCTTTAAAAATTTTTTTCTGATAGCGCATTAGCAATAGCAATGAAAAAAAGTCTTTCATCGCTTTCATAATCAAATTCTTTGTAAATCCCTTCTATGGCAGAATAAAACATATTTGCTTCTTCTTTAGTTTCAAGAATTATGCTTATTGGTTTGAAATCGTCTTTTTGTTCAATTTTCATAATTAAACCTTTCATTGTTAAATGGCAGGCCCACTTGGAATCGAACCAAGGATATCAGATTCAAAGTCTAATGTGATGCCACTTCACTATGAGCCATCTGATTTGGTGCGGGTGACAGGATTTGAACCTGCGACCTGAACGTTGGCAACGTTCCGCTCTACCAACTGAGCTACACACGCATTACTACAATCTTGGTGGGTCCTAGGGATTACGATACCCTGACCTCCCGGTTATGAGCCGGATGCTCTTCCTCTGAGCTAAAGACCCATTACTTCATGTTTGGTACGGCTGGAGGGACTCGAACCCTCAAAACTTGGATTTTAAGTCCAATATGTATACCAATTCCATCACAGCCGCATTATTTGGTGCTCCCGCCCGGTTATGCTCCGAGGATTCATGCTTACAAGGCAAGTGTTATGCTAATTTAACTAAAGGAGCATTATTTAAATTATTTGATACTTTTTGTTATCAGGATACATAACACTAAGAATCTTTTTTCTCTCGTTCATTTCTGATATTATATCATTAAAATTCACAGGTGCAAATCCTGTTTGCTCAACACAAACACATTTATATCTCAAATCTTCTTCACCATTATCCAATAATACTTTATTACTATGCAAATGTCCACAAATGTTAAATCCAAACCTTGGCAACTGACTTGTATGCACAGGAATATGACTAAGAATGAAACCGTTCAAAACATGATATGCACGGATATCTCTGAAATATTTTAGATATACATGTGCTTTTTCTATATCATGATTCCCTTTAATCAATATTTTATCACCATTCAATCGTTCAAGAATAGGGAGATTCTTTTTATTGATAACAACATCACCCAAGAAATAAACCTTATCAGTTGGCTTAACTTTGTCATTATATCGTTGAACCATATCTTCGTCCATTTCTTCAGCTGAAGAATATGGTCTTAGCGGTGACCCATCTTTATTTTTAAAGACACATGCCGCATTATGATGCCCAAAATGGGGATCACTATAAAGAAAAACATTTTTCATTTAAATCTCAATTTATTATCTTCTTTAATTTTTGGGGACGAAATTTCTGCAATGTTTTTTCATCATAATGATCATAATCATCATTATGAATACCATGCATGAACCTTTACCTATGGTAGGCAAAATTCACAAAAATCATCAACATTTCCAGCAAACAGCTGTTTGCGGTCAATATCAGTAACCGAAACCCGCAATTGATTGTCTTTCATGCATATATGATAATTGTATTCATAAAATTCTGTATTATCGACCAAATACACATTGCCAGTTTCTTGCTTGAACGCGCATACTAAAGATGCTGCCAAACACCCCATACCATTGCTAATTTTAGCATCAGGTTTTTTAAAACCATTTACAACTTTACGATCTTTAAGAAAGTTTGCAAGTTGTTGTCCAACACCGGTTAAATAACCATCGTATTGGATGTACAAGGTCAGAATTGACTTATTATTTTCAATAATACGAATTGTTGCATGAGTACTCATAATTATTCTCCTAATTCACTGTTGTTCAATTAATGTTAAACATTATACATTGAAATTAATGAAACACAATTGAAAATTATAAGTCGTTGATTTTATGAATGGTATCCCAGTACGGAATCGAACCGCATTATCCGGGTTTGGAATCCGGCACATCACCATTTATGTTTCTGAGATATAATGTTTTTAATTTGTTAGGTTGGATTTAACCAACCATAGTTTTAACGAATTAAAAACATTAGATTTATTAGACTGAGATTAGGTCTAACAACATCAAAGCCTCGAGTATTATCATACACTTTGCGAGTGTTTTTCTCTCGATATCCACTATATGCTTGCTATGCAGGGGTCATATAGTACTTTGACAACATCGCCGTTTTTAGAGACAGGCAGTAGTCTCGTCGTCTAGTGTTACTCTACGTTAATTCATCCTCCAACCTTGCGAGCTGTTCGGGTTTCGAGGCCCTAAGAATTTCACAACATAAACCAATTTCACCTTGCGAGTTCCGTTGGACTTGATTATCTTTCGATTCAAGTTTTAGATGCCTTTCACATTAGACCGAAGACGTCTTTGCGTTTAAATATTGTTAGTTGGAATTGAACCAACAGCCGACTCCTTGAAATGGGAGTTGCACTACCAATTGTGCTATAACTGTAACTTACCTAGATGTGCGTCTTCAGTGGTTGAATTAACTTTTGGAAAACTCAATGCCACACACCTAATATCTTTCATCTGCCGATTACTCAATCATGTTTTGCGATTCATGTGTAATGTTTACCCACAAACCACTAACATTGCATGAAAGCTCTTGCTTGCGAAACTCGAACAATCATACTACCCTTTCTCATACAGATTAACAAGTTTTGCGTGAAGTGAGATGGTTGCAGCCATTCTCCGGTAACTGATGTTCCCCTTTCGGGCATCTAAGCTACTGTTATTTCCACTTCCTTGCGTCATCTTTACCTCCATCGGTCTTATCAATGAAGGACACCTCACGGTGTTGAGCAGGCTTTTATAAATGGCCTTTCGGAGCGGTTATGTAAGCTTCACCGCATTGGGCACATTACTGTGCTTATCCTTCGTTACACCAAAAGATGCAACAGGAACTTATACATCCCTTAATTTTTAACATTTAATTATGATACATGATACTATACAGCATGTCAAATTTTTAAATTTGGAGGAACGTTGCTTATTCGAAAAGCAAACCAGGATCGCTGGTTCAATTTGTTTAGCAAACAATTGCTGAGACCTCTCAGCTTAACGTTCCATTAATCTGTGGAGTTATTACCTTCTTAACTTAAGATGAGATCATACGGGTTAAAAAAGTAGATGACCCAAAACTCCCAAAAAGGTTTATCATCATTTACGTATGATGATGTTATTTTCTCAAGATAACACCACCACTACGTTTGGTACCCTCTATCAGATTCGAACTGATACTTTACGATTTCTAAAACCGTCCACTCTGCCAGTTGGTGTAAGAGGGCAATTATTTGGTGGAACGTGAGAGAATCCAACTCTCATCTTCGCAGTGCAAATGCGACATACTCGCGTTGTACTAACGTCCCGTTGTTGGTGAGTCGCCACGGTAACGATCCGTGTTCTGTAGGGTAAAAACCTACTGCTTCACCGTTAAAGCTTGCGACTCAATACTTGGCGGAAGTGGGCGGATTCGAACCCCCTAACCCTTATTCAGGATCAAACAGTTTTCAAGACTGTGCTGCTCTCCAAGACAGTAGCACTTCCATTAAAGCTATCAGCGGTGCGTATGGGTTTCGAACCCATCTATATCCTCAGTGACAGTGAGGCAATCACCCCTAGCAGTCTCACGCACCGCTGATAGTTCTATTTGGTACTCGGCAGTGGACTCGAACCACTATACTTCGACTTGTAAGGACGACGCTTGAACCTCTCAGCTACCCGAGTGTAATAATTGAGATTTCTGTTTCTTGGTATCTCAAACCTCAGTGTAATTAGATTTTTACACAGTTCTTCCGCTTATGCACGGTTGGTTATAACTTCTAACCTTGTTTGGTACTACCGATGGGTTTCGATCCCACTTCCACTGATTGAAGGTCAGTTATCCTAGCCACTAGACGACGGTAGTATTAATTTTTTAACTCTGACATTATAACTTCTAATTCACCAATGTCAATATCTAAAGGTGTTTTTCCATTTGTTTCTATCCAAGATTTATCTATAATAGCATAAACCTCTTCTGTATATCTTGAAAAGAATTCCCAAGTCATTTTATATTTTGAACCCCAAGATATACATGTTGGTCCTATATCATCATAACCTACTAAAACAACAGCATGTCCTCCATCAAATGAATTTGCTAAAGTCAAATCCTTACTCACTTCCCATATAGAAGCAGGTGCACCATTAGCAAATAAACTTTTAGGTACATTAAATCCAATATAAGCAACACCGAATTCATTAATAGTTACTTTAACATCATCTAGATTAGATGGATTAACTTCCATAAATCCAATTATTTTATCTCTAGTACCATCATCTAATGGTATACCTTGATTCATGAGATATGTTAGAACAGATTGTTCATTACCACCTTGATCTGTACTTGGATTAGAAGGGTTATAACCACAAGCTTGTTCATACAACGAAAGAACTTGATTATCTGACTCTGTTTGTTCAGTTAAGGTATTAGCAGTCCAAATTTGTTTAGCATGATAAACAGCAGCGCATGTACAACAACCTAATCTATCATTTAACATCATACCAAAATTGTTTATACCATGTGACCAATCCACTTCTTTTGGTGGTGTTGGTAAAGTAGGTATTACGTTTTGTAGAAGTTTGACACTTGTATTAAATGATCTTGCATTTCTACCTAATTTATATACCATGATTTCTCCTGATTGTGTAAGAATTACATGAATATTTATGTATAAATTTGGTACCCCATGATGAAATCGAGCCATCCGCCTCCACCTTATCAATATGGCGTTCTTCCACTGAACTAATGTGATATGGAGCATCGCTAGGGAGTCAAACCCTATACGCTTGGTTGGAAGCCAAGAATGTAATCACCAACACCTGCGATGCAATTATAATGGAACCCCGTAGAGGAATCGAGCCTCTCCTAGAATCTTCGTAGGATTCTGTCCATCCATTGGACGGGGTATAAAATGTAATTAGCTGACCAGGCTGGACTTGAACCAGCAAGACACTTTCGTGAAGGCGGATTAACAATCCGCTGCGATACCTATTCCGCTCACTGGTCATTTAATTACATTTACAATAATTGGTGCACTCTTTTGGAATCGAACCAAACTCTTCTGCTCTTCAGGCAGACACCATCACCAGATCGGTCTAGAGTGCATAATAATTTGAACGACTATTTGCTATGTTTCATTCATCATTTCCTAGGATGACTGACTTTCTATTGGCATAGTTACCAAGACGTTGCATGTCTCAGGATTCGTTAATAATTGGAAGCGGGCCAATGAGTCGCACATTGTTCCATCTTGGCTTATGAGACCAGAGTAGTATCTCTACTAACCCGCTATTATTCTTTGACGGACTATCGTGCCGTCTACGTTTAACAATAAACTCCGAATCGAACGGAAAAGTCGATAGTATCAACTGCGACCACGCTAAGGTATGGCCATACCCTTTGTCTAAATTTGGTGCCGGATGGATGGAATCGAACCTCTTGCCCAGAAGGACGTGGTTTACAGCCACGCGGCCACACCAGTTAGCCCTTATTGCACCCGACATATCTTTAAACATACTCGATAACTTGCTATAGGTTCTTAGCCCGCCCTAGGTCATCGAATGTGTATAATTAAGTGTCCTAACGTGATCAGCACCATTAACTAGCTGTCGTTTGGTCGCATCAAGTCACTTAATTATAGCAAACTTTATAGACTGTATTGGTTAATCTACGGGCTCGCTAAACCCTTAATCGGCCGTAGAGCGAATCTACACTGCGCGAATATTTGTGTTTGTGACACACTCTATATCAAATATATTTAATCCAATATTGACCGAGAACTTAGGATGTTTACCGTCTCACCTCAAAGGGGTCAACCTTCAAGTTTACGACCCATCGTAGCCTTTTATTCGTGGTACCCAATGTTGTCTTGTGTGCTTTTTCTGCTCAATAAAGCAGTAGCCGTCACATCCACGACCTTTTTCTCATACTGGATTAAATCCATTCAATCGAATGTGTATAATTAAGAAACCTCGGAACACTGACTGTTGAGATTTCTTAATTATTGAGGGTTTTTACTCAGTGATTATCGCTCACCTTTCACTCTGCCTCTCTCCGTTCACTTTTATTATACTGAGTTTTCATGTCGTATCTCAGTTTACTAACACATAAGTGTCATTTTTTATAGTGCGATTAAATGTCAATCAACACTTCACAACTTTTTGTTTACATCATGATTTACATTATGATTTACATTATGATCAATCAATGTAAGCATTATACAACATTTTATTTCATTTGCAACATTTTTTTTGCAAGTCATTGATTTTGTTCATTACATTGTTTTTTTTAACGTTGTACTGTTCAATCAATCAATGTGAGTATTATACAACATTTTATTTCATTTGCAACATTTTTTTGCAAGTCATTGATTTTGTTCATTACATTGTTTTTTAACGTTGTACTGTTCAATCAATCAATGTAAGCATTATACAGCATTTTTCTTTATTTGCAACATTTCTCTGTAACTCATTGTTTATAAAACAAAAAACCCATCATTTTTGTGATGGGTTCATTAAAACTCTATTACTAAACGAACCCTGTTAAAATATACCCTCAAAATTATAATCATTGGCCATAGGACGGTTTGACCATGAGATCGAACTATCTTGCGTTAAATGATTTTTGAGTGTTGAAAACATAATTACCTCTTAATGTGAATATTATTATTTATTGCACTTTTTTGTTCTGATTTTAAAATCCGCAATTATTTTTATCTCATTAAAGAAATACCAGATGTTGCTTCACGATAAGATTTTTCTACTTCTAAAGGAGCATCTATTTCTGCAACTATTGCATTTTTATTAAAATCTTTAATTACCGCATCAGGTGCAACAATTATATACGGTACAAGACCTGCTCTAACATTTCCTGTTTGATCGTAATTCATCTGAAACACTCTGATTCTTGAATATTCACTATCATTTTTTGTTGCAATAAGTTCTTCACCACTAATAAGTTTTAGAATAACTACATTTGACATAATTACATTCCTTTTTTAAAAATTTCTGATAAATCAACACCTACAGCCTTTGCAACATTTTTTAGTAATTCAACTTTTTCTTCCATTTCACAATTCGGTTGATTAGTTCGAGCATCGTATTCTTTTGCTTTTATCAATAACTCTTTCATTTCTTCGACTGTCTTTTTTAAAGTTTCAAATTCTGCTCTGGAAACTTCAGGAATTGGCGCACAAAAAGGATATTTCCAATCTGGAATTGGTGGTGAAATTTTCCATATGTCATTATAATGATCACCTATCATAGAAACTACGCACATTTCAATTTTCCTTAAATAAACTTAAAAATGATTCCATTTGATTTCTTGCATCAAACAGCGCATTATGATTATTACCGCCGCTAAGTTTTACATCAAACAAAAAAGACATAGTACGAAGATCGACTTCTTGCCAATACGGCCACGGTTTTTCTATTCCAGTTAAAGTATAAGCTGTGCTTAAAATACCAAAATCGAAAACGATACCGTTAGCAATGAAAATGTACTTTTTACATTCACCAAGCCATTCATTAAATTTTGTTAATGCGTCTGGTAAAGAATATTTGTCTTTTTGCCAAGATTTTCTCACTGATTCATCTTGATCTGACCACCATTGTAAAGTGTCTTTCGAAATATGCATACCATACAACCGACAAGATTTTGGATCAATGTTTATGGTAAATTCAGATAAAACACCATCATTTATAGTGAACATCGTAGCACCAAGTTGAACTATTACAGCATTTTGTCTCGTTGACAACGTTTCAATGTCTATTGATACATACGTTTTATTCAATAAATGTTTCATCTGTACACTTTCATTAAAATTTCACAAAAAATCTGCTAAAGAAGACGAAGAATAATTATACGTTTTTGTTTTAGATGTCACGTTTAATCCGGTATTAACAATAAACAGATCCAAATCGTCTTTGGTTTTGAATCGTACTTTTATAAAACGTTCACTTGTTGCATTTTCAACAACACCTTCTGGATTATAATAAGCATCATGTGCTTGTTTTTTCTTTGCAACATATTTACCAACATTTTTTACATCTTTTGTTGGTTTTTCGAATATGTGTAATTTCATGCCATATTCAGAATCCGAATTTAAATATGGATTTTTCACTGGAATGAATCTATTTCGTTTGAATGGTCTGTAATTCACTTCATGATGCCAACGACCAAATTTGAACGCAATCTCAGCAACATCTGGATGCATGTCAACAAGCATTTGACTTTTTGGCATAGTACCTTCTTTGAAATAGAATTCTGCACTATTACCACCCTTTACTGTTTGAGTCCCCATTTTATCAGCTAAAAACGCATAGTATTGAAGCGTGACATGTCCGTCTTTTAGAATACGCAAAGACAAATCAGTATCTTCGTTATAACGACCTCTCCAACGATAAGGAATATCATTAAGAATCAAATTACAAGAATAAATGCGGGTATTCATTATAAATGGCAATAAACTTTCTGTAGGAACAGCAAAACATTTATAATGCGGACCAGACATATAAACATTTTCATATTGATCAGCATGGTCTTCCATTGCTCTGATAATTGCGCCATCGTTCACGATAATTCTTTTAGCGCCAAGCATTCTGTAAAATTTTTTGATGTTATCGTCCATTACCCAATGTCGCTTGAATCCCAAACTTATTGAATGATCCCACGCAAAATTACGCGCGGCGCCAGGACCTTTGGATTTTGTGGCACCAAAATCATCAAATGTATCATATTCATCTAGATATTTTTGTGGCAAAATAAGTAAAGTAACCCAATTAGAATCTACTGTTGCTTTATAATTTTCATATTGCGATTCTTCTACTATCATATAATGTTTACAGCCGATCTTAATTAAAGCATCAGAAGTAAATCTTACATCCCAACGACCTTTTGATGGAATGTATATCGGATATTTTGGCATGTTTGCTTCTGATCTATCAGACACAAATCTTGTATACTGTTCGTGTGAAATGTCAGTATAAGGATACCATAATTCCTTAGTATTACCGGTTATTTTCACTTTCGCAGATTCTGCAAATTTTCTAATATCATCATCCGATGTGAATTTAAAAGTTATTATTGCATGTGTGTCTGAATCAGATGCATAAAACTCTGGCATGCTGTTCCAATTATCTAACGGATGATCGGCAAAAGCAAATTTTTCGTCTTTCCATCCTTCGACACCATCTAATGTCATTACCTTTTTTTTATTTGCTGTAGTCATCTGATCAATCTTGATAAAATTCTATAATTCCAATTATAAAACCATTTTTTATTTTGTCAAATTATCCACTATGTTATTGTCAGTTTAATTATTATGTTTTTCAGTGTTACTCAAACCTCAATTTTGCATACTGATCAAGCTGTTTTGCAATAACTTTGTGTCCTACGGTGTCACGGCGCATTTCATCTCGTTCTACCGCAGTATCATAACCAATAGGAAAATACTTATATTCAACCTCATAACCGAGTTTAGTCAAGAAATGTTCGAGTTCACGATTACGGTCTTTGTTAAGATTAGTATCTGCAATAATAATATTTTGGTTAGAATGAGCATACATCTGAATCATCACACGAATCTGACGAGTGATTTCATTTTCTGTTTCTTTGTTAAACTTCCAAACAGACCAAAGATTCATCTTATAAATTTCATCCCCGTATACGACTTTAGCACATTCACGACGAAAATCATCTCGCGACAATACCTTGAATCCTTTTTGCTTATCTGCCCATGTAGATTTGCCACTTGCACTACATCCAACTGTTATTATTGCTAACATTTTAATTCACCTTTCACATCATCAATAACCATAGACCAATTATCCAATTTAGATTGTCTAAATAATTTCACAGACTCATACCAATATGATTTATCAGTTTCAATACCCCACCTCCAATCCGGAACAGTAGGTATCATAATCCATGTTTTCTTTTTCATAGAAGCTGCTAAATGTGCAATCATGGTATCACAAGTTATAATTAAATCAAGTTCTTCTATAATTTTTGCTGTATCTTTTATCGAAGATTTTTTCGTTAATGGTTCAATATCATATTCTCGTAATATCTTTTCTTCATCAACTTCTGTATTCTGTACCAATGAAACAAATTCATAGTTAAGATCAAATAAAGGTTTAACATCATCAATGGATAAACTTCTATTCTTATCATTAAAGTGTTTTGGATTACCTTTCCAACATATTCCTATTTTTTTTATCTCATCAGAAGTATTTTTGTCAAAACCAAAATCAAAAGCATATTCTTCTTTCATTGCCTCTTTTTCATAATTGAATATACTTATTAAAGGAATTGCATAGTCATATTTTCTTTTTTTGTTCCAAGTTTCTTTAGGAAATAAAACTTTCAATGCTGATTGAACTTCAAAGTCAATTCTTGCAGAAGGATACTTCAATCTAAGAAAATTTACTGCTCTACTAAAATTTAAAGTATCGCCTAATCCTTGTTCATTATAAACAAGTAAAGATTTATTAGTTAAATCTTGTCCTTTCCAAACTGAAATTTTAGGGTGTAAATTAGTTCTATGACCACTTGCAATACCTGCTTCGTAAAAATAAAAACCTTCATCAAAATTTTTCAATAATAAAAGTAATAATGAGGTATTCCAATATACTTTTGGTTGTCTAGCCCCAAGTGCTATAGCTTTACGGTAATGATATTCTGCTTTATCATAAACGCCTTTATAACGATACAATATGCCAAGATGGGTGTTTACTTCAATAGTATCCATACCCATCTCTAACATACGTCTACTTAATTCAATAGCATCATCATATTTTCTTTCTTCAAAAAGAAAGTTGACGTTAATGATGTAATTTTCAATATCCATCAAGAAAATTCAAGTGAAGTGAAAGAATAACCATCTTCATCATCCCAATCATAATCAGGATTAAACCATGGACGGTCACCTAATTTCCCTTCCGCATTATGACTTAAATTTTTGTGACCGTCCTCCCTCACATAATTAGGGGATTTATGATTTTCTATTTTTTCAACAAATTCGTTATAGGTAATAACATCTCCATATTCATCTCGTATAACTAATTCTTCATCTTTCAGAAACTCTTTCCAGGTTTTCCAAGAAATTAGATTATCTTTTTTATAACCTCTAAAACTAAAAGCCCAACCATAAGATGATTTTCCTATATGACAAATAATGTCATACCGATTACAACATTCGCATTTGTTTGTAGTTACATAGTAATTAGTTCCCATCACAATCTCCTAAAATTTCTCATTATAAACGTTTTTCAGTGAGAATAATTCTAAATTATTACGCATAAAGAATCCAACATAATCAGGTTCTTTACCTCTGAATTTAGTCATAATCAGACTAAAAAAACGATGATCTTTAAAATGTAGTGCCATTTCTTTTGCAGAAGGATCACCATAAATTTTTCTGCCGATATTTATTGCCTCATTAACTGAAGAAATCAAATGTTGAATCATATTAGAAACTTTAGCTTCAATATCTTCTATTTTCTTTAAATCCAAACCAGCTTCACTAACTAATGATTTAACATCGTCAAGTTGTTCTAAAGCAGCCAATTCAGCAACATCACGCTCACGCATTTGAGTACGTACACGATGCTGTTGTAGATACCAAGAAGTCTTAGCTTTATAAAATGTAAATTTCTTAGCGTCGTATAAAATCCAACCTTCTACTCCAGTTATAATTTTTTGACTTTGAGGAATCATGTTCTTTAATGGAAATGGCCATACTTCAATTGCAGCTTTATCCATTCTTTTAAAGATATCATCTGTTAATCCATCATAATAATCACCATTAGACCAACGACGTGTATTTAACCACCACATCTTTGGTTCAGAGCCATAATTCAGGACTATTTGCCAATCAGGATGATAAAATTCAAATAATGGTGTAAAGCCATGGGACCAAAGTTTAATTATATCCTGTTCCCAAAATTTTGCATTTTCTTGTTTCCAAAACCAATCAGTAAAAGTTAATGCGACATCAGAATAAAAAGATTTCTTAGTCTTAAAAAACACTTTAAGAGTGTCTGGCTCTACCACAGGAATTATAAGTGAACCATCAACTTTATCATAAGTGTAATCAACAATATTATCCCAGTCAATATTTTGAGATAAAGTTTCTTCACGTTCACCTATGTTGAAAAATTTATGAAATGCTGCTGCCATTAACATACCATCGGATTTACGATATACATGTCCACGCAGTTCACGAGAATAAGGAATATCCCAAAAATCGGAGTCGGCTACCATGTAATGGGGAATAATAACTTCCGTATCACCAATAACTTCTTCTTTAAATTGAACTCGTTTATCAGAACGAAAATGCTCTAAATTGTTCAAATTTTGAGGTATCATTTTATCTCACTTTTGTAATTATACCTTACATCTTGATTAAGGTATTTTAAAACATCATTGCAAACATAATCTAAATATTGCATTAGGTGTACATAAACTGTGGTATCATTAAGTTCGGATAGATCTTGTTTAGATTCAGTGACAATTTTACTGAATAGATCATCCAATTCACCGTTATAATTATAACGTACACAACGCTTTATGTAACGATCAACGAAATAACGTTCTAAAAATTTCACTATAATTCCCTTCACCGTCAATTAACAACTGCCATCACAAGGTCTAGCACCACAAACTTCACAGGATATAGGAGACCAATAACAACCTATCATAGAGTCACCATCATCATTTACATACTCACCGCATTCAGGACACCTATCTAAATCTTCAATTTGAGCTTCGGTCATCCCTATTAAATAATCCCATCCATCAGCACACATTTTAATCTCCTATTAACAATTTATTTTAGCTTGACGACCACTTGCTACTTGAGTATTTAATCCAACTGTAGCACCATATGCTTGACCTGCTGAATAACCATCAGAACGAACAGATGATCTTTTTGTTCTTCCTGTGCTCAAACCACCAACATGTTCTGATACCCATGCTGCATTTTCTTCTGCTTCAGTTTTATACACTGATGCTAATGTAATTTCTGTACCATTACCTTTAGTGTGAACATCGTTAGCTTGTGCAGCAATCATTTGATCTACACGATCCCTAACAGCATTTGCAGTACCGATCAGAAATGAAGTCTTAAAGGAGTGTGACATTCCTTCTTCTTTACATTTTTTACCCGCCTCTTTCAATGCTGACTTAATAACATAATTTGTCATCAAGCTTGCTGTGACTGCATTAGATTCTTTACCTACAAAATTATGAATGACACTTTTACCTTTACTATAAAAATATTTACAAAAATACAACCTAGCAATGCTAGCTGCTATTGATCTGGCCCAAGGAGAACCGTAAGTGTTCAATTGTTCTTTGACACGGTTTTCCTTTACATCAAGATCATCTTCACTTAAGTTGTGTTTGGCAAGTAATGCATGAGCCATACGCATTGCATTGTCACGTTCACCTTCTGTAGCACCTGCATTATTTGCCAATGACAACAGTTTACGAACCTTATCAAGCACTTTTGCATCATTCATGATTTATCTCCTTGTTTGTTTATTCAATGATTGACATTATACAGGATTAAGTTACAGATACATCAATTTTCTGTAAATCATTGATTATTAAAACACTTCACTTTCACATACACCTATTACAAATAATTTTCTGCACCTAATTTTTCCTTGTTGTACAGTGATTATATCTTCAATTTTTACTTTACAAAGAAGAACTACTTCACCTCCTCGGTTTTCCCAATAAGAAGCATGAGAAACATGAAGACCTGAGGCACAAGATTTATTAGATTCTTCTACATCTTTTGCTTCAATCCATTCACCCACTTTATATTTGAAGTTTGAATCATGCAGTGAAGATAAATCTTTCCTAACATGTTTATAGCAGAAAATTTCACTATTTATAGTTTGAAAATTTGTTTGCGCCATAATATTCATACGAATATTTTTAGCATCTAAAAGATCTTTGGTTACATGTGAAAATTTAATATACATCTCCTGACAAACTATAGCATCACCGTATACCTGAGCATTACCATATACACAAGCACCACCATATACCTGAGCATTACCATATACACAAGCACCACCAGATACTCGAGCATTACCAGATACCTTAGCATCACCATATACTCGAGCATCACCATATACACAAGCATTACCATATACACAAGCATCACCATATACACAAGCATCACCATATACACAAGCATTACCATATACACAAGCATCACCATATACACAAGCATCACCAGATACTCGAGCATTACCAGATACCTTAGCATCACCATATACTCGAGCATCACCATATACACAAGCATCACCATATACCTGAGCATTACCAGATACCTTAGCATCACCATATACTCGAGCATCACCATATACCCAGCAATTACCTTCATGTGAGAGGTTGTATTCTTTTTCAATCCAACCTCCAAGACCACCAGCTTTTACTATACCAAAGTCTTTAATTGCCCGAATACGATGAAGAATAACTCCATTAAAATCTTTAGTTTCACCTGTAAACTCATATTTCTTCACTTTGTTCTCCCTGATTAAACATTGAATGATTAACATTATATAGGATTAAGTTACAGATACATCAATTTTCTGTAAATTATTGATTCTAAATTGTATAACTTATTTCCTTTACACCAAAAGCTTTAATTGCTTCTATACAAATAGGACAAGGTGCAGCTAAAGCAGTATTACCAGCTTTATTAAATCTTTCAATGTGAATTTTGTGTACTTGTTTGCCTTTGGATTTTAGTAGGGCTGATATTTCTGCATGTAAAAATATCTTACTCGGGTGTCCTACTAATTGAGCAAAATGTTTCTGTAGAGGATGTGATTTAGTGTAACTATTATAACCTTTCGAAAGAATGTTACCTTTCTTGTCATAACAAGTAGCAATGAGTTTGAATTTATCCTTCATGTTCTACTTTTGAAAAGGTTTAAAGGTTTATCAGAAGATTTGATTGCTTCTATAGCCAATAACTTGATGCCATCTAAAGTAGAATCAGAAGAACATGTGCTTATGACTTCTAAAGTTTTCCTAAGAATTTCTTTTTGATATTGAAGATCATAAGACTCTTGTAAATGTTTAAGTTTTAGTTCTTTTATTTCATTATAAAGTTCAAGACATCCATCAATCACTTTTCGATACATTTCATAATCAATCATCATTCTGTCCTTCAATTGTTATTAAATAAACACTTCGTGTTACTCACTTCGTTCGTTGTATTTGATGTTGGTATTATAATGATCTTGAAGGCATAATCAATAATTTTTTATAAGTTATTGATTAAAAAGAGGATAGTAATTTCTATGTTATTTCGATAGTAATTTCTATGTTATTTCGATAGTAATTTCTATGTTATTTCGATAGTAATTTCTATGTTATTTCGATAGTAATTTCTATGTTATTTCGATAGT
>JAEHJW020004170.1_pt1 | contig 59052 bp, 74 predicted proteins | sample 9271431 | NCBI WGS metagenome assembly JAEHJW02 | reverse complement strand
GTTCCACAGACCGCCCAGTGCCCGCGGCGATGATGTCTAAACCTGTCACCTGTGCACGCTCAGGCGCTTAACCCTGTCCCGAATTTCGCAGAAATGACATGGGCGCCAGAGGAAAGCCAATAAAATCCGTGCGTTGCATCGGTGACAAGGTTAAGCCACGCCGACAGTTGAGCATGGATACGCCGCGGATTTGCTTGCTTCGCGCACTCGCGGTCGACCATCCCGATCGCAATCGGCTTCTGGTTGGTTGCTTCTATCGCTGGCGCGGCAAGGCGCGCGGCGGCTGGAAAGAGGTGCTCCCGAGCTTCCGGATTGCGAAGTGCTGCTACAACGATCTTGGCTTCGCTTGGACGGAGCACAACGACTGGTGTTGGCGTCCCACAGACGCAGTCCTTTCGGAGGAGGATTAGCTACACCGGTCCGGCGTGCAAGGCGGCCGGTCAACACCTCCGCCGTTTGCTCATCCATCACGCGCCACTCCTTCCTTGGGGTGGCGCGTTTCTTTTCTGGGCCAACTGCGTACGCAAGTCCTGCCGGCTCGCGTGCATTAGTGTATTGCGTCTGCGGTTAATTTCTGTATAATTGTCTCGCACCCTGTTGCGCTTGCGTGGCCCCGGGTGTCGGATCAGCCGGATAGTGCCGACGCGGGCTTTGTTCATTTCACCGCAAACCCCGGCAGCAGGTCGGATGGGCAGCCTTCGGGCGCACTCCTCCTTCCCTGAGCCTGCAGAGAAGACCCGGTGCGCGAGCCCGGGTTTTTTCTCTGCGCGGTTGGCGTGAGACTCCGATGTTAAGAATTGCAACGTCGAGATACGTCATACATAAATGTTGCTTTCTGTATTGCGCCTGCTATACTCTTAGCGGGATACTCTGCAAGCAGGGTTCTGGGCTGGGTTCGTCCGGAACGGCCGCCGCTCGCGCCATCATGGCGCACAAGGGAAACGAGGTCACTCATGAACGCGACGATTTCAAGGTATGCCTTTCGGCGCCTGACTCTTGGCGCCTCCCTTTTGACGCTGGCTGCTCTGGTGGCGCTGTCCGCGCTGGCTCCGGCCGCTTGGGCCCAGTCCGCGTCGTCCAGCAGTCTGTCGACAGTGGTCATCACCGTTCCTCCGCGTCCCATGACGGCGGTACAGGGCGTCACCACGACCGGTGCCGACAGCACGCTCTGGTCCTCGGGCGTGCCGGGCCCGCAATCGTCTTCCATCACGTTGCCCGTGACGAGTGGCAATAGTGGCGGCGGTGTCCCCCCTCCGGTGACCTGCACGCCATCTTCAACACCACTTACGCAGACGGCCAACTGCCCGAGAGGCTACCAGACGTCTGTCGGTGCGACGACATTCACTCAAACCGCGGCCCAGGTGACGACCTGCCCGGGCGGCTCTTACGGTGCGCCGAGCACCACTGATACAGCGTGGACGCCAACACCAAGCCAGGCGTGCACCGTGCCCATCCCGGGCAATCCTCCGACGCCAGTGACCTGCAGCGTGAGCTGCCCGGTCTTTTGCCGGGTCTCCATTGCTGGTTTGATCAGGTACTCCACGCAGTATTGGGCGGGTGGTGGTGGCAACTGTCCGGTGTTCGGTACGCCGACCGGCAGGGTCGCCGGGAACGCCAATCCCCCGCCCTTCGCTTGCAGCGGCACGCAAACTTACACCTACACGACCACAGGCAGTTGCCCGTGATCGAAGGGCTGAAGGGCCGCCGTGAGGCGGCCCTTTTGCGTGGTGCGCCACGCGCCCGCTGGTCATGATGGGCATTCCTGCAGCAAGCGCTTACTGACGCCCGGTCTTGGTTGACCGCACTGGCGCGTCGTGAGTCTCATGATGCGTCTTGCTACGTATTGAGACGTTATGCTATAATAGCATCTACTAACCCAGCACACGGAAGCTAACCATGCGCCGCACAACGATCCCGACGACCCTCCTCGCCCTCTCCATCGCTCTTGCGCTCTCCGCCTGCTCGGGCGGTGGCGGTGGCGCCAATGTGCGCCCGACGCCGAGCCCGGCGCAGCCCGGCACGACCAGCAACCCCACGCCGCCGCCAGTGACGTACAGCTATCCCGCTTACAATCATCTGGGGCCAACAGGCGCGCTCGCCGCGCAGCAGGGCACGGCCTGTGATGGCCACGGTTGCACGGGCGCCGGCATCAAGATCGGCATCCTCGATACCGGCGTGAACGAGAGTGTGGCCAGTCTGACCGGCCGCATTTCAAACTTCGTGAGCTACCTCTCTGGCGGGAGCCAGACGCCCAACGACCCTGTGGGTCATGGAACAGAGATCGCGCAACTGATCGGTGGCTCCGCGTCCGGGACGTTTCCCGGTGGCGTGGCGCCCAATTCAACGCTGTACATGGCGCAGGTCTGTGGTGACAGTATTCCTACGGGTGGCCCGTGTGCGGCCTACCCTGCGGCCTACCAGGCTCTCACCACGGCCGGCGTGCGTCTGTTCAATCAGTCCTGGGGCTCGCTGATGAGCACGATGTCGAGCCCCTCGACGATCGCACAGGAATACGACTCGGTGTTTTCGCAGTACGCCGGTCAGGACGTGTTCGTCTGGGCGGCCGGGAACAATCCGGCTAGCTCGACCGACATCAACATGCCGGCCAACCTGCCGATCTATTACCCGAACCTGCAGCCGGACTGGTTGGCGGCCGTGAACGTACAGGTCAACAGTAGCGGCCAAGTCACTACACTGGATCCGACCTCGGCCCAGTGCGGCGCATCCACGCAGTGGTGCCTCGCGGCTCCCGGCACCGCGGAGTATCTGCCAGTGCCCGGTACGGCATACCAAGGTGGTGGCGACGGCACGTCGATCTCGACGGCGATCATCACCGGCGTTTCCGCGCAGATCTGGCAGGCATTCCCCTGGTTCTCGCCGGCGAATCTGACCGATACGATCCTGACGACGGCGACGCCATTGGGTACCGGGCCGTACCCGAACGCCGTCTACGGCTGGGGGCTGGTCAACGCCGCCAAGGCCGTGCAGGGCCCGGCGCAGTTCGCGTTCGGCGCGTTCGGCGCCAACATCGGCAGTGACAGCAGCAACTTCGCGAATGCGATCGACGGCAGCGGAAGCTTGGATCTGATCGGCAGCACCGGCACGCTGACGCTGACCGGCGCCGATACGTACAGCGGCGGCACCACGGTCAACAGCGGCAACCTCTGGCTCTCTGGTTCTGTGGCCAGCAACGTTGCGATCTCCGGCGGCAGCTTCGGCGGCCCCGGCACGGTCCACGGCAACGTGAGCAACACCGGCGGCACGCTGATCAGCCAAGCGCCTGTCGGCGGTCCGGGCCTCGACATCACCGGCAACTACACGGCGAACAGCGCCAGCACCACCGCGATCGCGCTGGGCAATCCGCTCACCGTGAACGGCAGCGCCAGTCTGGCCGGCATCCTCGAGATCCTCGCGCCGGCCACGACCTATACGCCGAAGTCCACCGAGACGCTGATCAACTACGGCAGCGAGTCCGGTACGTTCGGTTCGCAGATTTACGGTGCCGGCGTGTTCTGGACGGTGAGCAACCTCACCTACGGCAGCACGGCACTGACGGCAAGCGTCACCGCCAGCAACGTCGCGCAGACCGCGGCGCTGCTGCCGCAGGCCAACGCGGTCACCGTGGCCACGGCGCAAGGCGTGCAAGGTGCCCTGACGCAAGCCAACGGCTGGCTGTCGGTGCCCTCGGTCGCCGCAGCGCACGCCGGCTTCCTGGCCAACGCCGCGCAGTTCATGAGTGCACGCACCGATGCGCAGGCCAACGCCAGCCTGGCCAGTCTCTCGGGAGAAATCTACGGGACGACCCGCCTGCTGGAAGTGCAGCAGGCGCTGGATACCGACCAGACGCTGGCCGATCGCGTCAACGCGCTGGGCCAGGGCACCCGTCCCGGCGTGTGGCTGCAGGCCACCGGCGGTTCCGGCACATCAACGCAGACGGGCACCGCGACGGCGCACGACACCCTCGGCGGCGTGATGGCCGGCGTCGATGTTCCCGTCGCCCGTCACATCCAGATCGGCGCCGCGCTGGGTCGCAGCCACCTCGATGCCACGCTGGACGGTCTCGCGGGTCGCATCGATGGCGGGCTTGACACTGTGGCGATCTATGGTCGCGCCGGCGGCACGCAGGGCCTCTATCTGTCCGGCCGGATCAGTCGTGGCCGGCTGACCGCGAACGTGGAACGCACGGCGCTGCTGGGCACCACGCTGCAAAGCCTCGCCAGCAACCGGCGCGACACGATCACCGCGGGCACGCTGGAGCTGGGCGATGCGCTGGGGCACTGGACGCCCTACGCGGATCTGACCGGCATCCGGCTGCAGCAGGCGGCGTTCACCGAGCAAGGCGCTTCGGGCTTCGGCCTGACCGCACCGGCGCAGAGTCACACGGCGAGTTACGCCACCTTGGGCCTGCGCTACGGCACCGGCTTCGACTGGGCGCTGGGCCGCAGCAGCGTGTCCGGCTGGCTGGCCTGGCAGCGCCTGCTGTCGGGCGCGAACCTCGGCTTCGAGGCGGCGTTCGCCGGCACGCCGACGGCGATGTTCACGGCACAGGGCCAGAACCTGGCCCGCAACACCCTCGAGGGCGGACTCGACCTCGACACGCGCTTCAACCGCACCTGGTCGGGCTTCATCGACCTAGGTCTGGCGCGGGCGCGCGGCAGCAACGTCAGCAAGATCGCCAACGTCGGGATCGAGGCGCGATTCTGATGCGCCCGATGAACGCCAGCATGGACACAAGCATGGCAACCCTTCGCGCAGCGCCTCGCAGCCTGCGCGAACGGCTCGGGCCAAGGGCGACGGTTGACGCCAAGCGTCGCGCGCTGGTTCTCGAGAACGTGCAGCTGCGACTCAAGTATCTTGCCGCCACGGCGAAATGCGATCGAATGGCTGTACAAATGGGCGCTCTGCAAGAGAACTTGGCGCATGCCCATTCAGCTATCGATAGGCCTTGACTCAGGAGTGATTCGTTATGCGTTACTTGCTCATCTGCATCATGCTGGCGCTCGGTGTGGCGGCCCTCGCCTCCTGTGCCAAAACGGTTCATTCGGTGCACTGGTACGAGCACCACAAGTCGGCCATGGATGCGATGCTCAACCAGTGCGAAAATGCTCATTTCAATGGTGCCGCCACCAGCCCTGATTGCACGCCGGCATTCAAGGCCCATCACGCCATTGAGAAGATCGAGAACGCTGAGTTCCGTGCGTCCCTCGCCAAAAAGTACGAGAGGTTGCTAAACCCTAATCCGATACCCGGTACCCCGCAGTCCCGGAAAATCCCTCCTGGTCACGCAAGTGCGCATGGCGGATAAAGTGATCCCGAAGTCGCCCCCGCCGTCGCCCAAGAGTGCCCCGCCGTCCCGGCCCATGATCGAGACGCTGCGCAAGGAAATCCTCGCGCAGTTGCAGGGGCAGTATCCCGGCATGGTGGCGCTGGCGCTCGGTGATGCGCTGATGGCTTCCGGTCTCGCCCAATCGGAGAATCTGGCGCGGGTGGCGCGACAGATGGTCCACCGCGGTTCCTACCCCTTCCGCATCACGAAGGTCGGTGCCAAGAACCGCGTGTTGTTGGTCGACCTCGCGGATTATCTGGCGCGGAGCGCGTGCTCCGGCTGATCCTGACTGGATTCTTATCGAGGTGTGTATGGCTGTTGCTCCGCTCCCTCTGTCTTGCTCTGCAGATGCTGCTAAGTGCTCCGACCCAATGAAGGATGTCGTCGATGCAGCGCTACGCATCTCGTCGTTGGTCGATCGTGTTCTGGCGGCCCACCGCCTGAAGCTGGAGGCGGCCGAGCGGTATCCACATCTGCATGTGCCGACCAATGATGATCTCCTTGGCGCGATCCTGGTCGGCATCGCGCATGCAATCAGTGATACGGACGGCCTCTTTGAGGCGGACATGTACGACACCATCGAGGACCTCTACGGTGGCTCTGGCGCGACGGACAGCGCGACGGATGACGAAGATGATACGGTGTGGGAAGAGTATGAAAGGATCCAGGATGTCGCTTATCAGCAGACATGCGCCTGGTTCAAGGGTGTTGCGCCGTGGATCGATCCTTGCGATCCAGTCAACGCCGACTACCGGTTGGTTCCAGTGCTTGTGCTTTCGGCGATCGGCCCAGCACTTGGAGCCTGGCTATCGCGTGAGATCGCGCGTCTTCTCGAAAGCGAAGACGACGCAATCTTCCCGCTGTACGGGCCATTGTACGGCGCGCTGATTTGTAGCGGTATCGGACTGGATGACGCTGGCGCAGTTGGTGCGTTCATTCGCGAGCTCAAGCCACGTGTGGATCCTTGGTCGGCCGTAGGGTGTGACCACCGCCTGTTCGAGCGCCATTCGCGCGTGGTAAGTCGTCGCCTCGGCGAGATCCTCGGCGTGTCGCATGCGCAACTCAACGTCGAGCGCATAAAGGCTGTTGCCGATCTCGATCAGATGCGGTCGGCGATTTGGCATCAGCGTCAACAGTCGGATCGCAAGTTGAAGATGGGCCAACTGGTCTCGAAGGTTGGCTCTGAGCGGGCGCGCTGGCTGGTGGAAAAGGCGCGATTCAAGGCGCGCGCGAAAGCTTGTGTGGGCCGTTGAGCGATGCGCTATCTGCTTGAAGACGGACTGCTTGAAGACGAACATGGCGCGCAGCGGCGCGCAGGCGCCGGCGCAGCCGTGAGTGCGCGCACCAAGCCAGGCCGCCCGGTGCCGGTGCCGCCACTGGACCCGGCGGCGATTCTGGCGGCCCGCAGAGAATCCGAACGGCGGCGCCAGGCATCGCTGCGCGAGGGCGCGACGCGAGAGGGTGGCGGCAGCATTTCGCTGACGCTTAGGGCTGCAGATGCCGCCGCGTTGGCGAAGATCTGCCGGCGCGAAGGCTGCACGCGCAGCGCGGCGGTGCGTGCCGCGCTGCTGGCCTATGCGGCCAATACCCGCAAGCGGCTGGCGCTATGACCCGCCGCTACGTCTTCTGCGAGAGACCCTCGCTGCCTTCTGCGAAGCGTTTTTTTGAACCGCATCGCGCGGTCCGAGGAGGCTCTATGGGTACGTATGTTTCGCTGAGCAGTAGGTTGGCCTGTCTCTTTCCATGGTCCGCCACCGTAGCCCTCGTGGCCGGCTTCCTGGCGCTCTCGGTCTGGCCTGCTCGCGCCGATGCCTGGGGTTACTACCACCGCGGCTACCAGGACCGCGTGGCTACGGTCCGTGCGCCCGCGCGGGACGCGCTGCCCAATCCCGGCTTGACCCCCGGCGCTACCAACCCCAACGTCACCCAGGCAACCCTTCGCGAAACTGTGTGCGTCCCTGGTTACTCGAAGAGCATCCGTCCGCCTGAACGCTACACGGAGGCGCTCAAGCGCCGGCAGCTTCGCGAATACAGCTATGCGGACCAGAAGATCTGGCACTACGAGGAGGATCACCTTGTCCCGCTTAGCATCGGCGGTTCACCCACCAGCCCGCGCAACCTCTGGCCAGAGCCGCATCATGTCGATGGTGGCTGGGGATCCTTCGCCAAAGATCGCCTGGAATACTTCATGTGGAAGGCCGTCTGCGCCGGCGAGATTCCGCTGCGAATGGCCCAGCACGTCTTCGAGACCAACTGGGTCGCCGGCTACGAGCGTTACATCGGACCCGATCCCGACAACACGCCGCTCCACGGCGAGTGGACAGGCAGCTACCGGAGGCAACCATGAATCACTTGCAAGAATCACCCATCATTCGTTCGCGGGCTGGAAGCTTGCCCATGATAATCACACCCTCGTTGCCACCTGCTGGCGACGTCCTGATCTACGAGTACGGCGCGCGCGTTGACGCCGACTGCATCCCGGCCATCGGCGAGCAGATTTACAAGGCGCGCCGGCTGTATAACGATCTTGTGGCGAGAATCCGCGACATCGTCAACGAGATGCGCGACTTCGTGCTGCAGCATGCCGGCCCGGATGCGTTGGCGCTCCAGTCGCGGATCGACGCGCTGACCGAGGCGTTCGGCGCCGCGCGCGCGGTCAACGACGAGGACGCGATGAAGCGGATTGCAACCGAGCGCCGGGCGCTGTGGCCTGAGTTGGCCGAGATCGTCAAGGCGGCGCGCAAGGCGCATCGCACCGAGATCCAGGAACGCTTCTTGAACCGGATCGGCAAGCGGACCACCTGCGACACCTACCATCTGCGCTGCCGGGCCGTGGCGGGCGGACTTGGATGGGCGACCGCTAACCAGATGCTCGACGCCGCCTTGATGGCGTTCAAGAAATCCTTCATGCGTGGCCAGGCGCCGCGTTTCGCCCGTGGTGACGAGAAGGATCAGGACACCCTTACCCTGCAGTTCACCGCCGCCGGCGGCGTGCCGGCGGCAACGCTCCTTGGGGGCGCGCATTCGGAGCTGTCACTGCAGGCAAGGAATGGCTGCGGTCGGCGGAAGTACGGCAGTTTCTCGTTCCGTCTCGGCGCGGCCGCGGCCGGCGCGTGCGCCACCGGAACATGGCAGTACCACCGCCCGCTACCCGAAGCCGCCACGATCGGATTGGCGCGCCTGGTGCGTCGGCGCGTAGGCAAGGACATCAAGTGGGCGTTGCAGCTGCAGGTCAAGCGCCCCGCCACGGAGCCGGTCGACATGGAGGGGCGCAAGCCGCTGGTGGCGGTCCACTTCGGATGGTCCGGCGATGCGAGCGGCCGACGGGTGGCCGGGATCACCGATGGCGCGGATCCTGGGTTGGCCCGAGTGCTGCAACTGCCTATCGATGTCGAAGATGGAATCCGGCGCGCGGCGGAGATCCAGTCAACGCGCGACGAGGCGCGTGATGGTGTCGTGGCCGTGATCAAGTCTACCGAATGGGGCGAAGCGAGTGCTCCGCCGCCAGTCGATGAGGCAGGTGACCCCCTGCCGCTGGAGCCTGGCTCTCCGGCCTGGCAGCGAGCTCGCATCAGCGAGGAGTTGCGCGGGATCCGGCGCCTGCCGGCGCAGCATGTCGCGCAACGCCGCTTGCATCGACTGGGCGCGCTGCTTCGCGCGACGGATCAGATGCCGGGGTGGTTCGACGAGTGGCGCAAGCAGGATCGTCTGGCGTGGCAGGCGGCCGCGCACCTGGCCCGGCGCGCGCGTAATCTTCGCAAGGACTTCTACCGGCGCGTGGCGATCGACCTGGCGCGTCAGTACAGCGCGATCGTGATCGAGCCGATCGACCTCGTCAAGGCTGCGCTCAAGGTCAATGAGGTCACGGGCGAGAAGACCGAGTTCGTGAAGAAGGCCCGTTCCGGGCGGGTGATCGCCGCGGTTTATGAGTTCGAGTCCTCGATCCGTTGGGCGGCGGCGAAGACCGGCGCGGCGTTACTGGAGATCACGGGCGAGACTGTCTCCCAGTGCGCGATCTGCGGCGGCGCAGCGCATGCTGATGAATCCAACAGCCAGGTGCTTCACTGTGAGCAGTGTGGCGCGGAGTTGGATCGCAAGCGCAACGGGGCGGCGATAGCGTGGCAGGCGGCGCAGGATGATCTTGAAGGTGCAGTGGCTGACTTCTGGGCGCTAGCCTTGTCCTCACGCCGCGAGCACGCGGAAAAAGCCGTCGAGAAGAAGACCAAGATTGCCGATGCGCGCCGGCGTGCGCGAACCTTGATCGGCGGCAAAAATGCCGGCGGTTCGCGCGATGTGGAAGGCGTTGAATTGCTTGATGAAACGTGAGCATGCGTCTCTGTGGCGCATGGGGTGAAGATGACGCTGCCGCAGGTTCGCGTGGCCGGTCTTCAGGAGCCAGTTCAATGAGTTGGCTGGTGTGATAGAGTTCCAATGGCCATTGCGGCGGCCTTGTAGCTGCGACGTCCCGGGCGGCAAGCCAGGCATCGGCGGCGCGATGTTCCAATGGCCATTGCGGCGGCCTTGTAGCTGCGACAAACTGGGGATCCCCTACCTGCTGGTGCTGGTCATGTTCCAATGGCCATTGCGGCGGCCTTGTAGCTGCGACCGTCCATAACCATCTCTGTAGTTGAGATGGTTAATGTTCCAATGGCCATTGCGGCGGCCTTGTAGCTGCGACTACGAAGCGCTGATGAAGCGCTATGGCGCGTGGTCTAGTGTCAATTGTAGAATGTGATCGTGACGTAGCCGCTCTGCGCCTGCAGGCCTGGTTTGCCCGGCGCGCCATGGCTGTATAGCCCTTTGCCTGGCGCATCCTTGCAAACTACGGTCGTTGCGGAGCAATAACTCCTGCCGCTTCCGCCGTCACCGGATCCTGCGTGCCGTAGTGCTCCCGTCCAGTCCATCTGGCCGCCGCCATAGCCGCCATGGAAGCTCACCCCGAGGTAACGGATGTGCCCGCCGATCCCGTAAGGGACGGCAGCGATGGCGTGGCCGGTGATCCCGCCCAGGTAGCTCATGTCCGGCGCGGTCGCGGCTGTCGTGCGATGGTCTGGCGCGTGATTGGCTGGAGTCAGTGACGCGTTATGCCCGGCTGCGCTGCCCGTTGCCGCGCTGCCGCCGCCCGCTACGATCAGTGCGGTACGCGCTGATGGCGTACCCGAGAAGATCCCGGAAAGTCCGCCGCTGCCGCGAACGCCGGCGCGGCCAGCGACGAGGACCTGCAGGATGACCCGCAGCGCGCTGCCGCCTTTCACGGGGATGGCGGCATGCACGACATCGCCGTAGCCGCCCATGCGTGCGGCGCTCTCGCTGTACCCGCCGCCGCCAACCACGGTCACCACGGCGCACCGGGCTTCAGATGGCACCCTAACGGTTTGAGGGGCGCCATCCCACCCTTTGGATCCGTCGTAGAAGACCTGCGTCGTAGCCTGGATCAGCTTCATCGTTCCGACGCATCCATTCACCGGAGCGCGTGCTGTGCTGGCCATCGCCGTCATGGCCCAGATTGACGCCACGATCCCGGTGAGGATGCCAATGCGCTTGTGCCGCTTCCGCGCCCTTTCGTTCGGGCGCTTCAAATATGGCGTGCTCTGTGAGTGCATGTTCAAGCCTTCCCGCGTGTCATGTCGAGAGACTTATTGTATCACGTGCATTACTCATTGAAACCGTGTATTTTGTGCCTATCCGGACGCTTGCTGCCCGGGTTCCGTCGCGTCATCGCGTGACGGGTCGGCCTGGGGGAATCCGATGGCCAAGTAGCAAAAACCGGCCCGAAAGGTCGGCATTTACCCCTACGCGGCTCACGCCGGGAACGAACGAGGAACGGTATGTCCAAGACGAACGACAAGACGCCCGCTGCGGTGAAACCCATCAAGGTTTCAATGGGCAAGGCGGCCCTGGTCAAGCATCTGGCGGAAACCACCGGCGTCGCCGGTCGCGATGTTCGCGGTGTGCTCGATGCGCTGGAATCCACGATGACCGGCTCGATCAACAAGAAGGGCGTGGGCAACTTCACCCTGCCCGGTCTGCTGAAGATCACCGCGGTCAAGGTGCCGGCCAAGCCCAAGCGCAAGGGCATCAACCCGTTCACCAAGGAGGAACAGGTGTTCGCGGCCAAGCCGGCGACGGTGAAGGTGAAAGTTCGGGTGATGAAGCGCCTCAAAGACGCCGCACTTTGAGTGAGTGATGCGCACGACTGCGGCGCCCGGCGCTACCAGCGGATGAACCGCGAACGAATCGGCGGGTGCTGTATGCCCAACCGCCATCGGCACCGGCTTGGAACCGGTGCCGATGGGCGCGGCGTGAGACTCGGACCACGAAAGAGGCTTACCCTGTGTGCGATCACGTGGGGAGCGATCCTCTTGGGATGGGCGCTAGCAGGGCTATCCGGCTGGGCCGCGCTCCACGAGTACAGCGTGGTCGTCACACAGGCAAGCCGTGATCGCTCGGTAGTGGCCAAGGCAACAGCTCGCGCAGCGGCTGTAGCCCGCACGATGCAGCAGGCTGCCGACAACAGGCGGCTGGTCGATCTGCAGACTATCGCCAGCCGCGCACAAGCCGCGTACATTGTGCAGTCGACCCTCACGGCCAGCGCCGCACGGCAGCTCTCCGCCGCCGACATGCGGTTAGCACAGCTTACGACCGCGAGTCCGGCGGTCGCGCATGTGCGGTAGCTGGTGTGGAAGCCTTGACCGGGCGCAGCCGGAGTCCACATCCGCTTGGCGATCAGCCGAACGAGATTTCCATCAGCGCGAATGTCTCCATTCGCCCCGGCAAGAACTGCTCGATCAGAACCCGGACGGATGCCCCGCTTGCCTCAAGCGTGTCCTGCGGCAGCGGCGCCGAAATGCTGGCGTGCGGGAAAAGCGCGCGACCTTGCGGCTTGATGTAACGCGCCACGCCGTCAAGGAATCGCGTGAGCAAACGCCCATCTTGGTCACACAGGCTTTCCTCCGCTCTCTGTTCCCTGTCGGACGGCCCGGGCGCCTTGTTCATCAGCGGCATGTTGAAGACGATGAGGTCGAACCGTTGATCGTTTTTCGGGAGCGTGACAAGTGGCGCAAACAGGTCGCCGCAAAGGACGGTCGGAAATCTGCCGCGAACCTTTGCAGCGTTCAGGATGGCGTTGCATTCTGTCGTGGCGCAGGCTCTTTCGCTGATGTCCGTTGCCACAACACGCCGCGCGCCGCGCGCGAGCATGGACAGTGCAATGATTCCTGTCCCGCAGCCCAGATCCAGGCAGTCCATGCCGTTCAAGATGTCCGGCATGTTCTCGATCATGACGATGCTGCCCGATAGGTGGTGCGGGTGATACACCATGCTGGGCGCGATCACGGTGAGCCCGCCGTCCCGGACATGAAGGCGGTCGATGCCCTCATACATGCTGGGCTGGCCAATGATCTCGATGTGCGCCTCGTGGTTGTAGGCGCCTCGCCGTGATGCGGGTTGCCCGTGTTCGTTCTTGTCGCCCTCACCATCCTCGCTTGGCGCCGGCATGCTTGTCTCGTACTGTTGTCTGGTTTGCACTGGCCGTTCCTGTGGATGCCGCTCTTGATCGCGCCGCTTCGGCGATCAAGCTTATACACAAAGCCGGCTCGATGGAAGCTGATGGCATCATACAGAAACGTGGCGACGTGACCCTGCCTCGCTTGTTGCGGAAGTTTGCAAATGGCCGTCCGTCGCGCTCGCGGCCGCTAGTCTTGCGGGATGAGTCGAGCAGCCGGAAAGAGAGAAGTATCCTGTCGACATCACCTGGAGACCGTGATGGACCGTATTTTCATCCAAGGCCTTGAGCTGCAATCGTTGATCGGCGTGCTTGCGCGTGAGCGCATCGCGCCCCAACCGATCATCGTGGATGTCGAGATGGCGCTCGATACGCGTGCCGCCGCCGCCAGCGACCGTATTGGCGATACCGTGGACTATGCGTCCGTGGCGAAGCGTCTCGGCGTGACCGCCGAGGATAGTCGCGCGGAGCTGGTCGAGACCCTGGCTGAGCGCATGGCCGAATGCCTGCAGCACGAGTTCGGTGTGCGATGGCTTCGCCTGCGGATCAGCAAGCCGCTCGCCCTGGACAACGCGGTCGGCGTCGGTGTCGAGATTGAACGCGGCGCTCTGCCGGGGTAGCCTTTCGATGAGAGCGGCTTTCCTGCTGTCGTACGGGTTTGTTGCCGGCGCTGGTGTTTCGGCCTGGTCGTGACTACGGCTGCACCCCGCTTGCGGCTTTTCTACCAATCCACGCCATTCCAACTCCCCTGAACGCGGCTGTGCCGCACTTTGGGAGCTTGCGATGAAAGCTGGCGATTTTGCGTGGTGCCATGTGGCATTCCATGAGCGCGACGGGCGATCGAAGCTGCGCCCCGTAGGTGCTGTTGAGGTCGCTGTCAACGGTGTCGACTCCGAGGCGCTTGGGTTTGACCGGCAAGAAGGCGTTTTCCGCTTCGCCGCGGACAGGCCTGTTTTCGTTCGACTCGCCGACATTCGGTCTCGCGTCGGCAGCCTGAGCAAGGCAAGTCCGGGGCTTCGGGTGCGTTTTGAGCGCGCCTTGAAGAACATCGGACTGTAATTGACAGAACCCCGAAGCATTTGCTTCGGGGTTCTTCTTGACATTGCTGTTGAGTTGTTGCATAATTGATCAACTCTTGGAGTACTTGTATGAGCGCGAAACGCCTGTCCACCCTGGTTTCCGATGTCGAGAAGATGAGGCACAGCCTTCCGCCCACTTTCGGCCAGTTCCTCCGTGCGACTCGCGAAGTACGTTCGCTGACCGTTCGCGCACTGGCTGCGGCGATCGGTGTTTCACCTTCCGTCATCTCGCGTCTCGAGCATGACCGCGACGCCCCTTCCGAGCGGGTGCTCTGCGCCGTCAGCGCTGCGCTCGATGCGGACCAGGATGAGATCTTCATCGCAGCCAACCGCCTGCCGCCGGGCATCTCCATTCGTCGCGCCGTGGAGCTTTGCCGCAAAGACCCCGAGCACAAGAAGATCCTCCAGCGTGAGCTGCTTGAGCGTGGCGCGCGCCAGTTTATTGACGCCGCCGCGCGCGGCTAATCCTGCGGTTTCGCAGTCCGTTGCGGCGCTTGTCAGCTGCTTCCAAACACCAGTAGAGGGACAGTCTGGCGTGCTGTTGCGCACTGTCTCATTTATTGGCGCCACCTCGGCGTCAGTGTCGACATCGAGTGCTGGCTCTGCCGGGGTAGCTTTTCGATGAGAGCAGCTTTCCTGCTACCGCTACGCTAGCATTTAATGTATAATGTTTGTTGCCCGTTCTGTCCTTCTGGATCAGATGTATGCAGTTCATTACGTTGAATGATGCACAGGAGCGTCCTGCTGGGTTCGTCTGGGACTTCCGTACAGACAAGCAGACTTTCCTGCAGACCGACAGCGACATGGCCGGCCATGTGCGTTGGTATCTCACTCATGCTTCTGGTGAGCCCGGAGATGACCCCGCTTATTCCATGGAGATCCACCCATCCGCCGATGCCGTTCTTGAGGCGTTGGCACATCTCTCATCGAAGTCATGGGTGGATAAGGCTCAGCTTCTGGAGGCCATCCTGCCGGCTATTCGTGCGCTTGTTTGGCCTGCGGAGGTCTTCTGATGGGCCCGCTTGCTGTCGCTACTATTCGCACCAGCCTGCCCCGAGTGGAGGACGTGCTTCGTATGGAAGCCGAGGGTGCGCGGGCGCGGCGAAACCACGGGCTTGCGGCGCGTCTTCAGGAGTCTGCTGACGTAATTAGCGTGCTGCTGGCCATGCACGACGAGAAGGTCGACCGCGCGCTTGAGATCATGGGTCTGCTGCCCTCCGCGAACCTTGCTGCGCCGCGTGCTCTGCGCAAAGCGATCGTGTCGTACCTCCGCTCAGAGGTGGTTGTGCCCGCCCGTAAGACGTTCACCCCGGCACGCGCCTCGGTCTCTCCGCCCGGCTTGACGCGGTCGCGCGTGTTGGATCTTGTCGCAGCCGGCACGGCCGGCTCGGACACGTTCCTGGTCGCGATGGACTTGATGACGCGCCGTCATCTGCGCGAGTTGGCCGAGGCCTGGTTGCTGGTGCACGCTGGCGCGTCGCGGCCGGCCGAGGCCCGCAAGGCCGTCATCGAGTCAATCCCATGACCGATTCGATCCAGGTGGAAGTCCATCATGCCGGCACTGGCGTGTCCTATCGTGTCGAGCGCCGCGACGGATGCGTGCTGGTGTTTGGGGCGCTCCCCGTCAGCGATCTCTCCGCGCTTACCAAGACCGTCGGCCGTGGCGCGGTACTGGACACGAACCTTGCCCGGTTGGCGGGCGCCTCCCTTGCATTCGGCTCACGGCCCAATGTCGAGGCACTGAAGGCATCCCTGGCCCCGTCCGTCGCCGCCGGCGTGAAGGCGCGCTATGCGGATCTGGACCCTGCGGCTGCCGAGTGGCTGGCCACCGGGGAGCACGGGACATCCTCGGCGACGCTCTTCTACCGCCTCACCGGCGTGAGGCCGAACATCCTGCACGATGACGATGACGCCGTGTCACATCCGCGTGACCCGGATGACTTGCGGCGGTGCCGGCTGTTACTGGAGCAAGTCCCTTCCCTTCAGGCCCATCTGGGCGAGATGCGTGTGGTGTCACCGATCTGGGCGACTCTGGTGGACGCCTGGGGCGATCTCTGCGCGACGATGGACATGGAGTGCCCGCAGTGGCGCGGCGGGCGCGGCGCGGCGCGCGAGACCTACTCGAAGATGGCTGCGTTGAACGCGTGAACGCGGTCCGTAATTACAGGAGACCCCATGTCCGACGACTGTGACCTTGCGTCCGCCAAGACGGACCGCTTCAATGAAGAATCCCTGCGCCTTCACGCGCTGCGCCGTCCGGCGCGTCCTGGCCGCAGCGCTTGCATGGATTGTGACGAGGCTATCACGCCGGCGCGGCAAGCGATGGGCGCCGATCGCTGTGTCGATTGTCAGTCCGACGTCGATCTGCGGCAACGCAACCGACCTGTTCGCTGATGGGTTAGATGACGCTGGTGGAGGAAACAATGCAAGCCTCTAAAATTGAGTCCGTGAAACAATCGCCGATGAACGCGTTGCGGTGGTGTCTGCAACTTGACTGCGGACACGACGAATGGGTAACCGCAAATCGCAGACCGACGCGGAAGACTATCCGGTGCCAGCGTTGTGCGGAAAGGGCGCGAGAGTTATCTAACGCGAATGACTCCCGCATCAGCAGGATAAAAAGTCCATGATCATGGATCCGTCCCGCGCCGAGTTCGAGGCTGACCTTCGCGCGATCGCGCAGCGCGCGGGTGGCGCCGCGCCCGAGTTTGTTGAACGCCTGCTGGCCGCCGGTCGGGTTGCCGATCCTCTTGGTGCCGGCGGCGTTGCTCGGGTAAGCGATAGGTCGCTCGATGAGCCTACATCCGCCACTTGACCGCGATTCGGCCGATCCGATGGATCGGTTCGACCCGTGGGCCGAGTGCGCTCCTGTGCGCACCGTCGCCTTGGATCCCGCGTGCCTGTCGGTGAGCGATTTATGTCGGCGCGGATGGACGCCCGCTCTGGTTCGCCGGTTCCTCGGCCCGCCCGACATGACTGCGAGGAATCCGCATTGCGCCCACGCCGCGCCGATGCGCCTGTACGATCCCATGCGGGTCGAGATGAGCGAGAGTTCACGGGATTTTGAGCAGGCGAAGATGGTTGCTTCCACGCGGCGCGTCTCGGCGCGACGTGCAGCTGCAAGGCGTCGTGAAGAGGCGGTCGCCTGGGCGGAGTCCATTCCCGTGTGGGTACGCCCCACCCCGCTCGCGCATGTCGTGCGTGACGCGGTGACCCACTACAACGCCGTGGTCTCCGCCCAGGGCGAACTGTTCCGCGTCGACGCCGACCAAGGTGATCCCGCCCTCCTGGCTCAAATCATCGTGACGCATCTGCGTCATTGCCTCGCCCACTACGACGAGCTGCTGAGCGATCTCTACGGTTGCCCTGGCCGCGATGTCGCCTATGCGACACTGAAGCGTCGGGTGCTCGAGGCCATTGCCGAAGCTTACCCACCCCTGGCCGGTGAGTGCGCGGCTCAAGCGGCGCAGATCGCCCTCCACTCCGCATGCGACGACGAGATGCGCTGGCGCAGCTCCGATCTCAATGCCCCGCCTTCCGAAAGCCTTTTCGCCGCATGAACCACGCCCCACACCGCGCCCGATCTATCCTCGCTGCTGTGGCGCGTGCCTATCCGTCCGCTTGGCGGGTTCTTGACAGCTTCCGGGCGCAGCGCGGCGGCCCTGATTTCATGGACTGGCCCGACTGGTGTTACGTGCCGGTCGCCGGCGCCTACGCTGTGGTGTCGGGCGGTGGCGCATATCGCGTGCCCTTTGAGAAATCCAACCACGTCGGTCTGGTAGCGGGTCTAGGGGCATGGCGAGTCACGCAGGGCATCTACCGGTTCGACCCTGCGCTTTATGCTGCGCTGGTTGAGACGCCTATCACCGAGGATATCCCGGTCGAAGCGTTACGCCATCTCCCTGGCTGGTGCGTCTACATCGAAACGCCCGATCGCATGTTGTCGCGTACGCGCCTGCATGGTTTCTTCGCCTTCCTCGAGTTCGATGCCAACTCGCAGCGCGAAGAACTGCGACTCCTTCTTGACGTCGCTGCAGATCCCGGATCTCCGTTCGACCCCTCCCGCGGCGTGTCGTCGCTCCCCCTGCCCCTGGTTGGCGGCGGCCTCGCTTCGTCCTTGGGCGCCATGGTTACCTCGGGCGTTGCGCAGGCTCAGCAGGCCGGCTATGCGCTGTCCGTTCATGACATCCCGCCGTTGCCTGGCCTCGTCGCCGAGCTCGCACCGCTGCTGTCGCTCCTGCTGTACTTGTGCTCCACGGAGCCTGACGTGACCGGCACGAGCGGTGCCGCTTGGGATCCCTCGACCCCAGCTCCTGTTGCGACGCGCCGGCACGGCCCCCGATTCTTCGGGCCCGACGCGCCTCGCGCCTGGGATGTCGGCACGCGCCTCGGGGCAGCGCTTCGCGCGGCCTACCAGCGCGAGCAGACCGGTGCGGATGCCGCCGAAACAGGACGCCATGTGCGCCCACACGTCCGGCGCGCGCACTGGCATACCTATGTGCTTGGCCCGCGCGAAAAGCTTGATGAGCAGCGGCGCGAGCTGCGCTGGCTACCGCCGATTCCCGTCGCGGTGTCCGACTTCGACATCTTGCCGTCGGTCATTCACCCTGTTCGTTGACGTGCGATTTCACGGTTCGTAACTTCACTCATCCGATGTGCAGTCAGGCGTTTGAAGGCGTGGTACGCCCCGCCGATGGAACGTTTCAGGTTCGACAGCAACACGTTGACCCAGCGGGCACCGTCGATCTCGGTGGCCGCGCGGCCACCTTCGCTCTCGAGCACGGTATGGGCATGGCCGGTGGCCTCGAAACGACGAAAGGCACCCAGGCCGTCGCTGAAGGCTTCCGCTTCCGGTGCCAGCCGGCGCTGGGCCCAGTCGGTGATCGCGTCGTTGTCGAAAGTGCGCACCGGTTCGATGACGGCGAAGCGCGGATGATCGAGGTTGGCATCGGTCTCTATCGCGATCACGAAGGCCTGTTTGTTTTCCGAGCCGCGGCCGGGCTTGCCGCCGTTGCGCTCACCGCCCAGGTACGCGTCGTCGATCTGCACGAAACCGTTGAGCTGGCGCGGTTCCTCGCGCTGCATCATCGCCTCCATCACCTTGTGCTTCAGGCGCCACGCGGTGCGGTAGCTCACCCCCAGATGCCGTTTCAATTCCAGTGCGGCCATGTTGGTCTTGGTCGAGGTCAGCAGGTGGATCGCCAGGAACCAAGTCGTCAGCGGCAGCTTGGTCGCCTCGAATACCGTACCGCTCAGCAGCGTCGTTTGATGCCGGCACGCCCGACACTGATAGTACAGCTGCCCCTCGCGCCGGAATCGCGAAGACAACCGGCCGGCGCACGCCGGACAGCGATACCCCTTCGGCCAGCGTGAGCGAAACAGCGCCCGGCGGCACTTCGCCTCGCTTCCGTACTGCGCCATGAACTGTGTCATCGACAGGCCTTGTTGGAACTGCACCCGATTCATCGCCATGACCCACCTCCGCATCGAACGTGGGCGTACCATCGCTCCTGGACGTCTCAAATCACGCGACGGCTGGCTGAGAATCAGCACTAATCAGGTCGTGGCTTGGATTCTCGCCAAAAGCGGCAATCTCATCCGTATACACCCATTTGCCTACTCCGTTTTTTGTCCGCTCGACGCAGGAACAGCAATCGCCACCCAGCCTTGTGCGGTGAGCTGTTCGGCGACGACCAGGCCGGCATTGGTCTTTCCGGAACCGCTCGGGCCGATCACCACCGCGCGCAAGCCCGTAGTCGCGTAATCGTCCAGATCGATCGGATCCCCGCCGAGATCAAGCTTGGCGTTGAGCAGTTCTTCGCGTCGAACCACGGCGTGGCTCATGGGGAGTCTCCTGTGCGCTCCATTCTGGAGGTTTCCGTGGCGCGCTGATGGAATGCGAAGCCATCCAACCATGCCGCGCGATAGGCACGGCTCCAGGTGAGTCGCCCGTTCGCTTTGCGCGTATCCGCGTAAGGGCATTCGTCGCGCCGGCGGCCCGCCGCGGCATCGCGCATGCCGCGCTCGAACGCGCCGCGCAAGGACCGGTTCCAGGCGAAGAAGTCGCGCGGGCGACCTAGCACCTTCTCCACCTCCCTCGCAGCGACATATGCCTTGACCTGAAGGGGCTTGCGTTGCCTGCCAACCCCCTCGAATTCCGTCGTGCTGACGAGGCGGCAGAGCACGCCGTCTGCGCTGAAGGTGTCATCTGATAGGCCAGCTGATAGGCCAGCTGACAGGATGCGCCACTCGCGCCCCGCGTGGCTGATCAGCCTTTCGCACCCGTCCATCACGCGCCCTTCCGTGACCGCGCCGAATCCAGGCCCCGCAGGCCCCGCCGCTTGGCGGCAAGGATCGTGTCCTTCGCGCGCATGGACTGCGAGGGCGACAGCGAGAACACCACAGCGAAATCATCGAGCATCTGGGGTGTGGCCGTGTCCAGCAGGCCCGACCGGGCGGCCTCGGCGATCTGTCTGCGCAAGCCCGCCCAATCCGCGCCACCTGCGACGCTGTCTCCGGCCGGGCCCACGTCCGTCTGCAGTCGGTCGTTGAGCAGATCCAGGAGTTCGGTCGGCTGCAGGTGGTGATGCAGCTTGCCGATCAGCGCCTTGTCGGCGGTTGTGAAGTCGCGCTCCGGGGCGGGTGCCTGCAGTGGCGCCTTCGCGCGGAGGCGCACCAGAATGCGGCGGCCCACCGGATGCTCGCGGCAAATGTCGCACACGCCGACCTTGACCTCATGCGCAAAAAGTCGGCCATGACAGGCGGGGCAATGTGCGTTCCCCGCAGACGTGGCTGGAGCGAGAGTAATGCCTGCGGGCATGGTGGACTCCTTCTGGTCGACTCATACATTATACACTAAATCGATCACGCCGCCCTTGCCTCGATCAGCCTCGAGCCGGCATACCCGTCACACCCGGTGAACCTCGGTGCCGCACCCTGCAGGTACTGCAGCACCTTTTCCTTGGCGATCCAGCGCCGTCCCAGCGCTTCGGCGGCCATGCCAGTCGACACCCGGCCCGCAAAGGGATCTACGACGAGGTCGCTCGGCGCAGACGGGAAGGCCGCGCGCGCGTCGTTGCAGTACCGGATGGCATCGGCGCAGCGGTGCCCGCGGCGCAGCACATTCTTCGGGATACGTCCCTCGGTCTGATTGCCGAAGCGGCCGGGTCGGGTCACCGGTCAAGAACCAGGATCTCTGGGAGCTTCTCGTCCGCACCATGGCGCTGAATGAGGTGACCTGGGGTGGGTGCACGGCCATTCGGGGCATTCCGAAAACGAGCGCGTGGACCAGCTCTCGCGGCGGACCGCGGAAGGCTCCTGAGCGCCTGCCGGCTTGGCGCAAACTGATGAGGCTTTCAGCCACCTTGCGCGCAGGGTGTTGACAACGCCCCTGTGTCCGTTATACACTATTGACTGTTGCTTCTTCCTTCCGAGTTTCGACGACTTCCATGACTACCCTCGCCCTCCATCGCCAGACACGCGCCACGCGACCCGTCGCGGCGGCTGCGCGCGCTTGCGTCCGGGATATGGGCCGCTGGTCATGCTTGCAACCACTCGCAAGGTTGTTCGCCAGGATTCTCCCGGGTTCGCCCTCGATCAAATCCGCCACCCAAGAACCGTGCAACTTCAATCGCTTCAATGGATTTAACGGCTTCAACAGCTTCAACAGCGTCGCCCCGCAGGGGTATGACGTGAGCACCGCCTAACTCTCCGCGACAACGCGCGAAATGCGCGAGGGCCCGGAGAGCGATCTCCGGGCCTTCTGCTTTTCTGAGGCCGGGCCGGACGATCGGATGAACCGCTCGTTGAAAATCCGGAACAGCCAGAGCCCGTCAGGATGACGGGCTTGAATCAGCTCGGCGCGCGTCGCGCGTCGGGTGGCGAAGCGCCGCGTGCAATGGAAGGTGCGCGGCCTGCGCAGTTTCAATCGATTGCGGGCATGGCATAGTGGTCGTGCATCAGCCTTCCAAGCTGACAAGCCGGGTTCGACTCCCGGTGCCCGCTCCACATCAGTTCTTGCGGTCTCCGCGCGTCCCGCGTCGCGACCGTGAAAACCAGGCCGCAGTGTTCACCGAGCTGCTGTCCCGTGGGATGCACAAGCCGGGTATACCCGGACTACATCCTGGTTTCGGTGACGTACTGGACGGTTGGCCGAGTGGCTGAAGGCACCTGCCTGTAAAGCAGGAGACCCACGGGGTCCATCGGTGGTCCGAATCCATCACCGTTCACCAATTCGATTCAAAAGCCATGCCCCGGTAGCTCAGTTGGTAGAGCGCGTGACTGTTAATCACGCTGTCGCAGGTTCGATCCCTGCCTGGGGCGCCACATCGCAATGCGGATCACGGGGTCGTAGCTCAGCTGGGAGAGCGCCTGCTTTGCAAGCAGAATGTCGCGGGTTCGATCCCCGCCGACTCCACCATTTTCGTACATGGGCAGGTGGCCGAGCGGCCGAAGGCACCGAACTTGAAATCCGGCAGCGGAGTGATCCTCCGCTCGTGGGTTCAAATCCCACCCTGCCCGCCACATCCCGGGGCTGTAGCTCAGTCGGGAGAGCGCTTCGTTCGCAACGAAGAGGCCGCCGGTTCGATCCCGGCCAGCTCCACCAATGCAACGCGATCGCGAAGCAATGATCGCGAAGCGACGGCGCCACGCATGAGCGCGTGCAGCCTGTCGCGCGCGGTCGGCGCGCGTTGCAAGATCAAGGTCCCCGTCGTCTAGTGGCCAAGGACAGCGCGTTCTCAGCGCGCGGACCGGAGTTCGACTCTCCGCGGGGACGCCAGTTCGGGGCGGTAGTTCAGAGGCGAGAATGCCGGCCTGTCACGCCGGAGGTCGCGGGTTCGATCCCCGTCCGCCCCGCCAGTGCACATGCAGCCCGGGCTCGTAGCTCAGCGGTAGAGCGCCTGCTCGACAAGCAGGATGTCGCCGGTTCGATCCCGGCCGAACCCACCATCACCCACCGGTAGCTCAGCAGGTAGAGCGTCGGCCCGAAAAGTCGAGCGTCGCAGGTTCGATTCCTGCCTGGTGGACCATTCCCGTTTCACGCCGCGCTGGCGGAACCCCGGCAGACGCACCTGGCTCAGAACCAGGCGAGGCTCACCACCTCTTGAGAGTTCGAGTCTCTCGCGCGGCACCAATACGTCGGTAGCTCAACTGGCAGAGCAGCGGTCTCCAAAACCGCAGGTTGTGGGTTCAAGTCCCTCCCGGCGTGCCATTTTCTCAATGCGATCGACGGCTAGCTCAGCCAGGTAGAGCGTCCGCCTGATAAGCGGAAGGCCGCAGGTTCAAATCCTGCGCTGTCTGACCATGCATCATCGCTTGTGCGGGGAGGTTGCTGGCATCCACGCAGGTCTCATAAGCCTGCCGCGCCGGTTCGATTCCGGCCCCCGCTACCAACACGGTGAGATAGCTCAGTTGGCAGAGCGCAGGCCTCATAAGCCTGGGTGCGCAGGTTCGATCCCTGCTCTCACCACCATCATCCGGGTGTAGCTCAGCTTGGCGGAGCGCCTGCTTCGGGAGCAGGAGGCCGCAGGTTCAAATCCTGCCACCTGGACCAACCTCAAGGCGCGCGCGGAGCGGGTCGCGGCGCGCAGCAATCCGCAGTGTTGTGGAGTCTTCATCGGAGATTAGCTCAGCTTGGTAGAGCGCCAGCTTTGGGAGCTGGATGTCGTGGGTTCGAGTCCCCCATCTCCGACCAATCCTTCACGCCGGCGTAGCTCAGATGGTAGAGCAGTCGATTCGTAATCGACAGGCCGCAGGTTCGATTCCTGCCGCCGGCACCAGTGTTCGGCCCACGTAGCTCAACTGGATAGAGCGGCTTCCTTCTACGTCGCAGGTTGTGGGTTCGAGTCCCTCCGTGGGCGCCAATGTACTTCAGTTTGCGGGAGTAGCTCAGTTGGTAGAGCGGCGCCTTGCCAAGGCGCAGGTCGCGGGTTCGAGTCCCGTCTCCCGCTCCATTTTGACCAGGTGGCAGAACGGTTATGCGTCGGGTTGCAACCCCGAAGAAGCCGGTTCGACTCCGGCCCTGGTTTCCATGTCGCTTCTTGTTTCGCCCGTGTAGCTCAGATGGTAGAGCAGTGCCCTTGTAACGCGCAGGTCGCCGGTTCGATGCCGGCCGCGGGCTCCACATCCATCTCCACATCCATCACGTTTCCGATTGCGACGTCGTTCAACGGCAGGACCGCGCGCTCTGACCGCGCTGATCGGGGTTCAAATCCCTGCGTCGCAGCCATCCTGTTTCACTTCACCGATTTCATGGGCGAGTGCCGGAGCCTGGCCAAACGGCGCTGTCTCGAAAGCAGATGGGCGCGCAAGCGCCACGGGGGTTCAAATCCCTCCTCGCCCGCCAATCAGCAATGGCTCCAGATGGGGGATCGTCCAATGGCAGGACGCCGGCCTTTGACGCCGGTCATCCAGGTTCGAGTCCTAGTCTCCCAGCCATCAACTAAAAACAACAGGTTAGACAAAGCGTCGGGGCACACATCGGGGCACAACACCGATGAAACTGCCGCATTATTTGACGCTGTCCCCCTCGGGGGTTTTTCATTTCCGTTTGCGCGTTCCCCGCGCCCAGCGTCACGCGCTGGGGCGGGAAATCCGCCGCTCGCTGCGTACCCGCGAGCCACGCACCGCGCAACTCTCTGCGCAAGTGCTCGCCCGGCGCTATGCTCTGATTTTTCGCAAGGGCCGGGCCGTGGACGCGAAAAAGCTCATTGAAGAAGCGGAGCGGGCGGCGCTGGCCAGCGGCGCGATGGAGCGCTACAAGGTCAACATTCCGGGTTTCGAGTTCGAGGCGAACACTGCGGCCGAGCATCGGCAAATTGTCGAAATGCTCCACGCTGCGCGGGCCGTCGCCGCGCCGCAAGCCGCGCCCGCGGTGACCCCGCCGCCTGCCGCGCCTGCCGCTCCGCGCTGCTTGATGCGCGAGGCGGTACGGCGCTATGAGCGGATACTCCAGCAACAACCCATGCCGCGCAAAACTCGCTCACAGAAACTCCGCGCGGTCGCGTCTTTTTATGCGTTTACCGGCGCTAGTACGGTGCTGGCGGATATCACCCGCGCTGATGTCGGGCGGTGGATTGATACGCTGCGCCAGCGGGGCAATGCCACGCCGACACTGCGAAATAAAACGTCGTACCTCGGCGGATTTTTTACGGATGCGCAAGCGGCGGGGCTTTACCCGCGCGGCGAGAACCCGGCGCAAGGTGCCGTGGCGTATGGCACGCGCGAGAAGCGCAACAGACGCAACGAGGGGTTCCAGTTCCAGCCCTTCAAGCCGGAGCAAATCGCCGCGCTGTTCGCGCCGGAAGCGTTCGCAGCCCTATCCCCCGCCGCCCGCTGGGGCGCGGTGTTGGGGCTGTACACCGGGGCGCGAGTGTCAGAAATCGCCCAAGCTGAACTGGCGGATTTCGTCGAACGCGACAAGGTGTTATGTCTGAGCATCAATGCGTCGGGAACGGGCAAGAGCCTGAAAACCGAAAGCAGCGCCCGCCTTGTGCCACTTCACCCGGACTTGTTGGCTCTGGGTTTGCCGGCGCGACTCGCCGCGCTGCGTGCCGCAGGCGTGCGGCGATTTTTCGGCGAGCGCGGGCAGAGCAAAACCAATGGGGCGGGTAGCTGGTTGAGTAAGGCATGGAGCTATTACCTCGCGCGGCGCGGCGTTTCCGGCGATGAGTCCGGGAAGAAGGGCTTCCACTCGTTCCGAAAAACCATCACCCAGCGACTCCAGGATGCGCAGGTCACGGCTGAATACCGCGCGGCGCTTTTAGGGCACGAGTTGAGCGATGTACACCACGCCGACTATTCCCGTCCGCCCATGATTTCCGAACTCGCCCAGATTCTCACGCGCAACTATTCGCCCGACTTGGACTTGGGAGCGTTGCGGCTGTTGCTGCTCGAGTCCGACGACAAGCCCAGCACCCCGAGCGCATGACTCAGCACCAAGCATCGAGAGCACTTCAAAGACCTGGCGATATACACCACACGCACCCTTGGTGAAGCTCGCTTCGCTCGCCAAAAGCCCGGAAACCCGCGCCCCGCTTGACTCTCCGGCTTTTCCCGGTGCGGACTAAAAACGGACTATGCGCGGACACACCCCCCCAGCGAACAGCCCTGAAACCCGCGCCCCGCTTGGTTTTGCGCCGTAGTCCGCTTTTTTCGTCGCCCCCTTGCGCGAGTGCGGAAATCTGCTTACATGGGTTCATGGCCGAAAAATACCAAACCCCGCGCACGATCCACGCGACCCTCACCCCGGCAGAAGCGGATTCCGTCGCGCGCCTTGCGCGCGAAACCGGGCGTTCTCAGCGCCAAATTGTCCGCGATGCTTTAGCGCTGCTGGCGAGTCAGCAGCCCACCGCCATAACCGCCGCGCAGACTATCGATGCGGCGATGGAGCGCATCGCGGACCGTCTCCAATCCGCGCTTGCCGGTGCGCTGACCGCGCACGCGGAAACGCAGCGCAAGACCTCGCAAGCTGACTTACAAGCCGCGATTAACACGATGCTGCGGAACCTGCTCCCCGGCGCAGAAATTGCCGCTCCGCCGCCCCCAAACCCACGGTCTCTACTCGCGCAGATCGCTGCGCGACAGGGGCTGGGTTGATACAGGGCCATGCCACAGCTGCGGTCAGGCACGCGGCGGTAGTAGAGCCGAGCCAGAGCAAGAGCCAACCGGGCGGCGCTACGCGCCACGGGAAGAGCAGAGCGGCGCGGCCCGCGCCGCACCCGCAGCCTGAAAAGTGTAGACGCCCTGTAGACACCCCGTAGACGGGCTGATAGCAAGGCGGGGCGCGGGATTGCGGGGTTTTTCGCCGATTTCGACCCCCTCCCCCTCTTTCTCTTCATGTGATGGGCGTCACATTTAAGGGCTTGACGGCTTCCGCGTTGACTTTAGGGTGAAACCGTCAACGAGGAAACAACCGATGAACACGAACACAGCCACCGCCCGGAAGGACGGGGGAAAGGGGGAAGTTACACAATGCGCCAGCGGGCAACGCAAATCGTTGGCGGCGTGGTGCGCCGAGCGGACAGCGGCACGCGACGCTATCCGCGCCATGTTGAGCGTCGGCAGCGACGCGACGCCCTGGCGCGGCACGCTGGCCGTGCCGCCCGGCAGCCCCATGGAACCGCTGCTAACGGCTTTCCTGGACGAGTCGGATATTCCGCTGGAACTGCCGTTTTTCGCGCTGCTTCATTTCATCAGCGGAATGCTGCTGGCGCGGCGGATCAAGATCCAAGGTTCCGGCATCGATGCTTACCCCGACCTGTGGACCATCGTGCTGGCACCGAGCGGGTCCGGTAAAACCTTTGCGCACAATATCATTGCCAAAGCCGCGCCGGTGAAATCCACTTTCCCGGAAGTGGCCAGCGGGGCGCGCTTCATTGAAGCGCTGAAGACGAACAACTACGGACTCTGGTTTCAGGATGAAATCGCACAGAAACTCAAGCAGATTGAAACGCCCGGCAGCCCCATGGCCGACATAAAAGAATATCTCCTGCGGGCCTACGGCTACGACAAAATCGAACGCAGCACCAAAGCCGAAACCATCACGATTGAAGAACCGTGCCTCGGCATTTTGGGCCTGAACACGATGGAAAGTTTCATCAAGGCCCTGTCCCCGGAAAGCCTGCTGGACGGCTTCGCGGCACGCTTTGCGTTCGTGGTCGCCGAGCGCGACCCGCAGCGGCCCATGATTGATTTCCCGCTCTATAACATGGAACGGTTAAGCAGCGTCGCACAACACGCCTTCGAGGCCATCCAAGCCGTGCCGCTACCACCGGTCTACCGTGTGGGGACTCAGGCGGAGGTCGCGTTTCGGGAGAGTTTCCGGGTGTTGTTCCGCGCCGAACTGCCGGAGGCGTTCTTTCGTCGCATTTTGTTTCGTTCGTTCAAGTATGCCGCGCTCTATCATGTGCTGCTAGGCAAAGAGTCGGACACGCTCGATGCGCAGGACATCGGCTGGTCAGCGCGGGTCGCGTTGCTCCACCTTCAGGACATGCGCAAAATCGCGGGGCAGGTCGGCCTGCTGCGCGATACGCTGGAACTGGTCGAGCGTGTCCAGCGGCGACTCAGAAAACCCGGCAGCACGCCGCTGACGGCCCGACGCCTCCAGCAAGCCGAACGCAAAGTGCGAAATGCGGAGGATGCCAGGGCGCTGCTCAAACTGACTATCTAGGGGCGGTATTGACGGGAAGTCTCTTACGGCGAGTTAGGCATGCTTATGCGCCAAGATTACCTCAGAAGGGAAAAGCATTTGCTGGTAGTATTCCCTCACCTCAACCGTGAACCCGTGCTGTTCCAACTTATCCGTCAGGCGCACCCCGCGACATCCGCCCATGGTCTTAGGCGACAGCCTGTATATGAAGTCGTACAGCCTGCTACCCAAAGTCTCACCTTCTGTCATGTTGACCAGAATCAGCCTGCCGCCTATTTTTAGTACGCGCTTGAACTCGGCCAGAACTTTGTCCATATCCTCATAGGAGATCAGATCGAACATGTAGTTGTTGACCAACAAATCGACTGATTCTGTTTGTGACGGAAGATCAAATGCGGTGCTGAATTTGAGAGAGTAATTCGCCCCGGATAGCTTTTTCAAGCGACTTTTCGCCTTTTCCAGCATTCCGTTGGAGAGGTCGATCCCGATGTTGTAACCATTTGGGTTCCTTTTCGCGATTTCGTAAAACGCGAGGCCCGTACCAACAGCCACTTCCAGAATACTTTGGCCATCTTCGATTGCGGCGAGATCGATTGCCCGGTCTCTGGCACGTGACTCCGTCAGCTTTCCCCAAACGTCATAGACGTGTGCCAGTTTGTCATAGACATGGCCGATTTCTTTTTGGGAAACTCGTGCATCAAGTTTTTTCTTGAATGGTAGGCTCGTGTTACTGCAACAGGAAACGCCGCAGCAGGAAAATGATAGCTTCATAGTTACTCTCCTTTGGGTGAAAGCCTAACAAGAAGTAGACCCCGGATCCGGGGTGTTGCGCGGCATCGTAGCATAGAAGGTTGCCCGAAAATCTGTGGTAGGCTTCGGGGCACAATTCGAGGCACAACTTTTGTATGCTCCGACGCAAGTTCCTGTTGCGGTGTTGGCGAGTCTCCTCCTGGTCCCCCAGCCAGATCTTCGCGGTTTCGATGGTGGCCTTGGCGCAGCGGTAGCGCACCGGGTTGTGATCCCGAGGGTCGTGGGTTCGATCCCCACAGGCCACCCCATCCACCTTTCCGTCTGTTTCAGGGCCCGTAGCTCAGATGGCAGAGCATCCGACTCTTAATCGGAAGCGCGTCGGTTTGAGGCCGACCGGGCCCACCACGTTCATCCGTTTCGTCCCTATCGTCTAGCGGCCCAGGACGGCGTGTTTTCAGCTCGCATACCGGGGTTCAAATCCCCGTAGGGACTCCACCCGCAAGCCGCCGGCGCAGCGCCGCGGCCAGCAGCAGGCAGCACAGCCGATTAGCTCAGCGGTAGAGCAGCGCTCTTACAAGGCGAGGGTCGGGGGTTCGAAACCCTCATCGGCTACCACCTGCTGCAGCGTCTGCAGCACCCTCGCGGCTTCAATACGTCCCGGTAGCTCAGCCGGATAGAGCAGCCGGCTCCTATCCGGCAGGTCGCAGGTTCAAATCCTGTTCGGGACGCCAGTATCCATCGGTCAGCCTGCTCGGTCGATCGCACCCAATCACGCCCTCGTAGCTCAGTCGGCAGAGCACGCCCTTGGTAAGGGCGAGGCCGCAGGTTCAATTCCTGCCGTGGGCTCCACACGCATCCGAAGGAGGACGCCATGTTTGCCATCCGTGTATCCAGCGTTTTCCTGATCGGAGCGTTGCTGGTCAGGGTCACGCTGTTCGTCAGTGACGACAGTAGGTTGATTGACCTGAAGGCTCTGGCCGCGATCGAGCGGCGCATCAGCCGGCTGATCGACGAAGCGCTGCGTCACCGCAGTGAAGAGCGGGAGCGCCACGAGGCGGCCGAGCGTATCGGGATCGCGTCTCGCTACGCAGTACGGCGTGCAGTGATCCGCGCCATGGCCGGATCGGCGATCGGCTCAACGATCGGTGAGTGGACTCGCCGCGCGCTGGCGCTCCCGGCCCGCACGCTCGTCGCGATCCGCGCCTTCGCACCGGCCAGCAAGCGGCTTCCTGTCGTCGCCGATGGGCAACGGCAGCCCGAGCGGAAACCGCTGTTCAACCGCCTCGCGCGCCGCGCCGCGTGAGGCCTTTTCGGGGCATGGCTCAGCCTGGGGCGCACCGGCCTGTGGGACCGGCGGTCCCAGGTTCAATTCCTGCTACCCCGACCATCTTGCATAACTCAGTTCGAGGGAGGTTGCCCGAGAGGCCCAAGGGGCTCGCCTGCTAAGCGAGCGTTGCTACGGCGGCACGTGGGTTCGACTCCCACACCTCCCGCCAGATTTCATTGTTTAACTGGAGCGATGCCGGAGAGGCCGAACGGCGCCGGTTGGAAGCCGGATGGACCTGGAAACGGGTCACGAGGGTTCGACTCCCTCTCGCTCCGCCAGTTCGGGCGCCCGATCCCAGCAGATCCAGGGCGGCCGGAAAGAGAACGGATCCATAGCTCAGCCGGTAGAGCAGCGGGCTTTTAACCCGCAGGTCCTCGGTTCGACCCCGAGTGGATCCACCAAAGCACCATCGCCCATGCCCCAGTAGCTCAGCGGACAGAGCGCCGGTCTACGAAACCGGAGGCCGCAGGTTCGATTCCTGCCTGGGGTGCCAATAATGTATAATGCATTATGTTCATCCCTGCGTCAGCGTAAACATGAGCAACCATGATGCGGTGTTGTCGCCCGCTCGGGCATACGCTGCCAAACTCCACGAGATGCACAATGAAGACGACAGGTCTTTCGACCGCCCGTCCGAAGCATCGGACAGGGTTCTCTCGTGGGCTGAGTTTGTGGCTGTGGCGAAGCAAAGGCGACACCTCCTCAATCGCACGCTTTTCCATATTCGTGACGTTGAGGATTTCATCATCGGCGAGCTCGCGTCGACCGATTCCCGCTTTTCCGTTGTCAGCAGAGGCGCACTCCACATGTGCAGTCAATGGCGAAGCTGCAGACGGTCATGGCCGACCCTGCCATGTCCAAAGCCGTCGAAAATGCAGATCACATCACCAAGGCGCTGGCCCTTCTGGAATCTCTCGAGAAGTCTGGGTCACTCGGAAAGATCATGGCCGCCCTGAAGTAGTGATGGTCTGACGCCTATTTGGAGTGCGACCAGACCGCTCGCCGAATGACGTGCTTCAGTCCTTCCCCTTCCCACGATGTATCAGCCTTGCTGATGATCGCCGGATCGAGCACAGGTATCCGCGCCTTGGCCGACTGCATGGGGTGCCCGCTGTCTGCAAAGATCTTCTCGAGCGTGCAGCGCTCAGGGGCGAAGAAGAACCCATATCCTCGCGGTTTCCTGACCACGATCCGCAACGTGTACTCGGTTTCGTTCTTGCTCTTGCGCTTCATGTCGATAAGCGTCGGCAGCACGAACCCGGCTAGGTCGAGCGTCATGCCCTTGTAGCGCCAGATGTGCAGTTTGTCAGCGACCCGTAGCATGGCCTCGAACTCTTCTCCGGCGAGGTGCCCTGCGATGTCGTGGCACAGCCTGTACACCCGCTCTCCCGAGCCAGCCCCTCGCAGCTCGAACAGCAGGCGCTTCTCCTGGCTCAGGTCGAACTCCTCCGGGTCGATATGCGGGAACCTTCCGCGCCCGTGCTTCGACTTTGGGCATTCGCTTCTGTCCCGGTGGTGAAAGCTGTTCTGCATGTTCGGTGAATTTACCGCGTTCGGAGTCACCGGTTCTTCGCATACAGGACAGAGCGGGCGCGGCGTCCCGTCCGCGCGCCAGTCGAGATGCCTACCCACAAAGTCATCCGGCGTCATCAGCCGACGCCCGTCTGCAGGCGAAATCGCCCACCCCATTCCGCGGTCCGTTTTCGCGCCCATGCTGGCAGCCCTCGGCTGTTTGGACGGAATTACTGTATCACGATCCGTTGCCGACTGCGCGCGCAGCGCAGCTTGAGTGGCTGGCGGGCCGCAAGGCTCTTTCGGAGTCTCACCCCTCCACCCTAAGCCCCGGTCCATCCCGGCGCCGTCGAGTGGTGCGCGGCGTGGCCGCGCGATAGGCAAGTTCGCGGTTCAACGAGGTCGGCTGTCCGACCGGCGATGTTGTGCCGGCCGCGCACGCGCCCTCTCCCCGCGCTTCAGTTCCCCGACTCCTTCGGGTACGTAAACGCCCATCCGGGCAGGTTTCTTCAGCGATAAGGCGCAGGCCTTCTCGCCGGATGTTCTTCGCCGCGTTGATGTCGCGGTCGTGCTCCGTACCGCAGCTTCCGCAGCGCCACTGGCGGTCGGCCAACTTCAGGCCTGCGTGGATCTCGCCGCACGTCGAACAGGTCTTGCTCGACGGGTAGAAGCGATCGACCGCGACCAGCACCCGGCTGCGCCACTTGGCTTTGTATTCGAGCTGCCGGCGGATCTCTCGCCCAGGCCCGCTGCGCCGACGCTGCGCCGGAACGCCTTGCGGCCCATGCTCCGGGCCATCGCCTTCACGTTCAGGTCTTCGATCGCGATCACTGCGGCACCGGAGGCGACGGCGGCCGTCAGCTGGTGCTGGTGATCGCGCCGCAGGTCGGCGATGGTCGCGTGCAGCTTACCGATCCGAGCCTTGCGCCGGCGCATGCGGTTCGAGACCGCGATGCGCGTGCCTTTCGGTATCCGTTGGGCCGGGTCAAGGCCCTGGCGTACCATCGCGGCATCGCGCTGGCGACCATAGCTTCGCTGGTACCGCCGCAGGCGCTGCTGCTGCGCGGCCAGGTGCTTCGGCGCCGCGACCTTGCGGCTGGTTTCGCCGTTGTGGATCACCGCGGCATCCTTCAGCCCGAGGTCGATGCCGATCGCGGCGCTGGCCGCGGTGCTGGCTGGGGCCGGCACACCGTCGGCGGTGAAGCTGCCGAACCAGCGGCCAGCCGCATCGCGGCGGACGGTCATCGAGCGCAGCCGGCCAGCCATCGTTTCGGTCACGCGAAACCGCACCTTGCCGATGCCGTCGATCTGCACGATACCCGCCTCGCGGTCGACCATGTCCCGCCGCTGATCGAGCGTGAATCGCGCGCTGTTCACCGCGCCGAACCTTTTGCGGCGCGGGCGCTTGGCCCGCCCGGCGAAGAAGTTCTTCCACGCTGTATCGAAATCCCGCAGCGTCTGGCTGAAAGGCTCGCGCGGCAGCTCGGCCAGCTAGGCCGTTTCCGGTGCCGTCTTCAGCTGCGTGAACTCGGCGCTCAGCGCTTTCAAGTAGAGCTTCGTGCCGTCCGCGCGCCACGCTTCGTCTTTTCGGCGAAACGCCCAGTTCCACACGAACCGCCGCGCCCCGAACAGGCGCAGCAGCTGGCGTTGTTGCGCTGGCTTCAGACGAAGCCGGACGCGATACGCGCGTTCGATGGTGTCGGCGGACTCGGTCACGGCAGAATCAGAGCACAAGACAATCGCACGGGGTGAGACAGCAAGGATATTCCCGCCGGACGCGATGGCCCTTGGGCCGAGCCCCGATGTTGGGGTCCACCTCGCTCGCGTGCAACGCCGGGTGGCTGGCTGCGCGATGCTCCGATCTGACTCCAGGGCCGGCGTGGGCGTCGATGTCCGTATCTCCTTCGCGGGTTCGAGTCCCGCTCCCGGCACCATGTCCTACCTACACGGTCCTGCCTACACGCCCCACCCTCTCATGCGCCCGTAGCTCAGCGGATAGAGCGCCGGTCTCCGAAGCCGGATGTCGCAGGTTCGATTCCTGCCGGGCGCGCCAATCCATTGCGCGAAAGCGCTGGCTGTTCCGGAGGCATGCCGCCATCTCGAAACCTGATCCGAGGAGGATCCCGTGAACATTGCCAGCGCTACCACTCGCACCCTGCTGCTCGATGCCGGCGGCATGCCTGTCCGCTGGGCGGAGTGGATGGAAGCCGTGACCATCCTGGCCAGCGGCGAGTCCGCGTGGACCTACGGTGAGCCGATTGCGATCGCGCGCGGCGGTACGCGCGTGGACGGCAAGCGCAGCCTGATCGAGATCCCGCCGGTGTTGGCCAAGCGTGGCGCGCATGACTCGGATCTGTTCGGACGCACGCCGAAGCTGGAGAACGTCCTGCTGTTCGCGAGGGACCGGCACCTGTGCCTGTACTGTGGTGAGCGGTTCTATCGGCACCAGCTCTCTCGAGACCACGTCACGCCGCGTTGCCAGGGCGGGCGGGACGTCTGGGAAAACACGGCCACCGCCTGCCGGCGCTGCAACCACCGCAAGGGCGGCCTTACGCCTGAGCAGGCCGGTATGCGCCTGCTGGCGGTGCCCTATGCGCCCAACCACGCCGAGGGGCTGATCCTCGCTGGACGACGCGTGCTCGCGGATCAGATGCTGTTCCTCGAAAGGCACGTCCCGGCGAGCCGGCGCGGGCTGACTGCGTGACTCGTAGATCTCGACCCGCCGTTGCGCCTGGCGCGTTCCTTGATGGCTGTGCTGCGAAAGTGCTGCTCCTTCAGTGTGGGCGCTGGCGCTGTGACGTGACGCGAGATTTGGCCATCGTCCTTGCACTTATTGACTCTTTATTGTATAATGGTAGCTCTTGGTCTTCGAGGAAGCGAAGGCGCTTATTGCCGAGTGTCCGTCGAAGTACGGGCCTTACAGCATCGCAGAAATCGAGGAGCCAACGTCATGACCAACAAACTTACGCGGACCGCGCCGAAGCGGATATGGCTGCAAACGGACGCTTCCGACCCAAGCCACGTCCATGACCCATTTCCACCAGTACCGGATGGCGATATTACGTGGTGCCACGAATCCGCTGGCGGTGCTGAAGTCGAATACGTGCGCGCTGATCTGGTGCGCGCAGCGATGCCTAAGAATTGGGCTAATTCCAAGGCACTCTATCATTTGGGAATGGAGCTTGGGCTTAACGCAACCGTGCGTTGGTGGGTTGCTTGTGGCGCTGGAAAGGTGCAAAGAATACTCGGTGGAATAAAGTAGATGGGACATACAAGATCGCCAACACGTCTTACAACGACCTTGACGAGTGGTGGATCAAGTTCGACGATTGGAGATGGCCGTGACTAGCAAAACGATTCATTACCGCGTGATAGATAGTGCGGGCGATGTGGGGGCGCGCCGAATGGCGATCTTTGGCCAGTGACTGCGGGTGAACGGCCCTTTGCGGGCGAGTTGCGTGTGACCCATGCAACCAGAAAGCAAGCAGAAGGATTTATCTGTCTCCTCTGCCCAACGTTTGGACCCTACCGCATCGAAGAGGTGCGTGTGCCGAGAGACGCCATTCTCGAGCAGGTGATCCAGCGCGCGCCCGAATGTAAGTAGAATAGATCCGGTCTTGAGCTTTGCGGGCAGGTCGGCAAATCTTCCTACCCGCGAAGCGAACAACTCCTGCGAACCGGTCCCTTTCGATACCGGATAACCTGCTCAAAGGAGTTCAGCATCATGCTTAAGAAAGCCGATCATCTTCGCCCTGGCGATCGTATTTTGTTCGTCATTGGTGAGCACTGCCGTTTCGATGTCGTTGAAGACGTCCGCTCCGTCCGGGACGGAATGGTCCATGTCGACATCAACGATTTCACGGGAATTTCGATCTTCCACGAGGATGAGCGCCTCGAGGTGGCGTGATGAAGTCTGCCCGCCAGAAGTGCAAGCCGCGCTGGCAGCCCGATCTGTTCGCCGAACCGCCGGTTGGCGGCGAGTCTTGTCATGGATCGGATCGGCAGCCTCTGTCGATTCCGACCGTGTCAATGCCGACCTCTGAGCCGGAGTCACCTCATTGCCCAGGCGTGGCTGATTCCTATCCCGCCGTCCGACGGGTCTTCCATTGCAAACGCGAGCCTAGCCGGGTCGACGTGTACATCGGCCGGCCAGGACCTTGGGGCAACCCATGGCGCATCTCCGGCGAGGAGGCCGCCGACCACGATGACGAAGGTCATGGAAGTCGCGCGGAAGTCATCGACCGCTACCGAACCTGGATCGATGCCCAGCCACACATGCAGCGCCTGGCGCGCCGCGAGCTGGCCGGCAAACGGCTTGGCTGCTGGTGCGCGCCGAAGCCATGCCACGGCGACGTCCTCGCCGATCTGGCCAACGACGGCGGGCCTACCGTGGACCCGGTGTTCGTGTTCGGCTCGAACATGGCGGGAAGACACGGACGGGGTGCGGCCCAGTTCGCCGCGCAGTGGCGCGGCGCCGAGGAAGGCGTCGGTCGCAGTCGCACGGGGAACGCGTATGCCCTTCCGACCCGGCGCATGACAGTCGCAGGGTTGGAGACTCTGCCCGTCGACGCGATCGCCGAGAATATCCGCGAGTTCCTGGCCTGTGCATCCACGCACCCAGAGGAATCGTTCCAGGTGACCCGCGTTGGCTGCGGGCTTGCCGGCCTTGCCGATGACGCGATCCTCGATGGCTTCCGTCCGGCACTGGCGCTGCCCAACGTGCATCTGCCGGCCGTCTGGAAACAGAGGCTCTCGTCATTCCCGGCTCTCGAGTCGATCCGCGTGATCGTAGCGGGCTCGCGCTCAGTCAGCGAGCGCCTGCCCGAGAACCGCGCAATGATCGCGCGTCATCTCGACCGGATCCTGTCGGACGTTTTGGTTCGCGCGCGTGACGGGGTTGGCGCCTATCCGATCCTGGTCAGCGGCGGCGCCAAGGGCGCCGACGCCCTTGGCGAGATCTATGCGATGGAGCGCCTCGCGCACCAGCCCGTGCCCTTCATGCGCTTCCCCGCGGAGTGGGACCGGTATGGCAAGTCGGCCGGCATGATCCGCAACCAGCAGATGGCCTGGGCTGCAACTCATCTGGTTGCCTTCTGGGACGGCGAATCGCGTGGTACGCGGGACATGATCCGCTGCGCTGAGGAAGGTGGCTTGCGTGTGCGCGTCGTGCGCGCGCGTGACACAGCCTCATGCTGATCTAACTACACCCCCGCGCACCTGATGGTGCGCGGGGTGTTCGTCTTCCCCTCACGCGCAGGCACTCAGTGCAAGGCGCGCCCTTTGCGCTCTTCCTGGGCGTCGACTTCTTTGAGTAGCCACGCGCGCGCCGACTGGTTCGCCCTGAAGGCAGTGGCCAGCGCTGCGTATATATCCGCGTTGATGACGTCGACGATCGGTGACTCGTCGTCGTCATTCAGAACATATCTGAAGACGGTCGGTTCGCTTGGGCTGCGCATGAGCGCGGTGACGTAGCTCATCACGGTGTATTTTGGAATACTTGGCCCGTCCCAGCATTCCAGATCCAGATCCCTGTGCTCATCCAGTCCGGTGAGCGTATCAATCATGTCGACAATGGCCGGAAATGCTTCATTGCTCGCATGCCCGGATCTGCTGCACAGCGCCCGCGCTCGAGATGGCTCGCCGGCGGCGAGCCAGGCGGCCACGGCGGTTTCTGCGGTGGAGCGAGAAAGATCGAAGTCTTTCAAGCTCTCGGCTATCTCGGTTGCGGCCTCGAGCGCCGCGGCCATTCCGATATAGTCTTTGCGTTCCATCGTCGCGAGTGCGATTCCATACTGGCTGTAGAAACGCATCTCGACCGGAAGCGCAGCCGTGATCATCTCCAGCCTCGTGTCGTCATCAACGATTTTGACAAGTTGCGCTTCCACGTGCTCGCAGTGAGCACTGAACCGGCGATACCAACCTTCGTGCGATGAATAGGCTCCGCAGTCTTCGCTGTTTTCGGAGGGCGGCAAGTATGGTATAGAAGCCAGCAGTGCTGGCAGGTGGTAGGGATTGGCGGCCAGCTGTGCTGCGAATATGGCGATCTCGTCGTCTGCAAGGACAAGATAGTCCGTGTCCCGCAGATCCTTGAATATCTCTCCAATGTTCGCGGCAGCCTCGAAAACGTCTGGAATGGCCGCCAGGGTTGTCTCCCGCAAGGCCCTTTCTACTGCGCGCGCAAGAAACGCGCTTCCTGCGTCCTGGCGTCCGCCCACAGGTGCCGATTGGCTCTTGAGAGTGTTGTAATTGGGTGACCCGTGCATCCTGGCTACCGCCTCCAGGGCGTTGGTCTGTTTGAGGTCAATGTCTCCTTCCTTCAGAAACGACCGCAGTCGGGCGGCCTGCGCCTTGAACGGATCAGTGGGGGGCTTCTTGGGCATGTCACACCTCATCGATGCGGGGTTGATGTGGTGCCTGCGTTACCACTTGCCCCGATTGATGAAGGCATGCGGTTGTTGTATCCGTGAATGAAGCGTGGCTGTTTGCCGTGCGCCGGTTGTAGACGCTGCAGGCGGACAGGTCAGCCGAACCTGCCTGAAGTTTCCTGCAAGCGCGACGCCTGTGCAAGATCCAGCCTTATGGGCCGGATGGTTGGCGCTTTTTTACGGCCAAGCAAACGGACAACCCGATGGAACGCCGGCATTTCGCCGGCCCTCCCGAGGGTTTTCCATGAACACCATCACCATTGCCAACACCGGCACGCTGAAGCGCGTGCAGTGCGTTCTGTTCATCGCTCGCTGTGAAGAGCGCCTGGCCCGGATTGGTCGCGCCGATATGTCCACGGCCGTTGCTCTGGCCGCGATTGCTGGCGCGGCGCGCGGCTGGGCGCAGGCTTGCCCCCGGGACCGCCCGGTGTTCGAGCGTTGTTTCCTTGGCTTGGCCAGCAGGGCAAAGAATCTCGCCGAAGAGCAGGCTGGGCTCATCTCTATGATCGTCGTTGCTATCCACTCCGCGATAATTCAGCGTGAAGCGGTTGGGTTCGAGAGGCTGGCAACACTCGCCGGCGGAGCCATGATCAGTGCCTATGGATTGTCCCAGGTTGCCATCGCGCGCGAAAAAATGTGGCAGGACGACATGCTCGTTGCCATGGTGAAGTGCGATCGGGCTGGTGTCGGGCGACTGATGAACGGCCGCGTGGAACCGCGCAGGAAGAAGCTTTCGATGTCCTCTGCTGGCGCGAAAGCGATCGGCAGCATCGACAATCAGCGCGTCAGCGCGCCCCAGTTCGGCGTTCAGAACTCGTGGTGCGCGCAGCGAGTCGCCTGAGTCGAGTCGACTGAATCGAGAAAGCTCTGACCCTACGGCCCGGTAAGGGGAACGGTTAGCCGAAGGCAAGGGTTTCGCGGGCGACTGCGAGTCTGAAGGAAGCCGGAGGCAAAGCGCTGGCCTGACGAACAGGAAGCGGATAGGAGGCGACGTGTCTGGGTGAGATGGCCGAGGGGGTAACCCCTCGCCCTACTCAATTCCGGTGCGGGTTGGCTGTCCGCTTTGTTACAAGGGCTGCTCAGCGAAACTGTGGCAGAACCCATGAACCGAGCATTCCGCTCGACCCACACAGGAGTTCTATCGAGGTACTGATATGCGTAACAACAACAACTTTCGTCGCGATAGCGACGCCCGCGCTCATGTCGAGCGCAATCATGGCGCGAGCCGCTTCTGGACTGCCTTTGGCGGACGTCTCATTGACGCCGGTTTCGCCAGCGCTGCGTCCATGACGGTCAAGGCCATCCTGTCCGTGTCGTTGTGGATGGCTATGGCCGACCTGGCGATTGGCGCGCTGGCGCTGATCCTCTTGACACTGGCTGGCTATGTCGCATTCAGCCGCGGAGATCGTGACTGATCTGAGGAGAATCCATGAACGCGATGATCGTCATTGTCGTGGCGGTGCTCGTGATGCCGTTGTGCGCACTTGCTTCCGCGGCGTTTGCCGAACGTGTCGTTTTGCGGTATCACAAGATCAAGAAGTAGCCAGCGCGCCGCCGTGAAATCATGGCGGCGCGCTTTTGCGCGGCTGACTGACCCGGTGGTTGCGTTTGCATGGATGCGCATTTTTGTGTATCATCCGCGCCATGAAACCCGATCTCATCATCCTGTTCGCCGTGCTGACCTTCCCGTTCGTGGCCCTCGGCTCTGGGCTTCTGGCCGAATGGTTGATGGGTTCTCGCGCGCACCGCCACCGGTAAGCAGCGCGCTCTGCCGCTGGCATTCGATCCGGCTCGTCAACCATGCGTTGAAGGAGTTACGAGGCCGTCCTTCGGGGCGGCCTCGGCTTTTCTGTATGTCGGATCACTTTGCTGGTCGCCTGCTTTCTTGTATAGTCGGGCCCATGAGTGACCCGACTATCAGGCGCGACAGCATCGGCTTCCGGCCCCAGAGCGAAGCGTATCGCTCGATCCTGCGGCGCGCGCATCGCACGCTGACGAGTGACAGCCGCGCGACGATGTTGCGCGTCGACGGCAATGCTGTCTTGCTCGCTGAAGTTGCTGCCAGGCTTGGTGTCGACCGCGTAAAGTGATGGTCCGCGTGCGCGCTCGGCGTCGCGCCAGCGTCGATCTGACTTGGGCGAATCTGGTCGCCACCGGCGCCTGCCTTGCGCAACAGCGCCGTGTGGCTCGGTTCAAGGTCGATGGCATGTTGCTTGCCGTGGCTGAGATTGCCTGCCCCGACCGCGCGGGAATGATCCAGGCTCTGAAGGACCGGCGGAGCCGGCGGTCGTGGCGGGCGTTGCGTGATGTCGGCGATGCCCTGCAGGCACGGGATCCTCGGTGGATCTGTGGAAAGGCTTCCTGACGCCAGTCCTTGCAAGGTATTGCGCCAGCTTTTGGAAAAATCCTCGCGGTCGGATATAAGTATGACGGCGCGATGAATACTGTGCTATAAGGGGTTTAACGGGTTGGGGCTGAAGTGATGGCTTGGCGGAAGTCGGCGACTGTTGATGTAAACGAAGAGGCGCCGGTAGCCGAGGCGGCTCTTTCCGTGACTGCGGAAGGGTTGGAGGCGTTTGCGGAGGCGATCTCGCGCAAGGCCACGACCATGGCCAACGCCTTCCGTAAGCCCGAAGGCCGCACATTCCGCACATTCCGCACGGCCGAAGCGCTCAGCCTGCTGCAGATCAGTGAGCGCCAGTTCCGCGCGTGGCGTTCCGAGAACAAGCAATCTCTCGAGAGCTATCGCGCGGCAGCCTCGTCGACTGGTGCTCTCGATGATACCGTTGCCACGCACATGCCCCTCACGCTTCAGGAGATTCATCGCCTGATGGATGATCTCGGGATGCGTCCATCGCGGCCGGCGGGGTCGAGAGCGATCCGGCTTGGGGTCTTCAATTTCAAAGGCGGTTCGACCAAGTCCAGCACAACGCTGCATCTCGCTGTGTACCTTGCGATGCAAGGCTGGCGAACGCTGGTCGTGGATGCCGATCCTCAAGGCTCCCTGTCGGCGATGTTCGGAGCCAACCCTGAAGATATTGACGATCGCTACACTCTTGGCCCTGCTTTTCGATCGATCACAGAGCAGGACCTCTTTGACAAGATCGCGCTGGAGCCTCTTCGCACCCATATCGATGGCCTGGACCTGGTCCCTGCCAATCTGGACATGATCGGTGCCGATTTGGACATTGCCGCCGTTTTCATGCGCGACCAGGCTCATGCCCGCGGTTTCTACTCTGTCGTGTCGCGCGCTTTTACTTCAGTCGAACACAACTACGACATCATCTTGGTCGATGGGGCGCCTGCGTTTTCCTTCGCTGCTCTTTCGACCATGTGGGCCGTGGATGGCATGGTCGTCCCGGTGCCTCCTGCAAGCCCCGATTTCAGGGCCACCGGCAGCTTCTGTGGAATGTCCGGTCAGGCGATGGCAGGTTTGAACGCACGCGCGGGCACGCCCGATCGCGAATGGGCGCCATTTTTGGTTTTACATAATCGCGTGAAGCCGCGGATCACATCCAGCGACGTCATCCAGGAGCAGGCCAAGGACGTTTTCGGGCGTCACCGCATCGACGAATGGATCCCCGACGTGGCGGTGGTGCCCAACGCCATGGCAATTAACCTCAGCGTATACGAAGCCACAGGTGCCGACATCCCCGGCGGCGCCTTGCGTTCTGCACGCGCCTACTACGATGCCGTTGGGCAGCGTGTGGAGAAGTGCATCCGCGACGCGTGGGCGGCTGGATTTGCCAAAGAGGGTGAGCATCCATGAGCGGCAAGCGCCTGAGCTTTAGCGAACGCATTGCGGCCGAGGAGGCGGCGCAGCTTGCTGCCGATTCCAGTGTCGCTGCCGCATCGGCAGTCGCTCCAATCCGCCCTGCCCTTCCGGCCGACGCTTTCGTCCCTGGCTCCAAGGCCGGCGGTTTTGTCGGCCGCGTCCTCAAGAGCAGTAACGAGGGCCTCGAGGCTGAGAAAGAGCGACTGAGCGAGCGGCTGAAAGAGGTGGAAGCGCGCGCAGAGGCGCTGGCGGCCAAGGTCCGGCATCTTGAGGACGGGACGACGGTCTTTGATCTCGACGCTGGCCGCGTTCGGCCGAGCCCTTTCGCGGACCGCCATCCGGCGGCCTTCGAGGATGCGGCCTTCGAGGATTTGTGCGAGCGCATCCGGCAGACGCGCGGCAATACCCAGCCAGCCAAGGTGCGCCCAATCGACGGCGATCCCGATCATGATTTCGAGATCGCCAGCGGCCATCGCAGGCACGCGGCATGCCTGAAGCTCGGCCTGCCCTTCAGCGCGATCGTGCGGCCGTACTCGGACGACGATCTCCTCCGCGAAATGGTGGAGGAAAACACCGGCCGACATGACTTGAGCCCGTATGAGCGTGGCATGCATTTCTCACGCCTCATTGAGATTGGCAAGGCGGCATCCGGGCGCGATCTCGCCGTCAAGCTCGGGTTGAATCAGACGTTCGTGAACCGGCTGCTCCGCTACGGACAGCTTCCTAATGACGTACTCCGCGCGTTCCGCGACCCCCGCGAGATCCGCAGGGACTGGATCGAGCCGTTGCTCAGTGCGTGGATGAATGATCGCGCTCGCTTGGAATCCGAGATCCGTGCGGTCCTGTCCGAGCCTGAGCCACTCCGCTCCACAGATCTCTATCAGCGTCTTGCCAGGCCAGGCGGCAGCAAAACCATCATTGCCTCTCGCGAGGCCGTGATAGCCCGCGTGCGAACCATCCACGGCTGCCCGGCCTTCATTCTCAGGAAAGACGCATCCTCGGAGATGATCAACGAGATCAGGGCGGTGATCGAGCGGTATGCCCGGGATGCTGCCCGAGATGACGCCAAGGAGAGCGAGGCATGACCCGAAGCTTGATGCCACTCGCCCTTGCCCACCGAAACCCAGGCCCCGCGCCTGGGTTTCGCGTTTCAGGACCCTCGATTCGGGCGCCACTGGCTCTGTATCGCCAAGTCTGTCCCGATATTTTATCCTTGTGTGACAATCGCTCCGGCCCTGATGTTGAACTATGCATCGGGTCTGATGGCGCGGTGCTGCCGATAGGCCTGAGTCGATCTGACTCACTCCGCGAATCGGCCTCCAGCTATTCACACGGCGACTTGCGTGCGCGCGCTCCGCGCGGTGAGTCGGTCCGACTCGCGCCGTCCACGGCGCTTTCTAGCTGTCTGCGGCTCGCGCTGGTGAGTCGATCCGACTCACCCATCATGGCCGCGTCGGTATCGCCAATTCTCCCAAATCGGATCGGCCTGGTTCGCCATGGCGCAAGCAGGCTCGATCCAAGTGGTCTTGGTCTAGTTCTCGGCCGCTCACATCCGGGCGAGTCGGATCGACTCACTCACGTCCACTGCGGTCTCCCCGAAGATCTCAATTCCGGATCTAACCGCTCGATGATTCCGGTTCGCGTGAGTCGGTCTGACTCTCGGGTGCGCCGCCCCTGTCGATTTCATCGCGCGGTGAGTCGGACCGACTCACCTCCAGCGCCTGTCGCTGCGGATCGCCGCGGAAGGAGGCTCGCCATGACCTAGCACGCCACGAACCACAGAAAACGCGTGCCCTGAAAAGCACGAAGCCCAGCGTTGACGCGCTGGGCTTCGTGGATGGATGGCCGCCAAGAGACAGTAGCGACCGGATGATCTAACGACCCGAACTCTATACCTCCTGCCGGCAGCCGTCAATGGGTGCGCTCGTCCCAGAAACTGGAGATCGAGCCATGACCCTCACTGCCCGTTCCGCGGCGGCCTGCCTTTCTGTTGGCGGCGCTCGCCTGAATCCACTCTCATCCATGCTGCCCTCTGCTGCTGATCCGTGTTTGCCGCCCTGCCCTCCCGCTGTGTCCAGCCTTGCGCAGCTCATGGACCGGCTGGCCCGACTGGACACCAGTGCCGCTGCGCTGCGCGTCCTGCTCTACTTGGTCTCGAAAGCTGAAACGACGGGCCGGATCTCGTGGGCGCTCCCTCTCGAGTCCATCGGTACGGCACTTGGACTGCACCGCAACAGCGTCAGTCGCGCCTTGTCGGAACTGCGGCGCCTGGGCTACGTCCGCAGGAAGGCCGTGCTGTCGCGCGGAGCGCCTACGCGCACTACGCTCACACTCGATGGCTTGCCGGTGTCTGGCAGCAGGACCGAGACGCTTGCGCCGCAGGATTCCCCTCGCGCGCCTTCGCTGGATCACCAAGAGCCACTTGACCCGGCTTATGAACATACGCCCCCTTTGGCGCGCGTCGATCCACGTTGCCCCGATTTCTTCACTTCATCCGCTGCGGGCGAAGACGTGGCGCCGACGGTTTCCTGTGAGGTGGAGAAGGGTGTGGCGTCGGTGGCGATTGTGCCGCGGGCGGAGATCATGGCGATGCAGGCGTTCCTGTTCTCATTGAATGGCTCTGCGGCCGCCGCACTGGAGCGCGCGACGCTTGCGGCCGACCCTGCAGCGCTGGTGATCGATCCGGCGTGGGGATTTACGGATCAAGAGGCGGCTTGGTTCCGTGGCGCTGTGCCAAAGCGCGATGCTCCGTCCGAGCGCCAGCGCAACTGTGTGCCCCGGACCCAAGCCGCCGGCGAAGTCGCCCCAGCGGAAGTGGCTGAGGTCCTGTTGCCGGCGTTGTCGCAGCTCGCTAGCGCCGCGGGCGGGGAGGGCAGGGCGGCCGAGTTGGCCGACGAGATCGCCTTCATGGTGGTGCGTGGTGGGCTCGGCCGCGGGGATCTGGCTGGTGGCGCTCGAGCTGGCCTCTCCCTTGTGCGCCGTGGTGTCTGGCGCAAACCGGTGCTGATGGGCGAGGCATGGCGCGGCGCTGTGTTGCGAAGCGCGCAGGTGCCCGGTGCGGCGTGTCAGGGTTCAACGCACTGAGGGCCGTGCCATGCACCAGAAATTGTGCGCTACCGCTTTGAACCGCTCTTGCTCTAGCTCCGTTCTTTTGTCACAACCGAACCTTGCGCGCGCGCGACGTCCGCGATCAGGACCGTGGACTGTCGAGACCCTAGCCTGGAAGGCGTTCGTCGAGCAGTGCGCCAGCGCCCCGTCAAGGACTCGCCCTCGGAGGCCTTCCGTTTCCGGGCAGGCCAAGGTCGAGCGGTCGGTGGTTGAATTGAGAAGGGCTGAAAGGCCGCTCGAAGAGCCGGATCGAGACTGCCGAAAGCTTGAACCGGTACGGCGTATTCTGCAGGCGCTAGACCTCGGAGCTTTGGAAGCTGCGCAACTCGCCCGCATGCTGTGGCTGTCCTATGAGGTGACCCGCTGCGCATTGCAACAGCTGGAGGCTGATGGCCTTGTGTTGCGCAGTGAAACACGCGCCCCTTGGTGCCGTGGACGTTCAGGCGCACCAGCGTTCAAATGGAGGCTTTGTGCCCATGATGGCTGAGCGCAGGCATGGCCAACCTGGAAGAGGGTGGTTCGCGGAGAAAAGCTCTTTCGTGTATAACTCACGGATCGAATGTCGTCCTGAGTGTCGTTATGCAATTTCATGATGTTGTTGCGCTCCGGAATGCCACTGGAGTTCAGTACGCCGTGCTGCAGTGCTTGGCGGGGCAGTCCGCATCAGAGACTGGCGCCATGCGCACATGGGGCTCCGGCTTGACGATCAACTGTGCCGATACGAGCGGACTCCTGGATCTGGCTGAGCGTAACCCTGTGTTGGCTGAGGCCCTTGGCAGGCCTGGCGCCGTACAGTTTGTCGGGTCCGTCGAATACTGCGCAGCCGGGATGTCCCTGACTGGTGTGCGCGTCCCGGAACCGCTGGACTATCCCGAACCGCTTCGCGCGTTCATGGTGTCAAGGCCGGCTCAAGAGCCGTGGGCGCGAGCGCGGGAGATCATTGCCCTGGCTGGCGCCGACCCGTTTCGCCTGACAACGGCTGATGGCAAGGATGTCGATGACGACGCTTGGCGCCTCCAGGAAACCCTCGCGGCTCTCCATCTCAAGCCGGTACAGACCAAGCTGCCGCGCTCAAGCTGGCGCGACGACACGCTGGTCTGGTTGATGCTCTGGCACCCCTTCGACGCTGAGTTCCGTGCCTATGTGCTGAATGATGAGGTCGTGACGATCAGCGACCGCTATGACGCGGGTCCGCTCGAGGATGCTGTGATCGAGCGCCGTGCGAATCCATCTGGGCAGCCGGGTTGGCTTCTCCAAGGGGCGATGGCTGTGGCGCGGCAGATGGCTGCGGCATGGGCGCAAGCCGCGGAGCGCGGCGAGTGCGCGCAACCACCGGCCGGTTACGCGCTCGATGTCGGGTACACGCTCGGTCATGAGACCAAGCCCGCCGCGGAGAAAAAATTGTATGAGTACGCTCGGCCTGATCTGGTGTCATTGAAGTCGGGTTTCAGTCTGGTCGAGGTCAACGATGGCTGGGCGCTAGGGCTGTACAAGGGCGCTTCGGCGCGTCTGTATGCTGGCCTGCTTGAGGCTCGGTGGGCAGAGATGGCCGGCGCTGGATCGGCCTCGCGGACATAGGAAAACCCAGTCCCGTGAGGGACTGGGTTCTTTGTTGGCGGCGAGCGGGCTGTCCTGCAATCCTCACAGCAAGTCGTGCCCCATGATCATCGGTGCGGCGAGATCGGTCACGGTGTAATCATCCGGGTCGTCCTCTGTAACGCTGCACAACGCGGCGATCACTGGCTCAGCATGGTCCAGGCTGTAGACCATGGCGGACGCATGCGGTCCACCGATGAAGTAGCCATGGTCGAGGTTTCCGCCATCAGCTTTGTCGTTACCCGGGCTATTGTCACCGGAACTGTCGTCACCAGGGCTGTCCTCGACCGGTGCCGCGAACGCCATCACCTTCCCGATCTCGCTGCTGGCCCAGGCTAGTTCTTGGGCGATGCCGACCAGGACTCCGACCGCCGTGCCGGATCTGCTGGTGATCCCGTTCTCCGCGGCGGTGTGCGAGCGGCGGATTGCGTTGCATATGCCGCGCAGAAGCGCGAGGCTCTCGTCGGGCTGACGACCGCTCATACGCCGATCCCGGCCGCGGCGATCTCCGCGCCAACATCCTGGGCGGCTGCGAGCACGCATTTGGCGCCCTGCGTGCGGATGATTGCATCGATGTGGTTGGGGGTTGGTGTCATGGACATATCAGTGCTCCTACATGATTTCGAGGACGTGATCCGGTGGCACGCGATACGTGTGCCCCGCGTCCGTCCTGATGGTGATGACCTTGCGACCCACCTTGGTGACTTCCACGTAGCGCTGTCCCTGCATCCACAGATCGGTTGCCGGATGCAGATGAATGCGTTGTCCAACCCGAAAGTCAGCGAGCGAGTAGAGCGTCATGCCAGCACCTCCTGCGCTTCCGCGGTCGCAATGCTGGTGCATAGCAGATCGCGAAGCCCGACCTTTGGCTCGTGGTGTGTACACTTCGGTGCGATGCTGACGATCTTGCCGTCCTCGATCTCCACCCAGCGGTGGAGGTAGCTCTTGCCGGGCTCGGCGCATTGCAGCTTGGCGCAGCGACCCTCGACGCTGAGGGGGACCGCATAGAACATCATGGTGCCGCCGTTGTAGCCGTCTGGCAAGCGGACGGTCTTGCGATGTGGTGTGCGCATAGCGTTTCCTTGGTGCCGCCCATGTGGCGGGCTTCCACGGAATTGTCGGCGCGGTCCGTTGTAACTTCGGCCACATCGTGGCGTAGCCCGCAATCAGTCCGTCGTCGCGCTCTTGACCTGCAGGTCATACCCCGTGCCGTTTGCAAATGAGCTCGCCTTGAACTCGTAGACGACCTTCTGGCGCCCGAGCGCATTCGGCAATTGTCCGTCTGGGCCGGCGCATCCGAACCAGGCCATGCGTTCCACGCGACCGTCCCGGAAGCGCGCTGTGACCTGGGCGTGTTTGCCATCCCGGCCAAGCGGGCGGACCCGTGTGACCTCTACCGTTGCCGCGAATAGGGGTTCAGGAAAGCCGCGACCATAGGGCGCCAGTGCGGCAATCTCGGCGGCAGCCTCGGCGCTGGGAGGGCAGGGCATCTCACCATCGTGCTCCAGTGGTGCCGGCGGCCGCCCGCGAGTGATCGCCGCGACCTCGCGCTCCCATGCTTCGGCAAAGTCCCACACCATGCCGGACGGCAATCGACAGCCGGCTGCCATGGCGTGTCCACCGGCCCGCATCCGGAGTTCCGGGTGCATAGCGATAATGCGATCGAGGATGTGCTTCACATGCACGCCATCAACCGATCTGAATGACCCGACCATCATGCCCGGCTCTTCGGCGGCCTCGCCCGCTTCACTCAGGCAGACGGTCGGCAGTCCCGTGGCTTCGACCACCCGGCTGGCCACGATGCCATGAACGCCGGGATTGCCGTCCTCGAAGAACGGAATGCACAGCGCCGCGGCGCCGCGCTGGACCATCGGGCCGGCCATCGCCAGCGCGCGATCGACCAGTCCCGCCTGAATCTGCCTGCGTTTGGAGTTCACTTGGTCGAGGAGATCGACCCACGCGCTGGCTGTGCCGTCGTCGGCGGACATCACCGCCTCGAGGCTGCGCATGGCGTCGCCAAGGCGCCCACCAGCATTCACCTTGGGGGCGAGATTGAATGCCACAGCAGTTGCCGTCCACTTGTTGCGGACGTGAGGTGCGAAGGCTCGCCAGATCGGTCGCGCGCCGTTGCGAATGAGGTCCAGGCCCTTCTGTACGGCCCAGCGGTTGGCGCGGCTCCGGCCGATATCGACGCTGTCGCCAATGGTCCCCACTGCAGCGAAGTCGAGCAGTTGCATGACGTCGGCGTCGGCGTCGCGGATGTGCCCGGCGTCGATCAGCTTTTGCCGCACCGCGACCACGAGGTACCAGGCGACCATGCACCCGGCAATCGACGGGTCTCCGAAGAGGCTGTCTTGCCGCGCCGGATTGACGCAAGCCAGCGCCGACTTTGGCGGTCCCTCCGGTGGCAAATGGTGATGGTCCGTCACGCAGAAGCGGACACCTCGCGCCACTAGCTCTGCGATGCGCGGCTCATCGCAGCTGCCTTGGTCGGCCGAGATGCACAGCGCCGGCAGTGGCCTCAACGCCAGGATGCGCTCGGCCAGCTTGGACGAGACGCCGTAACCTTCCTTGAGGCGATGCGAGTGCACGGCATGCACGCGTTCGCGCGGCACGCCGAACATCGTGGTCATCGCAGTGAGCAGGATCGACGAAGCGAAAACGCCGTCGCAGTCGAAATCGGATGCGATCGCCAGCGTGTCATCGCGGAGGATCGCCTGGCTCACCGCCGTGGCGGCGGCCTCCATATCAGGCAGGTCGCGGGCGCGGGGGATCTCTTGCGTCGAAGGGGTGATCGTGGCCCGGATGCGCCCGTCCGATGGGATGGACGGGAGCCGCCTGGCAATCAACATCGCCTGGAGTGGCGTGTAGCCCTCGGTCAGCGCCTGGCATCGTACATCCTCCGCCAGTGGGCGAGGGGCCCAGCGGCGTGGTGGAAGTGGTTGTACAGGGTCTTGCGACATCGGTTGGCCCGATACTTGGGTAGTGTCGACCATAATACAATAATTCGCCGTTTGTGCGACTGTCGCGCCGCCTGGCGCTGATCGGATTGTGCCGATCAGTCCGTGCGAATTTTGCGCGCCCAGACCACGTGGATGCCTCGCTCATCGTCGCCTGCGCGGCGGCCTTGGCGGCATTCGATAGACTCGCCGCGAATGATCCTAGTTACGTCTGCGATCCGCTTCAGTAGCCGGATGCGTTCGCCGACAGGGATCGGAAAGCCTGCGAGGAACACGATTTTGTGTCCGTCCTCCCATGCGATCGAGACGGGCGCGCCGGACATTGCGGCCGGCCCAACGAAGACGGTGGCAGACACGAGCCGGATGCTGTGCCGGTTGTCGATCTGCCAGCCGTCAGACTTGACGAGCAGCGCCTGCAGGTTCGGACTCTCCCAGTCGACGCTCACGGCGTGAGGGGTGGGGAAGGGCGTTCTGTTGTTCATCGGCAATTCCCGGGTGGCGTTCTTGGTCTATTTTCGCGGGGGGAACGCTCATTTTACTGCGTATCCTGTCGCCGTATCGGTGATACAGAAATCGACACCGCGAAGCCCGCCCGCGGAAGACCAGGGCGAGATTCGAGTTGTCAGGTGCGCCACGTCGATCGATGAACGGCCGCGATCTTCCCGCTCAGGGCGAGCTCTTCGTCCACGTTGCCGCCGCCTACGCCGACGCTAGCGAGGCGCTGCTCTCGAATGCGGATCTCTATGGCAGGGTGGCGGCGCGCGCCGGCATTCCGCCACTGGTGTGGAACTTCGCGCTGCGGGGATCCCTCTGCCTCAATGTCTCGAACGACGTTTTCGTCCCCAAATCGCCCAGCCGCTCGCTCTACCTCGAGCACCTGGTGCTCGCGCTCTCCTCCGCGTTCCACCTGGCAATCTCAGCCAGTAAAAAAGGGTATCCGGATTCTCCTGTTGGATCCGGTCCCCGCACCCCCTGCGCCCGCACCGCGCTGAGCATATCGGGCGATTGCGCCGACGGCATGACGAAAGCTGTCCGCGCCGCGAACAACCACTTGCGGATCAAGTGATTGTTCGTGTTGTCGGAAGGCGCCGGCGACTTTCGTTCACCGGTGCCATCTGGCACCAGAGGAACAAAAGGCCGCGCATGCGCCTTGGCGATCGTGTTCGGTACGGCGCATCGATGACTGATCTCGCTTTCGTGCGTTGTATGTTGCTGATTTTAGGTTGCCATTACGTCTTGTGCGGCGTCAACGCGCGAACCAATGTTGCTTGCGAATTTACGGGCGGTGTGATACAATAAATGCCCTCAATCGCTGACTTTCTTGCCGATATGTCAGGACCGGAAATGCCAGGGCTGGAAATGCCGGGGCCAGAAGGCTCGCCGCCGGCGTCCGCGCCCTTCATTCGCCCGGAAGAGCTACTGGGCGATCTTCGTGGCGACATGGTCGTGGAGCGGCTCGCTGCCGAGAAGATAGCGCGCCGGCTGGCTGCGCGCCGCGCGCACCGGCGCAACCGCTATGCCGCCCAGCGGGAAGCCGCTGGCAAGGGCCCGGTCAATCCGCGCATGGGCGCGCCGAGGAAGGATACTGACGCCAGTTCCGAAGCTCACGCGCCGGCCCTTATGGCCCGAGGCGTTGAAACTCCAGGATCTGGATTCCCTGGTTTCGCCCCCGATCCCGATCCTGGTGCTACTGACGCATCGGATTCCCGTGTCATTCCCGGCCGGCATGCGCCGGCTGCGCCGGCGCCGCGCACCGCGCGCGTCTGCATCAGACCGGCTGACGCCGGTGGTCACCGGACCCCTTTGCGGTTCTCGGTCGAGGAATGGATGAGCGACCGCGGATTGCGCTCGTGCTCGGTCGCCGCCCGCGGAATCTGGATCGACCTGCTCTGCATCATGCATCGCGCCGCGCCCTACGGAACGCTGCGCACGCCGCTTGGCAACGCCTATGAACTGCCCATGCTGGCGCGTGTTCTGGGCGTGAGCATCAGCAAGCTGAAGCCGTTGATGAACGAACTGGATATCGCGGGCGTGTTCGCCCTCGATGATGAGTGCGTTCCTTACTCGCGCCGCATGCGGCGCGAGCTGGAATCGGCGCTCCACTGGCGTGCGCTCCAGAAGCACAGCGTCAAACTGGCCCGCCAGGAGCGCGCCGCGCTCCTGCGCGCCAACCAAGGTCTCATCGACACCATCCTGCCTTCAGAGGCCGAAGCGCTGGCCCGGCGCGGAGCGCGGCGGCGAGGCCGCCCATCGCTCCCGCCGACTCCGCCGTCAGCCATCACGACGGCCATCCCGGTGCGTGAAACCCGGCACGCGCGACTGGCTCAGCCTGACATCCCTGCTGGCATGGCTGTCGATGGGTTCAGCGATGGCTTCGGCGCTGGGTTCAATACCGGGTTCAGTGCTGGGATCATCGCCGATGAGGCTGTCCACAATGAGGCTGTTTGCTCGGACCCGCCACTCATCCCCGCCGCCGACGGCCATGGTGGCGAATGGGATGTCGAAGGGTTCGGCGATGGTTTCTGCGATGGTTTCGGCAGCGACGAGACCATCCAGTCCGGGTCTGCCGCTCAAGCCTCGTGCGCTGTCGCGTCTGGCGACACGGCGCCATCGCCCCCCCTCGTCCATGCAGATCTTGCTCCTCCCTCTCTTGCACCTTCCTCTGGATCCCTCATGCCCCCGGAGGTTGGCCAGATCCTTGCGCGTGAACAGATGCCGTTGTTCGCCGGAGAGGAAGGTGTCCCGCCAGTGCCTCCAATCGGTCTCGACGGTATCCCCGAGTGTCCTGTCGTTGAGATCGTCATGCTGTTCAATCAGATCATGAAGGGGTCCGGAGTCGCGCTCATCGCGGATCCTGTGCGGTTCGCCGATCACCGCGACGGCCAGCACCTGCGTGTTCGTTGGCGCGAGATGTTCGGACGGGAGACGGGCAGCGACTTGCTGCGGTCGTATGCATCTGTCCGTCAGGGGGTCGACTCCTGGCGCAGGCTGTTCATGAGCCTGCTCGGTTCCGACTTCTTGACGGGGCGCTCCCCCCGTGGCGAAAAGCACAAGAACTGGAAGTTCGGGTTGCGCTGGATGGTCGCGTCACCGGACAACTTCCAGAAGATCATCGAGCGCACCTATCACGGTATGGGTGGTACCTCGGCGATTCCATCAGGTTTGAAGCGCTTCATGGAAGCGTACCCGCGGCACCGGCTCAGCGATCTGGACGAGATGCGCGCGCCGTGGAGTGACCTGCAGTTGGAAAACTTCCACGAGCAGGTGCTGGCCAACCTCGAAGCTTGGAAAAAGTCTGATCAGTGGATGCGCGAGGGTGGTCGCTACGTCCCCAAATCGGCGAAGTTCCTGCAGCAGGGTCTCTGCGAAAAGTCGCCATCCTCGGGTGCGTCGCCGGTGCCCCAGGTCGTGGTCGAGGCTAATGGGGAGCGCTACCTTGATGCCAAGGCTGCCGCGCGCCGCATCTCGATGCGCGACGTCGCGCAGTGGAACGGGCCGCCGAAGCGCAGCGGCGACTGGCGTTACCTGCGATTCGAGAACGGCTTCTGGATCGCCGGCACCGGGGAAGTCTTCACCGATGACTACCTGGCGAAACCGCAATCCGAGTTCGCGCGCAACTTCATGAAAGAGATGGCTGCGCACGGAGACCCTGTCCATGTCGAGCGCACGGCTCTGCACCCGTATATCGAAGCCGATCTTCGCGTGCGTGAAGGCAAGCTCGATCCGCTGGTGGTCGGTGATCCTGATTACAAGGCGCTCTACGAGTGGGCCGATCACGTGCTCGGAGCGCTGGATGCGTGGGCGGTCCCTACGGAAAGACATGCCGCCCAACATGCTGGTTCTGCTATTTGTGTATAATGGCGCCGCAGGGCGCACACCCGAGGATTCGCCGATGTCGGACCATCCGGAAGCTCTCGACCATCATGCGCGTGTCGCTGTGAATGCTGTCGGCGGCGTCCCGCTCAGCGGTCTGATGCCGGCGCAGCTGGCGCGGTTTGATCCGCAGGAGCGCCCCGATCCGATCGAGTCCGCGCGGCACGCCGAGCGGCTGATTATGAAACGCACGCGTCTATGCCCGGAGCACGGCGAGTGGCATCCGAGCCATTTCGACGCGGATGGCGTTGAGCGCGTTGTGCCCGGCTGCCCAGCCTGCGCGCAAGCGCGCCAAGAAAACGCTCTGCTCGGCAACGTGCCCTTGCGCTTCAGGGGTGCGGCCTTCAGTACCTTCTACGCGGAAACTGCCGTGATGCAGGATGCCGCCACCCTCTTGGAGCAGTTCGCCGCAGATGCGGCGGATGGCGCCGATCGGAATGCGGTGATCGTTGGCCAGCCCGGGACCGGCAAGACCCATCTCGGCGTCTCGATCGCGCGCCGGGTGGCCGCTGCTGGCCATCGGGCCGTCTACGCCCGCATCGACCAGCTCGCCGAGGCGATGATCCGGCGTTCGCGCAATGCCGAGGGCTGGCGCGAGGAGTCGTCGATCGCCCCCGATGTCGACTGCGAACACGCGCTCAATGGGCAGGTGTTGGTGATCGACGAGATCGGCCGCTTCCAGTTGTCGCAACCTCAGAGCGCGGCATTGTTCCGCGTGATCGATCACCGCTACGGCATGCGCTTACCCACGGTGATCATCAGCAACGTCGCCGACCTCAACGAGCTCAAGGCCTCGATCACGCCGGCCGGCTTCGACCGCATCCGTGGCGGCAATGCGCTCATCGTCGTCGCGAAGTGGGATTCGTACCGGTTCAAGGATGGGGCGGCGTGACGTGGCCAGAGGGCTACGGTCTTGTTTTGCTCGATCGCAGGAGGTCGAACTTCGAACGAACATTTCGTGCATTTCGTGATACGATTCAATGTGTTGAGATCTAGTGGTCAGCCCCGCGTGCGCGGGGGAGAATGCGCGCCAGTTCCAAGTTTTGATGTTTGATCGGCTCGAGGTTGTTGTGTCGCAGATTGTTGTGTTGCAGAGTGGGCATGTCGCGCGAGGCTCCAAGGAGGGCGCGTGGTTCGGTTCCTTGCACTCCTGATGACGTTCTGTTTCGGGTGGACTTCGACGTCCTCCCTGTGGGGCGAAGGGTTCCCGCCACCGCCGGTTCCTTCTGTCATGGCCTGGACTGCCGTGACATGGTCGCGGACTCTGGGGGGCGGCTCCTGCATACGTTACCGAGGGCGGTCCAACCAAGGCCGCGGCGCTCTCCGCTTGGTATGCGCGTCACTCCGTCTTGCGTGATGCACGGCATCTCGTGACATCGATGCCGGATGCCCCTCGCCGGCCTGGTCTTGCCCGCTGGTATGCCCGGCACTCTTTCCTGGTGGACGCGCGTCGGTGGCTGTTCGGCCCCAGCCGGCCTGACCGGTCTTCCTGATCTTCCATGCTCCCGTGGTGGCAACTACCGGGAAGCCGGATTCCGGTATCGCCAGGAGAGATCGATGGATATGCCTGCCTCTGTGACACCCCGGGGTGTCGAATGCGACGAATGCGGCAAGCGTGAAGTGCACGGATCACGCCACGCGCCGATCACCAACGCTCGCGGACTGGTCGTTGGGTTCTTTTGTGGTGAGTGCTGTGACGTGGCACTCTCGATTGTGCGTCAGGTCAACCGGTTGCACGGTGCGCACTACAGCAACGACGGCACGATGATTCTCAGGGCGCCAGTTGGCACGCCGCATTACCGGAGTCTGCGGTCCGCCCGTGAATATCTGCGCGAACGCGGACATGCGCACACTTGAATCTCAGGCACCGACATGCGTCGGGGCCTGTTGCATTTGTGTATAATGAGGCGCCGGCGTTTCCGCCATGCTACTACGAGGTTTCAAAGGAAGCGCGGATGACAGCCCTTCTTTTCTGGCTGTCCGGGCCGATATTCCGAGGCCGCCAAGCCACAACTCCTTGGATCCCGCCATGCCGGCGGAACAGGTGCAAGCGATGAGCAACAACAGCAACACCGTGCCGGTGCCCATCGGCGCCGCACCTGGCGCTGATGCCGGGTGGACACGTCCGTACTGCGGCATCCAGCACTTCGGCTACGAGTTTCGCCATCAGATGAGGGGTCGATGGGCGACAGTTCGTGCGAGCGCAGCCGACTGCGTCATCCTTGCGCTTTGGTCCAATACCCGAGCGTTCCATGCCGAAGAGTACCGGTACAACGATCTCGACTCGGCGCGCCGGGATGGCGAACGCTACACGCTGACAGGCCGATGGCCTGATGCGGTGCTTTCACTTTCAAACAGTGGAGATTCGCAATGATCGATCCAGTGAAAACGGCAGTGGAAATCGACAATGAGCGGGCCTCTGACTGCGCCTGCCTCAAGCTCATCGGCATGGGCTACGCGTGGAACGGCGCCGAGTGGGTCATCCCCGCGCCGCAGCAAACGTGGTATCGATGGCGGACGGCCGGCAGCCGCTCGTTGGCGGAGGATGGTTGAAGTCGCAGGCGACGACGCCTATACGGCCACTCCGTTGAACACCAGTGGCGTTGAGATGCCGGACGTCGGCAAGATCAGCACGGCAGGCTGACCTTCGCTCAAGAACAAAAGCTTCAGGCGCACTCGCGATTCGTGGGTGCGCCTTGTTGTCGGTGCCGAATCTTCCGCAGTCATGCGACAACAACTCCATGGAACCCGCCACATGGCGGTCGTCGAGGAGTTCCCATGAGCACCATCAATTCGCGCCTCAGCCAGATCAACGACGTCCTTGAGCGCAGCCCCTGGATATGGGGCGCGTTCGCGTTGGCCGTCGTCGTCGTCGCCGCTGTCGCCTTGCTGCGGCTCGCATGAGGCGCTATGGCGCGTTTCCGCGTGTTGTCGTGCAGTGCCCAGCCTGCGGCTGGCGTGGCCGGCGTGCACCCGAGTGGCTGCAAACCTACCGAGGCCGCTGGCCAAAGTCGTGTCCGTGTTGCGCACATCACCCCGTGATCAGCGGGCGGCGAGCGCCGGTTGCTCCGCGCTTGAAACACTGAACCCATAGGAGACCATCATGGGTGGCAAGGCCCTTTCAAAGCCCTCGGTACGCTTCCCGCGGGCAGTCTTCACGACGTTCGCGCTACACGTGCTTCGCGCCCTCGAACGCGCGTTCCCCTCGGTTGGGTTCAGTGTGACTCGTCCACTGAAGGCAAAAGATGACTTCGGTGACCTCGACATCCTGTACGGTGCTGCTGAGGCGATCGACGTCTCTGCAGCGATGCATGTGCTTGGTGGAGTCGAGTTCTTCCGGGAGAAAAACAGCCCGGTCACCAGCATTGGTGTTCCCGCAGTCGACGGCTACGAGGACGGCTCACTGTTCCAGGTCGACCTGATCCAGGTGCCTGAAGATTGCATGGCGTTCGCCAACTGCTACTTCGCGTTCAACGACCTCGGCGGACTCATCGGTGTGCCGGCCAGCAAGCTCGGGTTCTCCCTGGGCCGGTCTGGCCTACCCGGTCTTGGATCCGGATTCGCCGACGCAGATAGTCGGCCGGCTGACTGTCACCAAACACTGGGACGAGGCCCTCACCTTGCTTGGCTATGACGCGGACCTCTGGCGCCTGCAGGAGCGTGGAGGCAAGGGGTTCCGCGTGCCGGAAGATGCTTTCCGCTACGCCCTTTCGGGTCGTTTGTCCTATGCCGATTGGTTCACTCCCGCGCAGCGCTCGGGTGGCCAGCGCCGGGGGGATGCGGGCCGGCCGATGTTCCAGGCTTTGCAGGCGTGGCTTCAGAACCCGTCCAGCGAAGCGTGCCGGCGGCCGCTGCCGCCCGACCTCGACCTGGATGCCTGCCGGGCCGAGCTGTTGAAGTCCGTGGGGTTGGCGGTCCCGAAGTTCCGCGCGGGGCTTGCGGACATGCTCGCGGTGCATTCTGCCGAGAAGCAATTCCGACAGATCTTCAACGGCCATCGCGTCGCCCGCCTGACGGGTCTTCAGGGGCCGTCACTCGGCGCCTTCCTTGATGTTCTTCGCGCGCATGCGGACCTCCCTGCCGTCGCGTCGACCGCGGAGGACGGCGCTGCGGACCGGTTGGATCGGTGGATTCTTGAGCGGTTCCATGCTCAATCCCGCGGGTCTGGCGATCCTTGCGTCGCGTGATACCCGAGCCCGCCCAGATCTTTCTGGGCGGGCTTGCTTTGGTTGTTGAACTTTTTTACAGGTTGCTGATCGGCCAACTTCGTGGAACGTGGCGCTGCGCCACATCGGAGAACCCCATGGGTTGGCTATTTCGACACAACACGAAAGAAGATCTGGTTGCAGAACTGATCGCCGCGCAGGCATGCGCCGACGGCGTCGTTTGCCGAGCGCTTGAGCACGCGCTTCGCGGCAATCGCCTCTGGTCGATCTGCGTACACGAGAAAAACGGCGTTGAGATTGGTCGATACATTCGGCTCGACATGCTGTGCGCTCGACGCGAAGAAGGCGTACGGTGGCTGGGGCATAAATGCGAGTGGTCGTGGGGCTACAAGACCCTCGGCGAGTCCGCCGGGCCCAACGCCTGTGACTGCCCCCTCCGCTACCTCGATCTTGTGCCGCCGCCGGGCGACAGCTTCAGCGTGGCCTGGCGGGTCCGGGTCCGGGACTGGCACGCCAAACAGGCGTTGCGGCGACGCTTCTTCGGAAAGGTCGCGCCAGGTCAGGTATGGGAGCTCGCAAGCAACCAGCAGAGCATCCGCCAGGTCCGCGTCATTTCGAAGTTGACCACCGGTGGACGCGGAGAGGGCTCCCGTCAGGGCTGGCTCGTGGAGTCCATGGATCATGGTGAGCGGTTTCGTTGCCACCCTCGCCACTTGAAGCGGGTGGTCTCGCCTGTAACCGCAAACGGCGTGACGGCAAATCATGCGATTGCAGCACATCCCTCGCCGTGAGGCTCGCCATGAACGACATCAACTTCCCTCTCGTCGGCCTGGCCGGATTCAAGCGCTCCGGAAAAGACACCATCGCACGCGCGCTGGTCGCGCACTACGGCTACTACCAAGCCGCCTTTGCGGACGCGCTCCGCCTGGAAGTCCACGAGATCGACGGTGTGGCGCCCGTGCCTGACGAGCTGAAGGACGCGCCGCTGTCCGAGCGTGACGGCACGACCTACCGCGACCTGCTGATCCGGCGCGGCATGGCGCGCCGAGCCGAGGATCCCGCCTACTGGATCAAGGCGCTCAACGTCGCTCTTGGCGCCCGGCTGTACGCCGGTGTACGGATCGTCATTTCGGACGTCCGTCTGCCCAATGAGATGGAATGGATCAAATCTGCAGGCGGGCTGACCGTCTGGGTGCGCCGCGACGGCATCCGTTCCAGCGGCCACGCGACCGAGCAGGACAACAGCGGCGCCTGTGACTTCACGATCCACAACGATGGGTCACACCCGACCCTTCTGGCGGTCAGGCTCGTGCGAATGGTCGGCATCTGCCAGCTCAACGCCCACACTCATGCCGCCCTTGCTGCCGCCGAGTGCTGAAACGCGCTGCGCTGCCCCTCACGACGCCCGGATCTATGGTCCGGGCGTTTCCTTTGGAGTGGCCTGAAAAGTACGAGCGTTGGCCGGGACAACTGGGTGAACCCCCAATCACGGAGACGCGGCC